>JGI12048J13642_10083521_pt1 | contig 359965 bp, 327 predicted proteins | sample ElkSlonscriptome_16_FD_13642 | JGI IMG/M metagenome (IMG submission 13642)
AGACACCGGCGTCGTCAGCTTCAACGAGCCGCCCGATTTCGACGATCCTGGCGATGCGGACGGCGACAATCTCTATCAGCTGACCGTCACAGCCAGCGATGGCGAATTGAGCGACACTGCGCCGATCGAGGTCAGGGTCAACAATGTGAACGAAGGGCCGCGCGTGACGAGCGCGGGCGCGTTCACGGTGCCTGAAAACCAGACGAGCGCCTTCACCGCGACCGGCGAGGATCCAGACGGCGATGCGCTGACCTTCAGCCTCTCAGGCCCCGATGCGGGGCTGTTTGAGATCGGCGCCTTCTCAGGCGTGGTCACGTTCAACACCGCGCCCGACTTCGAGACCCCGCAGGACCAGGGCGGCAACAATGTCTACGACCTCGTCGTCACCGTCAGCGATGGAGCGCTCACCGCCAGCCGCGCGGTTGCGGTCACCGTCAGCAATGGAAATGACAATGCGCCGGTGTTCACATCGCCCGATAGCGTTGAAGTGTTTGAAAACGAGGATGCTGTCCTCACGCCGATGGCAACTGATGAAGATGGCGATGACATCACGTTCTCGATCAAGGAGGGGGCAGATGGCGCGCTGTTCGCGATCGATCAGCACACAGGCCAGCTCAGGTTCCTGTCACCGCCTGACTTCGAGATGCCTCCGGAGGGCGGCGACAACATCTACAACCTAACGCTGATCGCTGATGACGGGGCCAACCAGACCGAGCAGGAGATCGAGGTCGAGGTTCTCAATGTGAACGACGCGCCAAGCATCACGGGCGAAACTGCGTTCGAGGTTGCCGAGAACGAGCGTAACCCGTTCATCACCACCGTCGTAGCGACCGATCCTGAAAATGACGATCTGACCTTCTCGATCACGGGAGGGGCCGATCAAAACCGGTTTACGATCGACGAGAACACGGGCGAGCTGCGCGGACGAGGCAGAGCGAACTTCGAAAACCCGCAGGACGAAGACGAGGACAACGCTTACGAGGTCGAGATCACCGTCGAGGATACCGGTGGTCTGACCGATCGCCAGCTCTTCACGGTCGAAATCATCGATGTGAACGAGGCGCCCGAATTTACCAGCCAAACAGAGTTTTCGGTTCCGGAAAACCAGACGGATGCGTTTACAGCTGAAGCCGTTGATCCCGATTTTGGCGACGAAGTGACCTATTCGTTTGGCGGCGGAGCCGACGATGAGCGGTTCGAGATCAATGAGATGACCGGTGTTGTCACGTTCAAAGAGCCTGCGCCTGACTTTGAGGCGCCGGGCGATGAAGGCGGCGATAACATCTACAATGTCACCGTTCGCGCAAGCGATGGGACAAACTTCACCGACCAAATGATTGCGGTGACGGTTGATGATGTGACGGAAGCTGTCGCAGTCGTCAATCTCTCCAGCCTCAACGGCACCAACGGCTTTGTCATCAACGGGATCGCTGAACGTGACCAAAGTGGATACTCGGTATCCAGTGCAGGCGACATCAATGGTGATGGGTTTGATGATCTCATCATCGGAGCCCGTTTTGCTGACCCGAACGGGACCAGCAATGGCGGCGAGAGCTATGTGGTTTTCGGCTCGGCCAGCGGCTTTGGCGGCAGCCTTGATCTCTCAGGCCTCAATGGCAGCAATGGCTTTGTCATCAACGGGATCGATGAAAATGATCGAAGCGGCGGCTCGGTCTCGAACGCGGGCGATGTCAATGGCGATGGCTTCGATGACCTGATTATCGGGGCTGATCGTGCAGCTCCGAACGGCCCTAACTCTGGCGAGAGCTATGTCGTGTTCGGCCAGGCCAGCGGATTCAGCGCAAGCCTTGATCTATCCACCCTCAACGGCACCAACGGGTTCGTCATCAACGGGGTTGAATTTGCCGACCAAAGCGGCCTCTCGGTCTCGAGCGCGGGCGATATCAATGGGGATGGGGTCGATGATCTCATCATCGGTGCAAGAGCAGAAGCGTCTTTGGCAAATTCTGGCAAAAGCTATGTGGTGTTTGGCTCGGCGAGTGGCTTTAGCGGCAGCCTTGATCTCTCAAGCCTCAATGGCAGCAATGGCTTTGTCATCAACGGGATCGATGGCGGTGACCGCAGCGGCTTCTCGGTTGCGAGCGCGGGCGATATCGATGGCGATGGCTTAGATGACCTGATCATCGGGGCTCGTCTTGCTGACCCGAACGGCAACATCGATGCAGGCGAGAGCTATGTCGTGTTCGGCCAGGCCAGCGGATTCAGCGCAAGCCTTGATCTATCCACCCTCAACGGCACCAACGGGTTCGTGATCAATGGGATTGATGTGGATGACGGAAGCGGCCGCTCGGTGGCAAGCGCCGGGGATGTCAATGGCGACGGGTTCGATGACCTCATCATCGGAGCCTACGGTGCTGATCCGAACGGAAACAGCCTTGCCGGCGAGAGCTATGTGGTTTTTGGCTCGCCCAGTGGCTTTAACGGCAGCCTTGATCTCTCCAGCCTCAATGGCGCCAATGGCTTTATTATCAACGGGATCGATGGCGGTGACCGCAGCGGCATCTCGGTCTCGGGTGCGGGAGACATCAACGGCGACGGGTTTGATGACCTGATCATCGGGGCTGATCTTGCTGACCCGAACGGCAACATCGATGCAGGCGAGAGCTATGTCGTGTTCGGCTCGGCCAGCGGCTTTGGCGCAAGCCTAAACCTTTCCGATATCGCTACCGGCAATGGCAGCCAGGGCTTTGTGATCAATGGGATCGATGAGGATGACTTCAGCGGCCGCTCGGTTGCGAGTGCGGGCGATGTCAATGGCGATGGCTTCGATGACCTGATCATCGGGGCTGATCTTGCCGATCCGAACGGTAATTATTCCGGCGAAAGCTACGTGATCTTCGGCGGCGCGACCGGCACCGAGGACACCACACCGCTCGACCTCGGGGGCACAGCCGGCGCCGACAACCTCATCGGCAATGCGGGCAACGATTTCCTTGATGGGGGTGGCGGCGCCGACGTGATCCGCGGCGGGGCGGGCGATGATGTGATCATCATCTCCGATGTCGATTTCGCCGATATCCGTGGCGGTCACGGGTTCGACACTCTCAGGCTGCCTGGCAACGCACGTGATCTTGACCTTGACCTGACATCCACTCCCGGCCCGAAACTGGATTCGATCGAGCAGATCTCGCTCGGCCTTGAGGGCAACAGCGTTACACTAGACAAGCTTGCGGTCTTGAATATCTCCGATGACACGAGCGAGGGAGTTACGACTCTGACCATATCGGGCCTTGAATCAGCCCCTCAAGGCACTGTGTTCCTCGCCGACTTTGACGATTGGACACTTGGCGGGACAATTGCAGGGGTGCTCCCTTTCTCGATCTACACCAATGGCGCCGCGCGCCTGCTTGTTGCCGAGACACTGACGGTGCTCGATCCGAACGCGGTGATGGCCGCCCCGCAGGCCGATCTCGCGCAGGCGCCGCTCGAGGCGATCCCCCCGGTCATGATCGAGAGTTTTGCGTTCGCATGACGAGCGCTTAAGAATACGGCTTTCGCGGTCCCTGCCCATCATCCATCTGGCAGGGGCGCCTCATTATCGGGCAGCCTTCCAAGGGCGCGCTCGCAAGACAGCAAGCTCGCAGCCAACGCATGAAACCGACCGCATCCGACACCGCCGCCGTGCGAACACAGCCCCAGTTCTCGGTCGATCTTTCGCGCGGGTTCGAGGGGTGGCTGGCGCAGCAGGGCGCGAGCCTGGCGCTGACCACCTACCAGGTCGGCAAGCTCATCTTCTTCGGGCTCGACGGCGCGGGCAAGTTCTGGAGTTACAATCGCAATATCGGGCGCTGTCTTGGGCTTGGCATCGGCCTTGATGCGACCACGGGCAAAGCGCGCGATCTGTGGGTCTCGAGCGAGGTGCAGCTCTTCCGCATGAGCGACATTCTCGATGAAGGCGGGCAAGGCCCCAAGGGCGCCGATGCGCTCTATGCGCCGCGCATGAGCTATTTCACCGGCGATCTCGATGCACACGATCTGGCGCTCGATGGCGCGGGCCAGCCGATCTTCGTCAACACGCTGTTCAACTGCCTTGCCCGCCCTGATCCCGATGCGAGCTTCCGGCCTGTCTGGAAGCCGCCCTTCATCTCGCGCCTCGTGCCTGAGGATCGCTGTCATCTGAACGGCCTTGCGCTGCGCGATGGCAAGCCAGCCTTCGTGACCATGGTGAGCCGGTCCGACACGTTCGATGGCTGGCGCGACGGGCGCCGCGATCAGGGCGTGGTGATGGATATCGAGACCAGCGAGGTGGTGTGCGAAGGGCTCTCGATGCCGCACTCGCCGCGCTGGCACGAGGGCAAGCTCTACCTCCACAACTCAGGCACGGGCGAGTTCGGCACCGTCGATCTTGCAAGCGGAGCCTTCGAGCCGATCGCCTTTTGCCCTGGCTATCTGCGCGGGCTGGCCTTCATGGGGAACACCGCCGTGGTCGGCCTCTCATTGCCGCGCGACAACAAGACCTTCACCGGCCTCGCGCTCGATGATGCGCTGGCGCAGCGCGGGATGAACCCGCGCGCAGGGATCTATTTCATCGATCTTGCGCAAGGCAGCGTTGCCCACTCGATCACCTTCGAAGGCATCGTGACCGAGCTTTACGACGTCGCCGTGCTCCCCGGCGTGCGCCAGCCATCCGCGCTCGGGCCAACGTCGCAAGAGGTCAAGCGCACGCTCAGGATCGATCCGGCGGCAGCGGCGGCGCTGGGTGGGTGAGGGGTTCGCCATTGCTGCGCGCTGCAAGACATCCTGTCGGCCTGCCCGGATCGCGGCGATGAACAAGGCGCGCTAGAGCCAGCGGCGCACCTCCTGCCTGTAGCGTTCATACTCATTGCCGAAAAGTGCGCTCAGCCGCCGTTCTTCCGGGCGTATCTGGAAGATCGTCAGATAGGCAACAAAGCCCGGCAACACCGCCACAGCGAGGAGCGAGCCCGACAACAGCCCCGCGCCGATCAGGATCACAAGCAGCCCGAGATACATCGGATTGCGCGTGTAGCGGTAAAGGCCCGTCGTCACGAGGCGGCTCGTGCGTTCCGGTGCAAGCGGGCTCACCGTAGTCTGCGCCGATCTGAATGAAAGGATCGAGACCAGATCGAGCATGAGGCCGCCCCCGATCAACGCGCCAGCCAAAACGGTCTGGTAAGGAAAGTCCACCGCGAAGCCCGGAAAGGCGGCTGCAAGGGCCCACATGCTGCCAGCGCTCGCAAGAGCGACAAGCGGAGGCGGGATCAACAGCTCGAGCCGCGCTATCATCGGATGCAAATTCGCAAAGCCCTGCGCGGCTCGATCAGAGCGCGCCGGCAGGCTGCCGTTCGAATTCCAGCTGCGCCCAGGTGCCCATATCCGCCTGCCCCCGGCAGGCATGAAATTCGAGCTTCGCCGGATCCATCGCGACCACAGCGTTGGTCGTTGCGCCTGAATTATCCTTGGCAAAGCGATTGATGCTCTTGGGTCCGTCACTGCGATCGGCAAACATCGCCTTGAGCGTCTCGATCGTGTGGTCGTCCGATTGGCGAAGCAGCGCGCCCATGCGCTCGAAGCGCTCGTGCGTGCTTGGGGAAAGATCGGTTTCGTGGGCGATATTCGGTTCGAACAGACAATGATTGGTCCGCACCACAGGGCCTTCTTTCGTGCTGCGCGGGAAGGCAGTGGCGGGCGAACGTTCCCATTCGATCGCTTCGTTCGCGTCGCCTGCCCAATAGGAGTGGCTCCCTGCGACAGGGGCGCTTTCGAAAACCGCGCTGGCTTCGCGCAACGTGGCCTGGCCCAGCGCCTTGTGCAACACCGAGAGATAGGGAACGCCAATGCGCGCGCCCCTCGTCTTGAGGTTGGTCGTGCCGACACTGAGGCCGTGCTCGTTCATGCCCATCAACGTCTGGCATCCGGCGCAGGTCACGGTCCAGGTTTCGGGCCCTTCGTCTGGCAGCCGGTGAAGCGCGATCACATAGGCGGCATCCGGACCGTTGAGATCCCAGGTCTGCCCCTGAAGGCTGCGCTTGCCAGCGGCCATCGAAGGGGGAAGCAGCGCCGCGGTGCATCCCTCGTCTTCGGCCGGCGGCGTATCACCGGGAAGCAGGATGATGTCGCGGATATCGGTCATGTTGGCCGTGGTGAACAGCCGCACCGGATCGATCCCGCACCCTTGCGCGATGCCAAGGTGCTCGCGATGCCCGCGCGGATCGAACTGGCGCGTTGCCTCGAGACAGGCCTTACCCGCCTTGAAGAGTTCATCGGTGCCGCCATGGCCGCGCTCGCGCAGATAGGTATCGACAGCGATGATCCTTGCATCGACGAAGGACGCGATCATCTCACGAAAATATGCGCCATATTGCGCCCCCATGTCCTCGGGCGCACCGCTCACGGTGAATTGCGGCAATTCGATGCTCATGCTCTCGCCTCCTTGGGGTGTTCGCTCAAGGCTTGCACCTTGTCGTCAGCAGAATGGGGTCGTCAGCAGAATGGGGTCGTCAGCAGAATGGGGTCGTCAGCGACAAGATCAAGCCATGCCTCGCGAAGGCCGCAGCCCGATCAGTCCGCCGAAGCGACCTGACCGGGCGTGTCGGCGGCTGTGAGCCCGAGGGCTTCGAGCATGTATTTCACATCCGGTTCGCGGCCGGCAAAGGTGCGATACATCTCGAAATAATCCTGCGTCCCGCCCTGGCTCAGCACGGTCTCGCGATAATGCTGGCCGTTTTCGCGGGTCAGCCCGCCATTCTGGCGAAACCAGTTGCGGCTGTCATGATCGAGCATCTGGGTCCACAGATAGCTGTAATAGCCGGCCGAATACCCCGCCGGGCTCGAGAAGATGTGATTGAAATAGGTGCTGCGATAGCGCGGCGGCACAAGCTCGATCTCGAGCCCGAGCTCCTTGAGCGCGCGCATCTCGAACGCATCGACCTTGGCGGGCATATCGATCGCGGCGGCCTGCTCGGGCGTGAGCGAATGCCAGCGCATGTCAAGCAGCGCAGCCTCGACGACCTCGCCGAAATCATAGCCCTGATTGAACTTCGAGGCCGCCTCGATCCGCTCGACGAGCTCCATCGGGATCGTCTCGCCGGTCTTGTAGTGCTTTGCATAGTTCTGCAGCACTTGCGGGTCTGTCGCCCACATTTCATGGACCTGGCTCGGATATTCGACGAAGTCGCGCGCTGTCGCCGTACCGGAAAGGCTCGGATATCTCTGGTCTGCGAACAAGCCGTGCAGCGCGTGGCCGAATTCGTGGAAGATCGTGTTCACATTGTCGAAGCTGACGAGCTGCTGTTCGCCACTGGTCGCCTTGGGAATGTTGAGCACGTTGTAGATGACCGGCTTCTCGCCATAGAGATACGACTGCTCGACGAAATTGCTCATCCATGCGCCGCCTCGCTTTGATGGGCGCTGGAACGGATCAAAATAGAACAGCCCAAGCTCCGATCCGTCAGCCTCGAACACGGTGTAGACCCACACATCGGGATGATAGACCGGAATGTCACTGCGACGCTCGAAAGTGAGGCCATAGAGCTCTCTGGCCATATAGAAAACGCCATCTTCAAGCACCTTCTCGAGCTGGAAATACTCCATCACCTCGTCTTCGTTGTAGTCGAAGCGTTCCTGGCGGACCATGTTGGCAAAGCGATACCAGTCCCATGGCTGCACTTCGAAATCGCCGCCTTCCTGCGCGATCTTCTCGTTCAGCGCAGCGGCTTCGCGGCGCTGTGTCCGGGCGAGGGCGGGGACCATCTGGCCCATGAAATCGAGTGCGGTTTCAGGGGTTTGCGCCATGCGATCATACATCGTGTAGCTCGCCCAGTCCGGCTCGCCAAACAGCTTCGCCTTCTCGGCGCGCAATTGCGCGATCTCGGCCAGCAAGGCGCGCGTGTCGAATTCGGGATCGGAGCCATCGGCGCGGCCATGGCTGAGCTTGAACAGTCGCTCGCGGATGGCGCGGTTTTCCAGCGAGGGGATTGCGGGCTGTTGCGTCGTGTTCTGCAGAGCGATCGCATATTTGCCGGCCATTCCCATCTCCGCTGCCAGATCGGCGGCCGCCTTGATATCGGCATCGGAGAGCCCCGCCAGTTCTTCGGCCGTATCCACGACCAGCGGCTGCTCATTGGTCGCGGTGCGCACTGCCTGGCCGAATTCGGTGGTCAGCGTCGAGAGCTCGGTGTTGATCGCGCGCACGCGTTCGCGCTCGGCATCGGTCAGCATCGCGCCGGCATGAACCATGCTCTCATATGTCTCCTCGAGGAGCTTGGCATCCTCGCGCGTCATCGTCATCGCGGCACGGTTGTCATAGACACTCCGGACACGGGCAAACAGCTCGGGGTCGAGCAGGATCGCGGTCGAGTGCGCCGAGAGCTGCGGGCTGATCTCGGTGTTGATTTCATCGATCCGGTCGGTCGTGTTCGCGCCGGTGAGCGCGAAGAACACGGCGCTCACGCGGCCCAGCATCCGGCCCGATTTTTCAAGCGCGACGATCGTGTTCTCGAAGGTCGGTGCTTCAGGGTTAGTGATGATCGCCTGCACCTGGGCCTTCTGGATCATCATTCCCTGCTCGAAGGCCGGGATGTAATCGTCCTCGCTGATCTTCGTGAAATCGGGCGCCTTGAAGGGAAGCGAGCTTTCCGAGGCGAAATAGCCTGTGCCTTCAGGGATTTGGGAACGCGCATCGGACATCGGCGCCGATTGGCCTGGAGCGGGTTCGGAAATGGTCGTGCATCCTGCAAGAAAGGCCAGAGCCGAGACAGAGGAAAGGGCGGAAGTGAGCGCTTTGGCGCTGAACGAAGATTTTTTCATGACGTCTATTTGCTGAACCTATTTGTAAAATCAATGCCGAACGCCAGACCCGGCTCTGCCTGACGCGAACCCTTCATGCGCAAGGACCATCCCAAAGGGGCGCGTGCCGGCCACGCATTGGCTGCGGATTGGTCACTCGCTTCAGAACGATTCGCGGATCATCGCTGCAAACTCCTCATCCGAGGCGCGCCGCGGATTGGACCGCGCGGCAAGGTCTTTCTGGGCATATTCGATCATCTCGGGAATGTCCTCCTCGGTGATGCCCATCGCGCCAAGGCCTGCGGGGATGCCGATCGCGCGGTTCATGCCCTCGATCGCCTCGGCGAGGTCGGCGCCGGGGGCAAGCCCCATCGCCTGGCGCAGACGTACATACTTTTCCTCACATTGCCCCTGGTTGAACCGCAGCACGGCGGGCAGGAACACGGCGTTCAATGTGCCGTGGTGGGGATTGAGCCGACGGATGCGCCCCGCAGCATGGCTCATTGCGTGGACCGCGCCCAGGCCCTTGATAAAGGCGAGCGCGCCTTCGGTCGAACACATCATCATTTCCCAGCGCGCCTCGCGGTCGCTCCCGTCGGCAACCGCGCGCTGAAGATGGCGCCAGCCGCGCCACAGCCCATCGAGCGCCACGCCATCGGCGGGCGGATTGATCTGCGGGGCGAGGAAGGCCTCGATGCAGTGCGTGATCGCGTCCATGCCGGTCGCCGCGGTCATCGCGGGGGGCAGGCCGAGGGTGAGTTCGGGATCGCAGATCGCGGCTTTCGGGATGAACAGCGGGCTCGCAAAGGTCATCTTGCGGCCATCCTCGAGGATGATGACGAATCCGACCGAGACCTCGCTGCCCGTGCCCGCGGTTGTCGGCACTGCGATGACGGGCGCGACGGCCTTGATGAGCTTTGCGCCGCCTGCCAGCGGATCGTATTGCGCAAGCGGCCCGCCGCTGCCTGCCAGAAGCGCGACCGCCTTGCCCAGATCCATCGAGGAGCCGCCGCCCAGGGCGATCACCCCGTCGCAGCTCTCATCGGTGTAGAGCTTGAAGGCGAGCTTGACCGCTTCCTCGGTCGGATTACCCGGAGTGCCGTCGAAAACCGTCGCGGGATACTCGCTGCCGAGCGCCTCTTGCACCCGCTCGACAAGGCCTGCCTTCAAAAGGCCCGGATCGGTCGCGATGAAAGGCCGGGAGATACCGGCCCTGCGCAATTCGCCGGGAAGCTGCGCAAGCGCGCCGAAATCGAAATGGGTGGTGGTCAGATAGGTCAGCGTTGCCATGATGCGGTCGGTCCCCTCGCTATGATCGGCTGTCGCCTCCGACTAATGCCGCGAGCGCCTTCGTCAATGGCGAGGATGCCAGCGCGATGCCTGCTGCTCGCCATTGTGCGTTGCACCAGAGCAGAGCCGTTGCTAGGCCCGCGGCGTTGACCCGGAGGGGCTGCAAGCGGGGAGGGAACATCCCTTGAAGATCGCAATATTCGGGCTCGGCTATGTCGGATCGACAGCAGCAGGATGCATCGCCAGCCAGGGCCACAGCGTGATCGGGATCGATGTCGCCGAAGCCAAGGTCAAGGCGCTCAATGAGGGCCGCGCCCCGGTCCACGAACCGGGCCTCGATGCGCTGATTGCCCGGGCCCACGCCCAAGGGCGGATCAGCGCGGTGACAAGGCTGGATGACGAACTCGATGAGTGCGACATCGCGATCGTGTGCGTCGGGACGCCGAGCGGCGTCGATGGCAGTCACAACATGAGTTACATCGCGCAGGCGACCCGCAGCATTGCCCGCGCGCTTTCAAACGATCGCGCGCAAGCCAGGAAGCGTCCGCTTACCCTCGCCTACCGTTCGACCATGCGACCGGGGTCGTGCGAGAACATCATCTGGCCAATCATCGGACAGGCGCTGGGCGAGCGTGCGAAAGAGATAGTGGAGCTGGTCTACAATCCCGAATTCCTGCGCGAGGCGAGCGCGATCGAGGATTATTTCAACCCGCCCAAGATCGTGATCGGCACGCTGGACGGCACGCCTTCGGCAAGGATGGCGGCGCTGAACGAGGGGATCGAGGCACCCATGTTCGAAGTGGGCCTGCGCGAGGCAGAGATCACCAAGTTCGTCGATAATTCGTGGCACGCGGTCAAGGTGGCCTTCGCCAATGAGATCGGCCGGGTGTGCCAGAATCTCGGCATTTCGGCCAAGGCGGTGCACGAGATCTTCAAAAGCGACACCAAGCTCAACATCTCGGCCTATTACACCCGGCCGGGCGGGCCTTTCGGCGGCTCGTGTCTGCCCAAGGACGTGCGCGCCCTGCAGTATATTGCGGCTGATACCGGCTCGGCGACCCATCTGGTCGATGCGCTCATCCGCTCGAACGAAGCGCACAAGCACCATCAGTTCCTTGAAGCGACAGGAGGGCTCGAGCCGGGTGCGAAGGTGCTGCTGGTGGGGCTCGCCTTCAAGCTCGACACCGACGATCTGCGCGAGAGCCCGGCGGTCGATATGGCAAGGAAGCTGCTCGAGGCCGGCTATGATCTCGACATTCACGATCCGCAGATCAGGCCGGAAAACCTGGTCGGGCAGAACCTGGGCTATGCCTATGCCGTCCTGCCGCAGATCGACGGGCTGCTCGTCGATCAGGAGACCGCCGAGGCGCGCGACTATGCGCTTGTCATCGCAAGCAACCGGCTGATCGACCGGCTTCGCGTTAAGGCCGAACGGGTGGTCGACATGAGCGCGATCCCGTAATCATGGAGACGATGCCGACTGCACCAGCGCTCGCCGCCGAGGAGGGCATTCCGGCGGTGATCCCGGGCGAACCGCTTGCCGGGCGGCATGTGCTGATCGTGGTCGAGAACCTGCCGCTGCCATTCGATCGGCGCGTGTGGCAGGAGGCACGCACCCTGAGAGCCGCAGGCGCGCAGGTCTCGATCGTCTGTCCCACCGGCAAGGGCCACGAGGCGCGCTTCGAGGAAATCGAGGGCATTGCCATCCATCGCCATCCGCTCCCGCTCGAGGCCAAGGGGGCGCTCGGCTTCCTTGCCGAATACGGGGCGGCGCTGTTCTGGGAGACGGTGCTCGCCTGGAAAATCTTCCTGAAGCGCCGGTTCGACGTGATCCAGGGTTGCAACCCGCCCGATCTCGTCTTCCTTGTCGCTGCGCCCTTCAAACTGCTGGGCGTGCGCTACATTTTCGATCACCACGATATCAATCCCGAACTCTACGAGGCGAAATTCGACAGGCGCGGCTTCTTCTGGCGACTGATGCTGGCGTTCGAGAAGCTCACCTTCCGCTTCGCCGATGTCTCGATTGCGACCAATGAGAGCTACAAGGCGATCGCGATCGAGCGCGGTGGGATGGCGCCCGAGCGCGTGCATGTCGTGCGCTCAGGGCCCGATCTCTCGCGGCTCAGGCTGGTCGAGCCGGTTCCGGCCTGGCGCAACGGCCGGGCGCACATGGTCGGCTATGTCGGGGTCATGGGCGAGCAGGAGGGGATCGATCTCCTGATCGATGCCGCGCATCATATTGTGCGCGAGAGGGGGCGCGAAGATATCCAGTTCGTGCTGGTGGGCGGCGGCCCGGCGCTCGGCGATCTCAAGGCGCTGACCGCAGCGCGGCGCCTTGGCGATTTCATCACCTTCACCGGACGCGCACCCGATCAGGATCTGTTCGAGGTGCTCTCGACAATGGACATCGGCGTCAATCCCGATCGGGTGAACGCCATGAACGACAAGTCGACCATGAACAAGATCATGGAATACATGTCGCTGGGCAAGGCGATGGTGCAATTTGATGTCACCGAAGGGAAATTCTCTGCGCGCGAGGCGTCGCTTTATGCAATTCCCAACGATCCGATCGATCTCGCGGAGAAAATGATCGAATTGATCGATGATCCCGAGCGCCGCGCTGCGATGGGAGCGTTCGGGCGCAGGCGGGTGGTGGAGGAGCTCAACTGGCAGCACCAGATCGAGCCGCTGCTCGCCGCCTATCAGCAGGCCCTCAAACCCACGTGATTGCGCTCGCCCTCCGCTTAAGGCGAGGATGGTTTCCAGCAAGCCCTAACGCGATCTTAAACCATCGGCGCCTAGGTTCCCGGCAAACACGGGAACACTCAGCCGATGAACGCACCATTCGAGAAGCCCGCGGCCCCTGCCGCTCTGGCACAAGCCCAGCCCGCTGCCGACTTTCAGGTCGCGGTGATCGGCCTTGGCTATATCGGCCTTCCCACCGCCGCCGTGCTGGCGAGCCATGGGTGGAAGGTGTGCGGCGTCGATGTCTCGCCAACGGTCGTCGAGACGGTCAATGCAGGCCGGGTCCACATCGAGGAAAAGGATCTTGACCGGCTGGTTCACCAGGCGATCGAAAGCGAGAAGCTCACCGCCTCGCTCGAGGTGCCAAGCGCGCATTTCTACATGATCGCGGTGCCCACTCCGCTGACCGAGGAGAAAACCCCCGATATCTCTTACGTCGAGGCCGCCGCGCGGGCCATTGCGCCCCGGATCCAGCCGGGCGCCTGCGTCATCGTCGAGAGCACCTCGCCGGTCGGGACGACCGAGCGCGTGGCGCAGATCATTGCCGAGGCGCGGCCCGATCTGAAGCTTCCGGTCTATGGTTCGCAGGAAGCGGGCGACATCGCGCTCGCCTATTGCCCTGAACGCGTCCTGCCGGGCCGGATAGTGCGCGAACTGGTCGAGAATGACCGCGTCATCGGCGGGATCACTCCGGCTTGCGCGCAGCGTGCAGGCGCGCTCTATCGCAGTTTCGTCGATGGCGATTGCCTGACGACCAATTGCCGCGTCGCCGAGACGGTCAAGCTCACCGAGAACAGCTTTCGCGACGTCAACATTGCCTTCGCCAACGAATTGAGCGTGATTGCGGACGATCTGGGCGTTGACGTGTGGGACGTGATCGCACTCGCCAACCGCCACCCGCGGGTCAATATTCTGCAGCCCGGACCGGGCGTGGGCGGGCATTGCATCGCGGTCGACCCATGGTTTCTCGTCGCCAGCTCGCCCAAGGCAGCGCGCCTCATCCGCACCGCGCGCGAGGTCAACGATTTCAAGGCGGTCTACACCGAACGCCGAGTACGCGCCCTCCTCGATGCAGTGCCTGGCGGAAAGGTCGCGCTGCTCGGCCTCGCCTTCAAGCCCGACATCGACGATTTCCGTGAAAGCCCGGCGATGGAGATCGCGCATAGCCTCGCCAAGACGCGCGGCTCGCGTATCCTCCTGGTCGAACCGTTCGCGGAAAGTTTGCCCGAGGGGTTTGCCGGCACAGGTGCCCGGCTGGTCAGCCTTGACGAGGCGCTTGAAACCGCCGAAATCATCGTTGTGATGGTCGATCACACTGCCTTCAAACACCTCATGCCTGACGATCTGGCGGGCAAACTCGTGTTCGACACGCGCGGCATGCTGAAGATATGAGCGCACTCGCTGGTCAGCCCCGTATTCTCGTGACCTTCGGGACGCGGCCGGAGGCGATCAAGATGTTTCCCGTGGTCCAGGCGCTCAAGGCCACGGGCACGCTCGACGTGCGCGTGGTCGTGACCGCGCAGCATCGCGAATTGCTTGATCAGGTGCTGTTGATGGCCGGCATCCTGCCCGATATCGATCTCGATCTGATGCAGCCGGGCCAGAGCCTCGATGCGCTGGCGGCACGGATAATAACGCGCTTTGGCGAAGTGCTTGATGCACAGCGGCCCGACCGGGTGCTGGTGCATGGCGATACGCTGACGACGATGATGGCGACAATGGCGTGCTATTTCCGGCGGATTCCGGTGGGCCATGTCGAGGCAGGGCTGCGCTCTGGCGACATCTATGCGCCCTGGCCCGAGGAAGTGAACCGCAAGGTGACCGGCGCAATAGCCGATCTCCATTTCGCGCCGACACCCGGCGCTGCCGAGGCTCTGCGTGCCGAGAACATCCCGGCAAGCGCCATTCACATCACAGGCAACACGGTGATCGACGCGCTCTTCGCCGCTCGTGCCAGAATCGCCGCTGATCCCGCGCTTGCTCCCGCCATCTCGCCGCTCAAGCAGCGTTTTGCGGGCAAGCGCATCATTGCCGTCACGGCCCATCGGCGCGAGAACTTCGGCGAGGGGATGCGCCAGATCGCGCTTGCGTTGCAAACGCTTGCCGCGCGAGAGGATGTGGCCATCATCTATCCGATGCACCCCAATCCCAATGTCACGCAGGTCATGGTGCCCGCGCTGTCGGACAATTCGAGCATCGCGCTGATCGAGCCGCTCGAGTATTGCGATTTTGTCGCGATGATGGAGACGTGCGAGATCGTCGTGACCGATTCAGGGGGCATCCAGGAGGAAGCGCCCGCGCTCGGCAAGCCGGTCCTTGTGATGCGCGAGACGACCGAGCGCCCCGAAGGCATTGCCGCGGGCACTGCGCGACTCGTGGGCGCCAATGCCGATCGCATCGTTGGCGAGGTCGCCCGCCTGCTCGATGATGCACAGGCCTATGAAATGATGGCGCGCGCGCACAATCCCTATGGCGATGGCACCGCCAGCAATCAGATTGCCGCAATCATCGCCGCGGGCGCGAGCGCTTCGCGCGCTGCCTGAGCTGCGCTGAGCGCGCGCGATAAACGTAGTGCGACGCGGCAAGCAGCACGAGGCAGCTTAGCCCGATATCGGCGAACCAGTTGAGTTTCAGGGCTCCATAAAGCGCCCGATCGACCCAATGCAGCGAGACGAGCCGCAGGATCAAGAGCATGGCCATGCCCACGCCCCCTGCAAGCGCGATCGCGAGTGCAGCATCGCGCCGACGCCGCGCCGTGCGCACGGCGCGGTAGCCAAACCAGCTGCCGCACCCCGCGCCGATCACGAGTAGGCCCGCTATCACCATGCTCTGAAGATTTCGCCGGTCATCATAAAGGCCATCGCTGCGCAGCGCATCGCGAACGGCGTCCCTTGCGATCTCCTCGATCCCGAACACGCGCGCGCCAGCAAGGCACACGAACAGCGCGCCAAGCGCGATCCAGGCGAGCGATTGCCAGCGCCTGTGCTGCGCTCTGGCTGCGCTCCGGCCCGCGACGAGGCAGATCATCATCACCGCCACATAGAGCGCAGCCGCCGCGAGGCTCAGATAGGAAGGGGGGTCTGACGAGATGGTCGACATGGCGCCTGCGAGAGGAAAGGTTGATTGCGCGCGGCGCGTCTGCCGGGCCGCTTGCCACCGCGATATGCGCGCCGGTTCAAATTGCAAGTCATGCCGGGCGCGCGTCATGCGGGCGCAAGGATGTTGCGCTGCAAAGAGCGAGCGGCTAAGCCTCGCGGGGCTCATAGGAGGGGTGAATGACTTTGATCGATGCCGTTGCAAGGCTGCGTTTTGTGTTGTTCAGCGCTGCAGCTTTGGGGCTCTCGGCCTGCGCCTCCACACCGGAGCCGGCGATCGGTTCGGCGGTGATGCAGCCGACGCCCGAGCTGGGGCAGGGTGGGTTCGAATTCGAACGCTCCTCGACTTACCTGCTGCGCCCGACGGACCGGATTTCGATCAACGTCTTTCGCGAGCCCGATTTTTCGGTCGAGGACGTCCAGCTCGGCGTCGAGGGCAATGTCTCCTTGCCGATGCTGGGTTCGATTCGCGCCGCCGGCATGACCACCGCACAATTCGAGACCGACGTGACACGCCGCCTCGCAGCAGTTGGCCTCAAATCACCGATGGTCAGCGTCAACATCAAGGAATATGCCTCGCATCTCGTGACAGTCGAGGGCGCAGTGAAGACACCGGGGGTTTATTCTTTCCAGCCCGGCGCGCGGCTTTCATCGGCCATCGCGATGGCGGAAGGCCCCGAACGGACTGCCAAGGTCGATCAGGTCGCGTTCTTTCGTGAGACCCCTGAAGGGATGATGATCGCGAAGTTCGACTATGGGCAAGTCCGTCAGGGCACGATGCTGGATCCCATCCTTGAGCCGGGTGACAGGGTGGTGATGGGCACCGATGGTCTCACCGTATTCTGGCAGGATTTGCTGAAAGCGCTGCCCGCATTCGGTATCTTTGCCAATGTCGGCGTGAACGCTGCCAATTAACGGCAGCAGCTGAAGTGATCCAAACCCCATGACGAATCAGCCGACCATATCCGCGCCGGATGGCCGGTCGCCCGGTCATGAAGTGTGGGCCGATCAGTACCTGCCGCAGCCTTATCAGGAACCGCAGGCCGCTGGCACGCCGCTGGTCGACACTGCGTGGATCCGCGGGGCGCTTTTCCGTCAGCGATGGCTGATCGGCGTCACACTGGTGCTCGCCTTGGTGGGCGGACTGATCGTGACGCTGCTCGCAACCCCGATCTACGAGGCCGAGTCGAGCGTGCGGATCTCGCCATTCGGCAACTCCATCGTCGATGGCCAGCAAGCGACGGCCGCGATCCAGTCGACCACCGAAGTTGACCTTTACATGCAGACCCAGGCCACTGTCGTCGAAAGCCGCAAGATTGCCTCCGAAGTCGCCAGCAGCCTCAATCCCTCCTCGATCAATGCGTTGCTCGGCTCGGAAATCGACAGCCAGCGTCCGCCCGATCAGAGCGATGAGGAATGGCTTGAGACCAAGCGGAGTTTGGCCGTGTCCGCCTTGCAGGGCGGGGTGAGGGCCGAAGTTCCGGGCAATCAGTCCGTGATTCTGATCAGTTTTCGCTCTCCCGATCCGGTTCTCGCTGCCGAGGTCACGAACGCGTATACGACAGCCTATATCCGCTCTGATTCGCTGAGCTCGGTCGAAAAGAACCAGTATGCGCGCGAATATCTGATCGAACAGATCGATAATGTGCGCGGGCGTCTGTCCGAAGCCGAAAAGGCGGCTAATGCCTATGCGCGCGCATCCGGCATCGTGACCACCGAGACTACGGGCAATATGGGCGAGACCGGCCAGACTATCACCGGCGCCAATCTGACGAGCATCAACCAGACGGTCGCGCAAGCGCGGGCCGCGCGGATCGCCGCCGAGCAGAAATGGCGCGCTGTTCAGGGTCTGCCTGCAGCGCAGCTGCCCGAAGTCCAGGCCAACGCCGCAATCCAGCAACTGACCGCGGAGAAGGCAAGGCTCAGCGGCGAGCTGACCAATCTGCGCGAACGCTACACCGATGAGTTTCCCGCGATCGTCGACGTGCGCTCGCGCATTGATCTGATCGATCAGCAAATCGCCAGCACCGCCGCCAATATCAAGTCAAGCGTCCGCAATGAATTCCTGATCGCACAGCGCCAAGAAGCGGCACTTGAGGGCGAGCTCGGTGCTGTCACCAGCGAGGCACTGGTCGAGCAGGACGACAAGATCGAGTTCACCAATCTCGAGCGCAACGCGCAAGCCTTGAGAGGCGAGCTCGAGCAATTGCTCATGCGCTACAACCAGATCACGACGGCAGCCAATGCCCAGTCAGGATCGCTCACCTTGCTTGATAGCGCGATTGTCCCGGATTCCCCGATTTCGCCAAGCCTGCCGCGCAACCTGTTCATCGCACTGGTGCTCGGCCTCGTCGCGGCTGGCGGGCTCGGCCTGGTGCGTGAGGTTTTCGTCGATCAGTTCCGCCGCGCCGAAGACATTGAAAACCGGCTCGGGCTTCCGCTTCTGGGTGTGACGCCGCATGTCCAGTCATCGGATCTGGAAAGCAATGATTCCGACACATTCAGCGCGCTGATGGAAGCTTATGCGTCGATCCGCTCGACCATCGATTACAACCTTCCCGAAAGCGGCGCCGTGTTGCAGCTGACCAGCAGCCGGGCGGGCGAAGGCAAATCCACAACGGCGGTTGTCCTTGCCGAGCTGTTCGCGCGGCTCGGGCGCAAGACCCTTCTGATCGATGCCGATCTGCGCAAGCCCTCGATCAGCAAGCTGCTCGAGATAGACCGGCCGGCGGCAGGGCTAAGCGAAGTGCTCCAGGGGAAGACTTCGTTCGAGGATGCCCGGCTCGATCATGTCCACGATAACCTCAGCATCCTTGCCGTCGCGCAGCCAACTTCCGATCCGGTCGCCCTGTTGTCGTCATACAAGATGCACGAATTTCTCGAGCAGCGGCGCAAGGAGTATTCGTTGATCCTGATCGACTCGAGCCCGGTTCTGGGGCTCGCTGACGCTCCCCAGATAGCCAAGATCGTCGATGCGACAATCTTCGTGGTCGAGGCCAACTCGACAAGCTTTGCCCAAGCCAGCTCCGCGTTGAAGCGCCTCCAGTATGTCGGTGCGCGGGTGTCTGGCGGCGTCCTCTCGAAGTACCGGGCGCTCGAAGCAGGCGAGGACTACGATTACCACTACACCTATTACCGTTATGGCGAGGAAAGCTGAATCAGCTCCACCGCTGGCTTCCTCGATGCTCGAGCGTGCCTTTGCTGCGGAGTGATGGGATGGGAGCGCAAGGACCCGCCCGCCACCGTGTGCTACAATCCCATCCTCAATCGCGGGCTCAAAACCTGATTTCGGGAAGGCGAGACTCGTCGGAGAGATGCATCTGGCGCGTGAATTGGGCGAGCAGATGCATCAGCGACTGGTGCAGATCCTCTATTATACCGTAATTGTCGGCATCCACATGCAGGCTGATATCCGCCATCTCGCGCGCCTTGCCCCCTGAGAACCCCGTCATCGCGATCGAAGCGACCTCGTTTTCAGCGGCCCATTCAAGCGCCTCGACAATATTTTGCGAGGCCCCCGAAGAACTGATCACGATCAGCAGATCGCCGGGATGGGCGAGCGATTCCAGCTGAAAGCGGAAAATCTTCTCATAGCCGATATCGTTGCCGATCGCGGTGATCGTCTCGAGGTTCGAGGACAGGCTGACGACCTGGGGCCTGAGGGTCGATCCGGTCCGAATGCCCTTCACATAGTCGCACACCAGATGGTTCGAGATCGCCGCCGATCCGCCATTGCCGCAGCAATAGATGCGCTTGCCCGCCATTGCGACCTCGGCGAGCAGTCGCCCGGCTCTTTCCACTGCATCGCGATCGATCGATCTGCTCGCAGCAGCGAGGCGATCGAAATATTCATCCGCATAGCTGGAAGCCTGGTCGAACCGGGTCGAGGGGAAAGTGGGCATGCTCCTATCTCCTTGGGCTCATGTCGCAGCGGGCTTGCCGGACTGGTAGAAAACGATGTTCGTTCCGCTCTTGTCGAAGCTGAAGGGCACTTCGCGCAGATGTGACAGCGCAGCGCGAAATCCAGTCTGCCGCTCACGCGGGACCGAGAAGACCATGAACCCGCCACCCCCGGCGCCGAGCAGCTTGCCGCCCTTTGCCCCATTGGCCCTTGCTGTCTGGTAGGTCTCGTCAATCATCGCGTTGGATATCCCGCCGGTAAGCTGGCGCTTGAGCTCCCAGTTTGCGTGCAGTATCTCGCCCACACAATGCGCATGGCCCCGTGCGAGCTCGTCACGCAGATCGTAGACGAGGCGGACCATCTTCCCCAGCGCTTCCTTTTTGCTGATGCTGGCGCCCACGTCTTTGGCCTGCTGCTCGAGGATCCTGGAAGCTGAGCGTTCGCCGCCGAGATAATACAGGATCATCTCGGCCTCGACTGTCTCGATCGTGCCGGGCGGCGTTACGACGGGAGCGAGCGTTACGCTCTCGTCATTGTGAAATTCGATGACATTGAGGCCGCCGGCTGCCGCTGCATACTGGTCCTGCTTGCCGATCGGCTCTCCGCACATATCGATCTCGACTTCGCAGGCCTCGCGGCCGAGGTCGAGCTTGGGGACATATTTGCCGTCATAGGCATACAGGGCGTGCAGCAGGCCGACGGTGAAGGAGCTTGATGAGCCCATGCCGCTCCCGCGCGAGGGGATATCGGCGATGGAAGTGATCTCCAGACCCGACTCGATACCGACTTTTTCGAGTCCGGCCTTCACCAGGACGTGCTCTATCTGGCTCGCGTTCTCGACGATTTCGGTCTTCGAGTATGACAGGCGTATGCCCGGTTCGAAGCGGGGATTGACCGTGACGTAAACAAACTTGTCGATCGAAGTGCTGAGCACGGCTCCGCCATGTTCGCGGTAATAGGAGGGCAGGTCACTGCCACCCCCCACAAAGCTCAGGCGCATTGGCGTCTTGCTGATGATCATGAGATTCTCACCTTGCGGCCCTGATCGATGGCCGATTGATCCGTTGTTGCATGCCTTGACCCGCTCGAGGCACTTTCAAGTCCCGCTGATTTTGCCAAAGGTCGACCTCGCGCCCAACCACTTCGTTCGATGCACCTCGCCGCGCGCAAATCGGCGCATGATGAGCCCGGCACATGGTTGCTCGATTCAATAAGCCCGGTTCACAATCCCTCTGATGCTTCCTCTAGAAGAATGTGTGCGACAGCTTCGCGTAGGCTCGGCGCAATATGCGTGGGTGTGACCTCGAATTTGCCATCCGCGCCGCCAAACCCCGTTTCGACCAGGATCGACCGCATCCCGCTTCGCCTCGCCAGTTCGATGTCGGTCGTCATGTCGCCGATACACCATGACGCGGCCAGGTCGATGTTAAGCTCGGCGGCGGCCCTGTCCACCATCCCGGGCGCAGGCTTTCTGCACTCGCAGACGAATTTGAGCTCTGGCCGCTCGCCATCGAAACCCTTGTCCGGATGGTGCGGGCAGAAATACAACGCATCGACATAAGCGCCCCGCGCGCCCAGCAGCGTGTCGAGCCGGTTGTGGACCTGCTGCAACCGTTCCTCGCTCGCTTCCCCCCGCGCCACCACCGGCTGATTCGTGACGATCACGGTACGATAATGCGAGCGATTGAGCTGCCTGAGTGCATCGGCTGCGCCCTCGATCAGAACCACCTCGTTCGGGTCCGAAATGTAGCTGCGCTCTTCATTGACCACGCCGTCGCGGTCGAGGAACACGGCTGGCGACGGAGTGCGGAGCGAAAGGGCGGCCACCCGCCCGCTGCGCAGGTCCCTTCCGGTTTTCTCCAGCCGCTCGGGCGTTCCCGCATCCTTGATGTATTCCGGGCTGCGATAGCCGAACAGTTGCATCCCCTGATCCACCATGTGCGCGAAAACATGCTTGCCGAAATCAGGCTTTTCAGGGAGCATCCTGAGTCTTCGCAGCGCCGACTTCTCGAGAATGTACAGCCCTGCATTGACGAGGTTGGGCAGATCCTTGCCAGGCGGATGAGGATAGCCATGGATTGCGCGCACGCTCCCTTGATCGTCCACCTCGACGATGTCGGAATCGGCGGGATGATCGTTGGGATGGATCAGCAGGGTCGCGTCCGGACCACGCGCCGCGTGCGCCTGCGCCATGGCCTCAAGATGCACATCGAGGACCACATCGCCATAAAGCACGAAGAAGCTGTCCTGCAGGCGGTCGAGTGCATCGAGCACCGCGCCCGCCGTGCCGCGCGCGCGCTCCTCCATAACGCATTCGATCGAGACGCCCCAGCGAGACCCGTCGCCGCAGAAGTCCCGGATCGCATCGGCCCGATATCCGCACAATACGCAGACATTCGTGATCTTGTTGGCCGCGAGCAGTTCCAGCTGCCGATCGAGCAGAGGCCTGCCATCGACCGGCGCAAGCGGCTTGGGCAGATCCCCGGTGATCGCCTTGAGCCGTGTCCCCATGCCTCCGGCAAGAATGACCGCCTGCCTCAGCACAGCTCCGTCTCCCGAGCGCACTGGGCCACGGCACGCTGCACCGCCTCGCACGAGGAAAGAGCGGGCCTCCAGCCAAGTTCCGCCAGCTTTCGGGTCGAATAGGAAAACCGCGGGACATCGCCGGTCCATCCGCGATCAGAGCTTTCGAACGCGATCCTTGCACCGCCGCCAGCCACCTCGACCACCGCTCGCGCGATCTCGCTCACGAGCACGCCGTCATCTTCAGGCCCGATATTGTAAAGGTGGCGCTGCACATCCACAGGGGCATTCTCGACCACGAACAGCATCGCCTCGATCAATTCGCTCACATGCAGATAAGGTTTCCTCTGCGTGCCGTTGCCAAGCACGTGCAGAACTTCGGGATTGGCGATCAGCTTGTGGCAGAAATCATGGATGACGCCGTGAGTAGCCCGCGCGCCGATCACGTTGGGAAAACGCATCAGCCAGACCTGATCGAGATAGCTCTCTGCCGCTGCGCTGATTGCAGCTTCGGCAGCGAGCTTCATCGCGCCGTAGTTCGAGATCGGCAGCAGCGGCCCGGTCGCCTCCGTGAGCGTATCGGCATGCTCGCCGTAAACCGCGGAGGTTGAAGCAAAGACGAACCGGCGCGAACCGCTCGTCCGGCAGATGGCAAGCGCGCTGCGCGTGGTCTGAAAGGTATCGCGAAAGTCGATGTTCTCGTCCGCCACGCCCGCTGCGATGTCTGAATTCGCCGCCATGTGCCAGACGATCTCATAAGGGCCGTGCGCGATGAGTTCGTCGTCCAGCCGTTCGGGATCACCCAGTTCGGCTTCGATAAAGGCAAACCGCCCATGCGTTATCGCGGAGGAGAGATTGGCAAGTCGGCCGCGCGAGAGATTATCGGTTCCCACCAGCGATGCGCCCCGCGCAAGCAGCGCATCGACGAGATGACTGCCCACAAACCCGGCGGCACCTGTCACAAGCATTTTCATGGGCAAGTCCCCGGGGCCTTTTATTGCCTAGGTGCAGCGGCTATACACGCCGGGCCACGCGAGACAAGTGGCTGACCCGGCGGAGTTTGCAGGCCCTGCGCGGTGCGGTTGCGCAGTCGCCGCAGGCCGGGATGATGCGCTGAGAGTGAAACCAATGAAAACGATTGTTCACATCAGCTGCGACTTTCCCGATCCCATCGTTCCTGCAAAGACCAAGGGCGTCATCAGCTTCGTCGACGGCACGCCGGGCTATCGTCACGTTGTCTACTCGCTCAACCGGGCGAACTGGCGCAAGAACCTGGTGGCGATCGATTTCGAAACCGATCGGACCGCGATCGCCTATGGAGCACCGCCGAAAGGGTTGCTGCTCGAGGGGCGGCTTGCGCATGTGGCTGATTACATTCGCGCAGACCTCGCCCGCAAGGAGATCCGCCCGGATCTTTTTCATGCGCACAAGCTCACGGTCGAAGGGCTCGTGACCCATCGGCTCTCAGGCGAAATGGGCGTGCCCTATATCGCCAGCATCTGGGGCGATACCGATATCAAGTTCATCTCCGGCCGCAAGGACATGGCGGCAAAGTGGCGTGCCATCATGCGGGGCGCGCAGCGCCTGCTGCCCTGCGCCCCGTGGACCGCACAGCGCTTCATTGCCGATCACGGGCTGGATCCGGCCCGGGTGGAGGTGATGCTGCCGATCGTTAAACAGGAGGAGATCCTCGCACCGATTGTTACCGGCGAAGCGCGGATCGTGACCCTGTTCAATCTCGACCAGCACAAGCGCAAGAACCTCAAGGGACTGCTCGACGCGGTTGTCGAACTTCACCGCAAGGACCCGCGCGCAACGCTCGATATATGGGGCCGAGGCGATGCGGAAACCCTGTGTGATATCGATGCGATGATTGAGGCGCGCGGTGCGCAGGACTTCATCGCGCTCAAGGGCCCGCTCCCGCAAGGCGCCTTCGAGACAACGCTCAACGGGTACACCGCTTTCGCCATGCCGACCCTGCGCGAGACTTTCGGCATGGTCTTTGTCGAAGCGCTCCTGTGCGGGCTGCCAGTGCTGCATACGCGCGGCTGGGGGATCGACGGCATCTATCCTGATGACACGATCGGCTACGCCTGGGATCATGGCACTCAGTCAGACATCGTGGCCGGGCTCCGATACCTCATCGAAAACGAGGAGCCCCTCAAACAGAACCTGCGCACGCTTGCACAGGCCGGGGCGTTCGATCAGCACAGGCGACAAGTCATCGTGGCGCGATACCAGGAAGTCCTCGAAGTTGCCTGCCAATCGGGCATGGCCGGCCGCATTGGCGAATGCGAGGATGAGACGCGCAGCCGGTGATGGGTATCAAGGAGCGAAAAGTGTCGACAAGCCGCCTCGCGATTTCGAGACAGTCCCCGGTTCAACTGGCCAAGCAGGTGATCGTCAACCCGCGCGGGCGCAATCGCTTCCTCAGCCAGCTTCCCGAACAACCGTGCGTGCTCGATGTCGGCTGCGGCAACGATTCGCCGCGTGTGTTCAAGGCGCTGCGGCCGGATATGCATTATGTCGGGCTCGATGTTGGTGATTGCCGCCAGCCGGTCGACCCCCGGTCCTACGCGGACGAATATGTGATCGTCGATCCGGTCGATTTCCGCGACGCGATCGTGCGCCTTGGCCGCCGGTTCGATGGCATCGTGAGCTCGCACAACCTCGAGCATTGCGACGATCCCTACGGGGTGGTCTGCGCGATGGCGGGCGCCCTGAAGCCCGGCGGGCAGCTCTATCTCGCCTTCCCTTGCGCTGCATCAAAGGGTTTTCCAAGCCGCGACGGATGCCTCAATTTCTTCGACGATCCCACGCACAAGGACGTGCCCGATTTTGGCAAGGTGTGCGACCTGCTGGGCGAGCTTGGCCTGAGAATCGATTTCAGCAGGGAGCGCTACCGTCCACCGGTCAAGTTTGCGCTGGGCGCCGGCATCGAGCCGATCAGCGCCCTGCGCGGCAGGGTTATGGTCGGAACCTGGGCATTATACGGGTTCGAAGCCGTGATCTGGGCGCGGCTGCCCGGCTGATAAGGCGAACAGGGCAAAGGGAGATTGCGGGGAATGTGCCTTAGCTTCAATAGCCCCGCAGCCAGTCCCGGCGATGCTCCCACAAGGCCTTCCACATGGTGCCCTGATCGGTCTGTGGTCGACGCCTGAACTGGCCAAGGGCCCAATGGCCCACCCACCGGCTGAGCGCGGTCAGCCATAACAGTGACAGGCCAACAGGCTGCGCCAGCGTGCTGAAGTGATCGCGAATGATCGTGGCCCTTCCGCGAAAGCTCTGGACCTGCTTCTTCGCACTCGAAACGGCTGAAGCACCGCCATGATGGATGATTGTTGCACGCGGGGTGATCATCGGGCGATAACCAAGCTTCGCGGCACGCAGGCACATGTCGCTTTCCTCAGCATACATGAAGTATCGCAAGTTGAACCCGCCCAGTTCGCGCCACAGGCTGGTTTTCAGCAAGAAGAAGCAGCCCGTTACGATATCCACCTGCCGCACCGCGTCCATTTTCTGCGATACGCTGCGCTCGGGGTTGAACACGGGACTTTGCGGAAACAGCCGCGAAATCAGCGTCGCATAGCACAGCAGGCTCCACACCGTCATCTTGTTGAAGCAGGAAGTCGCGTTGAGCGATCCGTCCGCAAACAGCGTGCGACCGCCAACTATGCCTGCCTCAGGATGCGCGCGGGCAAAGGCGAGCAGGTTCTGGATCGCACCAGGCAAGACCTCGGTATCGGAATTGAGCAGCAACAACCAATCGCCAGTGGCATATTCGGCCGCCCGGTTGTTGGCTGCCGCAAATCCCAGATTGTCCGGGCAGCGGTGCACACTGACCTCGGGGAACGCCTCGGCTATGGCGTCTGGTGAGCCGTCTTCCGAGGCGTTGTCCCAGACGATCACTTGCAATTGCAAGTCACCGGCGTGCTCATAAAGCGTCTCGATCGCCCTGAGCGTCATCGCGCGCGTGTTGAAACTGACTATGATGACCGAGATTTCGTTTCGCACTGCCGACATGGGGCATGGTCCTATGGTCGATTGGACGCGAGGCAAGCGTCAACTGATCGGTCAAGTGAACGCGTGGGTCTGGCCGGTGCGCATCGCGTTCGGTTAGCCGTTTGCAAGGGTGATGTGAAGTGTCTTGGTGCCACTGACAAGGCAAGTCAGGCTCCGCAAGACTGCCATGTTTTTCGCGTTTTGTCCGCATTCCATTAGGGCCGGCCAGGCGCTCGCTGATGTGGGGATGGGGCCCTTCGGGGCCCATTTTCGCCCAGAGCGGGTCCACGAGCTGCTCTGGGCATGGCACCGTGTCTTGCAACAGGACGTGTTGGTCTCACGGGCAACTGGCAGGCGAGCGCAGCCACCGAGCCGACGAGCAGCATATACCAGGCAACATGGTTGGCCCAAAGCCCGACAGTCCAGGCAACGATCGAGAGGGCAATCAGCGCGAAGACCGCACCAAGGGTTGTGGCCCGGTCGAATTCATTGAGCCTCTCATTGCGCATCACGCAGTGCCAGACTGCCGCGCATACTCCCACGCCGAACAACAGGGAGGTAGGAAGGCCGAACCGCACAGCCAGGGCCAGCCAATGGTTGTCGATGGTCTCCATTACCATCCAGTCCGGACGAGGCATGGGAGCATTCCCGATCCCGAACCATGGATTTCGTTCGACCGAGGCAGTCCCGTATTCCCAGATGAGCAACCGATAATATCCGCTCGAGCGGTTGATCGCGAGGAGATTGATCAAGGTGCGCACAGCGCCGCGACCGGTCAGCAGTTCGATCACAATGTATCCCGCAATTCCAGCATAGACGAGGTAACTCAGACGCTCGGGCTTGTGGAGGATTACGTTGAAGAATGCCTTGTAGGCGATCAGTCCAGCGATGATCGCGATAATGACATAGGCCGCCGAACTGCCCGAAAACAGCGCTGCCATAGCCGCGAGCGCTCCCGCAAGTCTCAACTTCGGCATGATGCGGGACATGAAATAGAGCGAAAGGAGCGAGCCCATGAACAGTCCTGCCGCGATCGAATGCGGAAAAACCGCGCGGGCTCGCAAGAGGCCCAGCCGGGTTTCGTAGAGGTTTTCGAGGCTCGCGCGGTAGGGGAACAGCGGCGCGATAAGCAGTCTGTGGCTGATCGCCTCGAACGCGAGGATCAGCGCAATCGCGAGAATGCCGGGAAGGGCTACGATCAGGAGCGTGCGAAGCTTGCGCACATCGGTGATGTAGGCGCGCCCGATCATGTAGCTCCCGAGGACATCGACCGCAAAACTGCCACCCGCCTCAAGCCCTTCGTCGAGCCCGGAAGACATGATCATTGCGATAAACCCCCACAACGACCCCGCGATGATCAAGCCATCGGGCAGGGTAAGCGGTTGCTTGCGCCTGAACATCTGGATGATCGCAAGCGGGAGTGTCGCCAGGATCGCGATCCGGTATGGCGGCAGCACGATGCCGCCAAGCTCGAGCGCGAGCCCTGCGGGCAAAAGGATCGCATAAACCAGGATGAGCGGAACCACGACCTCACGGACATGCGCTGTGATCTGGTAACCCGCGGGCACGATCGGAGAAAATGGCCGCCGAGCGCCTGGTCTGCTAGGAAATGCCATGGCTCACTCTAAAATTTCCGAGCACTGCATGAACGTTTCGATGAGGGGCGATCGAATGTCAATCATCGGGCATGGTTGTCATCGCGCCCAAGCGATGGCAGCCAGCCATTCGGCGACTGCAATCGAAGGCACTTTGCGTGTTGTTGTGGGCGCGGTTCTACGGTACCTGTAGCTGGCCTTTTCGCGAGGCGAGCATTGCCGAGAAATACTCTTGTTTCTGGAGGGTTGTAGCGATGGGACACGAAGCATTCGTCCACTACGAGAACGAAATTCTCAGCGACGATTTCTACCGCGATGAGTTCTCCAAGAGTAGCCAGGTGAGCGCACCGGATTTCTGGCGCCGATTTGGCGGGCAGCCAGACTTTACGCGCAAGCGTGTGCTCGATTTCGGCAGCGCGAGTGGCGGAATGATCCATCGGCTGATGGAAGCCGGGGCAGCCTCGGCGGTGGGCGTCGATCTGGATTTGGGCGCTTCGCACTATGCAAAGAAGCGTCTCCGGCATGAATGGGGCGAAAAAGTCGAAATCATTATCGAAGACATTCGCAAAGTCGATTTTGCCCCGGTCGATGTGATTGTTTCACAAAATACAATGGAGCACGTTAGCGAGCTTGAGGAGGTCGTTGCGGCGTTGCTTGAAAAAGCCAAGCCGGGTGCGGATATGTATATCGGCTACGCCCCCCTGTGGTACTCGCCTTACGGCAATCACAATTGCCCGAAGAACAAGTACCCTTGGCAACATCTGGTTCTTGGGGATCAGTATGTGCTCGATGCGATGCATGAGCTCTTGAACAGATCCTATCCGACCGTGGCGGCGGCAGGATTCAATTGCAAGACGCCGCAAGATTTTCGTCGGGCTTTCAAGCGTCAATCGGTCGAGGTTGTCTCGTTGCGGCGCAATGCCGGTTCTGGTGGGCTGCGCACAATGGTCAATCGCCTTGGACTTGTCCCGGCGACTATCCCGCTCCTGGAGAAGTACTTCACTACGGGCATGTACTGGCACTTGCGCAAGAAGTGATCCTTCGTCCAGCGATCTGGCGCATGCGTCAAATACTTGAAATCATACGCCGCATCGATGTGATCTCCAGCCAGACGGATCGTTCCGAACAAAAGTATTTTCCTACACGATATTCATTCATTAGATGAACTGTCCTTCTCAATCCAGACAGAGGGATGTTCATTATGATCGATCATTTCGAAAGTGCAGCCAACAGCCTCAACGCCCCCGCCTCCCGCTGTTTCGCCATTGCGCCTGACGATATTGCTGAACTCGCCGAAGTCCCCAAGGCGCTTTATGTGGGAAGTGGTGGGGACATTGTGGTGCGACCGCTCGACGGGCAGGAAGATGTTGTTTTTCGAAACACCATCAGCGGAAGCATTATTGATATCCGTGTTCGCGCAGTGCGCGCAACAGGCACGACCGCGCAAGGTCTGGTGGGCCTCTCCTGATGGGTCGGATCGGCAGTCGCATGACGGGCCTGCGCACCCGTCCACAGCAACTCGGCGCCAGTCTCGATCTGCTTGGTGCTCAACTGCGGCCGGACGGAAGATGGACAGGAGCACCGGGAACCGGATTTGCTGTTTTGCCAAGCGACCCGGAGCGCACGACCGCCAAGCCAGCGATCCGGCTGGTCACCGCCCCGAATCAGCGCTTGACGGGCAGCGAGACCATCGGCGTCGAAGCTTTAGCCAACGCGAATGGCACCCTCGTCGGAGGCATTGACCGTGTGCGCTTTCACTTTGAAGGCAACACTCTCGATGTGGTCGAAGATACCCCGGAGACCTTTTTTCGGAAGGACGGAAGCGCCTACTCCGTTCGCGGCTATTGGGCCAATCTGGGCAGGGTTCCGGGCCGGACCGGCAAGGCGCATCTCTATATCGAGGCGATCCCTGCCGATGCGACGATGCAGAGCCGCGTCATCGGGCCGTTTCTCTATTCCTTCGCAGACAGCCCCTTCGACTACGATATCGAAGTCGCGCCCACGCCCGCCGAAATCACCGGCCAGCGTTACAAGACGATCGAGGCGGCAATCAACTGGCTCAAGGCCCAGACGCCCGATGCCGCGCGCATCCGCATCACCGAGACGGGAACCTATCTCTACAAGGAAAACGCCACCGCACACACCTTCGACAACTGGCTACTGATCGAGGCGGCGCAAGGTGTCACCGCGACCTTTGCGCGCAGCGCCTATATCGGCGATGCGGATAGCCGGTTTTTCGCGCGCTCGGGCAATGTCGCCTTTCGCAATCTCACCTTTGACATGCGATATGTCGCCTCGCTGCAAGGCAATTCGGGCACGGTGTTCTGGGCCGATCGCTGCACTTTCACCAGCACAGACCCTGATGGCAGCTATGCCAAGTGGCGCGGGCAGCAGCGCGTCAACGGGTTCATTCTCGAAGGCGCAGCCTACATCACCGATTGCACAATCGACAAGCTCTCCAATCCCCTTGGCGCAGGCACGGCGCTTGCTCGCGGCAACATGGTCGAGGATGGCTATGCCGATGTCGGCGGCGACGTGCAGTGCATGACTGGCAATATCGTGAGCAACTGGAACAGCGCGCCCTGGCTGATCGGGGAGAATGCCTTCACTATCACCTATAACGGGGCAGAGGCCACCGCGCGCATCTCCGCGCCGATCGCCCAGGACGACACCCGCGTTTTCACGGCATCCTGGGGGAGCAACACCGATACGCTCACTGTGGGCCGCCGGGAGGCCGATTGGCGCGCGGACGATACCGGCTTTGACGGCGCAACCGACAATGCCTATTGGCCGCGCGATATTGTCGATTGGGTCAACGGGACCGGCACCTATGCCGGGATCGGACTGGCCGATCAGGATGCAGGCTGGTCGGCCACGTTGCTCGATGACACGATCTGCGCGTTCTACGTCAATGTCAGCCGCGATGATCCCGAGTTTTTGGGCGGGGCCAATGGCAACGCCTCCGCGCTCGATGCGAGCGTCAAGGGCGGCGCGCAGACCTTCGTGTGTAATTTCGACATTCACGCCGATGGCTATCAACAGCGCCTGGGCGGGATCGATGAAAACGTCATCATCACAGGCGAGCAATGGGCGATTGCCGGGCAGCTCTTGTTCCTTTCGGGCGCGGGCAACGACACGCTCGACTATATCGTTACCAACAACATCTTCCAGTTCATTCTCGAAGAGGCGGAATACGTGCAGCCCAACAGCCAGCTCGCACAGGAGCCCAAGAACCATCTCGTCATCGCGCACAACACCTGGATCAATCAGCGCCTCCTGCTGCGCTACGATCTCGATCTGGAGCTCGATGGCTATTGCCGTATCGCCAACAATGTCATGGAAGACCTGGTCGCATCGGGCGGCGCGACAATCGAGACAGGCGTTGCCGCCGACAACCATGTCTATGGCACGAGCCTGGGGCCGCTGGGCGCGACGAATACGAGCAATGGCGGCGATGCCAGTAGCTTGTTTGCCGATGCGGAAAATGGCGATTTCACCCCTGCCGGGGCCTTGCTCACAAGCGGCAGGCAGCCCGTGCTTGGCCGCGATAGCGCGGGCGAGGTGCGCAAGGCGATCGACACGGTTGGCGCGATCGGCAGCGGCGCGCTCGAAGTGACCGAATATGCCCCGCCGCCGCTGCAGACCGAATGGGATTTCGGGGATTTTGTCGCTGACACAGTCGGCACCGGCCAAGCGGAGATCGTCAGCGACACGGTTGGACGGGCCTTGCGGGTTGATGGCGCGAATGTCGGTGCCCTGGTGCTTCAGCTTCCTGCGGGCACGTTCCGGGTTCGCTGCACGCTGGCCGAGTGGAGCGGCAATGGCGCGGCGAGCCTGCGCTTCAAGACCGGCACGCTTGAGGGATCATCGCCCAATATCATTTCAGACAGCGGGTCGGTGAATTATTTTGCCGCAGGCGCGGTCGATACCACTTTCACCTTCGCCGCTCCCGCCAACCTCCTGCTCACACCAAACACGAACGGGCGCTCCTGCGAGCTTACCAAGGGCGCCGATCCTGTTGTGGAGAAGATTGCCTGATCCCTCGCCCCTGTTTGAACCAGCCCGCCGAGCGCGGGCTTTTTTGTGCCCGAAAGGAATTTGACGATGAGCCGCTATCCGAACACTGGCCGTGTAACCAACCTCTGGAGCCGGCGCGACGTGCGCGCGCAGCTTGATCCGCCTGGCCTCGACACTGAGGAGAAGATTGCCGCCGGGCTCTGGTGGCACAAGCAGCCAACGGACCTCGAGCGTATCGTGCGCTGGGTGCTCGACAGCCGCGACACCGCCATGCTCGAGGATCGCTATCCCAAGGCGCGCTTTCATATCGATAACGCGATCGGGCTGACAATCGCGCAGCGCAAGCACTGGATCGACCGGATCGGGCAGGCCGTTGGCTTTGCCATGAAGCGGCATAATTCGCTGTTTCGCTGGGATCAGAAAGCATTCCGCAACCTTCGTCGCTGGTTCAACGCCGGCAAGCCGCCGCGCTGATCTCTTGCCATGTCGTTTGGGGATCACCTCAAGGTCAGGGTCAGGCGGGAGCGTGATCCTGAGACGCGCAAGTCGAACCTCTGCTTGCAGCCAAGCGAGGCTGTCAAATGGTGGCTCGGCATCCTTTCGGCCCTGATCGTGGCCGCCGTTCTTGGTGTCTTCGGCCTGTTCGTCTCGGCGCTCACCTGGGCGCACGAAATCGACAGCGGGCAGGACGTGATCGTCACCAAGATCGAAGAGGTCAGCAAGGCCAGCAATCGCAATTCCGATCGGCTCGACAAGCAGGACGATCGCCTGCGCAATCTGGAGATGAAGCGATGATCGAATGGCTCGATGCGCACCTTGTGCCGGGCTGGCGCGAGAGCTGGCGCTGGTTTTCGGTGCAGGCGGCGCTCGTCTTTGGCGCGATCGGCACGGCGATCGCGGGCAATCCCGAGCTGCTGCCGCTGCTCGCCGCGATGCTGGGCGGGAGCGAGATCGTTCAGGCCATCGTGCTGGCCGCCGCCTTCGCGGTGATCGTCCTGCGGTTCTGGAACCAGGAGGCCGATGATGGCGAGACGGACTAAGCGCGTCAAAGGCGGCAAGCGCGGCGCGGCGCTCACGCTGGCGGCTCTCGTCGGCGTCGCCGTGGCGCAGGCGCTGGGCGCGTTCATCCCCAAGGAGGAAAGCGGCCGCACGGTCGAGGCCTCGGTGCGCGCCGATGGCTCGCTCGCGGTGCGCCATATCCGGGGGCGGCAATATCGCACCGTCTATCTCGATATGGTCGATGTCGGGACCGCGTGCGACGGAATTACCACGTACAAGGGCAAGCCGCTCCCGCTCGGCAAAACCTTCACCGAAGAAGAGTGCGCGGCGATGCTCGAGGACGAGCTCGTCAAGCACGCGCAAGGCGTGATGGCCTGCACGCCGGGCCTCGCGCTCAGCGAGAAGCCGCATGTCGAGCGCTATCTCGAGGGCCCGCGCTTCGCCGCTGTCTCGCTCGCCTATAATGTCGGGGTTTCGGCCTATTGCTCATCGACCGCGCGCAAGCGGTTCAATCGCGGCGATCTGTGGGGCGGCTGCGAGGCGATCACCTGGTGGAACCGGGCGGGCGGGCGCGTCGTGCGCGGCCTCGTCCTGCGCCGCGCGCGTGAGGCGAAGGTCTGCCGCGAGGGGATCGGCGCGCTCGGGAGCGTGCTGTGAGCGTGGCGGCGTTCTGCCTTCTATCCTGCGCGGCCGGGCTGATCGGCGGCCAGGTGTTCAAGGATCCGCGCCTCGCTGATGCCGCCGCCATGCTGATGCTGTTTGTCGGCATCGCGATCCTCGTCGCTCGGGAGACCTTGCCATGAACACGCCGCCTGCCATGCCTGATTTCGGCCCTCGCCCCAGCCTCGCGCGGCGCGCGCTTTCGGCGATCGCGATCGGCGCGCCGATCACGCGCACGCTGCTGATCGCGGTCGGCATCGCCCTGCTCATCGGATGGGCGGGCTTTGCGACGCAGACGATCCGACTCGATGGCTTGCAGCTTCGCCTGCCCTTCATCGGCACGATCGGGCCGCAAGGCTGGCGGCCTTATGCGCTCGAGCTCGAGGGCGAGGTCACGCGCGTCACGCTCGAGCGCGATCAGGCGAACGCCAATCATCGCCAGACCAAGGAAAACTATCGCGCCGCGCAGGAGGAGGCCAATCGCCGCCAGGCCGAGGAAGTTGCCCGGATCGAGCGCGAACACAAGGAGACGATCAATGAAATCCGCCATCGCTTTGCCGCTGCCGTATCTGGCTATGACGATCGCGCTCGCCGGATGCGCGAGCAATACCTTCAAGCCCGAAGCGCCGCTGGCCGTGCGCCCGGAGATCTGCCCGGTGCCCGATCTCCCGATCCCGGCCTCGCTGATGAAGCCCCCGGCTGTTACGGAATTTCTGGTCGACGAACCTATCTCGCCCAGATCGAATGCGACCGGATCGCCTCGAACCAGGCCGAGCAGCTGAGAGCTTTGCAGGAGCTGGTGCTGAGCCTGCCCGGCGTGAGGGTGGTCGAGGGCCAATAGGCCCGGCGCAGGGGAGGGATCGCCATGCCGCAAAAACCACTTGATCCGGCGCTGCGCGCCAAGCGCCTCGAGGCAGTCGCCAAGTATCGCCTCACCGGGCCGAATTGGCCGCGCCGCGCGGCCGCCGCGCTGGGCATGAAGGCGGGCACGTTTCGCAGCTGGATGAGCAATGAAGGCATCTCCGCCGTTGGCGAGAGCCCGGATCCGGGCGCCCTCGCCGAGCCCGAACAGCCGCTCGCCCAGCGCCAGGAGCGCCGCTATCGCGACGAGATCGCCCGCTTGAAGCGCGAGCTCAAACAGGCGCATCAGGAATTGAACGATGCAGAGGATCTGCGCAATGCGGTCTTCGGCCTTGGCAAGCCGATCGCGCCCGCCCGATATCGCCCGCGTCTCGCGCGCGAAAAGCGCGGCCATGGCATCGAGATCCCCGTTCTGCTGACAAGCGATTTCCAGTTCGGCGAGGTGATCGATCTGGCCGAGATGAGCGGCATGAATTCCTATAACCGGACGATCGCCAAAGCGCGCTATCGCCGCCTGATCGAGGCCGCGATCGCCTGCGCTCTGCGCGACAATGCCGGCAAGCCGCCGCCCGCCTTCTATTATCTGCGCGGCGGCGATGCGATCAGCGGCTCGATCCATGCCGAGCTCGCCGAGACGAACGATCTATCGAGCATCCCGGCGGTGCGCGAGCTCGCCGCGCTCGAGCGCTGGGGCATCAAGGCGATCGCCGATCATCTGGGCTGCCCGGTTTTCGTCGTGAGCGTGCCGGGCAATCATGATCGCACGACCGAACGCTCGCGCTCGAAGGGCTATGTCGAGCATTCGTTCGACACGCTGATCAGCTGGCATCTCGAAATGTGTTTCGAGGACGATGAGCGCGTCACTTTCACTGCCCCGCCGACGCCCGATGCGCTGTTCAGCGTGCATGGCACCAATTTCCTGCTCACGCATGGCGACAATATGGGGACTGGCGGCGGCACCGGCTATATCGGCGCGGTCGCCGCGATCACGAAGGGCCATCGCAAGATCGTCGAAAGCTACCTTCACGCCGGGACGACCGTTCATTATGTCCTCTCGGGCCATTTCCACACCGCGGTTGAAACTGAATATGGTTTTGGCAATGGCTGCCTGCCCGGCCTTTCGGAATATGCGAACCTCAAGATCAGGCCCAAGCCCGCGCCGCCGGTGCAATGGCTTTTGAGCGTGCATCCCGAGCGCCAGATCACAACCCGGCGCAAGCTCATGGTCGGCGCGCCAGAGGAGGGCAGCCTGTGCCGCATCGGTGAGAAGGGGAAATGATGAGTGACGATAAGGCGGTGAAGCACGATGGCGGCAAGCCGCCGCTCGAGCTGTTGCCCTCGATGCCCTTGGTGATGATCGCCGAGGTTCTGGGCTTTGGCGCGCGGAAATACGCCGCGCACAACTGGCGCCAGGGCTTCGATCAGTCGCGGCTAATCGGCGCGGCCCTGCGCCACCTCCTTGCCTACAACGATGGGGAGGACATAGACCCGGAAAGCGGGCTCTCGCATCTCGCCCATCTCGGCTGCTGCGTCCTGTTTCTGCTCGAGCACCAGGCGAAGGGCATCGGCCGCGATGATCGGTATAAGCGCCCGGTCAGCACCAGCCCCGACGATCGCCCCAGCGCCGCCCCAAGCCCTCCCGAACCAGCTGATCGCTGACGCCGGGGATCGTCACCAGCTTGCGGCGATAACGATCGCGCTTGCCGCTATCGATGATGCGCGGCGGCTTGGCGTTGAGCAGCTCGACCAGGCGATCGCGTGCTCGGCGCGCCAGCGCCCGCTCGGCCGCGCAGCGCCCGTTCAGCTCGGGCGTGTCGATCGTCTGAAGGCGCAGCTTCTCCCCTTCGATCCAGATCGTGTCCCCATCGTGAACGCAGGTGTGCCGCGTTGCTGGCGGCGCCGGGCAAAGGGCGATGGCAAGGGCAAGTGTCAGCATGGATCAGCTCCCAAATTTTCCGCAATCAAGATCTGAGGCGCGCAGCAATCCATGGCGCCCAATCGCTGCAAAACTGCGGAAAATGGCAGGCCTCTGGGAAAACAGGTGGATTTGCAGTCCTCTGCGTAACCACTCCGCCATCGGGCCGAGCCCATGCTTGCCGAGCGCGACATGGTCTCGGCAAACATGGGAAGCGGGCCTTTAACGCTTCGCCTCGCCCATGGCAATCGCTCATTCCCCTCGATGCGCCGTGAACGAGGCTTGCCCCCCTTTCGGCAGGAGGACAACGAGCGCACTGGACGAAGCCACGCGCACAAGGCAGGAGCCCTCGCATGACCATTGCCAGCCTCATCGATCCCATCACCGGCCAGCCGGGCCCGATCCGTCTCGATGATGCAGCGCACTGGATGCAGGGGCGCACGCTCTATGGCGGCGCATCGGCGCTCATCGCCTACACGATGGCAATGCGCGCCTTTCCCGATCTGCCGCCGCTGCGCGCAGGGCAGATCGCCTTCGTTGCACCGGTTGGCGAGGATATCGCGCTCAGTGCGCAGATCGTGCGCCAGGGGCGCAATGTGACGCAGGTGCGCAGCGAGATCCATTCAGGCGGCGCCCTCGCGCTGACGGCCTTCTTCCTGTTCGGTGCGGGGCGCAAGGCCAATGCCCGCCGCGCGAGCGAACCTCCCGAAGCCTGGCCGGGGGCGCCGGAAGATAACACCCCCGCAATGAAGGGGCAGGGGCCCGCCTTCATCCAGCACAATTTCGAACTTCGCTTTGGCCAGGGTAGGGGCGAGGATCTTGGCGCCACGATCCGCCGCTGGGCCCGCTTGACCGAGGATCATGCGCTCGATCCGGTCTCGAGGCTCATCCTGATGGGCGATGTCATGCCGCCGGGCGCGATGCGGATCATGGAGCGCAAAGGGGCGATCAGCTCGATCAACTGGTCGTTCAACGTGCTCGATCCCGAGACCCGTTCGCGCGGCGGCTGGTATCTTGCCGAGAATGCAAGCCAGCATGCCGATCTGGGCTATTCCTCCGAGCGTTTGAGGATGTGGGACACCCAAGGCCGCCAGGTGCTTGACGGGCTGCAATGCGTGGCGGTGTTCGGCTAGGCCTGCGCGCAGGATCGGGCATGCGCTGCCTGCACCGGGGCACGCGGCGCGATCACACGTCCTTGAACGCCGGCTTGCGCTTCTGCATCGCCGCCATCACCGCTTCGATCTGGTTGGGCTGACGCATGATCGCGTGCTGCTCGATGCTTTCTTCGAGCAGGATCGCATCGGTATCGCGCTCTAGCATGCTCGCCTGAAGACGCTTGGCGGCGCGGATTGCGTGCGGATTGCGATGGGCGATCTCGCGGGCGATCTCAGTGGCGCGCGCGAGCGGATCGTCATCGAGGAAGGTCGCAAGGCCAAGCGCCTGCGCTTCTTCGCCGCTGAATTCGCGATTGGTGTAGATCAGTTCGCGCAGGACATCATCGCGCACCAGCCCACGCCACAGCGCATAGCCGCCCATATCGGGGACAAGGCCCCATTTGAGCTCCATGATCGCCATGCGCGTTGCGGGATGAACGACGCGGATATCGGCGCCGCTCGCGATCTGGAGCCCGCCGCCAAAACACACGCCATGCACCGCCGCGATTACCGGGACGGGCAGCTTGCGCCAGATCATTGCGACCTGCTGGAAGGTGTTGGCATTGCCATGCGTGCGCTCGGTAAGGGCGGGTTCATCTCGGCTCGGCGTGCGCGCGAAGCTCGCCGTATCGAGCCCGGCGCAAAAGGCCCGGCCCTCGCCCGAAAGCACGGCGACGCGCATCCCTTCGAGCGCCTGCAGCCGCTCGCCCGCCTCGATGATCGCTGCAAACATCTGCGGATCGAGCGCGTTCATCTTGTCACCGCGGGTCAGCCTGACCTGGGCAACGCCATCTTCGTCAAGCTCGATCGCAAGCCGATCGCTGCGGTGGACCATTTGCGGCGCGGGCGAGGTTTCGGCGGCGGCGGGTTCTTGCGCGGTGTCGGGCATGATGATGGATCCTGCTTGCAGACGGGCTTTGGTTCGTCACCAAAACTGGAGCATGGTCAAGCGCAAGTCCAGACTCAATCCGCCAGCTTGCGCGCCTTCGCCCGCCGCGAGAAGACAGGTTCCGATCGGCTGTCAGTCTGCCGCCCGTGCAGCGCTTGCGTTGCTGAACCGGTAGGTGCTCGGGCCGGCCGGCGCATCGAGGAAATAGCCGCCGTCGGGATGCGTTGCGAGAATATGCGCAAGGCCGAAACGCTCGAGTTTGGCTCGCACGCGCGCGACATGAACCGCAACGCTGTTCGTCTCGGGCGCAAAGGTGATCCGCCAGACATCGGCGAGTAGGCGCTGCTTGGTCATGCGCTCGCCGGGCTCTTCGGAGAGCCGCCAGAGCAATTCGAATTCGCGCGGATGCAGACCGAGCCACTGATCCTCGACCCGTCCATCGCGATGAAGCAGATCAAGGGTCACATCGCCCGCCTCACGAAAGCGCGGAATCAGCGTATCGCTGTCCGGAAACATATTATATGCAGCTGTTGTACTCACAAGTTTTCCCCTGCTCGCATTGAATAGACCGCACTGTGCGTGAAGATCAGGTGATCGTGCAGCTCGATATCGAGTGCGCGGGCCACTGTGGCCAGCCGGCAGGTCGCTTCCACATCGTAGCGACTTGGGCGGCTGTCTCCTGAGGGATGATTGTGCGCGATGATCAGGCCGCTGGCGTGGCAGCTAAGGGCAGGCCCGAACAGATCGCGCAGACGGAAGGTGAGCGCGCTGGCCGCGCCCTGCCCCAATGAAATCTCGCCAACCTGGCTGCGCTCATGATCAAGAAAGATCGCATGAAAGCGTTCGCGTGAGGCGGCGCCCTGCGCGGGCCGCCCGCCCGGGCCGGATAGCAATACGCAACGCAGATATTCGATCAGCGTTGTCAAGCGGCGCTCGGCCACCGCAGGCTCAGGCTCAGGCCCAGGCGCAGGCCGGGTTTCGGGCACGCGCTCTGCCGGGCTGTAGTGATCCCAGCCCAGCACGCGGAACGAGCGGCACGATTCGCTCGTCGCCTTCGCCAGCGATTGAGCAAAGCCAAGTTTCATGCCCGCGCTCCGGGATCAGACGTGCGCAAGAGCGCGACAAGCGTGCGATCAGACAGTTTCAGCATGGCTCAATCCACCCGGACACCGGCCGGGACCGGATGGTGCCGGACAGCCGATCTGCGCCACTCGCGATACTGGCCCCAACGCCTTTCGCGCTGGACATGACGCGCAATTCCGACCGTGAAGATCATCAATTGCAGCCAGCCCGGCCCGATGACCATGATTGCATAGGCAATGGGCGAGATCGCCTCGATCAGCCCGCGCGCCAGGTGCGCGGTGATCGCGAGCACCTGCAAGGCGGCAATGCACAGCGGATAGGTCCGATTGGCATTGAGCGCGATCAGGATGAACAATGCAACCGCAAACCCGTCGAGGCTCGCCAGAAACAGATCGACATTGGTAAGCCGCGGACCGGCGGCAAAGGCGACCTGATAGAAATGAAGGGCGATCTCGAACAGCACCAGCCAGACGATGGCTATCGCGCGTTCCGGGCCGCGTCCCCACAGGAACGCGGCCACGCAGACCGATACCGCAAAGGCGGTTTGGACAATCGGTCTGAAATCGGAAGCGAGAAGTTCAACCATGAAAGTCAATCATGACAGCCGATCATTGCCTCGCAATCAGGCTCACGCCTCGATCGCCACGGGTGCGGCGTGCGCGGTTTCGACGGCATCGAGCGAGGCTTCCTTAACCTCCGTCGGAATGTCCATGTCGCCCACCATCGTCTCGCGCGCGACCTTGCTCAGTTCCTCGTGCACGCGCAGCAGGCTGGTCGACATGGCCAGCGCCTGTGCTTCGGCCTGACTGAGGCGCATCAGGGCGCGCTGGCCGGTATCGACTTCGACTCCTGGATTCTGACGGGCGGACAGCATCGCCTGCTTGAGACGGGCAAAGGCGATCATGGATTCATCGGCGATAGCCTCGGCCTCGCGGACCAGTTTCTTGAGATTGAGAGCGTCAGAGCGCATGCGTTCGGTCATTGGAAAAATCTCCCGCCCGCCTGTGCTCCTCAGGCAAAGCCGCGTTCGTCGACGGGGATGTCTGCGCGCTCGTCCAGCGCTTCGCTGATCGTGATCGCAGCGGTCACGGTGAGGACCACGGCGGCCAGGAATCCAAACGCGATGCCGATTATGGCCGCGAAGCGAAACAGGACGGCGTGCTCGCCATCGAGCACCCCGGGGACGACCTTGGGCTCCCCCGGTCTCAACCAGGGGGCGCGTTCCAGCATCGGCATGACGTCGTGCATCTCGACGCGTCCTGCCTCGTCCCGTTCGCCGTTATCGAGGCCAAACGCGCCTCCGGGGACCTGAGAAAAACTGTATGGCGGCGCTTCTTCGCCCTTCAGAATTGTTGCAGGCGCTTGATCTAGCTGGGGAATTTTAGGTTCGGACGAGCCGGAATGATCGGCGGCGTCGGCATTTTTCTTGATCGTGCCGGCCGCCTCGGCTTGTTCGGCGCGATATTCGGTGACGAGATCGCCCAGATTGCTCACCTGATAGATGTCCTTGAGCGCCCGGATGTGCTGATTCACCCGGGTCTCGGATACATCAAGATCGCGCGCGATCAGCTTGATCGGAAGACGGCGATCGATTCGCTGCATGACTTCGATTTGGCGATCGGTCAGCGACCGGGACGCTCCGGGTGTCATTGCATATCTCCTGCGGCCCTACATTTTGTTTCGTTATCCGGTTTCACATAACACAAAAACGCCCGATTCTGATCAAATTGTTGCGCCATGGCATCGGCCTGCTCAGGCGGCGCTGCTGTTCACGCCGAGATTGGCGAGGAAGCGTTTGACGTTTCTGGCCGCCTGGCGCAGGCGCTGTTCGTTCTCGACCATCGCAATCCGCACGTAACCCTCGCCTTTTTCGCCATATCCGACCCCGGGAGCGACCGCGACCTTGGCATCGGTCAACAATCGCTTGGAGAATTCGAGGCTGCCCATGTCGGCGAGCGCCGGGGGGAGCGGTGCCCAGGCGAACATCGAGGCGGCAGGGGGCGGAATATGCCAGCCCGCGCGCGCAAATGCCTCGACCATCACATCACGCCGCTTGCGATACAGCTCGCGATTCGCCTCGACGATATCCTGCGGCCCGTTGAGCGCGGCGCAGGCAGCGGCCTGGATCGGCGTGAAAGCGCCATAATCGAGATAGGATTTGACCCGCGTCATCGCGGCGATGAGCGCGCGGTTGCCCACCGCAAAGCCCATCCGCCAGCCTGCCATCGAATAGGTCTTGGACATGCTCGTGAACTCGACCGCAACCTCCTTGGCCCCGTCGACCTGCATGATCGAGGGCGTGGGATTGCCATCGAAATAAAGCTCGGAATAGGCGAGATCGGACAGCACCCAGACCTGATTCTCGCGCGCCCAGGCGACCAGCCTTTCGTAAAAGGCGAGATCGACGGTCTCGGCGGTGGGGTTGGACGGATAGCTCACCACCAGCACGCTGGGGCGCGGCACGGTGAAATTCATCGCGCTTTCGAGCGAGCGCCAATATTCATCGCCCGGCGTCGTGGGGACCGAGCGGATCGTTGCGCCTGCGATGATGAAGCCGAAGGTATGGATCGGATAGGAAGGATTGGGCGCGAGCACGACATCGCCGGGCGCAGTGATCGCATTGGCAAGGCTGGCAAGGCCCTCCTTCGAGCCCATCGTCACCACCACCTCGCTTTCCGGATCGAGTTCGACCCCGAAGCGCCGCGCATAGTAATTGGCTTGCGCGCGGCGCAGGCCGGGAATGCCCTTGGACTGCGAATAGCCATGCGCATCGGGCTTGGCCGCGACTTCGCAAAGCTTGTCGATCACGTGTTTGGGCGGCGGCTGATCGGGATTGCCCATGCCCAGATCGATAATGTCCTCGCCCGCCTTGCGCGCGGCATGGCGCATCGCGTTGACCTCCGCGATCACATAGGGAGGCAGACGTTTCATGCGATAGAATTGATCGTTCATTGCTAATCCTGCGCTGCGCCGCACAATCTTTCTCCCATATCGCGCAACTTGTGTCTAATGCTTTCCCTGTCGATGCGAGGCCGCGTTGTCGCTATGCTGGAGGCTGATTGCAACACCGCCCGGATCGCCCCTTGCGGGATCATTCGACGCCGGGCAGCCTCACGCTGGAGAGACGACAATGGCAGGCGATAACGAGCACGGCGCAAGCGATGGCGCACAAATGCTCAGCGCATTCATGAACAATCCGTTCTTCGACATGAAGGGCGATGCCATGCGCGAGATGTTCTCCCGGACACTGGCCTCCTATCCGGCTCCGGCCTCGCCCGGAGACCGCGCGGCCTCGTTCTTTCCCGAAGGAATCGAGGCGGGCGATCTGGGCGAATGGGCCAGGGCCGGCTCGGAGCTTCAGACGCTGTGGCTGAATTATGTTGCCGAGCAGGCCAGCCAGACCGCAGGCGAGGCGCGCGAGGGCGCCAACCTGCTCGATCCGGCGCAATGGCTGGTGATCTCGCAGAGCATGATGCAGCAGATACCGCGCGGCATGATCGAGGCGCAGACCAAGCTGGCGCAGGATAGCTTCCAGCTGTGGAGCGGGCTGCTCAGCGGATTTGCCGCTTCGGCCAACAGCCTTGCCGGCGACGAGCCGAGCTTTTCAGCGCCCGCCGATGAAGATGCCCTGCCGCTCAAGGATCGCCGCTTTGCCGATCCCGCCTGGCGCGAACAGCCTGCCTTCGCGCTGATGCACCAGACCTATCTGATGCTGGCGGAATATTTCCGTTCGTCGGTCGCCTCGATGGAGGGGCTCGACCCGGAGAAGCGCAGCCAGCTCGAATTCGCGGTCAATGCGCTGGCCGAAGCGATGAGCCCCGGCAATTTCCTGCTGACCAATCCGGTCGTTCTCAAGCGCACGATCGAGACGCGCGGGCAGAATCTGGTGACCGGCATGCGCCATCTCATCAACGATCTGAGGCGCGGCCAGCTCACCCACACCGATCCCGATGCCTTCCGGCTCGGCGAGAACCTCGCGGCAACCCCGGGCAAGGTCGTCTATGAAACGCCGCTCTACCAGCTGATCCAGTATTCGCCGACTACGAAGGACGTGTTCGAAGTCCCGCTGGTGATCTTCCCGCCCTGGATCAACCGGTTCTACATCCTCGATCTCAACGAGAAGAAGAGCTTCGTGAAATGGGCCGTCGATCAGGGGATCACGGTGTTCATGGTCAGCTGGCGCTCGGCCGATGAGAGCCTCGCCGAGCTCGAATGGGACGACTACATCCGCGCCCAGATGGAAGCGATCGATCATGTGCGCGCCCGGCTCAAGGTGCCGCATGTCCACACGATCGGCTATTGCGTCTCGGGCACGACGCTGGCCGCAACGCTGGCGATCATGAGTGCGCGCGGCGAAGCAGCGAAGGTCAAGAGCGCGACCTTCTTCACCGCGCAGGTCGATTTCGAGCGCGGCGGCGATCTCAAGCATTTCGTCGATGATGCGCAGATCGAGATGATCGGCCAGCTCGGCAAGAAGGGCTATGTCGACGGGCGCTATCTCGCCGCAACCTTCAATGCGCTGCGCGGCAAGGATCTGATCTGGAACTATGTGGTCAACAATTACCTGCTCGGCGAGGATTACCCGGCCTTCGACCTGCTCCACTGGAACGGCGATGTCACCAACCTGCCCTCGCGCTGGCATCGGCAATATCTGCGCGATCTGTATCGCGACAACAAGCTGGTCGAGCCCGGCACGCTGGCGGCGGACGGGACACCGATCGATCTCACCGAGGTGAGCGTGCCGACCTATGTCCAGGCCGGGCGCGAGGATCACATCGCCCCCGCCGAGAGCGTCTGGCGCATCACCGAGCATTTCACCGGGCCGCTCGAATTCGTGCTGGCAGGCTCGGGGCATATCGCAGGCGTCGTCAATCCGCCCGCTGCGGGCAAATACCAATACTGGCTCGGCGACAAGGATAGCGGCTCGCTCGAAGCCTTCATCGAGAGCGCCGAGGAGCACAAGGGCAGCTGGTGGCCACATTGGCTCGAATGGCTCGAGCGCCAGGATGATGCGCGCGTGCCCGCGACCGGCAAGCGCAAGCCCGGTGGGCGCGGCGATGCAGTGATCGAGGATGCGCCGGGGCGCTACGTCAAGATGCGCTGAGCAGGCCCGCTTCGGCGTGCGCGTTCGCCAGCCTCGGGGCTGCTGCGAACGGCCTCGACAAAGTGCAGCATTTTTCCGACAAACCGCACGGCGCGGCGGGCGCGGGCCAGCAATTTTTCCCTATATAGCTCAGGCCTTTGCGAGCATGCGCTGAGAGAATGTTGCACTGCACAATAATCCTTGACTTTCGCGCGTGCCGCGCCTAATTTGTGCAACGCAACATGAAGCGAGGAAACCATGGCTGAAGCCACGAACCAATCCAAGATCGATGCGGCCGCCGAAAAGGCTTATGAAGATGCCGCTGCGAAAACGGCCAGCGCCGCCAAGGTTGCGGACGCGGTCGATGCCGATACCGCCAAGGGCGATGCCAGCGCACAGGCGGTGAAGGCTGCAGTCGATGCACCGGCCAAGAAGCCGGCGGCCAGCAAGGCGCCCGCGAAGAAAGCTCCGGCCAAGCGCGCAGCGGCGAAGAAGCCCGCTCCCAAGAAAAAGCCGGCCGTCGCTGCCAAGACCGCAGCGAAGCGCACTCCCAAGAAGGCGGCAAGCAAGACCGCCACCACCCAGACCAACACTTCCAACCCAATTTCGAAATTGAAGGACACCATCATGGCAACTGCAGAAAAGAACGATTTCACCGCCCAAGCCAAGGAAATGGCCGCCGACGTTCAGGAGCGCCTCAAGACCGCCTATGCCAAGAGCGGCGAGTTCGCCGGCGAATTCGGCGATTTCAACAAGGCCAATGTCGAAGCCATGGTTGAAAGCGGCAAGATTTTCTTCACCGGCGCGCAGGAACTCGTGCGTGACAATGTCGAGACCGGCAAGAGTGTCGTCGAGACCATGACCGAAGACGCCAAGAAGGTTGCCTCGGTCAAGTCGCCGACCGAGCTCATGCAGCTCCAGGGTGAGCTCGCCCGTCGCAACTTCGATGCGGTCGTTTCCTATGGCTCGCAGCGCACCGAAGCGTGGGTCAAGCTCTACAACGATGCCTTTGCGCCGATCTCGAGCCGCATGAGCGTCGCGACCGAAAAGATGACGAAGGCTGCCTGAGGCGTTCGTTTTCCCTTTGTGAACCGGGCCTCTCCTCTCTCTCCCAATCCCGGTTCATGATACTGCGCTTATCCAAGCGTATCGGGCCAGACACGGCGCACCGCGCCTGTCTGGCCCCTTTTCGTGATTGCTCCGCCCGCGTTGAAATTAGAGCGAAGGCGCATCTTGCGATCCTGCAAACGAATCCCATAATGGCGTGCAGCATGCAAAGCCTCCCCCAGCATCCTGTGGCCGAGAGCCAAGCGGGCGCACGCCTGCCTTTTGCCGCGTCTTGCACGCTCGCGCACGAACCGGCGCCGATCCGGGCGATCACCCGCAATGCCGGCAAGGACGACGAGGGCACCGATGGCGACAGCGAGATCGGCATCGCCACCAAGACGCGCGCCAAGCCCAAGAAGCCGAGCCAGTACAAGGTACTGATGCTCAACGATGATTATACCCCGATGGAGTTTGTCGTTCTGGTGCTCAAGCGCTTCTTCGGCATGGATCTCGAACAGGCTACGCGGGTCATGCTGCATGTCCACCAGAAGGGCGTGGGCGTGTGCGGCATCTTCCCCTATGAGGTGGCCGAGACGAAGGTGAACCAGGTGATGGACTTCGCGCGGCAGAACCAGCATCCGCTGCAATGCACGCTCGAGAAGGCGTGAGCCGTTTGCCTCATCCCGAGCCCGATCCTGTTGGCCCCGGACAGGAGAGCGTGTGGGACTATCCGCGCCCTGCCATCGCCGAGCCGACGACGCGCCGGATCACGATCATCCACAAGGGCATCACTCTCGCCGAAACGCGCAAGGCCTGGCGCACGCTCGAAACCAGCCACCCGCCGACCTATTATCTCCCGCCCGACGATGTCGCGATGGGGCATCTTGAGCCCGTCAGCCGGCGCACGATGTGCGAATGGAAAGGCCAGGCGCGCTATTTCGATATCGTGGTCGGCGACGATCGCATTGCGGCGGGCGCCTGGGCCTATGCCGATCCCACGCCCTCTTTCGAGGGGATCGCCGGTCATCTCGCCTTCTATCCCGATCCGCTCGACCAATGCCTCGTCGATGGCGAAGCGATCACGCCGCAGCCCGGCCAGTTCTATGGCGGCTGGATCAGCCGCTATGAGGCAGGCCCGTTCAAGGGCGGGCCCGGCAGCCAATTCTGGTAATCTCAGACCTTGCGCGCTGGCCTGAGCGGCAAAGCGGCGTTATCGCGCATGACCGCAGCGGTTTTTGCCGCTATGGCAGCGGCCTGAAGGCGCGCGAGAGCCGGTCGGCAACCGGATCTTGTGGCGCCGATGCCTGCTTTGCTCGAATAGCCGCCCTGCTTGATTGATCGCCTGGACCAACGCTGCCAATGACCAACCCCTTCCCGGCCATTGATCGCTATATCTTCCGGCTCGTCCTGTTTCCCATGCTCGGCGTGTTCGCGCTCGCCGCTTCGCTGCTGCTGCTCGACAAGATGCTCAGGCTGTTCGATTTCGTCGCGGTCGAAGGCGGCCCGATCGGGGTCGTCTTCAAGATGCTCGGCGCGCTCATTCCCGAATATGCGAGCCTTGCCATCCCGCTAGGCCTGCTGCTCGGCATATTGCTCGCCTTCCGCAAGCTGGCGACTTCGAGCGAGCTCGATACGATGCGCGCGGTGGGCCTGTCCTATGCCCGGCTCCTGCGCGTGCCCTATCTGATCACGCTGGTGCTGATCGCGGTCAATGTCGCGCTCGTCTTCTACATCCAGCCGGTCAGCCGGTATTATTACGAGCAAATGGAGTTTGAGCTGCGTTCGGGCGCGCTGGGCGCTTCGATCAAGGTCGGCGAATTTACCAAGCTGGCCGATCGCATGGCGCTCAGGATCGAGGAAAGCGAGGAGGACGGGCGGCGGCTGATCGGTATCTTCGCGCGCGTCGCCAATGACAAGAACCAGGTCCTCTCGATCAGCGCGCGCGAGGGATCATTCCTGGGGACGAGCGACGATCCCGATACGATCATCCTGCGCCTTTCAGAAGGCACGATCATCCAGGACACCGGCAGCGAGACCCCGCGCGTCCTCTCCTTCAGCCGCCACGATCTGCCGATCGATCTGCCCGCGATCGAGGAGTTCCGCTCACGCGGGAATGAAAGCGCGGAATATATTCTGCCCGAATTGCTGCAGATCGGCTGGAGCGACACCGCTGCCGAGAATGTGCGCGATGCGAGCCAGGCGAGCTTCAATTTCCGGCTGGTCGAAGTGGTCATGATGCTGCTGATGCCGCTGCTAGCGGTGGCGCTGGCAATCCCGCCCAAGCGATCGACCAGCGCACTGGGCGTGTTCGTCTCGATCGTGATGGTGGTCGCCTATCACAAGGTCAATCAATATGGCGAGGATATCGCAGCGCTCGGACGGTTCGATCCGATCCTCGCCCTGTGGGGGCCTTTCGTGCTGTTCGCAGCCTTGATCGTGTGGATGTATTACCAGGTCGCCTATGTCCCGGGCGGTCAGCCGATCGGGGCGCTCGAAAACGCCTTCGCCAAGCTGACCCGTCTGCTTGGCCGGCTCTGGCGGCGATCGCGCGCAGAGCCGGCGGCTGCGCCGAGTGTGGCGCCGGTTCTCCCCGCCGAAACCGCACCCGCCGAATAAGCGCCCGCAGATCGCTTCGCCCATGCAGCTCGATTTCTTCCCCTCGCGCACTCTCACCGTCTATCTCGCGAAGATGTTCATCATCCGCATCGCGGCGGTGCTGGTGATGCTCGTGCTCGTCCTCATGGCGCTCGATCTGCTGAGCGCGACGGGCAAGATCCTCGCGATCGAAGGCAATGGCAATGCCGAGATCTGGCGCTATGTCACCTTGCGCGTGCCCCAGCTGATCTCGCGCTTTCTGCCCTATTCGGTGCTGCTGGCGACCCTGATCACGCTGGTGACGCTCAATCAGAATTCCGAGGTCATCGCGATGAAGGCGGCCGGGCTCTCGGCGCACCAGGTGCTCGCCCCGTTGCTGCTCACGGCCGCAGTCATCGCGCTTTTCAGCTTTGCCTTCAACGAGCGCATCGTGACCCGCGCCAACGCCTCGCTCAAGGCATGGGAGGCGGCCGAATTCGGGCCGATCCCGGCCGAGACGGGCGTGCGCGCCAATGTCTATCTCACCGATGGCGACAACATCCTCACCGCCTCCTCGCTCATCGGCACAGGCGATGCGATCGCGCTCGATGATGTTACCTGGTATCGCCGCGCGCCCGGCGGGTTCATTCTCGAACAGGTCACCGCGACCGGGGCGACCTATGCAAAGCCGGGCTGGCGGCTCGAAGATCCGGTCCGCTTCGATGTCGGCGGGGCGATCAATCAGGAGCTCGAGACGCTGGTCGTCGCCGAAAGCCTGACGCCTGCGCGGATCGATGTGCAGTCGGTCGATATTGACGGGCAATCCTTCTTCGAGCTTTCGCGCACGATCGATGCGTTCGAGGCGCTGGGCCAGCGCACAAGCGAGATGCGCGCGAAATGGTGGCACCGTCTCGCCGGGCCGCTTTCGGCGATGCTGATGCCGCTGCTGGGCTCGATAGCGGCCTTTGGTCTTGCCCGCTCGGGCCAGCTGTTCGTGCGCGCGATCATCGGGATGGCGCTCGGCTTTGCCTATTTCGTGGTCGACAATGCCGCGCTCGCGATGGGCTCGTTCGGCGGCTATCCGCCGCTGCTCGCCGCCTGGGCGCCGTTCCTCCTGTTCTTGCTGCTGGGCGAGACCGTCCTCATCCGGACCGAGGAGTGAGCAGCGCGCGCGGCCAGTGGTCGTTGCGGCTGGCGAGGCCCGCCGACGCGCAGGCCATGCCTGCGATCGAGCGCGCTGCGGGCAAGCTGTTCGAGAGCGTCGACGGGCTCGCAGGGATCGCGGGCACCGACACCGTGGCACCGGAGCGGCTCGAACGCTATATCCGCAAGGGGCATTGCCTTGTCGCGCATATGGGCGAGGCGATGGCGGGCTTTCTCGTCAATGAGCCCTTCCGGCGCGAGCTGCACATCTGGGAATTCAGTGTCCACCCCGATTACCAGCAGCGCGGCATCGGCGCGGGGCTGCTGCGCGCCTGCGCGATCGATGCGCGCAATTCAGGCTTTGCCGCGCTCACTCTCACCACCTTCCGCGACGTGCCGTGGAACGCCCCGTTTTACGAACGGCTGGGGTTCGAGGAAGTCACCGCGCTCGACGCGCATCCGCGCCTTGCGGGCGAGCTCGCACTCGAGGCCGATCATGGCCTGCCGATCGAGCGGCGCTGCGCGATGATTTCGTTTCTCGATTAGCATCCTGCGGCGCGCTTGCCGTTTCGACCATCGCCAGAGCGCGCGGGAACCTATTCCCTGCCAGCCCGGTTGATTGAGAAAACCGCAATATTTGCTCGAAAGGCAATCCGATGAAAACCGCCGCTTCAACCCTCCTCTCGCTCACCTTCGCTGCGCCGCTGGCGCTCGCTGCCTGCGCGCAGGAACCCGCCGATCCGGCCATGCCGACCGATACGACCGATAACGCCATGACCGATGAGGACGGCGCCTCTACCGCGCCCGTCAACGATCCCGATGGCGCCGATCCGCAGGGCGAGGGCCCCGATGAGGCTTATGTCAACACCGGCGAGGATGCCGGCCCCGAAGTCGACATTCCCGAAGACGGTCAGCTGACCGATCCCGCCGACGAAAACCCCTCGGACAACACGCCGCCTTCTGCCTGAGGCCCATCCGGGCAAGCGCGCTCATGGCCGCTGCCCGGACCCTGCCTGACACCTGGCTGTCGCGGCGATCCGGCTTGAAGGCGCCGCGAGATGCTTTTGGGAGAGACCTTCATGAGCCTGCCGCTACGCCGCCCCAACGCTCCTGTATTCGCAGCTTCTGCACTTGCCGCATTGGCGCTGGCCCTGAGCGCCTGCAATAACGAACCCGAATCGACGAGCGAGCGCGGCCCTGACGCGGTCGAACCGATGGATCGCGATGCCCTTGGGGCGCCACCTGATCCCGGCATGCCCGAGGCAGACGATCCGGCTTCCCGGGAGCAGCCGGGCTCCTCGATGGAGAGCGGGAGCAATGATGGCAGCGAGCGCGCGCCTGGCGCCAATTCCAAGCTCATCCCTGCCGATCAGGGCTGAATCGCGCCGGGCTCCGGTTCCTTGCGGATCATAGTGGCCCGCGCAATCCGCATGACCATCGGCACAAGGCCTGGATGGTTCGCGCCCGCATAGGTCGAGACCGCGCCGAATTCGCGCGCGAGGCGGCGATGCGCCTCGGGCAGATCGTGATAGGGCATCGAGGGCATGAGATGGTGCAGCGCGTGATAGCGCAGCCCCACCGGCGCCCAGATTTCCGCTGCAATACCCGGTGGAGGCACGTTGACGCTGTCGAGATATTGCGCCGTCACGCTCATCGCTTCGCCCTCGTTTTCCCACAGATGCGCAACCAGCGTTCGCAGCTGATTGAGCAGCGCGGTGAGCGAGAGGATCGCGAGCGCGGTGAGCAGCGGCTGCCAGCCGATCAGGAACCCGCTAGCGACGAGCGCGATCGCCCACAGGCTCGCGCCTGCCTCCTGCCACATAACCATCCGCCCGAACTCGCCCGTGGGCGGGCGGCGGCGGAAATCGGGATTGATCGAGAGCGCGGAAAACCGCTCCCAGGTGAAGGTGCGGATCGCCGGGAACAGCGCGCCCAACGGCACCAGCAGCGCAAAGCGCACCAGCAGCGCGACCGGCGCAAGCAGCGCGACCGCGACGAAGGCCGGCAGGCTCCACGGTTTCATCAGCGCGAGCGGGAGATATTCGGGATCCTGCGCAGTGCCATATTGGGTGCGCTTGTGATGGATCGTGTGGACGCCTTCATACATGAAGCTCGGCGTCAGCAGTGGAATGCCGACGGTAAGGTTCCAGCCAAGGCGAAAGCCGGGCAGCGCATCGCGGTGAATATGGGTGAGCTCGTGGATGAACATCAGCGCGCGATAGAGCGCGAGCGCGGCAACGAGGCCTGCCGCCAGCGTCACCAGCCAGCTTTGTGCGAGAATGGCGAGCGCGATCCCGCCATAGCCAAGCCCCGCCGAAAGGAGCATGTCGGGCCAGTAGACCCGCGCACGCGCCGCGCCCAAATCCTTTGTCAGATCGCGTGCGGCGCGCAGCAGCGCCTTGTCATCCGCGCTCATGAAATCGGCGCGCGTCGCGCGCGGCGCTGCCTGATCGCCGGGGATGAGGGTCGGTTGCATGTTCATTGTTCAGCTATCCAGATCGCGGCCCTTAGCGCAAAAGCGGCGCGGGCGGCAAATGGGTTGTCGTGTCCAGTGTGATCGAGCGTGCCACATTTCGGGCAAGGCCAGCGCGCGTCCCGGCTCGGCGCAATACGCGATTGGCATCTTGGTCTTTTCCCTTTTTGGCCCCTGCGGCGCGCGTCTGCCCCGGGGGGCAAAATCGCCTGCCGGGTTGCCCAAATGGCGAAGGCGCGACAAAAGCACCTTGATCCAGAACAAACGCCGCATGCGGCGCACACTTTCACAAAAGCGTTACGAGGCGGGGCGCGCAGCAGATGCAGGATGTGGGAATTGAGCCGGTCAGCGGCAAGCAGGGGCGCGCGCGCTTCGTGGATTGCGGGCGGGCCTTTGCAGCCCGGCTCGAGCACAGCGTGCCGCAGCTGCGCAGCGAACAGCTCGAACTCATCGATCCGGCGAAGAACCCGTTTTTCGGCCATGCCCGCGCGCAGCTCTTCCTTGCGATGCGCGGTGGGCAAGCGGTCGGCCGGATTAGCGCGCATATCGACGAGCTCGCACTTGCCATGCCCGCCGCGCAAGGCTTTGGCCCGGGCACAGGCCTGTTCGGTTATTTCGATGCCGAAGACGAAACCATCGCGCACGCGCTGCTCGAGGGGGCGGAGCAATGGCTGCGCGATGAAGGGATGACCCGCGCGCTGGGCCCCATTTCGATGTCGATCTGGGAGGAGCCGGGACTCCTCGTCAAGGGCCAGGATCATGCGCCGATGGTGATGATGGGGCATCATCCGGCGCACTATGCCGGATGGATCGAGGGGGCAGGCTATGCCCGCGCGCAGACCCTCTACACCTACGAGCTCGACATCACGAAGGAGTTCCCCCCGCTCGTCCAGCGCATCGTCAAATCGGGCGAACGCAACCCGCGGGTCAATGTCCGCCGGGTCGACACGTCGCGCTGGGACGAGGAAGTCGAAACGGTGCTGGCGATCCTCAACGATGCCTGGTCAGACAATTGGGGCTTTGTCCCCTTCACGCCCGAAGAAGTCGCTTATGCGGGCAAGAAGCTCAAACCCATCATCCATGAAGAGCTCAACATGATCGCCGAGGTTGATGGTCGCCCGGTCGCGTTCATGCTGACCTTTCCCGATCTCAACGATGCGCTTGCCCGGATCAGGGGCAGGCTCTGGCCGCTGGGCTGGCTTCACATGTTGCGCTGGCTGCGGTTTCCGCGCGGGGCGGGGATGCGCGTGCCGTTGATGGGGGTCTTGAAGGAGCTCCATAACACCCGGCTCGCAAGCCAGCTGGCCTTCATGATGATCAGCGCCATCCGCGAACGCGCGCACGGCAAGTTTGGCGGCACGCGCGGCGAGCTCGGCTGGATCCTTAAGGACAATCAGGGGATGGTCGCGATTGCCGATACGATCGAGAGCACGATCAATCGCGAATATGCGATTTACGAAAAGCGGCTCGTCTGAGGCGGGAGCGGGGGCGAATCGGCCACAAAAAAGGCCCCCACTCCGGGAAGAGTGGAGGCCTTTCGGGATCGTATCACCAGCCGCTTGGACGGGAGGGGGGTCTCGGCGGTGACAGTGCAAAAATGCGCGGTCGCAAAAGCGGTTCCCCTTCTCCCGCGTTTTTTGCGGATTTTTTTGCGATTTCGCACTATGCTATTGTTTAGTCTGTAAATAAATTTATCCTTCCGAGGCGGCTCAAATGCTGTCAAGGGCCGCAAACAAGGCTTTCAAGTGGTCGCCGAGTGCCGTAAGATCGGGGCTTGGACGAGAGTGACCGCTGGCTGATTTTAAGGATATACGATGGCTCTGGCACAAGACGTCGCGCGCAATCTTCCGTTTCTCAGGCGCTATGCCCGCGCACTGACGGGATCCCAATCGACCGGCGATGCCTTCGTGAGCGCAACGCTCGAGGCAGCGCTCGCCGATGACGCCTTGCGCGAATCGCTCGCCGGAGGGCGGATCCCGCTCTACCGCGCCTTCAACAAGGTCTGGTCGAGCGCCTATCTCGAAGCCGAACCGGGCGCAGGCGACATGTCGGGCGCAGGGGCCGAGCCGGACGGCGATCACGAGCTTGCCGCGCAGACGCGGCTCGGCGTGGTGACCCCGCTCAACCGGCAGGCGCTGCTGCTCACGACGCTCGAGGATTTCTCGCCCGCGCAGGCGGCCCAGATCATGGATCTGGAAACCAGCGAAGTCGAAGCGCTCGTTGCCGAAGCGATCGTTGAGATCGACCGCGAACAGGTCACATCGGTGCTCATCATCGAGGATGAGCCGCTCATTTCGATGCAACTGGAAGACCTTGTCACCGGGCTCGGCCACGAGATCTGCGGCACAGCAGCGACGCGCACGCAGGCGCGCGAAGTCGTCAAAGAGCGCAGCCCCGGCCTCGTCCTGGCCGACATCCAGCTCGCCGATGGCTCTTCGGGGCTCGATGCGGTCGATGATATCCTCATGATCGGGAGCGTGCCGGTCATCTTCATCACCGCCTATCCCGAACGCCTGCTGACGGGCGACCGGCCCGAGCCGACCTATCTCGTGACCAAGCCATTCGAGGAAAAGACGGTCCGCGCCGCGATCAGCCAGGCCCTGTTCTTCGGCCACAGCCGCCCGCTCTGATCTCAGCGGCCCGCGCGCTGCACGGTGGTCGCGCAGCCGGCGCGCCCGTGCCACTTCGGGAGAGCCTGGGTGAGAGGGCCTGTATGACCGGCGCTGTTCGTTCGGCCAGCGCGCCGCGCGGATCAGGGAAGCGCCGTATTCGCCGCACGAATGCGAAACTCGCCGCGCCGGCGCACGGGCACCCGGATCACGCAGCGCACGCCGGCCGGATCGAACGACAGATCGACCGGCTGGCGCAATTCATGCGCAACGACCTTCTCGATCAGATCGGTGCCGAAGCCACGCGCCTTGACCGCGCGCACCTCCGGGCCGTCGCGCTCGGTCCAGACGATCTCGGCCAGATGCGGCTCGATCAGCTCCCAGCGCACGCTCACACGCCCTTCGGGCACGCTGAGCGCGCCATATTTGGCCGCATTGGTCGCCAGTTCGTGGATTGCCAGCCCGAAGGACAAGGCATCATTGGGCGCCAGCTCGACATCGGGCCCATCCAGCGTGATCACTTCGTGCGTGCTGAAGCGGAAATGTTGCATCTCGGCCTCGATCACCTCGCGGATCGCGGTCGTGCCCCAATCCGAGCTCGTGAGCAGATCGTGCGTGGCTGAAAGCGCGCGGATGCGCCCTTCGAGCGAGGCGGCAAATTCGTCGATATTATCGGTCCGCCGTCTGGTCAGCGAGACGATCGAGAGCACATTGGCGAGCGTGTTCTTGACCCGGTGATTGAGCTCACGCGTGAGCGAATTGCGGATCGAATGCTGTTCTTCGAAAAACGCCAGCCGCGTCTGATCCTCGAGGCTCTGCTGGGTCAGCAGCCGGGCGAGCAGCATCAGCAGGCTGGCCAGCGCCAGCCCGAAGATCAGCGTGACCATCGAGAGCGGGGCCAGGGTGGCTGTCTGCGTCGTTTCGACCACCAACAGAAATTCGCGCTCGGCGATATTGACCACTTCCTCGACCCGCACCCCATCGGTATCGCCGGGCGAGCGCGCGACAAGCAAATGAGCGGCTTGCGCGTCGCGACCATCATAAAGCCGCACGCCAAGCGAAGCCTCAGGCGCACTGGCAACGGCGATGGCGAGAAACCGCTCGGCATGAAACTGGCTGAAGATAAACCCTGCAAGCGCGCGCGCGCTCGGCGCATCGGCGCCGGCGCGGCGATAGACCGGCATGTAGATGTCGAAGCCTGGAACGCTGGTGGCCTCGCTGCTGTTGAGAAGGACGCGGCGCGAGGCGACCGGGCGCACGGCGATGGCGGCCTCTTCCATGGCGGCGGAGCGCTCGGGATCGGTGACCATATCGAACCCGAGCGGCGGACGATAAGGGCTGGTGCGCGGGGCGAACAGGGTAACCGGGAAAAATTGCGGCGACTGGCCCGCAGGGCGATCGCCGAGATTGGGGAATTCGGGCTGCAGGCGGCGCTGATCCGCAACGAAGGCTCGCGCCTCGTCCGGCTCGACAAGCGCGATCCAGCCGATCCCCTCGACCCCGCGATTTTCATCATCGAGCCGCAATTCGCTGACGAACTGGTAGAACTCGCGCGGTGAGATTTCCTCGCCCGCCGCAAACAGCGCGGCGCCTGCGCGCAGGAAGGAGGCATAATTGCTCGCGCGACGCTCGAGCGCCGAAACGATCGTTTCGGCATGTTCGTTCAGCTGGGCGCGTTCGCGCGCGCGCGCATTGCTTTCGATCGCAAAAACGCTGAAGGCGGTGATCGCAATGATCGCGACAAAGATTCCGATCGGAACGGCGCGCGGATAGCGCACGAGCCACCGGCGCACACGGCCTTGTGCGAGCATTTTCGGACCATCGGCATCGGTGACAGACCTGAGCTGATCGAGCGGATCGTTCCTGCTGTGCTTTTCGTCCAGCGTCGCCATCGCCTCCAGCGCCTTTTCTCCGCGCCTTGTTCGCGGCAAGATCTCGATTGCCCGCCAGTGCTTCAAAGCAGCGTGAGCGCCCCTTTTACCCTTAAGGCCGGAACCAAAGATCGCAGGGTTGGTTCCCAGATAGAGCGTCGTTGTCACAGACCAGCGACGCCGCCGGGCAAACCATCGCATGGCCGCTCGCCGCGCTCGCCTTCGGATGCGAGACGATGGCGACGCGGCGCGGAGCCTTTGTCTGGCGGGAGCATCAACACAAGGTATTTTGAGAATGTCGGGTAAATCTTCGCAGAATGGAAAGGACGGTGCCGCTCGGGGCGTTTCTTCCCAATCCGCGCGCGCCGATGAGCAGCAGGCGCGCGCTGCTGGATCGGCGGGCGGATCGGCCAGATCGCAGCGCGCGGCGCATGCAGCGCCCGAATGGGCCGGCGGGCTACGCCAGCTTTACGATTCGATCCTCGATGAGCCGCTTCCCGATTCGTTCCAGTCGCTCCTTGCCAAGCTCGATGCCGAAAGCGGGCCCGGCGAAGACGGACACGGCGGAAGCGGGGCACCCAGCTGATGAGCGATAGCGAACCCAAGACCCAGAAGAAGCCCGCTGCCAAATCCAAATCCGATTCAAAGCCGACCCGGACGCCAGCTGAAAGGGCGGCGTTCAAGCGCGAGCTGACCGAAGTCGTGCCCCATCTGCGCGCCTTTGCGCGCGGGCTGTGCGGCCGGCCGGACATGGCGGATGATCTCGTTCAGGAAACGCTGCTCAAGGCCTGGGCCGCGCAGGAGCGGTTCGAACCCGGCACCTCGATGCGCGCCTGGACCTTCGTGATCCTCAGGAACGCCTATCTCACCGACATGCGCCGCAATCGCTTTCGCGGCGAATATGACGAGGGCGTGGCCGAACGCATCCTGACAGCTCCTGCCGGACAGGAAGAGCCGATCCACCTCTCCGACATGCACCGCGCGCTGCTCACGCTCCCGCCCGAACGGCGCGAGGCGTTGCTGCTGGTGGGCGCGGGCGGCTTTTCCTATGAGGAAGCGGCGACGATTTGCGGCTGCGCCGTCGGCACGATCAAGAGCCGGGTGGGCCGGGCGCGCGCCGCGCTCAATTCGATGCTCGCCGAAGGCTCGATCCCGCAGCGCTCTTCCGATGATGCGACCGCGCACCGCGCGATCCTCGAAGAGCTCGACGATGTCGCTGCGGGCAATGGCGAGACGCCCAAGATCGTCTAGGCGGCGCCTCGGCGCTCAGAGCCTTGCGGGCCCGCCCCGGCGCGCTCGACGATCGCGGTGACGGCGACATTCATCGTCACATTGCCGAGCGTGCGCATGATATCGGGCAGCATCTCGACCGCGACAAGCAGGGCCAGCGGCTCGATCGGAATGCCCATCGCGAGCGCGATCGGCCCGATCGAGACGACAAAGCTGATCGATCCGGGCAGGCTGACCGAGCCGATCGAGATGATCACGGCAACCGCGATCCCGACCGCGATCAGCGCGGGCGGAACCTCGATCCCGGTGAGCGCGGCGACATAGAGCGCAACCGCGAGGTTCATCGCAACGCTGGTCGCGCGGAAGACTGCCACCGCGAGCGGGAGCACGAATTCCGCCGTGCTGGCGCCGAGTTTCAGCCGCGCGGCACTCTCGAGCATGGCGGGAAGGCTCGCAAGCGAACTCTGGGTCGACAAGGCGACCGCTTGCGCAGGAAGCACGCCGCGCGCAAACCGCACAAGCCCCACTCGGCCCAGCACGAGCGCCATCGCATAGGCGAGCAGCAAAACGAACCCGCCCATCGCCGAGACGACGAGGATATAATGCGCCAGCGCGGCAAAGGCCCCGCTCCCGGCGCGCAGCCCCACGCCGAACGCCAGCGCCGCCACTCCGAGGGGCGCCACCTTGAGCACCCAGCCGATGATCACGAGCATCGCATTGGCGAGCGCGTGAAAAAATCCGAGCAACGCTTCAGCCTGCGGCTCGGGCAAGCGCGCCGTGGCCGCGGCGAAGAGCGCGAAGAAGATCGTCAGCGGCAACATCGCGGTCTCTGCGGCGGCGGCGATGATATTGGGCGCAACGAGCGATCGCAGGAATTCGAGCGCGCCCGGAATCTCGCCCGAGCCCGCCTCGGGGCTCTGCGCGAGGAAGGCGGCGGCGCCGGACGGCACGGGCGCCAGCCCCAGCACGAGCGGCATGACGAGGGCTGTAAACACCCCGCCGGCCACGGCGACCGCGATCACGAGCGCGACAAAGACCTGCGCCGCGCGCCCGGCCCGCGCGGCGGCGATCATCTGGGTGAGCCCGAGCACCAGCAGGCTGGCAACGAGCGGGATGATCGTCATCTGCAGGGCCCGGAGCCACAGCGAGCCGACCAGCGCGATCGCTTCGATGAGGCTGGGCGCGAGCGCGGCGCCTGCGAGCACGATGCCCGCTGCCAGCCCGCCGACCAGTCCGCCAAAGGTGGCCAGCACCGGCAGGCGGATGCTCAGCAGTTCGAACCTCTGCCCCGTCGCTTGCGCGCTGCCCGCTGTGCTGCTGCTCAAACTCTCGTGCCCCTTTATCGCCAGTCGAAGGCAGCCATGCCCTTCCCTTCGCGCCCTAACCGCGCCAGAAGCGCCTGACAATCGAGGCAAGGCACGACACGGGAGCAAGAGACGGGCGCGATGGGACGCACATTGTTCGGCACAGACGGTATTCGCGGGCGCACCAATCAGGGCGTGATGACCGCAGCGATGGTCATGCGCGTGGGCCAGGCGGCGGGCGCCTATTTCGCGCGCGGCGGGCATCGTCACCGGGTCGTGATCGGCAAGGACACCCGGCTTTCGGGCTATATGATGGAAAGCGCACTGGTTGCCGGTTTCACCAGCGTGGGCATGGACGTGATCATGACCGGGCCGCTGCCCACTCCCGCGATCGCGCTGCTCACCCGCGAAATGCGCGCCGATCTCGGCGTGATGATCTCGGCCAGCCACAATCTGTTTCCCGATAACGGCATCAAGCTGTTCGGCCCCGACGGGCTCAAGCTCTCCGACGATGCCGAAAGCGCAATCGAGCGGCTGATCGAAGGCGAGATCCCGCTCGCCGCCCCGGCCGAGATCGGCCGCGCGCGCCGGATCGAGGATGCGCGCGGGCGCTATATTCATGCGGTCAAGCAATCGGTTGCGAGCGATGTGCGCTTTGACGGGCTCAAGGTCGTGGTCGATTGCGCCAACGGTGCGGCCTATCAGGTCGCGCCCTCGGCGATCTGGGAGCTGGGCGCGCAGGTGATCACGCTGGGGGTCGAACCCAATGGGCTCAACATCAACGATGGCGTGGGTTCGACCGCGATCGAGGCGCTGCAGAGCCGCGTGGTCGAGGAGAGCGCGGATATCGGCATCGCGCTCGATGGCGATGCGGACCGGCTGATCGTGGTCGACGAGAAGGGCCGGGTCGTCGATGGCGATCAGATCATGGCGCTGATCGCCTCACGCATGCACGAAAAGGGCGTGCTAAGGGGCGGCGGCGTGGTGGCAACCGTCATGTCCAATCTCGGCCTCGAGCGCTATCTCGCCGGGATCGGCCTCACGCTCGAGCGGACCAGGGTCGGCGATCGCTACGTGCTCGAGCGGATGAAACAGGGAGGCTTCAATGTCGGCGGCGAGCAATCGGGACACATGATCCTGCTCGATCATGGCACGACCGGCGATGGCACCGTCGCGGCCTTGCGCGTGCTCACTTCGCTGGTGCGCGCGCAGCGGCCTGCAAGCGAGATCCTGCACCTGTTCGATCCGGTCCCGCAGCTGCTCAAGAATGTGCGCTATGAAGGCGGCGCGCCGCTCGAGGATGCGCGCGTCAAGGCAGCGATCGCGGCGGCCGAGAGCGATCTGGCCGGCAAGGGCAGGCTCGTCATCCGCGCTTCGGGCACCGAGCCTGTCATCCGCGTAATGGCCGAAGGCGATGACCCGACAAGGGTCGAGCGGATCGTCGATGCCGTGTGCGAAGCGGTCCGCGCGGCGGCCTGAGCGAGCGCACCGGCAAACACAAGCGGGGCGCCCTCGCCCGCGTCAGTCCGGGGCGTACCGGATCTGCGCCGCGCCGCCAGCACGAACGGGAAGGAACAGCGCATCGCCATAGGCGGTGAGCGTGCCGGTGGACACTTCATCGAGGTCGGTGGCGATCATGAAATCGCCCAGCTGGCGCTTCGCGATGGTCGCAAGGACCTTGCGCAAGAGCCGTTCATAATCATCCTCGAAATTCTGCGTAAGTGCCCCTTCGATGGCCTCTGAAAAGTCCTGCGTCCTGGCGATTTCAAGCAGGATATTGGTCGCAGCGCGGCTGGTCTGTGCCTCGTATTCAAGGTCAACGAAGTTCACCGTTCGCGAATTTTCGGCGGTGAGAGGCCGCGCGGTCAGCCACACTGTGCCGCTGGTCGAACTATCGCGCTCGCCCGGCTTCCATGCTTCGAACTCCACGCCAACCGCAATCCGATTGCCGGTTGTCCCGTAGGCGCTGACGGACCGGACCTCGATCATCCGCTCGCCGATTGCGGGCACCCGAAAGACTTCCCTGGCGCGCGCGGCGATCGCGCGCTCGATCACTGGCACCAGTTCTGAATATTGCGCAATCACTGGCAGGGTCAGCGAGAGCTGCGTTTCGGGCAATGGCTCGCCGCGCTGATCGGGCAGGGGAATGGATTGGGGGGCGGACGGTTTTTCGCCGATGAAAACCTGCGTCTCGGCGTCGAGGCGCATCGTCACGAGCAGCGCGTCGTTCGAGGCGGAATAACCATCATATCTCAACGCTCGCGGAGTGAGGCGCAGCCACACGGGCGGGTTTGTCTCATTGAGCGAAAGGACCGTGAATGCGCGCTCCCAGACAGGCTCGATCCGGCGCCGCAGATCAAGCCGCGCGATCTCCTGCTCCAGCGTCCGCTCCATCTTTCGAACCACCCGCCCGAGCCGCTCGTCTGCCTGGTTTGCGAAGGTCAATTTCTGGCCCAGCAGATCAATCGTGGGCGGCTGGGTCCAGTCGTAGCTGATCCTCACGCGGCCCCTGGCAGACCAATCGGGATCGGTCGAAATCCGCACGCGCGCCGTGACCCTGGCTTGTGCTCTGGCGGTCTCGCGCTCGATTATCCCGGCAATATCGCTGGCCGTGACCTGGGCCAGGATCGGCATTGTCACGATCAGTTCATCCCCACGGCCCGCCAGGGCAATCGAGCCCCGCGTGACCTTGCCGGTCAGATCGCACCTGATGCTTGGCGATCTCAGCGTGACGCCGATCACCTGCTTGCGCTGTGATGGCACGCATTCGGCGCGCTTGCGATCGATCGACCACAGGCGGGTCGGGAGCTCGCGTTCGAGCGCGCTGCGGATCTGGCTCAGGTCGATCTCGATGTCCGCTGCCACGACCGAGTGACCTTCCGGAATCACAACCGGATCATCAGAGCGGGGCGGCGGTTCGAGTTCGCGTTCGAGCAGCGAACACCCGCCCAGCGCGAGCAGCGCGGCGACAGGCATCGCCCGCCTGCAAGACCGTTCGGTTATCCATCGTTTCACGCCCATCGCCCCCGCCCGCATCAGCCCGCTGCCCGCATCAGCCCGCCCGCATCAGCCCGATCGTGTAAGACACAGGCGAGCGCATAGCAATTGATCGCCTCGATCAGCGCTCGCGGCTCTTGGCCTGTTGGTGCAACCGGTCTGATGCCTCGGATTGCGCGCACGCGCCCCAGGATCCTTTGTCGATCGCCGTGAGAAAACCGTGCGCGCCCGCGCGCGCCGCTGCTATGGCGCACCGCATGACCACAAGAGCGCCCCCCCGCATCCTCACCATCGCCGGCTCCGATTCCTCGGGCGGGGCCGGGATTCAGGCCGATATCAAGACGATCACCATGCTCGGCGGCTATGCGATGAGCGCGATCACCACGGTGACGGCGCAAAACAGCGTGGGCGTGCGGGCGATCGCGCCGATGTCGGGCGATGTGGTCGCGCAGCAGATCGCGGCTTGCGTCGAGGATATCGGCGTCGATGCGATCAAGCTGGGAATGCTGCACGATGCGCAGATCATCGAAGCGGTCGCCGATGGCTTGCGCGCGGTCCATTCCAATGTGCCCGTCGTGCTCGATCCGGTGATGGTGGCGACTTCGGGCGCGGTGCTGATCGCGGATGAGGCGATCGAGCTCATGCGCGAGCGCCTGTTTGCCCGCGCCAGCCTCATCACTCCCAATCTGCCCGAGCTCGAACATCTCAGCCGCCGGACCTTGCGCAGCACCGATCTGGTCGAACAGGCCGCGCGCGCGCTGATCGAGGAGCATGGCTGCGCGGTGCTCGCCAAGGGCGGGCACACGGGCGGCGGCGCGGGAGGAGGCGGCGGGGGAGGAGCCGGCAAGGTGCTCGATATCCTGCTGGTTCCCGGCGGAGACGAGGGCGTGCGCACGCGCCAGTTTCAGCACAGCCGGGTGGACAGCCGCCACACCCACGGCACCGGCTGCACGCTCTCCGCCGCGATCGCGACGCTGATGGGCCATGGCCAGCCGATGGAGCATGCCGTGCAGCTTGCCCGCCAGTTCGTGCGCCAGGCGATCCTTGCAGCGCCGGGCTTTGGCGAGGGCAATGGGCCGCTCGGCCATCAGGCGGTGAGGAAGCTGGCCGATTAGGCCGGAGCGCGGCTGCGCGGGGTTTGCACCGCGGGCCAGCGCGTTTCCCGGCTCGGCGCGCGGATCACACCATTTTCCTACTGCCCCTGTGCCGCGCTAAGGCAGGCCCATGCGCTGCGCCCCGCCCCGCCCGATCCTGTGCCCCGATTTTCGCCCCGATTGTCGCTCTGCGCGCTGCGGCACGCGCAAGACTGGCGTCCCCGCGCGGCAGGCAGGTTTTTTTGCGCCAGGACACTGTAACATGTGTATCAACCGTGCCCTGCGAGCGACGAACCGAGCGCGGCGGCGGGCCTAGCGGGCCAGTTCGTAGAAGTCCGCGATGTGATCCCAGGCGTCCTCGGCGCTCTCGCACCAGGTCATCAGATCAAGATCGCGCGGCGAGATCGTGCCTTCCTCTGCAATCGCCTCGAAATCGACCACGCGGGTCCAGAAGTCCTTGCCAAACAGCAGGATCGGGATGGGCTTCATCTTGCCCGTCTGGACCAACGTTAGCAGCTCGAACAGCTCGTCGAACGTGCCGAACCCGCCGGGGAAGACCGCAACGGCGCGAGCGCGCAGGAGGAAGTGCATCTTGCGCAGGGCAAAATAGTGGAAGTTCAGGGAGAGATAGGGCGTGACCCAGGAATTGGGCGCCTGCTCGTGGGGCAGGATGATGTTGAGACCGATCGATTCCGAGCCCGCGTCGGACGCGCCGCGATTGCCCGCTTCCATGATCGAGGGCCCGCCGCCAGTGGTGACGACGAACTGGCGCTTGCCATCCTCGATGATCGCCTTCTCGGAGACGAGCCGTGCGAGCTTATAAGCCTCGGCATAGTACTTGGCCTTGTCGGCGAGGCGCTGGGCGACGGTCTGCTCGAACTCGCTCTTGCCTTCGGCGGCCTTGAGGCGCGCTTCGACCTCCTCGGGCGCGGGGATGCGGGCCGAGCCATACATGACGAGCGTCGATCCCACGCGCGCCTCGTCGAGCAGCATTTCGGGCTTGAGCAGCTCAAGCTGAAAGCGGACCGGGCGCAGCTCCTCGCGCAGGAGGAAATCGGTGTCGCGAAAGGCGAGCTTGTAGGCGGGGTGCTCGGTTTGCGGGGTGCGATCGGGCGCTTCCTCGGCAAAGCGGCTCTCCTCGGTCGCACGGTAGAACCGGCGGTTGGCGAGATCGCGATTGTTGGGGGTGTCGGTCATGGGGCCGCACCTAGGCTGCGGTGCGAGGCTGGGCAAGCACCTTCGCGAGCGGAGCGCGCGCGGGGTCGCGAATGGGGGCGAGGAGGGATGCGGACTGGCAAGCCTTGCGGGATTTGCGTTGGTAACACAGTTGAAATACATGTGCAGTGAAGGAGCGAAGGGTCCGGCGCGCGTGGCGCTCCGGCGTGGAGCGCTGGTGCAGGTCTGTGCCGGAGCGGGAGTAGCAGTGGACGATCTCGACATAACCGAATGCGATCGCGAGGAGATCCATCTGCTCGGGAAGGTTCAGCCTTTCGCCGTATTGCTGGAATTCGCAGAGGATGCCGCGCTGCTGACCTATTCGCGAAATGCCCCGCAGGTCTTGCAGATCGAGGAAGAGGCGCTGCGCAGCTCGCACGCAGGCGATCTTCTGGGCCAGGAGGCCTGGTCGCTGATCGGCGATGTCACCCAGGCGATCAGCGACAAGCATCAGGTCGAGCGGCTGTTCGACGTGGACGGGTGCCTGCCCGATGCGCCCGCCAATCTAAGCGTCTCGCTCTCCCGGCGCGGCCTGGTTGTCGAGATCGAGCGCTGCGAGGCTCAGCGCAAGCCCGATTTCCTGCCCGAAGTGCGCCGGATCGCCGATGCTCTGCAGCCGTCCATGGGCCTTTCCGCCATCCTCGAACAGGGCGCTCAGGCGGTCCGAAAGCTGACCGGGTTCGACCGGGTCATGATCTACCGGTTCCGCCCCGATGGCACCGGCGAAGTCGTCGCCGAAGCGCGCGGCGAGGGGATCGAATCCTTCCTTGGCCTGCGTTATCCCGCCTCGGACATCCCGCGGCAGGCGCGCGAGCTCTATCGGCGCAACCTCCTGCGGCTTATTGCCGATGTCGAGGCACAGGACATCGAACTGGAAAGCATCAAGGACAGGGAGCTTTCGCAGCCGCTCGATCTGAGCGCCTGCATCAGCCGCGCGGTCTCGCCGGTGCATATCCAATATCTCAAGAACATGGGCGTGCGAGCCTCGATGTCGGTCTCGATCATCGACATGGATGGCTTCTGGGGCCTGATCGCCTGCCACAACCTGACCGGGCCGCTGCTTATCCAGCAGCCGGGCCGCTCGGCGGTCGAGCTGTTTGGCCAGCTGTTCGCCTACAAGGTCAGCGAGAGCCGCGCCCTCAATGCGCGCAGCACGATGAACCGCGCGCAGTTGGCCCATTCGCAGATCACCGCACACCTCGCCGACCCGCGCAAGCTGCGCGAGAACTTCTCCAATGTCGGCAAGCTCATCATGGGCGTGATCGATTGCGACGGGCTGGTCGCGCGGATCGGCGGAGAGTTTCTGCGCTTCGGCCATGCGCCCGACAGGATCGATGCCCAGATCATTCTCGATTTCATGCAGGATCGCGGCGAAAACAAGGTCTTTGCGACCGACAGCCTGTCTTCTCACATCGCAGAGGCCGAACGGCTTGCCGATCGCTGCGCTGGCATCCTCGTGATCCCGATCTCGCGGCTGCCGGAGGATTTCCTGATCCTGTGCCGCCGCGAGCTGGCGACCACGGTGCGCTGGGCCGGCAATCCGGAAAAGCGCGTCGTCAAGGCGAAAGGCAACGAGCGCCTGCTCCCGCGCGAGAGCTTCGCCGAATGGCTCGAGACAGCGCGCGGCATGTCGGAGCCCTGGACGAACCGCGAAATCCAGCTGGCCGAAAGCCTGCGGGCAACCTTTGTCGAGGTGCTCTACAAGCTGACCGACAAGAGCGCACGCGAGACCGAGCGCGCCAACCAGCGGCAGGAACTGCTCATCAACGAGCTCAACCACCGGGTGCGCAACATCCTCACCCTGATCTCGAGCCTCGTCGACCAGACCGCCCAGGGCCAGACCGATATCGCGGCCTTCAAGGAGGGGCTCGAAGGGCGCATCGCTTCGCTGTCGCTGGCGCACAGCCTGATGACCGATCCGCATCAGCGCGCCGCCTCGCTGCGCGCGCTGGCGAGCGCCGAAGTCACCCCGTTCATCTCGTCGGGCAAGGCCGATCAACGCTTTCTCTTCGAGGGGCCCGATCTCCTGATCAACCACGAAGCCCTGCCCATGTTGGCGCTTGTGCTGCATGAGCTGGCGACCAATGCCGTCAAATATGGCGCGCTGAGCAATTCGGAAGGCAGGATCGTGCTCTCGGCCAGCCGGCTGGAAAATGGCGAGTTCGATCTGCTGTGGGAGGAGACAGGCGGGCCGCCCGTTGCCTCGCTCAATGCGCCCAGCATGGGCACAACGCTGATCGAGGAGGCCGTGCCGTTCCAGCTCGGGGGCAAGGTCGAAATCCGGCCGCTTTCCTCGGGAATGCGGGTCAGGCTCACCCTTCCCGCCAATGTCGTGCGTTCCACCGGCACGTCCGAGGCCAGACAGCAGGAGGCCGACATGAACGCCCCGCAAGACACCGCGAGCGAGGCCCACGCCCATGTCCTCGTGCTCGAGGATGAATACATGATCGCCAAGACCCAGAAACGATTGCTCGAGGCGATCGGGATCGACGAGGTGAGCATGGTTTCCAACACGAAGGATGCGCTCGAGTTGATCGCAGCGCGCAAGGTCGATTTCGCCATGCTCGATATCAATCTCGGCCAGGAAACAAGCGAGGCCGTTGCCCGGCAATTGCAGCATGACGCGGTACCGTTCGTCTTTGCGAGCGGATATGGAGAGGCCGCGGTGCTCGCACCGATGTTCGAAGATGTCCCGCGCCTGACCAAGCCGTTTCAGCTTGCGGCGCTCAGACATGTGATCCCGGCGGCTTTGCTGCGCGAGAGCTAGCCCGCCGCTGCGATCAGGCGGCACTAAACTCGCTCGAAGCCGCCCCCCAATTCCAGCCTCGCAAAATTGGGCGGGAACGATTGACGGGCAGGAGAATTTGATTCAGGTCAAAAATGCACCGCAGCCGTGCACCGCTGTGCCACCTGCAACCAGGCGGCTCAAAGCGCAGGGCTTTTCCTGAAGGCGGGAAAGCAGGCTGAGGCGAGGCGAGCAAACGCCCGTTGACGAGATAAAATGCGACCGCGCGCTCAAGCTTGGCGAAGCTCAAAAGTGATCGATGCAGCTTCCCTCGGGAAGCGTCAGGTCTGGCAAATTCTTTCGTTTGGTCCAGCCGAGGGGATTCAATGGGTATTCCGGCTCTCTTACAGCTGAAATCGTTCAAGCCTGAATTGCTGGCTTCGATGACGGAGCGGCTAGCAAGCGGGTGCTTCTTTTCAAACCTTGCCTCGGAACAGATCGAATGGTCGGCAAAGACGCTCCGCGTGCTGGGCTACGATCCGGAAACACAGGACTTTTCGCGGATCGATGATCTGTTTCATCCTGACGATCGTCGCTGGCTGCACGAAAGCCACAAGGAGCCTCATGCCGCGCAGCATGACTGGAACCGGCGCGTGCGGCTCAGGCGGGCAGATGGCCGTTATGCCATGTTCGATCTCACCGGCCACTGGCTCTACGATGGGGGCGAGCGCCCCTCCTATGTGGTTGGGTTTGTCCACGATGTGAGCGAGATCGAGACCCTGCGCGATCGGCTGGGCCGGGTGGGCGATCTGTTCAGCTCGTTCTTCGATAACGCGCCGTTTGCTGCCTATATCAAGGACGCTCAATCGCGGCATATCTATGCCAACAAGTTTACCGCAGAACTGACCGGCCATCCGATCGACAAACTGCTCTACCTGGGGATGGACGAGATCTTTGATCCGGAGACCGCGCGCCGGCTGTCGCGGACCGACCGGCAAGTGTTGATGCACGGCGAGACCATCGTGAAGGAGGAATGGATCACCCCGCTGGGGGGCGAGCCGCGCCTGATCGTGGACACCAAGTTTCCGATCATCCTTCCCGAAACCAATCGTGCCGCACTGGGCGGCTTTGGCATCGACATCACCGAGCAGAGCCGCACCAAGGCCCAGCTTGCGCAGGCACAGAAGATGGAAGCGCTCGGCCAGCTGGTCGCGGGCATCGCGCATGATTTCAACAACACGCTCGCGATAATGCAGGGCAATCTCGATTTCCTGCAGCGCGATGCCTGCGATGCGGATCGCAACGCAGCGATCGACGACATGATGCGCGGGGTCGATCGCGCCGCCACGCTGACCGAGCAATTGCTGACCTTTGGGCGCAAGGCCGTGGTCGAGCCCAAGCCGATCGATGTCGCAAGACATATCGAGACGGTTTCGCTCAACATGATGCGCAGCGCCCTTCCAGAATCGATCGAATTGGATTTTTCAGCGCAGCGCAATGTCCCGCGCGTCCTGCTCGATGAACGCGGGCTCGACAATGTGCTCCTCAATCTTGCCCTCAACGCGCGCGATGCAATGCCCGAAGGCGGCCGGCTGCGGATTGACGTCTCCTCAGGCACCTGTGCGCTGGATGAATGCCTCAATTTCGCGCCCGACCAGGATCTTGTGCGCATCCTGGTCGCCGATGATGGTCCGGGCATGGACGAGGCAACTGCGCAGCGCGTATTCGAGCCTTTCTTCACGACCAAGGCGGCCGCCAAGGGCAGCGGAATGGGCCTTGCGATGGTCCATGGCTTTGTCAAACAGGCAGGCGGCGATGTGAATGTCATGACAGCGCCTGGCAAGGGTGCACGGTTCGACCTGCTGCTGCCTGCTAGCGATGCGGGGCCGTCCGTCCCGTCAAGGAAGGATCGCCCCGGCTCCGAGCTTCAGACAGGATCGGAGAGAATCCTCTTGATCGAGGATCAGGAAGCCGTGCGCGCGACGCTCAAGCGCCAGCTGACAATGCTCGGCTATAGCGTTGCCTGCGTCGCCGATGGCACTGCGGCGCTGGAAGCGCTCGAGGCCGAGACAGGGTCCTATAATGTGATGCTGACCGATTACGTGCTGCCGGGCGAATGGCAGGGCGGCGATCTGGTGCGGCTCGTCAGGGAGCGCTTTCCCGAAATCGCTTGCCTCATCATGTCGGGCTATCCGATCGGCTCGGACCAGGCCCGGCTCGGCGACGTCCAGCAATTGCAAAAGCCGGTCTCTCTGCAACGTCTTTCGCAGGCGGTCCGTCAGGCAATCGCGGATAACGTGTAAACCTGTGCGGCGCTCGCGTGCAGTGCGGCACAGCGCCCCGCGAGGGGGCGAAATCTCGATCGCTCCGGGCCGCACAGGTCTGCGTAGGTCTGCGTAGCTCTGCTGAGAGCCATCTAACCAATCCTTACGCCTGGACCTCGTATTCTTGTCCCGATGCGTTTTTGGATCGCCTTTGCACAGCGACTTGCCACCCCGACAAGCCGCTGGAAATCGAATGCCACACTGCGTGCAAGGGCGATCCGGGCTGCGGGCGCGCGCGATTTGTGGTCTTCGCGCGCGCCCGCCCCTTGGCGCACCGGCCATCTGCGAGACAGCCCCATTCTCGTTTGCACCGCAAACCCGCAATCGGATGAGCGACACTGCCTATGATACCGCCCAGCCTTGATGGCCGCCTGCCGTATCCCAGCGGTGGCTGGAGCGAAGAGCCTTCGCGCCTTGAGACGCCGAGTGCGAGCGGGATCGAGAGCCCGGCAGGGGCCGGAGCGTCACCCAAAGCCGCAGCGGGCGCGAGGCGCAAAGTGCTTGTGCTCGACGATGATGCAGCGCTCGCCCGCACGATCATGCTGATGGCTCGGCCGCTCGAGATCGAGGCGCGCGCCTGCTCCACCCTGGCAGAGTTTGAAGAAGAGCTTGCAACGTTCGATCCCGATGCCTTGCTGGTCGATCTCATGATGCCCAAGATTGACGGGATCGAAGCGCTCGCCCGGATTGCTCCGCTGACCGATGCCGAGATCTTCATCATGACGGGGGCCGACAAGCGCACGACCGAAGCATCGGTCGATGTGCTCGACAAGGCGGGCGTGTCGATCACCGGGCTCCTGCCCAAGCCGTTCGACATGAACCAGTTCAAGCGCGTGATCGAAAAACCGGTCCGTCCCTGTCCGAGCTCGGCGATCGCGGCGGCTCGCGCGCAGCGTTGCGTTTCGGTGCTTTCGCGTGAAGAATTCGCCATGGCCGTCCATCGGGGGCTCGTCGAGCCCAGTTTCCAGCCGATCTTTCGCGCCGATCGCCGCACGCTCAAGGGGTTCGAGGCGCTCGCGCGGATCGAGGGCGAGGATCCCTCGCTGTTTCCTTCGGCCTATTGCGAACATCTGCTGGACGATGATGCCCTTTCGACAGAGCTGACCCGGCAGGTCACGGCCAAGTCGCTGTCCTTCCTGACCGGGCTTCCCCAGTCCGATCAGCTCTCGATCTCGATCAATGTGTTTGGCGTGCATGCCGTTGCCGATGGGTTTCGCGCCTATCTGACCGAGCTTTGCGCGCGCCACGGAATTGCGCACGAACAGATCATTCTCGAGCTCAGCGAAGCGAGCGTGTTCGAGCTTGACGAGGCTGACCTGCGCAAGATGACCCAGCTGCGCCTCGCAGGCTTCGGGCTCTCGATCGACGATCTGGGCACTGGCAATTCATCGCTCGGCAGGCTGGCGACGCTGCCCTTTTCGGAGATGAAGGTCGACAAGTCGTTTTGTCTTGCCTTGCCTCAGTCCGATTGCGCGCGCGCTGTTGTTGAGGCGTGTCTGGGGCTTGCTCGACGGCTGGAAATGGAGGTGACGGCCGAGGGAGTCGAAAGCAGGGAGGTCGCCATCATGCTCGGCGAGATGGGCTGCAGCGCGCTGCAGGGGCATTTCTTCGGCCATGCGATGGCGGCACGCGAAGCGGCGCAATGGACACGCCATGGCTGCCCGAGGGCTGCGCGGGCTGCATGAGCGCCCCCGGACAGCGTCAATGCGAAAGCGCGCGCATCGCCGGTTGTGGCCCAAAAGCGAAGCCCATGCAGCAAAATGGCAATGGCCAGGCGGCTGGCCGACCAGCACTTCTTGCAGCGCGCCGCACCGCGCCGTGCATGCCGATACGAGATGAGACCATCTTGCGCGCGCAGCAAGGCTAATTGTTCAGGTCGGGCGCGGAAGGCGCTTGCGCGAGGCAGGCATTGAGCGCCTTTTCCAGATCCTTGAGCGCAATGGGCTTGCGCAGGAAAGTCTCGGCGCCGAACGTCACAGCAGCCTTGGCGACGAAGCTGTCCTCGACATTCTCGATGCCGCCCATGTATTCTCCGCCCCCGGAGACCGCAATGATCGGGACATTGGACAAGGGGCCGCGCTTCAGCATCCGGATGAGCTCCAGCCCTTCGACGTCGGGCATGAAAATGTCCGTGATGATCACGTCGGGATCGAGCCTGGTCTTGTTCTCGAGCAGATCGCGCGCGTTTTCGACCCACTCGCTGACATGACCAAGCTTTTCCAGCTGACGTTCGAGTGTGCGCGCCGTGAGCGGATCGTTTTCCTTGATGAGAACCCTCATGAATGCCCCTGCTCTCTCGTTCAGCTTTCGGCTGCCTGAAATATCTTCAGAATGTTGATCAGCTTACTGTCGCCGAGCTTCTGGATCGCGTTGTATCTGTGAGACTCGATCGTTCGCACCGAAAGGCCCAGCTGCCCGGCGATCTCGCTGCTTTGCAGGCCATCGCAGGCAAGCCGCATCACCTCGCGTTCGCGTTTGGTCAGCTTGTCGAGAATTTCCTGCGCCTCGCGCGCGGAATGCGAGACTTCGATCAGCGGCTGGCGCTCATCAAGCGCGTCGCTGATCTTCTCGGCAATCTGCTCGAATGTGGCCGGCTTCTCGATGAAATCGACTGCACCCGATTTCATCGCCCGGATGGCGATCGGGATGTCGCCATGCGATGTGAAGAAGATGACCGGAATGAACTTCTTTTCAGCCGGGATCGAACGCAATGTCTCCAGACCGTCAATGCCCGGCATGCGCAGATCGAGCAGAATGCAGTCCGGCTCGAGATAGGTCAGCGCCTCGAGCAGATCGTGACCGCTGCCAAAGGGATGGCACCGATAGCCCATCCGGCTGAGCCCTTTGCCCAGCGTAGTTCGCACATCCCGCTGATCATCAACGAGTGCGACCAAAGGCCCGGTTTCTGGCGATGCAGTCATATTTTTCGCCCTCGTAGCGCCTCTCCGGCGGTTCCAGTGCCCCGCACCATTACGAGATCCGAAACGCGCTCCCCGGGGGTGCTACGCCCACCATTCAATCTAGATAATCGGAAGCAAGTTAACATAACTTCAATGGATTCTCTAGGTCTCAAATTTTTCAATTAAACTTGCGTGCTATTTTTTTGCAAGTGCGTTTTTCCATGTCTCAGATGAATCACAATCTTACGAAACCCCGCCCGTTTCGCTGCGTTCTTCCCCCGAGCTATTTCAATGGGTTTTACAACCAAACCAGGTCCCCGAGCGGCTAACCGGCGGCTTATTGTGAGTTTAACAAAACTCTGGGCTAATGGCGCTCAACGTGGCAGAGTCCCGCAATAGGTGTTGCATCAAATGCAGCATCGAGCGCGCAATCGAGCCAGGATTGTGCTTCAGGGGCCCTTGCCGGAGGGAGAGAAAATTTTGAGTCCGGGGCCATGAAAGAGGCCGGTGAGTTAGGCTCGCGTTTGCCTGTCTTCGCGTTCGACAGGCTGTCCGATCATGTCATCATTACCGATGCAGGAAACAATGAGGCAGGCGAGCGGCGCATCGTCTATGTCAATCCGGCCTATCTCAAGACCACGGGCTACACTCGCGAGGAGATCATCGGTCAATCGCCTCGCATGTTTCGCGGCGTGGATACCAACCACACCACCGCACGGCGAATTTCCGACGCGTTGCGCAGCGGAAAAAATGTGCGCGAGACGATCCTGAACTACACCAAATCGGGCGTGCCCTATCTGACCGAACTCAACATCGCGCCAATCCGCGATGAAGCCGGGACAATCATCTATTACTGCTCGATCCAGCGCGATGTTTCCTCCGCGGCAAGGACGACCGAGGAGCGCGAACTCGAACAGCGCTTGACAGCAGTCGGCGAGCGGGTCGGCGCGATTGGCACCTGGGCCTATCTGCTCAAGGAAGACCGCCTGATCTGGTCGGAGGGGACCTATCGGATCTTTGGGCTCGAGCCGGGCACTCCGTTCGCAAGCGCGCTGGATGCAGAGCGATACATAGCGCCAAAGGATCGCGCGGCTCTCCAGGAACATTCGATTGCCTGCATCAAGCAGCAGACCCGCCAGAGCCACGAGGTTTCCGGGATCAGGGAGACCGGCGAACTGATCAATCTGGTCGCCATGACAGAGCCGATCATGGGCGAGGATGGGCGCACCTGGGCGATCGCAGGGGCCATTCGCGATATCACCGAAGAAAAGAAGATCGAGAGCGCGCTGGACGACTCGCTGCTGCAACACCAAATGATGGAGCACCATTTCGTCAGTGCCCGGAAGGCTGGTCGGATTGCGGTGTTCGATTATGCGATCGAACACCATCAGCAACACTGGTCCGACGAACTGTTCGAGATCACCGGAATTGACAAGGAACACTTCATTGCGTCCTCCGCCGAATTCCTCGACTTTGTCGATCCGGCGGATCGCGTGCGATTCCACCAGCACTACGCCCGCACGCTCGAAACGGGCGAAGGCTTCGCCATAAGCGTACGATTCCATCGCCCGGATGGCGATCTGCTCTGGTTGGACATGCGGGCGGACCTGCGCGAGAGCGCCTCGGGTCGGCATCTGATCGGCATTGCGCGCGATGTCACAAGCGAGGTCAACGCCTCGCGAAAGCTCAAGCAGCAGGAAGAGCGTTTCCGCATCATTGCCGACACGCTGAGCGATGTCCTTTGGGATTACGATTTCGAGACCCAGGCATTCTGGATCACGCCGAACTGGCCTGCGAAACTCAGGATCTCGCCGGATGAAGCCTCCTTCGATCCGATGAAGTGGTCCGCGATCATCATCGAGGCGGATCGCAAGCAGGCCGAAGCCTCACTCGCCGATGCGATTCTGCTCGGTTCGACAAGGTGGCAGTGTTGCTTCCGGATCAAGGATCCCGATGGCCATATCGAGCATATCGAGATCAAGGCCTCGATCCTGCGCCGCGAGCAGGGCGGGGTCTACCGGATGCTTGGCAATGTCCGCAATGTGACGCTCGAGAAGAAGGCTGAGGAAGGCTTTACCCGTTCGCGCGCGCTCGAAGCGGTCGGGAAGATGACGGGCGGCGTTGCCCATGATTTCAACAATTTGCTTATGATCATCCAGGGAAATACCGAATTGCTCTCGCTCAGCGAACTTGATCCGGAAGATCGGGAATCGGTTTCGCTGATCGAGAAGGCTGCGCGCTCGGCTGGGGAGCTCACCAATCGCTTGCTCACCTTCTCGGGCCAGACCCGGCTCAACACCGCGCGCGTCGATCTTCAAACGGCCATCACGCATATCGGCCCGCTGCTCAAATCCGCTCTCACCGAAAGTGTGGAGCTGGAGCTGCAGGTGAACGAGGATATCTGGGACATCGAGGTCGATCAGAGCGAGCTGGAACAGGCGATCATCAATCTCGCGGTCAATGCGCGCGACGCCATGCCCGAAGGCGGCAAGGTGCACGTCACTTGCAAGAACACCACCATCACCCAGGCCATGATCGGCCCGTCCTTGCAGATCAGTCCTGGCCGATATGTCTGCATCAGCGTCGCGGACACCGGAACGGGCATGAGCGAGGAAGTCGCCGCCCGCGCGATCGATCCCTTCTTCACGACCAAGGAATTTGGCAAAGGCACCGGCCTCGGGCTCAGTTCGGTCTATGGCTTTGCCCAGCAATCGGGCGGCACGATCCAGATCGACAGCGAGCCCGGCCGGGGCACAACGATCAACATCCTGCTTCCGGCAAGCGAACGCCCAGCCTCCGCGCCGGCCGAGGATCTGCCAATGCCGGGCATATCGCCGGACAAGGATCTGAGGATCCTGGTTGTTGAGGACCAGAAGGAAGTCCGCAGACACGTCGAAAAGCTTTTGCAGAAAAGCGGCTTCGAGGTGACCTCGACCAAGGATGCAGCCGATGCGCTCGACATCCTGCAATCCGATGCCTCGTTCGATATATTGTTCACCGATATTATCATGCCCGGAGGCATGAATGGAGTGGAATTGTCGGACGAAGCCCGGCGCATCGTGCCGGGCATCAAGGTGCTCTTCACTTCGGGTTTTCCTGCAAGCGCGCTCGATCGGTTCGAAGCGTCCGGGACGCAGAAGGTGCCGTTGCTCAAGAAGCCCTATAGCCGAACCGAGCTGATCTCCGCGTTAAGAGAGCTGACGCAAGAACCCTGATCACCGAGCGGATGACGGCAGGTGCAGGCATGCTTGCAGATCGGTTGACGCGATCCTCCAAGCCATACCGAGGCAGACAGCCGCCTCAATGAAAGAATACAGCGCCTATTCATGCTCGCATGTCGATTCCAGCTCCTGATCGCGCGTGCCCTCTCGCCCAAGCCGACGCGGCTGCGATGCCATTTGAAAGCATGCTCGCGCAAAGCTGGTGCAGGCTCCATTGCGAAAGCCAGCACCTCGCCGCACTCGCCGAGCTCGGGCCGGAGCCGTTCGAAGGCGAGATCGCGCGCTTCGCGATCGCGGCGTGCACGCCATCGCGCGCCGATCGCGAGTTCGCGACGCGCGCGGTCGAGGATTTGCGCGCCGTCCTTCGCCCCGCCATCGAAACCCTCGAAATGCAGGCGAATGCCCGGATCGATGTCCGCGACAAGGCGCTCGAATTGTGGCTCGAATTCCATGAGGCGAGAAAAGCACTCCTTGCACTCGCCGCAGCAACCGGGCGCCCCGCCCTCGGTTCGCAGCCTGCGATCAACGAGCGCACCTGATCCTGATAGGCCACGCCTCGCTGCATGAATTCGCTGCACGCCCTGATCGCCCTCGCACCCATCCTCGCCGCAAATGCCAGCGAAGCAATCGCGCAGATGTCCGAGCCTCGCAGCGAGCGCCGCGTGAGCCAATCCGCCCCGATCACGCGCACCGTCAGCGCCAGCGTCATCGTTGTGCAGGCCACCCGCATCCGCGTCCCGCAGTCGATGACGAGGCGCGAAAGCCGCCCCGTCCTTGCGAAGCCGGACACGGAACCGCTTCGCCCGGCGGCAACGCGTTCGATCCGGATCGATCAAGAGGCCGGGGTGATAGTCACATCGCTTGATCTGAACTGATCACCAGCCGCCTCTGCCGCGCCGCCGCCGCTGCACGGGGATCGGCCAACCTGTCCCGGAATCGTCAGCGCGAACCCTGCGCGAACTGTCCCGGAGCGGCATAGACATCCTCATCAACCGAGAGATAGGCCCGGGCCTGTGTTGGGGTTTGCTGCCGAGATATCCTCGAGGCCATGGAGACAGAAGCAAGACGATAGGGCCGCGCCTCGACATGGTGCCTGACCTGGCGAAGCGCGCCATCGATCTTGCGATCGAACAGGGTTTTCACACCCGCAATGCTGCGCGCCTCGCCGCCGCGTTCGTAGAAGATCGCGCGATTGGCGCGCGCAGCGCGCGGAAACTGCGCAGCAGCGCTTACACCGGGATGGTGCTGCATCAGTCTCACAAAGCGGGTTGCCGCCCCGGCCCCCAGAAAATGGGCGAGATACAGCTCGGTGTAGGTCGGTTCGCGCCGCAACACGGGCACCAGCGCCTCGCGATTGTCTTCAGCGAGCCCAGCGGCCATGATTGAAGCAATGAGCGGGTCCTTGCGCAGATCGAGCAGCTGGCGCTGCAGGCGCGCATCTGCAAGCCCGATATTGCCATGCGAACTGGCAGCGATGAGTTCAGCCCAGTCATCCAGGCCGAAGCGCGCGCCATGGCGCCCGACGGTGCGGATCCAGGTGCTGTTGATGAACTGAAAGAGCCCGGTCGCACTTGAGGTTCGTGCCCGGGCACCCGGATTCATGGCGGATTCGAGATAGGCCTGCGCGAGCAGGAATTCATAGTCGATAGTGGTCGCCTCGGCTGCGACCGAAATCGCCTCGGGCACGCTGCGGACGGCCTGCCAGGTCGCATCGAAATCCGCGCGCGACCAGATCCCCGCGCCAGGGCCCTGCCCCGGTCCGTCAAAATCGCTCGAGAGATAGCGCCGTTCATCCGTCGATTGCGCCGCGAGCGGCTCGGCAGGCCATGCCGAAACACTGGCCGCCAGAAGGGCGAGGATCGAGGCCGTTTTCTTCATGATGCTCATCCTGCACGCATATGATGAACATAGGCCTTATGGCTACGAGGTACTCTCGCCCATCCCGATTTTAGGCCCGCTCGAACCCTTGGCACCAACGACCGCGCCTATTGCGTCGCCGATTGCAGGCTGGGCGCACATTCAGCGACGGGCTCTGGCCGACAGATGGCATCCACTTTCCTGCGGCCGGCCTGCACGCGCGAGAGAAGCGACTGGAACGCTACGGTCGAAATCGGCGATGCAAATCGCACCCCGATCTTGTCCTCGCGCACCCATTTAACCGTGGCGAGCTCGAAGCTCTGCCCGGCTACTTCAAGCGAGAGCAACTGGCCGGGGCGAAGTGGGGTCGCAGTGCTGATGCAGGCCCCCTTGAGGGACAGATTATGGACTAAGCAATCACCTTTTGTGCCATCGATGTATAGCGTTGCCTCGCCTTCGATCGGCAGGCGAACCGCGCGCGCAGGATGGGTGTTCAACCGGTTGAGATCGTTGAGCTCTCCCTCGCTCACCTTGACCCCGAACAAGCTGCCCTTCGTCCAAGCGACCACGCCCTCTCGCGGCTCGTCGCTGCCAAAGCAGAAGGTCAGCCGATCCCCTGTCTTGAGCGTGCTGACCCCGGCAAAGCAGACCCCGCTTTCGGAAACGTTCTTCAACGTCACGAACTGAAGCACTCCGTCGTGCTCGATATAGGCGGCCTTGAAAAAAGTGGACTTGCGGCTTTCTGCTCTTCTTTCCGTCGGCATGCTTTCAACACCCTCTTTGTCTCGTGGTTTGTGGGACCAGCACGGAGCAATTTACCTATCCAGTAGAAACAAGGCGTTGGATGCAAAGGCCGTGGCGCTCGCGAGTTTTTCTTAAATGCGGTTTTACCATGTCACGCTGCGCAATTGCGCCAGTCTGGTTCGGCGGGGCTGCGATCACGATTGCAAGAACTGCGTCAAACCACGTGCGCAGCGTGCAACAATTGGCGGCTGTGAAGAGGTTGCGAATCGCTTCGCAAGGCTTGTGCGATTCTCTCGCGCGACCCGCAGGTGAACCCGTGCGCCTAATGCAGAAATCCGCGACCTGTTCTGATCTTGAGCGCCAGCGCACTGCCGATGAGCGCCGAGATCATCCAGACCAAGCCATGCACACTCCCCGAAATCATCCCGCCCAGAAAAGCCCCGATATTGCAGCCATAACCAATCCGCGCGCCATAGCCCATGCACAGGCCGCCGAACACGGCTGTGCCGAGCTCGCTCCATGACAGACGCAATACCGGGTTGAACCGCCCGGCAAGATTGGCGGCAAGCAGCGCGCCGCCGATGATCCCGAAATTCATCACCGAGGTCGGATCGCGTATGACCGGACGATCGAGCCAGGCCGTGCGGTTTTGCCAATAGGGCCAGCTCGTCACATCGATCCCGGCAAAGCCGGCGAGCTTTGCGCCCCACAGGGCGAACGCGGAGGTGATTCCCCACGGCCTGCCCAGCAGCAGGATAGTGGCGATGCTGACCCCGGCAATCGCCCCGGCACCCAACAATAGGGACCATGGCCCCGCAACCAGCGAACCTGTCTGGCGCGGGCGCTCGAGCTGGCCATGCAGGCGGCGCTCGCGCACCTCGGAATAGCGCCAGAACGCACCCAATAGTGCAAGCACGATCCCGAACGCGGCAAGCGGTCCGACCCGCTCGACCAGCCCGATGCGCGGCAGCGACGCGAGGGCCTGCCACCAGGATACATGGAGCGTTGCCACCAGCGAACCTGCGATAAAGGCGCCGAGCGTCGCGATCATGCGCGTGCTGCCGCCGCCGACCGTGAACAATGTCCCCGACCCGCACCCGCCGGCAAACATCATGCCGAAGCCGAACAGGAAGGCACCAGACAGAACGCCGATCCCGACCGGCGCAATCGCGCCGCGCGCGGGGATACCCCAATAGGTTGAAAAGGCGATCAACGGATAACTGGCAAGGCAGGTCAAGCCGATCAGGACAAACTGCATCCGCAAGCCATGCCCGCGCCCCTCGCGCAGGAACTGGCGCCAATGGGCCGTGAAGCCAAATCCTGCATGATAGAGCGCAAAGCCGGCAACCACGCCAATGCCCGTCGCAGCAAGCAATCTGAGCCCGGCAACGCTGGCCACCCACGCCAGCAACACTGCCACCGCCAGCACTGCCAGCCCGAGAAAGAGCGCTCCGCTCCGCTCTGCTGCCAGCGTAGTCATCAGCTTACTGCGCGACCGGCAATCCTGAAGCCTTCCAGGCGTCAAATCCTTTGCTCATATGGGCGACCTCGCCAAAGCCTGCCTCCTTCATCGTCGCCAGCGCCTTTGCGCTGCGCGCGCCTGACTTGCAATGAAGCAGATAGGCTCCATCGCGATCAAGCCTGGCGAGCTGATCGACGAAATCAGGGCTGGTGAAATCGAGATTGACGGCGCCCTCGATATGCCCTTCGGCAAACTCACCTGGCGTGCGCACATCGAGCACAGTCAGCGGCGCCGCGCTCGAGATCAGCGTTTTGGCCTCGGCAATGCTCACCTCGCGCACGGCCACGCGAGCCGCGCTCGCCGCTGCGGCACTGTCATTTTCGCTGACAGTCCTGGTAGGCGGTTGCGAACAGCCCGCCATACCCGAAGCAAGGCACGCAAAGCTGAGTGAGATAAAGCACTTGGTTTTCATCAGCGTTCCCCCTTGGATCAACCCCAGTCTTTAGCGCGCTGGGGCACGCCCACCAAGTCAGAACATCGCGCGATCAGCGCCGCACGATCATCCGGTGGACTTGTCTGCCAGAGTGAGCGCCGCAGACCAGGGTGCGATTCCATGGGCCCAGAGCAATCCTGCGAAGCTGCCCCGATGGGTGCAGGTTCGACCGGGAACGGGGGTCTGCCTCGCGCGCGGGCCATGCGCGGCGGCCGGGGCGAGGGTCTGGGAGTGGCCTCAGCCCTGCGCACATCAATCCCTTCAGCCAAGCGCCCAACTTGTCTTGTGGCGCTGGAGATGGCACTGTACGGATAAGGCTGGGGGGCAACATGAAAGCAATCGCGCCACTTTTAGGGGCGGCTCTCGTCTTTCTTGCAGCGCCATGCGCTTCGCTTGCTCAGTCGGCGCTTGATAATTCCGGCGCAACGCAATCGGGTGCTGCAGACCCGGCCATTGAGCGTGCACAAGCTCTCAATCGCAGCGCTCTGGAGCTCTATCGACAGGGCGAGGCGGCAAGAGCTTCGACGCTCGCGCAAGAAGCGCTCGTTCTCGCCCGCCAGACACTGGGCGAGCGCAACCAGCTCACGCTTTCCTGCCTGAACACTTATGCTCTCACGCTCCTCGCGCTTGGCCGTACGCGCGAGGCAGAACCGCTCGCAACCGAGGCACTGGCCGCACGGCGACAGCTCTTGGGTGAGCGTGATCCCGAAACGCTGGAAAGCCTCTCAGCCTACGCTTCGGTCCTGGAAAAGCTTGGGCGGCTTCAGGAAGCAGAGCCCCTCTTTCAGCAAACGCTGCGCATGCGCCGCGAAGTGCTCGGCAAGAACCACCCAGAAACGCTCGCCAGCCTAAGCGAATACGCCAGAGCGCTCATGATGCTCGGCCGCGCGCGCGAGGCCGAGCCGCTGGCCGCCCAAGCGATGGCAACGCAAGCCGAAATTCTTGGCGAGCGGCACCCCGAAACCCTCGCCAGCATGCATCGCTTCGGCCAGGCACAGCTTCGGCTTGGACGCCCTGACGAGGCGGAGAGGCTTGCGAGGAAGGTGCTTCAGACCAGACGCGAGGTTCTGGGCGAGCGCCATCCCGATACTCTTGCCAGCATGGGCAGCTATGCAACAACGCTCACAGCGCTCGGACGCAAGTCCGATGCACTTTCGCTCCTGAGCAAGGTGCTGCAGCTCCGGCGCGAGGTTCTGGGCGAGCGCCATCCGCAGACGCTCGTAAGCCTCAACAATTACGCCACCGAATTGCGCTCCCTTGGCCGAGTGGAAGAGGCAGAACCGCTGTTTGCCGAAACGCTTCGTGTGCGCACGCAAACTCTCGGCGATCACCACCCGCAGACCCTCAACAGCCTCAACAATCATGCCTTCGTTCTGATGACGCTGGGCCGCGTGGGCGAAGCCGAGCCGCTGCTGCGCGATGCGCTGCGCCTGCGACGCGAGGTGCTCGGAGAATCCCACCCATTCACCTTGAACAGCCTCAACAACTACGCCTTCATCCTGCGTCGTCTGGGCCGAACCGAAGAAGCCGAACCGCTCTACGCACAGGCGCTCGAACTGAGACGCGAGACGCTTGGCGCGCGCCATCCAGATACGCTGCAAAGCCTCAACAACCATGCCAATGTCCTGCGAGCGCTCGACCGGACGGGCGAAGCCGAGACGCTGTTTGCCGAAGCGCTTGCGCTATATCGTGATGTGTTGGGAGAGCGCCATCCCATCACCTTGCGCAGCCTCAATAATTATGCCGTTCATCTATTCGACGCGGTCGATCCGTCAAAGGCTCTTGCCCCTTATCGCGAATTGGTGGCGGCGACGCGCGCGCGTGCCATGCAGTTGAGCGAAGCAGGATTGAGCGGCGATGCCCAACGCGACCGTGAGCTGGCGGAACGCCAGGAGAAGGAGAAACTCTTCGCCGATATTCTATGGGCGAACACGATGGATGAGCAGGCTGATGCTGCGGCCCTGCGTGCCGAAGCCTTGATAGCACTGCAACTCGCAAGCGCCGGATCGACCTCGAAAGCGGTGGCAGAGGCCGCCGCGCTGCGATTTGCATCCAGCGAAGGGCTCGAAGAGCTGGTGCAAGAACGGCAGGCACTGGGGCGCGAATGGGTGACTATCGAGGCCGAGCTGGTCAAGAACCAGACCAGCGGAGACAAAACGCGCGAGAAGCGCTCGGCGCTGCGACTTCAACTCGCTTCGATCGATCAACGCATCAGCGCGATTGACGCGCAGCTTCGCATACGAGTGCCGCAATATTTTGCCATTCTGAAGCAGGAACCCGCCTCGCTGGAATTGGTGCGTGGTACCCTCGAGGCGGACGAGGCTGTGCTGTTCCTTGTGCCAACCCAGTTCGGAACGCATGCCATGGTGATCACGGGCGAGAGTTTCGAATGGTCCCAGGCACGGCCCTATGCGCAGGAGCTGGCCGCGGATGTCGCGTCGCTGCGCGAGGGGCTTGAAGTCGGCGGCGAATTCTTGCCGCTGTTCGATCTCGAATTGGCGCACAAGCTCTACCGCGAACTCATCGCCCCGGTCGAGAACGCATTGGCGGGCAAAGAGCGGGTCTATGTCATTGCCGGAGGCGCGCTCTCCCGTCTGCCGCTCGGCACCCTGATAACGCAGGAAATGGAAGGCAATAGGGTCAGCGATGATCCCGCAGTGCTGCGCGAGGCACCTTGGCTGGCAGACCGCTATGCGCTCGTCCAGATGCCCTCACTGCAATCGCTGATCTACATCCGCAGCTTCGCGATCGGCGATTTGCCGGAAGGCGACGGCGAATTTCGCGGCTTTGGCGATCCGCTGCTTGATGGCCGATCGGTCTTGCGCGGCGCGCGATCGGCCACCTACATGCCGGGCGATGCGATTTCATTGAGCGCTGATAAACCGGGCGGAACGGCGGCCAGCTTGCTCATGAATCCGGCAGCGCTGCGCGAACTGGCCCAGCTTCCCGGTACAGCGCGCGAACTGCAGCAGGTCCGCGCCGCGTTGAGCGCCCCTGAGAACACGCTCTATCTTGGAGCAGCGATGACCGAGACCGCAATCCGCGAGGCCGATCTGTCGCGCACGACAATCCTCCATCTGGCCACGCACGGCCTGACGAGTGAAGAGAGCGGCAGCCTGGTCGAGCCGGGCCTTGTCTTTACCCCTCCACAATCGGCACAGCCCGAAGACGACGGCTATCTTACCGCCTCAGAGATCGTCGGGATCGATCTGACAGGCGCACAATGGGTCATCCTGTCAGCCTGCAACACCGCCTCGCCTTCGGGAAAGCCTGGCGAGACGGGATTGTCAGGGCTTGCGCAGGCCTTTTTCTATGCAGGTGCGCAAAGCCTGATGGTTACGCACTGGCCTGTATTCGACGATATCGCTCCGGTGCTGACGGTGAGGGCCCTGGAGCTTTCGCGCTCTGGCATGGCGCGCGCCCAGGCGCTCCAGGCGGCAATGCGCGAGATCCGCACAAACCCCGAATACAACGCCGCGCATCCGGCCGTCTGGGCGCCTTTCGTGCTGGTCGGCGAGGGGCGCTAGAAGATCGGACCACCGCCCATTGTTGCGCCGATCGGCGCGCCGGGTCCTCGTTGTCAGCCGTGAGCGGCGATGAATTCCTCGACCACCGGCGCAATCTTGGTTCGCCATTTGCTGCCGTTGAAAATGCCGTAATGGCCGGCATTCTCGGCCATGTAATAGCGCTTCTTCTCAGAAGCGAGGCCGGTTGCGAGCTTGAGCGCCGCCTTGGTCTGGCCGATCCCGGAGATATCATCGCGCTCGCCTTCGATCGCGAGCAGCGCGGTGTCGGTGATCCTGGTGAGATCGACGATCTCTCCCTTGTGCTCGAATGTGCCCCTGGGGATCGAATATTTCTGGAACACTTCCTCGACCGTCTGGAGATAGAATTCGGCAGTCATATCGCACACGGCGCGGTATTCGTCGTAGAAATCCTTGGTCGCCTGAGCGCTTGCCTCATCGCCCGCAGTGAGGTGTTTGAACATTTCGTAATGGCTCATCATGTGGCTCTGCAGGTTCATGCTCATGAAGGCGGAGAGCTGCATGAAACCGGGATAAACGCGGCGCCCTGCGCCCGGATACTTGAACGGCACGGTCGCAATGACGCTCTGGCGAAACCATTCTATCGGGCGTTTCATCGCGTGATTGTTGACACTGGTTGGGCTTTCGCGAGTGTCGATCGGGCCGCCCATCATCGTGAGGGTCAGCGGCGTTGCCGGCGATTTGCGCAGATTGAGCAGCGCGGTGGCGGCGAAGGCAGGCACGGAAGGCTGGCACACCGCCATCATGTGCGGGCGGCGCCCTTCGTTCTTGTCGGTGATATGTTCGAGGAATTCGATCAGGTAGTCGATATAGTCGTCAAGGTCGAAGCTGCCGTCGCTCAGCGGCACCATCTTGGCATCGGCCCAGTCGGTGATGAAGACTTCGCAGGACTCGAGCATCCGTGCGACTGTCCCGCGCAGCAGCGTAGCAAAGTGCCCGCTCATCGGCGCAACGATCAGAATACGCGGGCGATCCTTGCCAAGGCCCGCCACCCGAAAGCGCCTCAGATCGCCGAATGGACGCCGCACGACGGTCGCTTCGGTGACAGGGTGGGTTTCTCCATCGATCTCGATTTCACGGATGCCGAATTTGGGCTTCTCGTAGTTTGCAGTGGCATGCGCAAGCACGTCGAGCGCATTGGCATAGAGCGGCAGGAGACCTGAATTGCCGAAGGGAATCGTTGGCCGGGTCAGCATTTCTGCGCCCATCGCGGCGAGCGAGCTCACGGAGTTCATCCAGTTCCGTTGCAGTTCATAGGCTTGATAAAGCATCCCGCTACCCTCTTGACTAAAAGCGGCTTGCGATCGCGCGCAAGCCCTGCTCGTTCATGTCCTGTCCAAACGATCCAGCAGGAACGATCGATCCGCACGACCATCGATCCCCGCACATGGCGCCGCCGCTTGCCTCCCCGAAACAGCCCGAGAAGCGCACATTCAAGGCCGCAGCGTGGTCGCTAGATGGCCCCTCCATTCTCATTGTGCAATGCACAATATGCGCCTTTGTACCGGACTGGCCCTGCCTATGTGCTTTTTGCACGTGAAATTGAGTTGATGCCCGGTTAGAGCAGTGCGCAACATGTCGCTCAATAACACTCCTGATCAAACCTCGCCCGAACCCATGCCCGCTGCCGTTGAGCCATCAGGCCTCCAGAGCGACGCGCCGGAGCCTCCGGCAGTGGAGCCGCGCAAGGCCCGCTCGCTCGCGCCCTTGAAGATGGTCTATCGCGAAGCGGCGAAATACCCACAGCAGGTGGTGCTCGCGCTGATCGCGCTGACGGTAACTGCTGCAGGAACGCTCGCCATTCCAGCGGCGATGCAGCTGATCGTCGATCGCGGATTTGGCGGAACGGTCGAGGCGGGCGGTGCCGGGACAGGCGATATCGGCCGCTGGTTTCGTTATCTCATCGTGATCGTCGTCGTGATCGCGTTCGGTACGGCGGCGCGGTTCTATTTCGTCAGCTGGATCGGCGAGCGTGTCGTCGCTGATATCCGCCGCAAGGTGCATCGCAACCTGATGCGCCTCTCGCCGAGTTTCTACGAGGAAAACAGCCCGAAGGAAATATCCAGCCGGATGACGGCGGACACCGCGATTATCGAAACCGTTGTCGGCACCACGGTTTCGGTCGCGCTGCGCAATGTCTTTCTCGGCATTGGCGGGACGATCTATCTGTTCGCGCTGCTTCCGGGGCTGACAATCTGGCTCGCGCTCGGCATCCCCGCGATCATCCTCCCGATCGTCATCTTCGGCCGGCGCATAAGGACGATCTCGCGCGACAGCCAGGATCGCGTTGCCGATGTCGGCGCGATGGTGACAGAGGTCCTGTCGGCGATGAAAATCGTGCAGAGTTTCAATCAGCAGGCGCGCGAGGCGGATCGCTTTGGCGAAGCCGTCGAGCGAACCTTCGATACCGCGCGCCGCAGGATTGTCCTGCGGTCGGTCATGACCGCGATCATCATCCTGGCGATTTTCGGATCGATCGTGCTCCTGCTGTGGCGCGGGGCAGAAGGCGTAGCCGCGGGCGAGATCACAGGGGGCACAATCCTCTCGTTCATTGTTGGCGCGATGATTGTTGCCGGTGCATTCGGCGCCCTGACCGAGGTCTATGGCGATCTCCTGCGCGGCGCAGGCGCGGCGAGCCGGCTGTCCGAACTGCTGATGGCCGAGCCTGACATTGCCACGCCCGCCCGCCCTGAGGCGCTGCCCGAGCCGCCGCGTGGCAGCCTTTCCTTCCGCAATGTCACATTCCGCTATCCAGCTCGCCTTGAAACCGAGGCGCTTGCCGATTTCAGTCTCGAGATCGAACCGGGTGAAACAATCGCGATTGTCGGCCCCTCTGGCGCGGGCAAGTCGACCGTTTTTCAGCTGGTCGAGCGCTTCTACGATCCGCAAGCCGGGACAATCCGGCTTGATGGTGTCCCGCTCATCCAGGCCGATCCTGCCGATGTGCGCGCGCGCCTCGCGCTCGTGCCCCAAGATGGCGTGTTGTTTAGCGCCAATGCTCGCGACAACCTGCGCTATGGCAAGTGGGATGCAAGCGACGAGGAAATCTGGCAGGCCGCGCGCGCTGCCAATGCGGAAGGCTTCCTGCGGGATCTGCCCCGCGGGCTCGATACTTATCTGGGCGAAGGCGGCACGCAGCTTTCCGGTGGCCAGAAACAGCGCGTCGCGATTGCGCGCGCACTCTTGCGCGATGCACCGATCCTGCTGCTCGATGAGGCGACCAGCGCGCTCGATGCCGAAAGCGAACAACTTGTCCAGCAGGCGCTCGAAACCCTGATGCAGGGGCGCACGACGCTTGTCATTGCGCACCGCCTGGCAACGGTGCGCGCGGCGGACCGGATTATCGTGCTCGACAATGGCCGGATCGCCGAACAGGGGACTCATTCCGAGCTGTCCGCGCTCGGCGGCCTCTACGCAAGGCTCGCGAGGCTGCAGTTTGCCGCCGAAAAAGCCGCCTGAAAAGTCGGCCCGAGGTTCCTTCTTGAAACGAGGCTGGCGTTGGCAAGTGTCACCTGCGCTCTTGTGTAAACGACCGCCCGATCATTCGTTACACCAATCATGCGAGGCCGGGCGCAAATCTGTTTGACTTGCGCCCGGCGCGTGCCAGAGCGCAGCTGCCATGACCATCCTCCAACTCCTCATCATCGCCGTGGTGCAGGGGATCACCGAATTCCTGCCGATCTCCTCGTCAGGACACCTCATCCTGATCCCCTATCTCACCGATTTTCCCGATCAGGGGCCGCTGATCGATGTGGCCGTCCATGTCGGCTCTCTACTCGCCATCATCGTCTATTTCCTCAAGGACGTCCTCCTGCTCGCGCGCGGCGGGCTTGCCAGCATCGGGATCGGAGCGAAGGCCCCTCGCGCACCGGCAGAACGTCGGCTGTTCTGGTGGATTGTTCTCGGGACGATCCCGGCAGTCGCTTTTGGCCTCGCGATCAAGCTCGGCGCCTTCAACACGCTGGCCCAAGACATGTTCGGCATTGAGATCGTTGATGGCGATCTGATGAGCTCGATCCGGTTTACCGATCTCATCGCTTTCAATCTCATCATCTATGGCATCCTGCTCGGATTGGCGGATTATCTGGGCAAGGAGATCAAGACCTTCGAAGAGATGACCTGGCGCGATGGCCTTCTTGTCGGGACGGCACAGGCGTTGGCGATCATTCCGGGCACCAGTCGATCGGGCGTCACGATGACTGCGGCGCGATTGCTTGGCTATCAGCGCGTGGAGGCCGCGCGGTTTTCGTTTCTGCTCTCGATCCCTGCCGTCGCCGGGGCCGGTGTCCTGATCGTGCCCGAGATTTTCGAGGCGGGCACGGCGCTCGCATGGGACGCCCTGATCGCGGGCATATTCACTTTCATTGCGGCTTTCGCCACGATGGCGTTCCTGATGAATTTCCTCAAGCGCGCCTCAATGCTGGCCTTCGTGGTGTATCGCATTCTCATGGGGCTGGTGCTGCTTGCCGTTTTCTGATTGACAAAAACGCACTTCCATGGGGAACGGCTCGCGGATTCGGTGGTTTTAGGGAATGAAGTCTCACTGTCAGAACAATTAGACGTATTATGGCGTTACTCGTGTTGGTCATTCTGGGTGCAAGCATGGGCTGGTTCAGCTCCATCCTCGCGCGCACCGAAAATCCATCCGACATCTTGCGACAGATCGCGGTCGGCCTTGCTGCCGCCCTGCTCGCAGGGCTGCTGGCAAATGGGGGCGTGATGCTCGGCGGGCTCTCGCTGCTGGCCTTGGGCGCGGGCACGCTCGGCGGCATTGCCGCGCTTTTCGGATATCACGCGCTTATCTCGCGCGGCGGACAGATCGAAGTCTAGACCGGCCTGGCGCCGCTGCCCGCTCCGCCTCGCAGGTGATATTCCTGCGTGCCGCGATGGACGACATGATCCACGTCGATGACCGCGCTGTTGGCATAGGTGAAGCCGGGCGCGAGATTGCGATAGAGGCGATCGAAATCCCGTGTAACGGTCTGCCGGTAAAGATCTTCGAAGCTTTCGATCACGAAATAGGTCGGCTGCAGATCGCTGATGACATAGTCGGTGCGCATCACCCGGTCGACCGCAAGCATGATGCGATTGGGGCTCTCGGCCTCGACCGCGAAGACCGCCTCTGTCGGCCCCGAAAGGATTCCCGCCCCATAAGCGCGAATGCCATCGGGCTCTTCGATCAGGCCGAACTCGACCGTATACCAGTAGAGCGCACCAAGCGCCTTGAGCCGATTATAACGCATCGCCTTCCACCCGGCGCGGCCATATTCCTGCATATAGTCCGCATAGACCGGATCAGTCAGCATCGGCACATGCCCGAACACGTCGTGGAAGACATCGGGTTCCTGAATGTAGTCGAAGGTCTCGCGCGTGCGGATGAAGTTGCCCGCGGGAAAACGCCGATTGGCAAGATGCCAGAAGAAGACGTGATCTGGGATCAGCATCGGCACGGGCACCACGCTCCATCCGGTCAATGCATCCAGCTCTTTCGAGATCGCCCCGAACTCGGGCACGCCGCCCCGGCCCAGATCGAGCTTGTCGAGACCTTGCATGAACGCGCTCGCAGCGCGGCCAGGAAGAATCTCCATCTGGCGCGCAAAAAGATCGTCCCAGACGGCGTCATCCTCGCTCGAATACTGCGTCTGAGCAGGCTCGAGCCAGTCATCCCCCACATGCGCAGGCTTGGCGAGCGGCGCGGTGAAGACATCTTCAGGAAGGCTTGGCAGCTGCGAAAAATCGGTGTCGTGATCGTCAAGAGTGGCCATAGTCTGTCATCTGAGGCTAGCTCGGGGATTAGACAAGACGCAATCAGGGGAACATCGCATGGCGAGCGGCGAACAGTTGAGAGGCAAGGACTACCGGGCCGCGCTCGAACCGATGACCGAGGAGCTGGTGGGCATGGCGCGCTGGGCAAGGACAACGGGCGCGCGGATCGTCGTCATCTTCGAGGGCCGCGACACGGCGGGCAAAGGCGGGGCAATCCGCGCAGTGCGCGAAAAGCTCAATCCGCGCCAGTGTCGCACGGTGGCGCTGGGCAAGCCGACCGAGGCGGAGCAAACGCAATGGTATTTCCAGCGCTATGTACGCCACCTTCCCAGTGCTAGCGAAATCGTGCTGCTGGATCGCAGCTGGTATAACCGCGCCGGCGTGGAGCGCGTGATGGGCTATTGCACCGAGGATGAGGCCGTCGCGTTCCTCAAGGCCACACCAATCTTCGAACGGATGCTGACTGATGATGGTATCCTCCTGTTCAAATACTGGCTGACGACCGATCAGGCCAACCAGGAAGAGCGCCTGAAGGAGCGGCTCGAAGACCCCTTGAAGCGCTGGAAGCTCTCACCCGTCGATCTTGCCGCGCGCGCGCAGTATGATGCCTACACCGCTGCGCGCGAAGCCATGCTGCGCGCAACTCATACGGCCCATGCGCCCTGGACGCTGGTGGATTTCAACGATCAGAAACGCGGGCGCCTCACCCTGATCCGCAACCTGCTCGATCGGCTTCCCGATACGCATGTCGAGCCGCCCGCGATCGATTTCCCGCCGCTCGGGCGCGATCCGCAAAGCGAGAGCTACACCGTAATCGAGCCGTTGCCCGATTACCGGATCGGTTAGAGCGCGGCGCTGGCCCTGGTGGTCTGCCGCCCATCTGATGCGAAAGCGCCCAGTTCGAAACCATCCTGTGTTTTGCGCATGGCGAGATGAAGCACCTCGCCTGCGATTGCCGGAGAAACCCCGCGAAACGCGAAATGCCGCAAGCGGTTTTCGCCCAGTTCGCGCGCCGCAAGTTGCAGCAGCACAGTGGCGATCAGGGGACCGTGAACCACAAGTCCGCGATACCGCTCCACGCTCCTGGCATAGGGCGTATCATAATGGATCCGGTGGGTGTTGAAGGTCAGCGCCGAATAGCGGAAGAGGAGCCGCGGATCGGGCTGCAGCGCGATGTGGGCATCCCACCCGGACGGATCGAAAAGGTCGGCTTGCGGCTCGGGCGGGCTGAGCGGCGCATCAGCCGCCGCTGCTTCGCGATAGACCAACGTCTGCGTCTCGATGACCGCGATGCTTCCATCGGCGCTCGTCTCATGGTTGACCTCGACAAATGCGAGCTTGCCCGAACCGCCTTCCTTTTGCGTTATCGAGGCAATGCGGCTGACCCGCTCGATCGCAGCGCCAACGGCTATCGGCTGGCGAAAAGCGATCTCGGATGAGGCCCACATGCGCCGCAGCAGCGGCACGGGCGGGAAAAAGCTGGCGGCGCTCTCATCGCGCGCCGGGTGCCCATCCTCGCCGAGCGCGCTTGTGTTGGCGTCGGGCTGACACAGCGCGAAATGGATGCCCTGCGGGAGGATAGCAGGCTGCGGGAGCGCGCGGTCAAAAGTTGCGCACCAGCGCCGCGCGAGGGCTTCATCGAGCCGATCGCTTGAGCGGCTCTCGCGTCCGATCCATGCGTCAAACTCGCTCATGATACAAACCTCACCGCGCCCGCTCGAATACGGCCGCGATACCCTGTCCGCCGCCTATGCACATCGTCTCGAGGCCGAAGCGGACCCCGCGCCGGTGCATTTCTGCGGCCATATCGGCCAGGATGCGGCCCCCGGTCGCCCCGATCGGATGGCCCAGGCTGATCCCCGAACCGTTGACATTGAGCATCTCGCGGCGGGAATCGTCCGCGCTCCAGCCCCAGCCTTTCAGCACCGCCAACACCTGCGGGGCGAACGCCTCGTTGAGTTCAACAAGGCCGATATCGTTCCACGAGAGCCCGCGCCGCGCGAACAGCCGTTCGACAGCGGGCACAGGGCCTATGCCCATACGCGAAGGATCGCAGCCAGCCGCCGCCCAGCTGCCGAACCACAGCGATGGCGCAAGCCCCAGCTCATCGAGCTTGTCCTCCGCGACAACGAGGCAGGCAGCGGCAGCATCGTTCTGCTGGCTCGCATTTCCAGCTGTGATGATGGCTTCGGGATCGCGCTTGCCATCGATCGGGCGCAGGCTTCCCAGCGTCTCCATCGAGGCATCGGCGCGGTAGCCCTCGTCACGCGCAAACAGCACCGGATCGCCGCGCCGTTGCGGGACTTCGACCGGCACGAGTTGATCATCGAACTTGCCCGCCTCCCAGGCTGCGGCGGCGTTCTGATGCGATCGGACCGCGTAATCGTCTGCCTCCTCGCGCGAGATCGAATAATCCTTGGCGAGATTTTCGGCGGTCTCGATCATGCCGGTGATGATGCCGAACCGCTCGATCGGCTGGCTCATCAGCCGCCCCCGAGTGAGACGATCATGGAGCGTGAGATCGCCCATGCGCGCGCCGCCGCGCGCAGCAAGCGTATAGTGCTCGACATTGGACATGCTTTCGCAGCCCCCTGCTACCACGACGTCGGCCATCCCCGTCTCGACCATCATTGCCGCATTCGCAACCGCCTGGAGGCCTGATCCGCACCGGCGATCGAGCTGATAGCCCGGCACTTCCAGCGGCAGGCCGGCCGCGAGCCACGACCAATGCCCGATCGCGGGCGCTTCGCCATTGCCATAGCCCTGGCTGAAGACCACATCGTCAATCCGGTCCGGCTCGATCCCGCTGCGCTCGATCAGCGCCTTGAGGATCACAGCGCCCAACTCGCCTGCATTGAGGCTAGAGAGCCCACCAAGAAACTTGCCGACCGGCGTTCGCAGCGGGGTGCAGATGGCGGCTCTTCTGGTCATAACGTGTCCCTCAATCCTGATCGGCATCTGATAGCGCAACGGTGCCCGCATCTACGAGCTTCGCTATCGTGCCGCTCGAGAGGCCGAGCCTTTCGGCGAGCACTTCTTCGGAATGCTGGCCGAGATAGGGCGCGGGAGCTGGATTGCCGGCCTGGTGAGCCGGCAGATTGGCAAAGCTTCGCGTTGCCGGATAGTCAAAGCCCGAAGGGTTTTTCGGCGATGGGCCGAACAGCGGATTATCGCGCACCAGCACCGGATCGTTTGCCGCCTCAAAGGCGGTGCGATAGCGCTCATAGGTGCAGCCATGCGCCTTCATCATGCCTTCGAGGGCGGCGTAATCGTGGCTGCCGGCAACCTTTTGAAAGATCGCGAAGAGCGCCTCACGGTGTTCGAAGCGGAGACGATCGCCATCAGCAAAGCGCACGCCAAGTTCGGCTTCGAGCAGCCCCACTGGCCCCGCCACACCGAACGCCTCGATCAGTCCCGTCCACTGCTTCGAGGTGAGCGCCGCGACCATGAAGCGCACGCCATCCTTGGTGCGGAAATCGCGGCCGAACGCGCCCCAGATCGCGTTGCCAAGGCGCTCGCGGTCGGCCCCTCGATAAAGCATTTCGGCGAACATGCCGCTATTGGCCGCCGTCCCGATTGCTACATCGCCGAGCGGCACGCGCACCTCAGCGCCCTCGCCGGTTGCGGCGCGGTGGTTGAGCGCGGCTAGCAGGGCAAAGGCAGAATAGGCGCCAGTGATGAAATCCCAGGCTGGCATGACCTGATTGATCGGCTCGGCGCTCGCTATGTCCCAGTCGGCAGGACCCGTCATCAGCGGATAGCCAGAGGCGGCATTGACGGTGAAATCCATCGCCTGGCGCCCGTCGTGCCAGCCCATGATCCGCACCGAGATCATATCCTCGCGCCGCTCGGCCATAGCTGCATGGTTGAGAAAACTCCGCTCGGGCAGATTGGTGATGGACTGGCCGGTCTTCGCGGCAAGTTCGACGCACAATTCGCGCCCCTCTCCCGAGCGCAGATCAAGCGCGACAGATTTCTTGGCTCGGTTGAGGTTTTCCCAGGAGAGCGAGCGGCCTTCGCGGGTGAGCATATAGCGATCATAATCGAGCCCTCCGGCCTTGTGATCGACCCGGATCACCTCGGCACCCATCTGCGCGCAATAAAGGCCAGCGGTGGGCGAAGCGACGAAGCTGGACACTTCGACGATGCTGAGATCATTGAGCAGCTGGTACAAGAATCACCCGTTCGCCGCTTCCCATTCGCGCAGCGTGTGCTTGGCGATCTGGAGCTGGAGGATCTGGGTGGTACCCTCGTAGATCCGGTAGATACGTGCATCGCGATAAAAGCGCTCGGCATCGTATTCGGCGAGATAGCCTGCGCCGCCGTAGATCTGCACCACACGATCGACCACCCGGCCGCACATTTCCGAGGCGAAAACCTTGAAGGCGGCGGCCTTGACGAGAATGTTCTCTCCGCGGTCAGCCCGCTCAGTCACGTCGCGCATCATGGCTTCGGCGGCGTAAATCTCGGTCTCGCTGTCGGCGATCATCGCTTGGATCAGCTGGAAGCGCGCGATCGGCTCGCCGAAGGCCTTGCGATCATTGGCGTAGCGCAGCGCCGAATCGAGCGCACGCCGGGCATAGGCCGTCGCCGCCGCGCCGACGCTGATGCGGCCATTGTCGAGGCTCTGCATGGCGAAGCGGAAGCCCTGCCCGGTCTCCCCGCCGAGCAGCGCATCACCGGGCACGCGCACATCGTCGAGCATGATGTCGGAGATATGGCTGCCGGCCTGGCCCATCTTGCGGTCGGGCGACCCGGTCGAGACTCCGGGTGTATCCATCGGCACGACGAAAGCCGAGACATGCGCGTTCTTGGGCAGCGCCTCCTTCTGGGTCCGGGCCATGATCAACGCAACGTCGGCGTGGGGCGCGTTGGTGATGTAACGTTTGGTGCCATTGAGGATCCAGCCATTGCCGTCCGGGTCGGGCGTAGCGGTGGTCTGCATCGCGGCCGAATCGCTGCCCGACCCTGGCTCGGTGAGGCCGAAGCACGCGATCTTCCCCTCGACGAGTTTGGGATACCATTCCGCCCGCTGCGCCTCGGTCGCCCCGTTCTTGAGCGCGCTCGCAAACATCCCGATATTGATCGAGAAGATCGAGCGATAGGCGGGCGCGGCATAGCTCATGATGTTCACCACGCGCGCATATTGGCTCATGTTGAGCCCCGCGCCGCCATATTGCTCTGGGACGCTTATCCCGAAGAGCCCCATGTCGCGCATCTCGTCCACGATTTCGTCCGGTACTGCATCAGCCTCGATCATCTCGGCCTCGGCTGGAATAAGACGCTCGCGCACGTAGCGTGAAAGCTGCTGTGCAAACTGTTCGAAGGTTTCCGGATCCATGCCTGCATTGAAGGTTGCAGGGTTGGTGATGGGGGCATTCATGGGTTTGTCCTCTTGACGCAATGGGACGCGCGGCTAGCGGCGAGCCGAAGAGTTTTCAGGGGCATTTTTTCTGTCGGGTTCGTTCTCCGGCGAGGCGGAAGGCGGATCGACATCGGGCAAAGCCCCTTCGGGCAGGCGTTTCTCATCAAGCATGCTCGCTGCCTCGTCGAGCGCTTCGGCTTCGCCCGCGCTGATCGCGCCGGGCCTGGCCTGGCCGCCTGCATCATCGCATCCGGCAAGGCCAAGCGCCGCGACGAAAACAAGATAACCCCCGGCGCGGGATGCCTCGCGTTTAATTGTCGATATCCTCGATGTCGTCGAGCGCGCCCTCTGCCGCGCTGGCAGCCGCTTCTGCTTCGGCCGCTGCAGCCTCGGCCTGTTCGGCAACGTCGGCGGCGTTCTCGGCTGCAGCAGAGGCGCTCGTTTCGGAAACGGCGTTATCGGTCGGATCGACTTCTGGCCCCTCAAGCGAGGGATCAGCGACCGGCTCCTCCTCGATCGGATCGAGCGCTTCGGCAGCAGGCATTTCCACCGTGTCTGCGGTTGCCTCAGTCGAGGCGTCATCTGCGCTGCCGCAAGCGGCGAGCGCGAGGGCGAAACCTGCAAGGGGTGCGAAACGGGTTGCCTTATTCATGCTTGCTATCCTCCAAGATATCCCAGATTTGCTCCGCCGCGCTGCATTTCTCCGCGCCTTGGGCATCAGGGCTCTGGTTTAGCGAGGGATAGGCGATTAAGCCAAGGCCCAATTGATGGCTCATAGCGGCACAGCGCAAAATCTTGCCATCACAGGCGCGCGAGTCAGTGATAATCGGGCGCGATGTCACACACGCTAGCCCGTTTCGCCGCGCCCCTGCGCTTCGCCAGTCCCGCGCGGCGTGGAGCCGCTAGAATGCACGGTTCCTCTTCACGCTTCAGCAGGCTTGCCTGCGCGGCACGGCTTGGCGCGGCAGCTCTTGCCACCGCGATCCTCTCAGGCGCGCCTGCCCTGGCACAAGGACAGTCGCGCCCATTCACCATCGCCGAGACGGGCGAACGCTTCGCGGTGCTGCAGGATGCAGTCAACGCCATTGGCGAGCGACGCGGAACAATCCGCATCGCTCCGGGCGTCTATCGCCAATGCGCGGTGCAGGAAAAAGGGGTTGTCGTATATCTCGCCGAGAAGGCCGGAACCGCGATTTTCGAAGGCCGCTCGTGCGAAGGCAAAGCAGGCTTTGTCTTGCGGGGGTTGGGCGCTGAAGTGCGCGGGATAACCTTTCGCAACTATGCGGTGCGCGATGGCAATGGCGCAGGCATCCGGATCGAGCGCGGAGCGCTCAATATTGCCTATTCGCGCTTCCTCGATAGCCAGCAAGGCATTCTGAGTGCAGCAGATCCAAACTCGCGCATCTACATTACCCGCTCGACCTTCAGCGGACTTGGCACGTGCGAGCATTCCGCCGGATGCGCGCATTCGATCTATATCGGCGACTATGGCGAGCTGACCGTGCGCGAGAGCAGGTTCGAGCGCGGCATGGGCGGGCATTACCTCAAGTCGCGCACGGGCCGCGTGGTGATCGAAGACAATTCGTTCGATGATGCGGCCGGCAAGGCGACAAACTACATGATCGATCTTCCCGCCGGCGCCACCGGACGCATCACCGGCAATTGGTTCGTGCAGGGGCGCGACAAGGAAAACTACTCCGCCTTTATTGCACTGGGCGCCGAGCAGGGGCACCACAATTCCGACGGCCTGGTGGTCGAGAACAACGAAGCGCGCTTCGTGCCGGGCCTGCGCCGCAACAGCGTGTTTCTCGCGGATTGGGAAGGCGCGCGCATTGCGCTCGAGAACAATCGCCTTGCCCCGGGGCTCACACGTTACGAACGGCGCTAAGCCGGATCGAAGGCCCGGACATAACGCTGTTCGCACGCCGGGATCGGCGCGCCGAAGGTCTTGACCTGGAACGCCCAACCAAGCTCGCCCGCGAGCCACATCGGCGTATTCTGCGCGAACCCGAAGCGCCCGTAGATCGCCGGATCGCCCAGCACGGTAAGGCCGACAGCACCGCGCTCGCGCATGAATTTCTCTCCCGCTTCGATGAGCGCGCGGCCAATGCCTCGGCGCTGATAATCAGGCTCGACCGCAACCGGCCCCAGCACAAACCATCCATCCTCGCTATTCGTCAAAAGAGCGCGCGAATAGGTGATCTGACCAAGCACACGTTGGCCCTCGATCGCGACAAGCGACAACACCATCTCGCCATCGGCGCGCAGCCGGTCGATGACCACGTGTTCATCGCCATCTGAGTAGGGATGTCCTGCAAAGGCGCGCTTCACCAGTGCAAGGATATCGTCTTCCTCGCCCGCCCGTTCCGGTCGGATGAAGACCTCGCTCATGTCAGCAGGTGTCCCGACCGGTCGCGCTTGGTGGCGAGATAGCGCGCGTTATATTCGTTTTCGGGCAATTGATGCTGAACCCGTTCGCTCACGACAATGCCATGCGCTTCGAGCGCCTCGAGCTTTGCGGGATTGTTGGTCAGCAGCCGGATTGCGGTTGCCCCGATGAGATCGAGCATGCGCGCGGCCACAGGAAAATCGCGTGCCTCGTCAGGAAGGCCAAGTCTTGTGTTGGCATCGACCGTATCAAACCCCTGATCCTGCAGGCGATAGGCACGCAGCTTGTTGATGAGCCCGATCCCGCGCCCCTCTTGCCGTAAATAGAGCAGCACTCCCCATCCCCCTTCGTCCTCGGCATGCCTGACCATTGCGTCAAGCGCTGCATCGAACTGGGGGCCGCAATCACATTTGAGGCTGCCAAACACATCGCCCGTCAGACACTCCGAATGCACCCGCACGAGCGGCGCGCGATCGCCCGTTTGCTCGCCGATGATCAGCGCGACGTGTTCGCGCGTATCTGCTGGGGAGCGAAAGGCCACGATCTCGGCATCCTTGCTGGCATTGACCGGCAGCCGCGCACGGGTCACGATCCTGATCGCTCCGACATCGCGAAAAGCGGCAATATCGCCCGGTTCGAGATAGTGCGGCTCACCAGCAGACAGCGGATCGACCAGAAAGGCAGGGAGGATGCCGGCCAACCGGGCCAGTTCCAGGGCTGCTTGCGCTTCGGCCACCCATTCGAGCGGCTCGGCCCGAAAGGGGCCCTTGAGCGGATTGGCAAGATCGAGCGCAGGATCGGCAATGGGCAGGCCGCGGGCGATATCGAAGGGCTGGGCGCCGCTGATCAGGACGGGAGAATGAGGCACTGCGGCTTCGCGCTGATTGGCGAGCTTGAGCGTTGCTGCGCGTGCGGCCGAGATGAGCATGCGCGACGCATTTGCCTGCGCCGAAATGCCGGTCTCGACCGGCAACACCACGCGTCCGTTGCCAAAGCGCAAGGGCCAGCCATGGCGCAGCGCATCAATTGCCTGCGCGGCGCGCCGTTCGGGCGAAGGCATTGAGCAGCTGCGCTCCCCACTTTCTTGTCCAGGTTCGCACATCGTCTAGACCTCGAACCGGGTCATCAGCGGAATGTGATCCGAAGGCTTCTCCCAGCCGCGCGCCTCTTCGAACACGTGATGCGCCCTCGCCTGCCTGGCGAGCTGCAGGCTCGCCCACATGTGATCGAGCCGCCGCCCGCGATCATTTCTGCGCCAATCGGGCGAACGATAGGACCACCAGGAGAAATACCGCTCCGGATCGCGGATGAACTCGCGCCCGATATCGGTCCAGCCATGGGCCTGTTTGAACCGATCAAGCGCATTCACTTCGATCGGCGTATGGCTGACCACCTTGAGCAGCTGCTTGTGGCTCCAGACATCGCTTTCGAGCGGCGCGATATTGAAATCCCCTACGATCAATGTGGGGGCCTCAACCTTTTCGGCCCACCTTGTCATCCGGTCGAGAAAATCGAGCTTCTGCGCAAACTTCGCGTTGACGGCGCGATCGGGCACGTCGCCTCCTGCAGGAACATAGACGTTCTCGATCACGACATCCTTGCCGATGACCTCGACCCCGATATGGCGAGCCTCGCCATTGTTCTGCCAGTCATGCCGGGAGACCTCGCGGACCGGCACTCTGCTCACTGTAGCGACGCCATGATAGCCCTTCTGGCCCGATATCGCCTGATGCTCATATCCCAGCTTTGCCAGCGCTTCAGCGGGGAACTGGTTCTCTTGGCACTTGATCTCCTGCAAGCAGAGGATGTCTGGTCCTTCGTCCTTGAGATATCGCTCAATGATCGGCAGGCGCAGACGGGCCGAATTGATGTTCCAGGTTGCAACAGACAGCATTGCGGTGATCTAGGTCGCGCAGCGCGAAAACGCCACCTCTCACTTTCCTGTCACAAAGGAAGGCGATAGCACAGCGACAAACACTGGGAGATCTTTCATGGCCCGCTCTATCGCCGCTCTTGCCGCAACCACGGCGCTCTTTCTCGGCGGCTGCACACCCGATGGCGGCCCGGCGCGTGTTGCCAGCGTTTCCGATGCAGCGCCAGAAACGAAGAGCCGCGCCAAAAACGTGATCCTGTTCATCGGCGATGGAATGGGTATCTCCACGATAACCGCTGCGCGGATCTATGCCGGGCAAAAGCAGGGCCTGAGCGGAGAGGAATATGTCCTGCCGTTCGAAAGCTTTGACAATGTGGCGCTCGTGAAGACCTACAATACCAACGCGCAGGTTCCCGACAGCGCCGGGACGGCGACCGCGATGCACTCGGGCGAAAAGACCCGCATCGGTGTGCTGGGCATCAGCGATGCCGCCAGTCGCGGCTCGTGCGCTGAAGCGCTTGCCAATCCGCTTCCACTTCTGGGCGAAGAGGTCACGCAACGTGGTCTTGCGCTCGGTATCGTCTCGACCGCGCGCATCACCCATGCGACTCCGGCCAGCGTTTATGCGCGCAGCGCCGACCGCAACTGGGAGGCCGACAGCGCAATCCCTGTAAGTGAACGCCGTCTGGGATGCAGCGATATCGCAACGCAGCTTGTCGAGGCCAACTGGGATATCGCACTGGGCGGGGGGCTCGGCTCGTTCTTCGGATCAGCGATGCAAGGGCGGCGTGCTGAGGCCGATGCCAACCTTCCCGCACAATGGACAGAGCGCACCGGCGGAACCTACGTTACCGATCAGGCGGGCCTTGAAGCGGCTCCTGCTGAGACACCCGTCCTCGGCTTGTTTTCGCCCAGCCACATGACCTACATGGCCGATCGGGCGCAGGGCCGTGGGACAACCGAACCTACGCTGACCGAGATGACAGCCCACGCCATCTCCCGCCTCAAGCGCGATCCTGATGGGTATTACCTGATGGTCGAATCGGGCCGGATCGATCATGCTCATCATGCCGGGCAGGCAGGCTATGCACTCGAAGAGACAGTCGAGTTCGCCCGCGCGATCCAGTTTGCGATCGACAACACAGACCCCGAAGAAACCCTGATCCTCGTCACCGCAGATCACAGTCACGTATTCACAATCGCCGGCTATCCGCGGCGAGGCAACGATATTCTGGGCCTAGTCATACCGCCCGAGGGGAGCGGGGCGGAGGATGAATTGGCACAGAGGCCGATACTTGCGAGCGACGGCAAACCCTATACCACGCTAGGCTATGCGAATGGTCCGGGCGCGGTCCAAAACGAGCGTCCGGTGCCCGAAACAGGCCTTGCTGCACGTCAGCAGGCCGTTGTTCCGCTGGGCAGCGAGACGCATGCGGGCGAAGACGTCGCGCTCTATGCGCATGGCCCCGGAGCGGACCGGGTGCGCGGTGTTATAGAACAGAACCTGATTTACGACATCATCCGCAGCGCTTTTGGCTGGAAGTGACGCCGCGCAGGTCGCGGGATACGGCCCAAAACAAAAACCCCAGTGCCGGGGGCGATGGCACTGGGGTTCCGTTTCAGCGTTCGTCACGCTTGTTCCAAGACGGCGTATAAGCGAACATCAGGGCAACAGGGGGGAAACCCTAGTCCGCACCGCCTTGTTGACCTGTTCTAGCCAATTAAGGCTTTCACCTCAATGAACGCGGGCCTAGCTTTTGTCGCGTCCATACAACCATTCGGGGCTTAACCGTTCACCGGCGTCGACGAGACGATCGGCGTGGATCTTCAAAGTCGAACGCGCTGTCCGCGACCTGCATTCCGTAGCGGTGGTTTGTGAGTCGAACAGTCGTGCGATAGTTCTGCGCGTCGAGCGCAACCCAGTGAGTGAGTTGCAAGCCGCCGGGCGCGCGCGGATCGGACACAAAGATGAGATTGATGGTCCCGTATTCGGGCTGCTTGGGATCCTTCACGAGGATGCTCAGCACCTCGCTGCTACCGGTCGGCATGAGTTCGCCATATCGGCTGACATCACGCGAAGGATCAAGCAGGGCTCCCAGAGGTGAGCGCCGGATGGGGTAGCGTTCGACCTGACCGACCTCATAGTCGACGAAATAGAGCGATTTGCCGTTAGAGACGACCAGGATTTCAGCATCCTTGCCGTAATCAAAACGAATCTTGCCACCGCGCTTCAGCGTCAAGGTCCCCTTCTGGAGATTGCCTTGCCGATCGGTCTGCGTGAAATCGGCGCGCATGGTCGAAATGCCGCGCATGGCAGCGATGGCGCGATCAAGATCGGCACTGGCGGTCTGGGCAAGAGCGGTGTGACGGGGAGAAAGATCGGCGGGCAGTCCGAGAACGGCTGCAAGGCCCAAGGCGCCTGCACAAAGCAGGCGCATGATTACAGGAGGCCGGTTGAGAGCGTGGTGCGTCATAATCGCAAGACCTATGGCCTGCGCATTGAACCGCGGCTTAATCGGCCAGCTTACTTGATCTTCGCTTCCTTGAATTCGACGTGCTTCTTGGCGACGGGATCATATTTGCGGAACGACATCTTTTCGGTGATGTTGCGCGGGTTTTTCTTCGTCACGTAGAAAAAGCCAGTGCCCTCGGTCGACACGAGCCGGATTTTGACGGTTGCTGGCTTCGCCATGATCGTATCCTAAATCTGCTTGAACAGGCTCGCAGGTGAGCCCAAATAACAAGGTGGCGCGCCCAAAGTGCTGGGGCACCGCCTTCAGACGCGCGCCATTGGGCGATTCACGGCCAAAAGTCAAGCGCGGCTGCATGCGTTCGGCCTACCAGTCTGAGCGGCTCGGCTTCCCGCGATTGGCCTTGATCTGACCGCGTGCCTTCTTGCTCTTGAGCCGTTGGGCCTTGCCCACACGGTTGACCCGCGATTTGGCGCGGCGCCGGGGCGCGCGGTGAGCCTGCTCGAGCAGCGCCTCGAGCTTGGCGCGCGCGTCGGTGCGGTTGACTTCCTGCGTGCGGTGTTCGCGGGCCGTGATGATGAGGTCTCCGCTAGCCGTCAGCTTCGATCCCGCCAATTCACGCAGCCGCGCAAATACGGGCGGGGACAAGCGCAGGGCATAGATATTGACCCGCAGCTGAACCTCGGTCGCGACCTTGTTGGCGTTTTGACCACCCGGCCCCGAGCCCGCCAGGAAGCTTTCCTTGGCAAGCGCATGCGCCCGTTCGAGCAGAGTTTCATCCATCGCTCGCTCCGAGCGCCAAGAAATCTGCCGGAAGCGGGCTCACAGCGCTGATATCGGGCTTTCCCTCTCTGGAGACTGTAATGCCTGCAGCGTGCAGCATCGTCCGTTGCGCGCCTGCGGTGGGGCCTCGCCCGTAGACGGGATCACCGAGCAACGGCGCGCCCAGACCTTTGAGCGCATGAACGCGCAACTGGTGGGTCCTGCCGGTCTCGGGACGGAAGCGGATGAGGCTTCGCTCCCCCAGTACCTCGACCAATTCCCAATGCGAGACAGCCGGCTTGCCCTTCTTTGCGGCAATCATGCGCCAGCCTCGTTCCTCGGAGCTGATCTTTGAAAGCGCCAGCTCGATCGTTCCCGATGCCCCCTGCGGATGTCCATCCAGGATGGCAAGATAGGTCTTGGTGACCCACCGCTCTTCGAACGCGCGACCGAAGCGCTTCAGCGCCTTGGGATTACGCGCCAGCAGAAGGCATCCGCTGGTATCGGTATCGAGCCGGTGAACCGGAACCGGAGCACGTTGAAAACCGAGCTTGAGCGCATCGAGATGATCATCGAGACACGGCCCGCCGCGCCGGGGGCGATCCACTGCGAGGCCCGCTGGCTTGTCGATCACAAGCGCTTCGCCGTCTTCAAACAGAATGGTAGGGGTCATGGTGTCCTTAAGCGGGTTTTGGAGCAGGGCCAGCGAGCGAGCCGCTTCAAACGAGAATCGCCTTAATCAGACCGCGCACGGCATTTCCAAGCCAGAAGCCATCGGCCAGATCATCGAGCGTCAGTTCGGCTTCGCTCGCGCGGCCTTTCTCGATCAGCTCATTGCGCAATATGCCGGGCAGCAATCCAAGCCTCGCATCCGGAGTAAGCAGCCTGTCCCCACCGCGCGCCTTATCCTCGACGAAGATATTGGCGTAAGACCCTTCGGTCACAAGCCCATCGGCGCGCACCAGAATAGCTTCGCTCGCGCCCAGCGTGCGCGCTGCTTCCAGCGCGTTTTCATAGAAGCCACGATCGGATGTCTTGTGACAGAGGCGCCAGTCGCTTGGATCGATCGGATGGGGAAGCGCCGCGCATGCCAGCGGCGTCTTGACCGGTTCGGGAAGCGGCGCGGTCTCGAGCGCGAACGCCCCCCTCTTCGATGCCAGAAGCCGAAGCTTGGCCGGCCTGTCGAGTTCAAAGCAGAGCGCCTGGATCTTGTTGCGTGCGGCATGGCGATCAAACGCGTGGCCGAGCACCTCCGCGCTCCTCTTCATGCGCTCAAGATGCCGTTCGAGATAAAGCACGCCGTGTTCAGGCTCGAACCGCATCGTTTCGATAAGGTCGAATGCAGCTGCACCACGCTCGTGCGAGGAAGCTCTCGCAAAACCCGCCTTCACTTCGCATTCGCGCCTTTCCGCCATCGGTTCACTGTCTGCCACAATTGCTGATCCGACGCCAAGCACTGCCGAGCCTGAATCGTTCTCGATCGGTGTCAGGCGCAGGGTGCGGATAGCGACATTGAAGGCGGCGGTACCGTCTGCGCCGATCATCCCGATCGCCCCGCAATAGGGCCCGCGCAGGTCGCGTTCGTTTTGCGCAACGAGCTCCATCGCCCGGATCTTGGGTGCACCGGTGATTGATCCGCATGGAAACAGTGCCCGGATGAGATCAAACGGCGAAACGCCGGGGCGCAGCCGCGCGCGCACATGGCTCACCATCTGATGCACGCTGGGATAGCTCTCAACTGCAAATGGCGCCTCGACCTGAACCGATCCGGGCTCGGACACCCGCGCCAGATCATTGCGCATGAGATCAACGATCATGAGATTTTCCGCACGATCCTTGGCCGAGCCCGCAAGCGCCTCGACCATCGCGCCGTCCGCAGCCGGATCGGCCAGTCGCGGGCGAGTGCCCTTCATCGGCTTTGCATGGGCCGTGCGGCCATCGCTCTTGAAGAACAACTCGGGCGAGAGGCTCGCGTGATAATGCGCCCCGTCAAACAGCAGCGCACCATAGCCGGCGCGGGCTGCAGGGCGCAAAGCTGCATAAAGCGCAACCGGATCGCCGCGATAACTGCCAGCGAGCGGATAGGTCAGATTGGCCTGATAGATATCGCCAGCCAGAATAGCTGCGCGCACCTGTTCGAAGGCGGTCGCATAGCCGGCTGCGGAAAGCTGCGGATCGAGCGGACCGAGTGAAGCGGGACCGGCTGCCCTCGCCGCGAGCCAGGCAGGCATCTGGGCGGCGGGTATCCGTTCAGGCTGCTCGCGGAACAGCCCGAGCCATATCAGCGGGCCGGCTGCTCCATGGCGCGAGTCAGCATACATTCCGAGCTTGTCTTCGAGCGCGAGACCGGCTTCGTAGGCGATCAGTCCGGCAAGCGTGCCGGCGGTTTCCCCGAGCGCGTCTTGCGCGGCATGGAGAACTGGCAGGACTTCGGTGGGCCGATAAGCTGCGAAAACCTTCTCCGGCTGTTCGAAATAGAGTGCATCGCCCGGCGCGTCGGCGCGTTCGGCACCTTCGCTGGCATCGTCGAGCAGGATGAACGGGGAAGTCTGACCCATGAGCCTGCCTTAGCCCATTGATGAGCCAAGTCGAGAGCTTGACCCGCGCACAGCCTGCTTGCACAGCCTTGCAGCGTTCAAAACAAGGGGCATCGCAGCGTGAGTGACATCTTTCTAGGCCTGGGCGCAAATGGCGAGAACCAGCACCTCGCGCTCAGCCGGGCCAATCGACACGGGCTGATCGCAGGCGCAACCGGGACCGGCAAGACCGTGACGCTTCAGGGCATCGCCGAGACCTTCTCGGCTCAGGGCGTCCCGGTCTTCGTTGCTGATGTCAAAGGCGATCTGTCAGGGATTGCCATGCCCGGCTCGCCGACCTTCAAGCACGCCGACAAGCTCGAGGCGCGCGCCGAGGAATTGGCGATGGAGGATTATTCCTATTCGGACAATCCTGTGATCTTCTGGGACCTTTATGGCGAGCAGGGCCATCCGATCCGCACGACGATCTCGGAAATGGGCCCGCTCCTGCTCGCCCGCCTGCTTGATCTCAACGACACCCAGGAAGGCGTGTTGCAGATCGTCTTTCGCCATGCCGATGAGAATGGCCTGTTGCTGCTCGATTTTGCAGACCTGCAAACCGTGCTCGCATATGCGCATGAGAATGCGAAAGAGCTTTCTGGCGTCTATGGCAATGTCTCGAAACAGTCGGTTGGCGCGATCCAGCGCCAATTGCTGAGCTTCGAGGCGCAGGGGGCCAACCATTTCTTTGGCGAGCCCGCACTCGAGATCAATGATTTCCTCGCAAGCGATGATCAGGGCCGTGGCTTTGTAAATGTGCTCGCTGCCGACAAACTCATGCGCAGCCCCAAGCTCTATGCGACCTTCCTGCTGTGGTTGCTGGCCGAACTGTTCGAGAGCCTGCCCGAAGTGGGCGACCCGGAAAAGCCGCGGCTCGTCTTTTTCTTCGATGAAGCGCACCTTCTCTTCGACGATGCGCCCAAGGCACTGCAGGAGAAGATCGAGCAGGTTGTCCGGCTGATCCGCTCCAAGGGCGTGGGCGTCTATTTCGTGACGCAAAATCCAATCGACATTCCCGAAGAGGTCGCAGGGCAACTCGGCAACCGGATCCAGCATGCGCTGCGGGCTTTCACGAAGCGCGATCAGCGCGCGATCAAGGCGGCGGCCGAGACCTTTCGGATCAATGAGGACCTCGATGTCGAAGCCGCAATCACGCAGCTTCGCGTCGGCGAGGCTCTGGTCTCGACGCTCGATGAAGAAGGCGCGCCCAGTATCGTGCAGCGCACCTTGATCAAGCCGCCCCGCTCGAGGCTCGGCCCTGTCAACGCCAAGGAACGCGCGATCATCCAGTCAGTCAGTCCGTTTGCGGGCAAGTATGACGAAGCGGTCAACCGCGAAAGCGCCGAGGAGGTACTCGCGCAGAAGGCTCGCGACGCTGCGGAAACTGCCGAAGAGGTTGAGGAGAAGGGGCGCGAGGCGGTCGCTCAGCGGAGCCGCAAGTCGACCAGCATCTGGGAAAAGGCGATTTCGCGCGGCACAAAGGTCGCAGCAAGCGGCGCGGCAGGCGTCGCCGCAGCGACAATTCTTGGCAAGAAAAGCCGGGCCAATCCTGTTGCGTCCGGTATTACCTCGGCCGTTGGCTCGATCGCGACCGACCTGGCCGGCCCGATCGCTGGGCGGTTTGTGCGCAATCTTATCGGCGGCTTGATGCGCTAGGGCAAACAATATGTTTGCAAGAGGAGGCAATGGGGGTCTCTATGCAAGGCCGCCTTGATCTCGGCATACATGAGGCGCTCTCTCAAGGTTTATGCAGGCAGGTGAAGCTCCGCCGAAAGTCCGCCACCCGGGCGGTTTTCGATTATCAGCTCGCCGGCATGCGCATGGGCTATCGCTCTTGCCAGCGTAAGGCCAAGCCCAGCTCCTCCAGTCGCTCGATTGCGCGAGTCCTCGCCTCTCGCAAAGGGTTCAAGCATATCGGCGATACATTCATCGGGAATACCGGGGCCCTCATCCATCACCGCTATTACAACGGAAGAATCTGACGAGACACGCTCAACTTTCACCTGTGCGCCGCCCCCGTAGCGCACCGCATTACTGATCAGATTGCGCACAGCGCGCTTGATCCAGGTTTCATGGATGCAAGCCACAACCCTCGCGCTCTGCTCATGACCTGGATCGATGCGGGCGGGCTGGCCGATATCCTCGAATTCCTCGACAACGCTGCGCGCCAGAGCGCTCAGATCGACGACCTCGCGCGATTGCGTTTGCGCACCGATTCGGGCGAGAGAGAGGATATCATCGAGCGTGCGGGTAATATCCTCGATAGTGTCTGCGAGCGCCGCGCGTTGCCGTTCATCGGGATGGCTTTCGATCCGCACGCGCAGTGCAGCAAGGGGTGTCTTGAGATCATGGCCAATCGCGCCGAGCATGACATTCTTTTCATCGAGCAGCGCAGCAATGCGGGTTTCCATCTCGTTGTGCGCTGCGATCAGCCGCTGCACATCGGTCGGGCCGCTTTCGGGCAGGCGCTCTGGCCGGTCGGGCTGGCGCGAAAAATCACTGAGCCGCGCTGTGAGCACAGCAAGTGGGCGAGTGATCCGGCGCAGCACGAGGAAGAGGAGCGCAAACAGGACGATGAAGATCACTGCGGTTTGCAGCAGGATCGGAACAATCCTGCCGCGCTGCGGGCCGGATTCGGGCAAGCGGACCGTGAGCCATTCTCCCCCGCCCGAGCGCTCGATCGCTGCCACGATCAATCGCAAATTCCGCCAGTCGCGAAAGCGAGGCCGGTCAAGTCCGTTCATGATTGAGGCGACATGCGGATCCGCGCCAGCGATACGACGTGTGATCCTGATCTCGCCAACCGTGATCTCTTGGGTCGTGAGGACCCTTCTGAGTTCGGTCTCATATTGTGCAAGCCGCGCTTCCTCGCTGCGAACCGGCGAGCTTTTGCTGCGTTGCAGACTTAGGCGCAGGAGCCGCGCAAAGCCGACAGGGCGAGATCGTCCGCCGCGAGCAGGTGTTCCGGTTCCTGCCGGTCGGCCCTGCGGTCCGCTGCCTTGGCGCTCTCTCAGCTGGCGAAAGCGCTCTTCGCGCAGCTCAATCCTGGCGCGTCGTAGCTCGCGCGGGCCTTCGCTCGCGATCAGGCGAAAGGCGATCGAGTTGATCAGCGATGCGTCTCGCCGCTGTTCCTGAGCGCGATAAAGCGCGATTGCCGAAACGGCCTGCGCCAAAAGCAGGCCGATTGCCAAAACCAGTGTAACCTGACCAAGCAGGCTGGTGGGAAGCAGGCGCCGCACGCGCTAGGAGTTCATCAGCGGCGCGTCCGGCGCGAGCCTTCTGACCGTTGCCGCAAAGCGATATCCGCCGCCCCGAACGGTCTGGATGAATTGCGGTTCACGGCTGTCGATCTCGATCTTGCGGCGCAGACGGCTGACCTGGTTGTCCACCGCCCGATCAAAAAGATGCGCACTGCGGCCCTGCACCATATCGAGCAGGCGATCGCGGTCCATCACGGTGCGCGCATGATCGAGAAATGCGCGCAGCAAACGAAATTCGGCAGTCGAGATCGGGACTTTGACGCCGTCGGGATCGGTCAGCTTGCGCTTGAGCGGATCGAGCCGCCAACCCTCGAAGGCATAGTGCCAATCCTCGATATCATTCCGAGGAGCGCCGTTGCGGGAGACCCGGCGCAGCACGGTGCGGATGCGGGCGACGAGTTCACGCGGCTCGAATGGTTTGGCAATGTAGTCATCCGCGCCGAGCTCAAGCCCGATGATACGATCAGTCGCTTCGCTCCTGGCGGTGAGAAAGATGACCGGCAGAGAACGGCTTTCGACAAGGTGCCGGCATAGCGAGAGCCCGTCCTCGCCAGGCATCATGATATCGAGCAAGACGATATCGGGCCGCGTCCGATAAGTCGGATCGCTATCGGCCTGCGCAAGGATCGAGCGCGCCCGCGCTGCGCTGTCAGCTTCGGTGACTGCAAATCCCTGCCCGGTCAGATAGTCCGCCAGGGGTTCGCGCAAGCTAGCCTCGTCGTCCACCAGCAGGATCGAGGTCGAATCGGTTGGTTCCATCTATCAGTTCGCCTGTCCTGCCTGCAGTCCTTATCCCGCTGCCTGGCAGCGGCGATAGCATAAGGAAAACAAGTGCGCTCCTCTGTCATGGGAGGGCGGGCTCTGCTACTCGCTCAATGCGCGACTTCGAATGCTCGCTGTGAGTGCGGCAACAATCTGGCCCGAAGCAAGGGGGCATGGCAATGACCGATGCCCCCTTTCCAACGGGAGTTACGAACCCGCTCCGCGTAGACCGCCGGCCGCGCGCCGATTGGCACGGCTGGCTTTGGCGGCCTCGCGCTCGGCCTGGCTGATCGTTCCGGAATTGTCAGCATCGACCCTCGCAAAGCGAGCCTCGATCAACGCATCGAACTCCGCGCGACTTACAGCATTGTCGTTATCGCTGTCGGCCCGGCGCAGTATCCGCATCGCCCCGCGTCCGCCATGCCCCGCGCGATTGCCGCGCTCGGCGCGTCGCTCGCGGCGCATTTCAGCGCCGGCTTCCATTTCAGCCAGCGATAGGCCGCCGCTTGCATCGGTATCGAGCCGCTCGATCATGCGCGCCTGCCTGCCGGCGCGTCGTTCAGACCGGCTTGCTGCGCGCGCCTCTCGTGCTGCGGTCATCTCATCAAGCGAGAGTTCACCGTCATTGTTTGAATCCGCGCTGGCGAAACGCGCGGCAAAACGCACTTCGCGGTCCTCGCGGCTCAAAGCGCCATCGCGGTTTGCGTCCATTCGTTCAAAGCGTTGTGCGCCATGCGCCTTAGCCTCGGCGAGCGAGATCACCCCATCGCCATTGGTATCGGCATTGGCAGAAAGCGGGCCGCCTGAACCGCGCCCCGGGCCTTCGTTCTGCGCCATGGCGACACTGGCACCACCCAGCGCGAGGCTGGCGGCAGCGATTGCTAGAAGTGGGAGCTTATTCATAGTGTATTGTCCTCTGAATGAGTGCATGAATTGAGTTGCGGCAAGCGCCGGGTCGAGCGACTGCCAGATGATGTCCCTCGAACAGTGCGCTAGCGGGGGACGTCTCGCGCAGGTTTGAGGGTCATTTGCAGCGCACCGGTCACAATCAACCCATTGCAGGAGAGATGATCAGCACCGGCAAGATGAGGTCAAGCGCCGTTCTCACGAACACTCACCGCAACTCATGAATGCTGTTCTAGCGACCTCATGTCGCACTATTATCCCGGTTTTCAGCAATGTTGTCGCAATTTGTATCAGCCTGAACGGCGTGTTCACAGCGAGGAAAGTCTTGCCGAAGAGCTCAAGTATCGTATCCAGGAGGCACAAGCACCGCTGCATCGAGTGGCCTTGAGCGCAGCGAAGCGAAACCCGGCATGCCTCCTTGGCACTTAGGGCGCGGTGGCGGTCATGCAAAAGGCATTGAGCTTGTTGCCGTCGGGATCCCGGAAATAGGCAGCATAAAAGCCATCTTCGCCGCGCGGGCCAGGGCCGCCTTCATCGCTGCCTCCTTGCGCAATCGCGGTGTTATAGATCGCCTGGACCTTTTCCGGACTTTCGACCTGCAGCGCCACCATTGTGCCGTTGCCCGGCGTCGCAGCTTTGCCATCGAACGGTTTGGTCGCCGCAACACCCGGCGCACCGCCCATCGCGCCCCATGCAATGAAGGTGTCGAACTCCATCATCCGGCCAACGCCGAAGTGCTCGGCAATCGCGTCATAAAACTTCGCCGCGCGCGGCAGGTCGTTTGTGCCCAAGGTGACATAGCCGATCATTACAATTCTCCCACAGCCCGGGTCGCCCCATGCGACTCGCTGGCGAGAACATTACTAGAACATTTGTTCTGCCGCAATCACCGCTCAAAGCGGCGCTGTCTCTCGTTCGAGCCATGCAAGGTCCTCGCCCTCGAGCTGCGGCGCGATAATATCGCGGACCTTCGCGTGATAGCGATCAACCCAGCCGATCTCATCCTCAGTCAAGAGCTCCTTGGCAATCAGGCGGCGATCGAGCGGCACGAAAGTCAGCGTCTCAAATCCGAGATAGGTGCCTTCGGCTTCCGCGATCTCTTGCTCTGTTATGAGCACCAGATTCTCGATCCTGATCCCGAAAGCATCGGGCTTGTAGTAGCCGGGCTCATTGGAACAGATCATCCCGGCCAGCAACTCCTGCGCCGTGCCCGACTGGCCTCCAGCGGGCTTGGCAATGCGCTGCGGGCCTTCGTGAACGCCCAAGAAACTGCCGACCCCGTGGCCCGTGCCATGCGCATAATCGACGCCCGCCTCCCACAGATACTGGCGCGCAAACGCATCGATTTGGCCGCCATTGGTGCCTTTGGGAAAACGCGCGCGCGCAATCTGAATATGTCCTTTGAGCACCCGAGTGTTGCGGTCGCGCATCTCATGTGTCGGCTCGGCGCCCTGCGCGTTTCCGATCCAGACAGTGCGCGTGATATCGGTCGTGCCCGCCGGATATTGACCGCCTGAATCGACCAGATAGATCGAACCGGGCGGGATGGTGATATTGGTGTCCTCATCGACCTTGTAATGCGGCAAGGCGGCATGTCCTGCCGCAGCCGAGATGGTGTCAAATGAGGTGTCGCGCAGATCGCCATGCGCCCGGCGAAATTCCTCCAGTTTGGCGGCAGCGCCAAGCTCATCGACGCTGCCCGATGGAGCCGTCTCCTCGAGCCATCTCAAGAACCGCGAAACCGCAGCGCCATCGCGCGCCTGGGCATCACGGTGGCCCTGGATTTCAGCTTCGTTCTTGATTGCCTTGGCAAGGATGGTGGGATCCTGTTTGAAGACGAACTCAGCCCCTCCGGCGCGCAGGGCCTGCGCAATCCCGACCACGCCAAATCCCGGATCAACGCCTACGCGCTTGCCGGAAAATTCGCTTTCCAACGATTTCTCGAAAGTTGCGTATTCGCGGATGGTCACGGCGTTGCCAAGATGCTTGGAGAGCTCCGGGCTGACCTTTTCGGACGCAATGAAAAGCTCGGCCGTACCGTCCCGGTGCGCGATCAGGAACGCGAGCGCAACCGGCGTATGCGCAACGTCCTGCCCACGCATGTTGAGCGTCCAGGCCACTGAATCGAGCGCCGGGATGACAACCGAGTCAAGCCCTTCGCTCGCCAGCCAATCGGCGATGGCGGCGCGTTTCTCGGACGAGGTGCGGCCAGCCAGATCATCCTGATGGATGATCGCGGCCGCGTCCGAACGGGCGGGCTGATCGCTCCACACCGCATCGAGCGGATTGCTGTCAGCGGGAACCATCGCGATCCCTGCCGCCTCGGCCTCTTTCTCAACCCCTTCGACCCAGGCCCATGTGTGCAGCCAGGGATCATAGGCGATCCGCGCGCCCTTGTCGGCAACTTCGCAAAGCCAAGCGCCGAGGCTGTCGGAGGGGATGGAGCGATATTCGAACAATTGCCCGTCGACCTGATCGCGAACCTGGACGGTGTAGCGCCCATCGACGAAGATCGCGGCGCGGTCGAGCGTCACCGCCGCGAAACCTGCCGATCCGCCAAAGCCGGTAAGCCAATGAAGTCGCTGGGCATAATCACCGACATATTCGCTCATGTGCTCGTCAGAAATGGGCACAATGAAACCATCGAGAGATCGCCGCTTCAGCTCTTCGCGAAGGGCATTGAGGCGGGCTTCGTGGGTCTGCATCAGCATTTGATCGATCCTTGCTGGTTCAAGCGCATCCTCCCCATTGCAGGGACAATAACTTCATGATTAGTAGTGCAGACATAGCCTGCCGGGGCTGAGCTTTAAACCCGCTCATGGTTGAAACCCGGATGCCGCTCCCGGCTTTCGAGGCGCTCATCATGCACAAGGGCATTATGCACAAGGGATCGCAGCCATGACCTTCCACTCGAAATTTCGCGTTCTGGCGCTTACCTGCGCGGCTGGCCTGGCGTTTGCGCCCGCTTCGATGGCGCAGGCCGACAACCAAGAGGACATGCAAAGCGTGCGTTCGAAAGAAAACCTCTCACCCCCAGTCGCGCAAAAGCGACCTCACACCTACACTCACCACGGGATTACGATCGAAGATCCCTATGACTGGCTCTACGACAAGTCCTATCCCACGGTCGATGATGAGGATGTGCTCGAATATGTGAAGGCGGAGAACGCCTATTTCGAAGCCAGCATGAAGCCGCTCAAAGCGCAAACCGAGGCCTTGTTCGAAGAGATGAAGGCGCGCATCAAGGAAGATGACAGCACCGTTCCTCAGCGCCGCGGCGATTTTCTCTACTGGTCCGAATTCGAGGAAGGCCAGCAATATCGCAAGCACTATCGCAAGCCTCTGGGCGCGCCGGCCGATGTGCAAGGCACTGTGATCCTCGACGAGAACGAACTGGCCGAAGGTCAGGAATATTTCCGCCTTGGCGCAGCAAGCGTTAGCAAGAATGGGCGTTTCCTAGCCTATTCGACCGATACCAACGGCTCTGAGCGCTACACGGCCTTCATCAAGGATCTCGAGACGGGCGAACTGCTCGACGACAGGATCGAAAACCTGCGCGGCGGCCTTTCCTGGGTCGCGGGCGACAGCGGTCTTATCTACACGCCCTCGACCGAGGAATGGCGCTCGCTCGAGGTCAAACTGCACCGGATCGGAGAGCCAACCCAGAGCGACTTGACCCTATATGAGGAAGAGGATCAGAGCTTTTCGGTCGGCTTCGGTCTTACCGCGCAGGAGGACTTTCTCGTCATAGCGACAGGCGACAATGAGACGAGCGAGGTGCGCTTTGTGTCTGCCGCTGATCCAACCGGCTCGCTCACACTGATCAAGCAGCGCCAGAAAGGCGTCGAGTACAATGTCGATATCCGCGAAGGCGAATTGTGGATCTGGACCAATGACGAGCACGTCAATTTTCGCCTCGCAAAGGCGCCGCTTGATGCGCCTGCAAAGTGGGAGACCGTGATAGCAGGTTCGGACGAATTCTACCTCACCGATTTCGATCTGTTCGAGAATTTCTTCGTGACCGAGGGAAGGCTGAACGGGCTCGATCAGATCCAGATCCGCAAGTACGCCTCACCCCAGTCTTTCCAGACGATATCGTTTCCGGAAGAAAGCTATTCGGCCGGCCTTTCGAACAATCCCGAATATGACCAGACCAGGCTTCGGCTTTCCTATGAAAGCATGATCACGCCAGACACCGTTTATGACTATGATGTCGCAAGCAATACGCTCGATCAGCTCAAGCAGCAGGAAATTCCAAGCGGATACAACCAGAAGGATTATGAAACGCGCCGACTGATGATCGAGGCGCGCGACGGAACGATGGTCCCCGTCAGTGTGGTGATGCGCAAAGATCGCGACACAATCCTTGCAAAGGCGAGCATAGAGGGACCTGGCCCGCTCCATCTCTATGCCTATGGTGCCTATGGCTATGCCATCCCGCCTGGCTTCTCGACCTCGCGGCTCAGTCTTGTCGATCGCGGGTTTGCCTATGCTATCGCGCATATCCGCGGCGGCGATGATCTTGGGCGGCGCTGGTATCTGCAGGGCAAGTTGATGGAGCGGACCAACACGTTCAACGATTTCGTCGATGTCGGCCGGGGCCTTATTGCGCAAGGTCTGACTGCTGAGGGGATGGTCACAGCGAGCGGCGGCTCGGCTGGCGGAGAATTGATGGGCGCGGTCGTCAATCAGGATCCCGCACAGTACGGGGCCGTGGTCGCCCATGTGCCATTTGTCGATGTGCTTAATACAATGCTCAACAAGGACCTCCCTCTCACCCCCGGTGAATGGCAGGAATGGGGCAATCCGATCACGAGCAAGGAAGCCTTCGCATTCATCCTATCCTATTCGCCCTATGACCAGGTCAGCGCGCAGGATTACCCCCCAATGCTGGTAACCGCGGGGATAAACGATCCGCGTGTTACCTATTGGGAACCTGCCAAATGGGTTGCGAAACTGCGTGATACCAAGACCGATGACAGCATTCTCCTGATGAAGACCAATATGGGGGCGGGCCACGGCGGCAAGTCGGGTCGCTGGAACGCGCTTTACGAGACAGCCGAGGAATTCAGCTTTCTTCTCTGGCAAATGGGCATGACTGCGAGCGTGACAGATGGTGCATTGGCCGCCGGCAGAGATGACAATGAGAGCCCAGCAGGCGCTTCATGACCGCCTCCGGAGACAGCGAGCATTGATCTTGGAGAGCGAACCCTTTTCGATGACCTTCACGGCGCGCTCCGATCACATTGACGAGCTGGGCCATGTCAACAATGCCGTCTGGGTTGCATGGCTGCAGCAACTCTCCACATCGCACTGGGATGCGGTTGCGCGGCCTGAGGACAAGGCTCGGTATTTCTGGGTCGTGATCCGCCACGAGATCGATTATCGCGGTAATATCGGGCTGGGGGAGAGCGTGACAGGTCTCACCCATATTCCAAATCCGCCTTGCGGAGCAAAATCGGTCCGGCTGGCCGAATTCAGCGATCCTTCAGGCAAGACCATCGTTCGCTCTAGCACGACCTGGGCCATGCTGGAGCGCGCGTCCGGCAAGCTGGCGCGGGTGCGACCGGAGATCCTCGCGCCGTTCCTTGCAAGCGCGCCGCGTTGAGCCTGTTCAGGTTCTTCTCGAATCGGGCTGCCCTGCGCGCTGCGGCGCTTCGCCATGCGGGTCGGCCCTGAGTGCAGTAGATGCGGCATCGCCGCGGTCGCGGAAAACCTGCAAGCGCTCATAGAGAATGCGGTTGCGCCCTGAAGCCTTCGCTTCATACATGAGAGCATCGGCTCTTGCGTAAAACTCGTCAAAGCTCATGAAATCGATCGCGTCCCGAGGAACCTCGACGACGCCCATGCTGGCCGTGACAGGGAAGGAAAGCCCGGGAACCTCGGTGGCGATGCGCAGGGGGATGGCCTGACGCAAGGCGTCGGCGCGTTCGACGGTTCGCGCACCGCGCAGCATCACGACAAATTCCTCTCCGCCAAGCCGGGCAGCGAGGTGATCGCGCACCTGATCGCCGCGCAAGGCCTCGGCACAGGCTCTCAGTGCGGCATCGCCCGTCTGGTGCCCGTGGACATCGTTGACCTGCTTGAAGCGATCGAGATCGATCAGGGCGAAAGTATCGAACCCGCGTCGGCGCAATTCCTCGAACCGCGTGCCGAGTGCCCTTCGGTTCATCAGTCCGGTAAGCGGATCGCGCTCGGAAAGCTCTTCATGCATGCGTGCCTCGGTAATCGCGGCATCACGTTCACGCCGGATTGCGAGAAAACGATCGGCGATCGCGAGGCTGATAATGATGACCTCGAAGCCGGTTGCAACATACATCGCCTGGTCGAGCGTGGAAGGCCCGGTGTAAATGCCCAGGCCTCGAAGCAATCGCTCGATCGATGCACCGATGAGCGGCGCCCAGGCCACCGCGATGAACCGTGCCGAACGGCTCGAGCGCCACAGCGCCTCGATGACTGCGGTCGAGATGATGACAATCACGGGTATGAAGGTGAAGAAATACGCATGGTCATCGAATGGCTGGGTCGCGTGAAGCTGCAAGGCGAAGAAACCTGGCACCAGTATAGCCCACCATCCTGCGGCCCAGGTGAGCCGACGCATGACATCGGATTGCGCGCCGCGTTCAAGAAACTCTGCCAGAAACAGCGCGGAGATCCCAACGCCGATTGCCCAGACTAGTGGGGCCGCAATCGCCAACAGTGTCAAAGGCAGCACGACAAAGACCGAAATCAGGCCGCCAGCAAACAGCACATATGACATCATTGCGAGCACCATCATCGCATGCAGCACAACAAACCGTTCGCGCAGGACGATGAAGAAGCTGATGTCGAAGAAGAGCGGCAAAACCAGCATGCCCATGACGAATGCGAGAATCATCACTTGGTCCTGCGACCAGTCACCTGTTTCCGGTTCGAAGCTCAGGCGAGCCTCTGTCAGCAAGGGAACCGAATGAGGCCTCTCGATCCGTACGATGACAGCGCGCGTTTCAGCCTTTACCTCAGGAAGAGGTAGCTCGAATACCGGGCCTGCGCCAAAGGGCTGTGCATCGCTTTCCTGCCACAATAGTGGGCGCACTGTCCCATCAGCATCGAGCGCTGCAAATGAGACGCTCTTGAAACGCGCGATCCGGCTGAAGAAGAAGCGCGGTCGCTCCTCGCCATCCCACGCTTCGCGTTCGAAGCGCAGCCATGCGACGGGTTGATCAGCAATCCAGTTCTCGTCCGAACAGATCCATGTTGAACGCGGCAGCATGTCTTCAAAATCGCGCAATAGATCGCTTGATGCATGGCAGGCTGGGGCGAAGGACGGATCATCGCGCCCATAATTGTAGGGCGCAGCCAGCACGGAAGCTGGCGCGAGCAGCGATACAAGCAAGCCGAGGGCTGCAAGCAAGGGCGTATGGAATATTCCTCCCATGCTCGAGGTCTATCCCAAAGCTCTTACGATGGCCTTAAGTCCGGACTTTCAGGAGAGCGCCGCACACAATGAGAAGATACCGTCTTTAGAGGCACTTGCATGATTTATGCAGACGGTTAACGGCACCCGCTCCACGAGACTTTGTGCGTCACGTGTGTGTCACAAGGAGGGCTTAGCAGCATTGTGAGTCCGGGAGCTTTCACTGATCATGATCAAACGCCCACGTTCGCCAGGCCTTGGCGGCTTCAAATCAGGCGCACTAACTGCGCTCGCCCTTGCGTCTTTGAGCCTTGCGTCCTGCGACAGTGCGGGAGGGGGTTCGCGCGACTCTATCCGCGCGGTCGGATCCTCGACCGTTTACCCGTTTGCCAAGCAAGTCGCCGAGAGCTTCGCCCGGTCCCATCCTGATTACAAGTCGCCGCTGATCGAGAGCACAGGCACAGGAGGGGGAATCCAGCTGTTCTGCTCTGGCGTTGGAGCCGATACGCCTGACATGGTCAATGCTTCGCGGCGCATGAAGGTCAGCGAGTTCGACAAGTGCGAAGCGAACGGAGTCCAAGAGATCATCGAGCTCCAGGTCGGCCTCGATGGAATCGCGTTCGCCTCGGCCAAAGGCGGCATCGTGCTCAACCTGTCGCCGAAAACGGTCTATGAGGCCCTGGCCGCGAACCCTTATGGGAATGAACAGACCGCACAGACCTGGGCTGATGTCGATCCTTCGCTGCCGGCCCAGCCCATCCTGGTTTATGGCCCTCCGAGCACCTCAGGCACGCGCGATGCGCTCAAGGAATTGGTGCTCGAGGCAGGCTGCGACACCAATCCCGCCATGCAGCGGCTCAAGCAAGAAGACGAGGACCAGCATCAGAGGATCTGCACGGAAGTGCGCTCTGATGGCGCCTATGTCGATCAGGGCGAGCAGGACAATCTCATCGTCCAGAAAATCGAGAGCAATCCGCGTTCAGTCGGTGTCTTCGGTTTTTCCTACCTCGACGAGAACACCGATAAAGTGCAGGGCTTGCCCATGAACGGCGTCAAGCCGACCTACGAGAACATTGCCAGCTTTGCCTATCCCGGTGCGCGCCCGCTTTATGTCTATGTGAAGAAAGCGCACATGCGCGCCATTCCCGGGCTCGATCTCTATCTTCAAGAATGGGTCAAGAACTGGAAATCCGACGGCCCGCTCGCGAAGATTGGCCTTGTCGCATCTCCGGCCCAGGAAATGGCCATGAACGAGAGTCGCGTGAACGAACTCCTGACCTTGAGCCGATCCGATCTTGTGGGGGAGGCATCGGCCGAGCCGGACGAAGCCATTCAATCCGACAATTCAAAGACATGATGTTGGGCCCAAACGCCGCGTTCGGGGCCTTTGCCCTGTGCCGGACGACCAATGCTAGGAATGGAGAAAAACATGAACCACCAATCATCCGACATTCGTGGGCGCGCATTGCTGGCCGGCATTGCCATGCTCGGACTTGCCGCGTGTGGCGAGGAACCTGAAACCGGAGCCGAGTCGATCGACATTGTCGGTTCCTCGACTGTCTATCCCTTCGCCCAGAAAGTCGCGGAAGATTCGCTCGCGGCCAATGAAGGGTTTGTCTCGCCGAAGATCGAGAGCACCGGTTCGAGCGAAGGCATTGACGCCTTTTGTAGCGGCGAGGGGCCTGACACACCCGATATTGTCAACGCCTCGCGTCGCATGAAAGTTGTCGAGTTCAACCGCTGCCAGAACAATGGCGTATCCGAGATCATCGAGATCAAGGTGGGCCGCGATGGGGTGGCCTTTGCATCGGCCATCGAAGATGGGATCGAGCTCGAGCTGACGCCTAGCATCATTTACCGCGCGCTTGCAGCAAACCCCTTCGGCGAGGCACAAGAAGCCGCCAATTGGTCGGACATCGACGGCGATCTGCCCGACGCTCCTATCATCGTTTATGGTCCACCTGCCACTTCGGGCACGCGCGATGCCCTGCTCGACATCATCATGAAGCCAGCGTGCAATGCCAATGCGCGCATGGCAGCGCTCGAGGAAAGCGATACAACCGCGTATGAGCAGAACTGCCACGCGCTGCGCGGCGACAGCGCCTATATCGACCAAGGCGAACAGGATGACCTCATCGTACGCAAGGTCGCCAACAATCCGCGCGCCATCGGCGTGTTCGGCTATTCTTACCTCGAAGAGAATTCCGATCAGGTGAAAGGCCTGCCGCTCGGCGGAGTAATGCCGACGGCCGAGACGATTGCGGATGGCTCGTATCCCGGTTCGCGCCCGCTCTATATCTATGTGAAGAAGGCCCATATCGGTGTGACGCCCGGGATCGAGACCTATCTTGATCAATGGGCCAAGAGCTGGAGCTCGGGCGGCCCGCTGACCGCGATTGGCCTCGTCCCGGCGACTGAAGAAATACAGGCGGCCAGCGCTGCGGCGATCAAGGATCGGACAGTGCTGACGCTGGCCGATCTGGAGTCCTGATTTCAGCGAGCCGGAAGTTGCAACGAACCGCGCTCCGCTAGGAAATCAATCCCCGAACAAACAAGGGCCGGGATGCTCGTGACGCATCCCGGCCCTTTCTTGTGTCATTGAAATTGCGGCAATCTGCCGCCACACGAGTTTGCCTAGCCACCTGGCAATTAGCGTGCGTCGCCGAAGCGGGCAGTGAGTTGAAGGCCGTAGAATTGCGGTTCCGCCGGGATGAAGGTCGGGATGGTGAAAGCGCCGCCCGTATTGCCGGCATCGAGCAGGTACTCCTCATCAAAGGCGTTGCGAATGAAGCCTGCGATCTCGAAGCGCTCATCGGCAAAACTGAGCCCTGCGCGTGCGTTCACGAGTGTCACCGCTTCCTGGCTGATCAGATCGCTGTTGGGAACCTCGAAGAAGATCCGGCTGCGATGGGTCACGCTCGGCGTTGCAAAAAAGCGCATCCCATTGCCGAATTCGTAATCGAGCGTGAAACCGCCCGAGGCCTGGAATTCGGGCTGCAAGCGGAAGCGCGCGCCCGAGAAAGCGGGCGAAAACGCGCCGTCTTCATCGATCCCGCCATCGATATAGCCAAAATTGCCGAACACCTGGAACCAGTCAGTGAGATTGAGCGCCAACTCGCCCTCGACACCAAGGTTCTTCGCGCTTCCTGCGCTTGCAGTTTCGAAGGCGCCCGTCGGATTACCCTGCGCATCGGTTTGCGCGATCGAGACCTGGAAATCATTATAGACTTGATAATAGACGCCGAGCGAGCCTGTAACCACTCCGGTCGCGACCTTGATCCCGCCCTCGTAGTTCCACACTGTCTCTTCCGCGATCGTGTTGAGATTGGGGATGACATTGCCCGCCCCGTCGCGTGCGGCGTTAAGCTGCACGACCGGCGAACGACGGCCCTGCGAGACGGTGCCGAAGACATTCACATCATCGCTGATGCGATAAAGGGCGTTGAAACGCGGCAGGACAGCCTGGAAGCTGTCATTGGCCTCGAAGGTCTGTCCGTTGGTGTCGATCTGCCCCGGAATGAGCGGCGCGCCGCTCAGGGCACCATTCGGGACCGAAGCGAAAAAGCCGGATTGGCGATACTCTTGCAGGAAACGCGCGCCAGCGGTTAGCTCGAGCGAGTCCGTCGCAAGCCACGTGACATCGGCAAACACCGAATAAGCTTCGTTGCGGCCCTGGTTCTCGAACACTGAACTATAAGGGATCGCTTGCGCAGCACCCATGGTCGCAAGTCCTGTGACCGCAGCCGCGGGGACACTGCCATCGGGCGCCACGCAGGGAATGCCGGGAATGAGCGGTGCGCCAAACAAGGTGGTGAGACATTGCAGGAAAGTGCCCTCTTCAGTCGAGAAAGGCACATTCTGGATGCCGTCTTCAATGAAGAGATTCCAGCCCAGATTTGCGCGAATGTCTGGACCCGAATATGTGAACCGGCCCTCATGGCTGACCTGCCAGCCATCGGCGATTTCGGTGAATTCAAGAAACGGGGCGGCCGTGCCATCGGCATCGAATACCTCGCGGCTGTCAAACTCGCGATAGCCGTTGACGGTTGTGAAGGTCCAGTCGTCGGCAAATTGGTATTCGGCCGTCAGATTGAGATCGTAGACTTCGCGGTTGAGGCCCAGCTGATCATCGCCCAACACCGCTGCACCTGCCGGATTGCCGCCAAGATTGGCATCTTCGAAAGCATTGGCCGGGCCGCCGGGTGCGCCGGCAAAAGCGGGGAAGGTGCCCGAAATGAACGGCGTTCCGCCGTTGCGCTGCTGGTCGTAGGTTGCGATCAGGTCGAGGGTGAAATCCGGGTTGGGCGTGAAGCGCAGTGAGGCGCGCAGGCCCAGCTGATCCTGTGCGTAAAGCTCTTCCTCCTGATTGGGGCTGAGGTTTTCGACATAACCATCGCGCGTGCGCCATTCGCCAGCGATCCGCGCAGCGATGACATCAGAGCCGATATTGAGAAAGCCACCGACGAGTGTCTGATCGAAATTGCCGTAGCCGCCGCGCAGTTCGCCCGAGAAACCCTCGCGCGGACGCGCTGAAATGAGGCTGATCGCGCCAACTGCGCTCGCCGTGCCAAAAAGGGTCGCTTGCGGACCCTTGATCACTTCGACGCGCTCAAGATCGTAGATCGCCTGATATGAACCGCGCGACCGGGAAATATCGATCCCGTTATAGTAGAGCGTGACCCGGGGGCCCTGTTGCGCCGAGCCGCTGTCCGACGTGATCCCGCGAATGACGATGCCGGGGTTGTTAGCACTTTGCTCCTGGATCAGAAGGCCAGGAACATAATTGGATAGCTCATCGAGATCGGTGACACCGAGTTCTTCGATCCGCTCGCCGCTCGTCGCACTGATGGTGATCGGAACATCGAGCGCTCGCTGTTCGACTTTCTGCGCGGTGACGATGATCTGATCCGAATAGAGCTCTTCTTCCTCCGCCGCTTCGGCATCCTGTGCATGAACGGATTGAGGGGCGGCAACGAGCGCCGCAGCGACAGCGGAGAGCGAAATCGTCCGCGCAAGGCGGTCCGCAAAAAGGTTGCGAAGCATGAGATATCCTTCGTGATGGAGAGGTCTCGCTCCTCTCGCAGCGCAACATGACGCGGCAGCGACCGGGAGGTGACTCACCGATTACGGATAGCTTACATGTTCGAGACGTTGCATTTTCGCCGCAGATCGGGACAGCGGAAGCGGTGCCGGAGTGCGGCTAGAGGGGATTGCCATCCTGGTCGCGGAAAATCTCGCGTCTGCCGACATGGTTCGCCGGCCCGACCAGACCCTCGCTCTCCATCCGCTCGATCCACTTGGCTGCCGTGTTGTATCCCACGCCCATCTGCCGCTGGAGCCAGGATCCGCTAGCCTTCTGGTTCTCGATCACAATCTGGCACGCCTGCCGATACTTGCGCTCTTCGGGATTGTCCGATGCAGTGAATTCATCCTCGAAAGAAAGGCCCGCGCCATCCTCGGGCTCTTCGGTAACGGCATCGACATATTCCGGTGCGCCCTGCGCGCGCCAGAAGTTTGCGACGGCCTCGACTTCCTCATCACTCACGAACGGACCATGTACCCGCACCATCGCGCCGGTGTTGGGCTTGTAAAGCATATCACCGCGGCCAAGTAATTGCTCGGCGCCCTGCTCGCCCAGGATGGTGCGACTGTCGATCCGGCTGGTGACCTTGAAGCTGATCCGGGTCGGCAAGTTCGCCTTGATCACGCCGGTAATGACATCAACCGAGGGGCGCTGGGTCGCCATGATGAGATGGATCCCCGCAGCGCGCGATTTCTGGCTGAGGCGCTGGATCAAAACCTCGATCTCCTTGCCCACCGTGACCATCAGATCGGCGAGCTCATCAACGATCAGCACGATCTGCGGCAAGGGCTCATAATCGAGCTGCTCCTCTTCATAAAGTTGTTCGCCCGTATCGGGATCAAATCCGGTTTGCACCCGCCGGCCCAAAGGCTTGCCCTTCGCGATCGCTGCGCGCACTTTCTCGTTGAACGAGTGAATATTGCGCGAATTGATCGAGCTCATCATGCGATAGCGCTTCTCCATCTCTTCGACCGCCCATTTGAGGGCGCGCACCGATTTGTGAGGCTCGGTCACCACCGGAGAAAGCAGGTGGGGAATGTCGTCATAGCTCTTGAGTTCGAGCACCTTTGGATCGATCAGGATCATCCGGCATTCGGCAGGCGTAAAGGTGTAGAGCAAGCTTAGGAGAATGCAGTTGAGCCCGACCGATTTGCCCGAGCCCGTCGTTCCAGCGACGAGCAGATGTGGCATGGCGGCAAGGTCGGCAATTATTGGTTCGCCGGCGATGTCCTTGCCAAGGATGATCGGCAGATTGCCCTTGTGATCGACAAAATAGGCACTCGCTGCGAGCTCCTTGAGCATGACCATCTGGCGATCTGCATTGGGCAGCTCGATCCCGATGACGGTCTTGCCCGGAATGGTCGACACCCGAGCGCTTATGGCGCTCATATTGCGGGCGATATCCTCAGCGAGCCCGACAACGCGGCTGGCCTTGATCCCTGGCGCCGGCTCCAGCTCGTACATCGTGACGACAGGCCCCGTGCGCACGGCTGTGATCTCGCCTTTCACGTTGAAATCGCTGAGAACGTTTTCGAGCAGCCGGGCATTGCGTTCAAGCGCCAGCCGGTCGAGCTTGGGCTCGGCGCTGGCCGGTGGTTCGGCAAGCAGATCGAGGCTGGGCAGTTCAAAGGCAGCGAACATGTCGCGCTGATTCGTCTTCGCCGCCGCTGCGCGTTTGGGCGGGGCGGACGGATCAGTGATTTCGGGAGCGCGGCGCGCGCCATTTTCAAGGACCGGGGCGCGGCCTGGGACGCTATCATCGTCACCATGGTCGGGATCGGCGCTCTTGGTGGCGCGTGCTGGAGGCGCTGCGGGGCGCTCGAATTGGAGATTGATTCCCGGCACACGTGAGAGCGCTTTACCGAGCCCTCCGCCGGCCAGGACATCCAACCGCAAAAAGGCCGGGAGGGTCAAAAAGCTGCGCCAGTCGATTGCAAAGACCCGCGTCAGAATGGCGATCCCGCCCGCCAACATGCCGAGCGCAAGCCCAAGCGTGATCCAGCCAGCGACGCTTTCGCCAAAGCGAGCCGCGATCGCCTGTATGGCCTGCGCGCCGATCAGGCCCACAAGCCCCCCAACACCGGCGGGAAGCGTCCCGCCAGGCGTTTGAAATGCAAGCGTCGTTACGCTTGCAATCAGGAAGATCGCAGCGCCCAAGAGCGCCAAGGGCCCCCACCACCGCGTCTCGTCCCTGTCGGCGTCATCCGTTTCGAGATCACGCCACAGTTTGCGTGAGGACACATACAAAAGGGGCAGCAACAAAACGCCAGGTAACCCGAACCAAAACAGGACCCTGTCAGCCACCCATGCGCCAGGGCGGCCCATCCAGTTGCCGATCTGAGCCGCGCTCGCAGCGGTTGAGGCGCTTGAATCGGTCTGAGTGTAGCTGACAAGCGAAAGCCCAAGAAAGACCATCGCTGCAAGCAGTATGGCGGCTACAGCCATCTTCACGGTCCGGCGGATCGAACGCTGCAGACCAGCGCGCCATTCGGCGGTGGCTTTTCGTGGTGTCACTGCGCGCGAGGCCATGGGAACTCCTTGATGAGAACACATCATGAATCCTTGCAGCGTTGCGGTCAAGCCGCGAACAGCCCGATCCCTGCTCAGCTCAACCCATCAATCGCCGCCCAGCGCTGCCAGACAAGTCTTCGCGCATTGGCATGGGTCATACCGCCAAGCGCAATGACCGGCACGCGCGCCAGTTTCGCGAGCAGCCGAAAACGGACTGCGCCGAGGGTAGCATCGCCGGGATGCGACCGGGTCGGAAAGGCCGTTGACAGCAAAACGGCATCCACGCCGATCCGGTTGGCCAGCGCGATCTCGGAAGCACAATGGACCGTCGCCAGATGGAGCAGCCCGCTACGCCTTGGCTGGAGCGCACGAGGCGGACCATAGATTCCGTCCGCTCCCCATTCGCGCGCTGTCAGGGCACTGTCCGCCAGAATGATTTTCTGATCGCGCGAACGAGCAATGCGCTTGAGGCTGGCAAAACGTTCGTGGCGAAGAGGGCCCGGCAGGTGATAATGCCGATAAACGAAGCCGCTCCCGCGCGGCAGGCGGTTGAGCGCGGCCTCCAGCATCTTGTCGTTGCGCGCATCGGAAATGAGCCAGAGCCGTGGCAAGATGGGGTGGCAGCGTTGCATCCCATCGTTATAGGCCTAGGCGATGGAAAGCGCATCTCAACGTCTCGATGCCGTGAAGGCGAACATCGCCCGGATCGCAAAGCCTGCACGGCGAAAGCCGGAGGATGTAAAGCTGATCGCGGTCAGCAAGATGCATCCGAGCGAGCGCATTGGCCCCTTGCTCGCTGCAGGGCACCGCGTTTTCGGCGAGAACCGGGTGCAGGAGGCAGCCGAAAAATGGCCTGCATTGCGCGAGGCATATGCCGATATCGAGCTTCACCTCATCGGTCAGCTGCAATCGAACAAGGCCGAAGAAGCCGTCGCCTTGTTCGATGCGATCCATTCGCTCGACCGGCCCAGCCTCCTCAAAGCCCTCGTCAAGGCAATGGACAGGGCCGGTCGCCAGGTGCCCTGCTTCATCCAGGTCAATATCGGAGACGAGGATCAGAAAGGAGGATGTCCGATCGGCGAAATGCCCGAATTTCTCAATTCGGTCAGGAACGCCGGCGTGCCTGTCGCGGGCCTGATGTGTCTGCCGCCTGCGGAAATCGAGCCCGCGCCGTTCTTCGCGCTCCTTGCCAAGCTAGCGCGCGACAATGGACTCGAAGGCCTTTCGATGGGGATGAGCGGCGATTACGAAACAGCCGTCCAATTGGGAGCAACGCACGTTCGGGTCGGCACGGCGCTGTTTGGTCCGCGCCAGTGACATTGCGGGTCCTCGAGCCTTGAGCGTCGCCTCGCATCCGCTCGATTGGTTTGCCGAACGCTGGCGAGCGATCCTTGCCGAGGAAGTTAGCGTGATGATCGCCTGGGAGAAACTGTCCTCCGATCCACTAGGCGTCCTCGTCCCCGGGCCAGATGCAGCCAACGCCTTTGCTGCATCCCAAGGGCTTGCCCGGATCGGGTTCAACTGGGAATTGCTTGATCCGCATTCAGACTTTGACGCTCCGCGATCAGCGATCGGCACGATGACACAAGCGCTCAGCAAAGACCTATCAAATCCCAGCCGGACTTGGCTCGATCAGGCAATGGCCCGAAAATGCGCTCAAGAATTTCTGGGAGCTTTCGATGCCGCTCGCATGATGGTCCTCACAAACCATCTCAATGGTCTGTGGTGGCCCATCTCGGATGCCCAGGACGAGTGGACTTTCGTAGCGATGGACGACCGCACGATCGGCCTGCTGATGCTCGCTAAATAGGGGTGATAGCATCACGGCCTTGCGCGATGAAGAAAGGGCGCCATCCCGGTGCCGGGAGGCGCCCTTTCAAAACAAACGGGTTAAAGATCGCGATCAGAACTCGAACAGCGCCTCAACCCCGATATTCCGGCCGCGTTGGAGCGGCGACAAGGTCCCTGCAGTTGGCGGCGTACCAAAGGGCTGGCGCACGCCCGTACTGCGCGGCCCACCAAATGGCAGCTGCGTATCGCCACCCGCCTGAACCTCGTCGAACAGGTTGCGGCCATACACCGAAAGCGAGAAGCCATCGATCGGTGTGACCCACGTGATGTTTGCCTCGAGGTTCGATATGTCCTGGATGAAGCCGAGATTGTCATCGGTGAACGCGAATTCATCGCGATACTGATAGTTGATGCGGGTCAGGATCTCGCTGTTGCCGACAAACAGTTCGTGAATGAGACCTACGCCCCAAGTCACTTCAGGAATGCGCGGGATCCGAAGATCGAAATCGGCCTGGCTGATCACGCCGTCGCCCGAAATGTCGAACAGGATCTCGTCATAGTCATCATCAATGAGGCCGATATTGGCGGTGAAGATGAGATTGTCCGAAACCCGCATCCGGCTCTCAGCTTCGAAGCCGGTAATGGTCGCATCCGCAGTGTTGAGGATGTTTTGCACCACACCCGCGCCCGGATCGGCCACATTGACCTCGCGCTGCATGTCGGCGACCTTGGTCACATACGCCGCGACGTTGAGCGTGAAATCGCCATCAAGCGTCTGGAACTTGCCACCCAGCTCGAAGGTATCGACCCGTTCTTCATCGAAGAACAGATTGTTCGTCTGGGCGAAGGCCGCATTGAAACCGGGGATGCTGGTAATGCGGAAATTGTATCCGCCCGAACGGAAGCCCCGGCTCCACGAGCCGTAGACCTGGCTGTTGGCGAACTCATACTGCAGGCCGACCCGCGGTGAGACATTGCGGAAGGTCACCTCGTCTTCAAAACCGTCCGTTTCGGTCGCCGGATTGAACGGCTGCGTACCCGTCGGGCAGGTCCCTGCGACGACCGAGCACGGCGCGCGCGGAATGATATACGTAATCGCGGCATCCTTGGTCTCCTGGTTCCAGCGGATACCTGCAATGAGCGACAGGTTGTCTACGAATTCCCACTTGGCATTGCCGAAGACACCGATAACCTCGTGATCCTGCCGACCGCCGCCGAAAAACACCGGGGGCTGCAATTCAGCCGGCAAGTCGCGGCGCAGCTCGCGGCTCTCATCATAAGCGAGGCTCTGATCAAACCAGAACCCGCCCACAGTGAGGTCGAGCCGATCGGTCGAGACGGCATAGCGCAATTCGTTCGAATACTGCTCCTGCGCGGTAAGGGTGTTGGAGTGGAACAGGAACACCGGTGTTGCATCGATATCGCCGCGCGTGCGGGCGGTATAATCGCGATAGCCGAAAATGTTCGTCAGCGTACCGGGGCCGATATCGAGTTCGGCGGTCAGAGAGCCTGTCCAGATCTCGGTGTCGTAGAAACCGGGCTCGTCGATCGAAAAGTCAAAGGTTTCGCGATCGAAGAAGCCGCGGTTTTGGCCCGAGGGGCCATCGCCTTCGCTGTCGAAATAATCGAGCTTACCGGTAACCGTCAGATCGCCGAGCCTCGCTTCGAGCGCCCCTCGCAAGATATAGGTTTCGGCCTCACCGTGGTTCGAATCGTCGAACAGATTGGTGAAATAGCCTTCATCATTGTTGTAATAGGCGCCCAGTTTGAAAAGCAGCTTGTCCTCGATGATCGGCCCCGAGACGACACCGCTCGCGGTGTAGTTTGCGCCGCCTCGCCCGCCATCGACCAGCGGGCCATCCACCGCTGCGCGAAACTTGCCTTGAAAGTCTTCAGTCGGATTGCCTGTGTTGATGACAACCGCGCCGCCGGTCACATTGCGGCCAAACAGCACGCCTTGCGGGCCACGCAGGATTTCGACGCTATCGAGGTCGAACAGGTCGAAAACCACGCCGCCGTTGATCCCGAGATACACGCCATCGACGAACACGCCGACAGTCGGATCGATCGAGGGGATCGAGGAGTTGATGCCGAGGCCTCGGATCGAGAAGTTCGCGGTGCCGCGGCTGGTGCCGATCTGATCGAGGCTGACGTTTGGTGCCTGGAACTGCAGGCCCTGAATGTCGCGAATCTTGTAGGCTTCGAGCGTGTCGACATTGAAGGCGGAAACCGCCAGCGGCACGTCCTGGACATTCTCGACATTCTGCGTCTTGGTGCCCGTCACAACGATGTTGCCGATATTCTCAAGCGAACTCTGCCGTGTCGGCGACTGGGCAGGCTGCATCTCTTCGTCCGAATTGGGTTGAGACGCATCCTGCTGGGCCATCCCCGCTTCAGTGCTCATGCGCGAAGCGGACTCGGCCTGGGCTGCGAAGGGTACGAAGGCGCAACTCGACATTAGCAACGCGAGACCGCGCCGCGTGGCGGTAACAGACTTCATTGAAGGTCCTCTCCTCTTATTTGGGCCGCCGTCCTTAGCCATCGGTCATCAATTTGCAACCCATTGCGCAATGCGTTCGACAAAGGTCCGCCGATGCTCGGTGATTAGCCTTTTTCCAGCTGTCTCTGGCGTTTATCGCTTGCGGCAGCGAGCAATGCTTTCTGAATCTCGCCAAGCCGCGTGGCTGACTCGATTTTGGCGCCAGTGAGATCTGTGACATAAAAGGTGTCCGCTGCACTTTCGCCATAGGCCGTCACATGGGCTGAATGGACGATAGTATTCGCTTCAAAGAGGGCATGAGCCAATCGGTTGAGAAGCGCTGGACGATCGCGCGCGCTTACCTCGATCACGGTGAACTGGCGCGAGGCATCATTGTCGAAGCTGACGGCAGGCACGACCTTGAAGGCTTTGGAGCGCGAATGACGCAGCGGCCTTGCCGCCAGCTTCGGGACGAGCGAGACCTTGGCCATAAGCGCATCGGCGATGGCTGCCTTGAGTCGCTCGATCTGGGCCGCCTCGCGAAACGGAGCATCATCGCGATCCTGCACAAGAAAGTTGTCAACTGCCGTCCCGGTTCGCGATGTATGGATCCGCGCATCAATGATGTTGGCTCCGGCGAGATGGATCCCTCCCGCGATCCGAAAGAACAAGCCAGGATGGTCTGGCGCGATAACCGTAACGAGGGTAGCCCCGCGCTCCTCGTCCACGGCGCAGTGGATCGAGAGCCGCTCCCCGGCTGCCTGTGCAGCACGATACTGAAGCAGGTTCTTCGCGATGACGTCTTCGGGCTCGGCAATCCAGTAGGCATCGCCCAGCAGATCACCGATACTCTCGACAAGCTCCGCATCAACGCCCAGTCGATCGGCCGCCGCGTCTTTCTTCTCAGCCACGCGCTCGGCGCGGCCATGGCGCATATGCCCAAGCCGGATGCGCTCCTCGGTCGCGTCGTAGAGCTCGCCGAGCAACTGCCCCTTCCAACTGTTCCAGGTGCCTGGGCCCACGGCGCGAATATCGACCGCTGTAAGTATCGCGAGATGGCGCAGACGATCGATCGTCTTCACCTCGGCTGCGAAGTCTTCGATCGTCTTGGGATCGGTCAGATCGCGCTTCTGGGCCGTTCGGCTCATCAACAAATGCTCGAGCACCAGCCAGGCGACGAGCTCTGTCTCGCCCTCATCAAGCCCGAGTCGCGGGCACAGCCGCTTGGCAACACCGGCTCCCAGAACTGAATGATCACCACCGCGCCCCTTGGCAATATCATGCAGCAGCACGGCAACGAAAAGCGCGCGGCGCGAGGAGAGTTTGCGAATGTATTTGGTTGCACGAGGGTGATCGGCTTCGAGCACGCCGCGCTCGATCTGGTTGAGCAGTCCGATCGCACGGATGGTATGCTCATCCACCGTGTAATGGTGGTACATATCAAACTGCATCTGCGCGTTCACGCGACCGAAATCGGGGACGAAACGCCCAAAGACACCGGTCTCGTTCATCCATCGCAACACCGTTTCAGGATCGCGCTTTCCGCATAGCAAATCGAGAAACAACGCATTGGCGCGGCGGCTCTTGCGCACCTTGCTGTCAACCAGCCTCGCATCGCGATCCGCCAGGCGCATGGTTTGCGGATGGATCTCCAAACCCTGCGCCTCTGCCAGCTGGAATATCTCGACAAGGCGAACCGGATCCTGCGCGAACCAATCGTCTGCAGGAACACTGATCATGCCGCCTGCAATGTCATAGCCCGCGAGCTTGCGGGGTTTGTCCTGCGCCCAGCGAGCCATCAGATCGCTCGCACGGCTGCGCTGCCGCGCAAACTCCTCTTCCAGACTCGCCAGGAACACGCCTGTCAGGCTGCCGACCTTTTTCGCCTGCAGGAAATAGAGTTGCATGAAACGCTCGACCGCGCTTTTGCCGGGGCGGTCGGCAAAGTTCATTCGCGCTGCAACGTCTCGCTGCAGGTCGAAGGTGAGCCGGTCCTCGGCGCGCCCGGAAAGCTCGTGCATGTGACACCGCACCGCCAGCAAAAAGCTCTCGGCGCGGCGAAAGCTGCGATATTCGTCTGGTGTGAAAAGCCCAACATCAACCAGTTCTGCCGCGCTTTCAACGCGGTGCATGTATTTGCCGATCCAGTAAAGCGTCTGCAGATCGCGCAAGCCCCCCTTGCCCTCCTTGACATTGGGCTCGACGACATACCTGCTGTCACCCATCCGCTTGTGGCGCTCGTCTCGCTCGGCAAGCTTCTTGGTCAGGAAATCGCGTTCGGTGTCCGTCACCAGATCGCGCCAGAAGCGACGACGCGCTTCTTCGTAGATCGCCTGGTCCCCCCATACGAGGCGCGCTTCCAGCAAGGCAGTGCGGATGGTCAGGTCTTCCTTTGCCATGCGCAGCATATCACCGACCGTGCGGCTGGAATGGCCAACTTTCAGACCGAGGTCCCACAGGATGTAGAGCATCGCCTCGATCACCTGCTCACACCACGGCGCGCGCCGCATCGGGGTCAGGAAAGCAATATCTATGTCGGAGTGCGGTGCCATTTCCGAGCGGCCATATCCGCCCACTGCCAAGAGCGCGATGCGTTCGGCAGCGGTCCGATTGGGTGCCGGGAACAGATGAGTGGTCACATGATCATAGATCACCCGCAAAAGCTGATCGGTAAGAAATGCATGTCCGGCAACGGCTTCGTGTCCCGCAGATGGCTTTTGCGCAATCCGCCGCGCAAGCTCACCGCGCCCCTTATCGATCGCATTGCGCAGCGTCGCGATGATATGCGGACGCGCTCCATCCCCATGGGCCTCGACCAGTCTGGCGATCGTTTCCGCAACGACCCTTCGATCGAAAATAGCGCGCTGGCGCACAAGCCGCTGCTGGACCGGCGCGTGGGCGCGTTCCAGTTGCGCGCGCTCGAAAGGCGCGCTCTGGATCGGGGAGCCCACGAGGCTCACGACTGGACGAGCGCACTGCCGCGCTCTTCGGTTTTGGGATCAGGCAGCGGCAAGCCGCTTCGTGTATTGCTCGCGCAGGGCCTTCTTATCGACCTTTTGCGTTCCAAGCCGCGGAAGTGTCTCATGCACCACGAAGATATGGTCTGCGAGCGGCACCTTGAAGGGGGCAATATGCGTCAACAGAAATTCGCGCATGGCCTCGGGGGTGACGGTCGCTCGCCCATTTTTTGTCAGGATGACGGCAGCCGGAACTTCGCCCATGCGATCATCGGGCAGGCCGAACACCGAACATTCCGAGATATCCTCATGCGCATAGATCGCATCTTCCACCTCGATGCAGGTGATGTTTTCGCCCCCGCGGATGATGATGTCTTTCTTGCGGTCGACGATGAAGAGATACTCGTCTTCATCGAGATAGCCCAGGTCGCCGGTGCGGAAAAACGCATCATCGGTGAAGGCGGCCTTGGTTGCCTCTTCATTCTTCCAGTAACCAAGGAAATTGGCAGCCGAGCGAATGCAGACCTCGCCTATCGCGCCTTGTGGAAGCGGATTACCATCCTCATCGAGAATGGCGACTTCCACCAATGGCTTGGAAGCCTTTCCCGTTGATCCGGGCTTGGCGAGGTAGTTTTCGTTGAAATTGCCGCAGCCGACCGCGTTTGTCTCGGTCAAGCCGTAGCCCAGAAGGGGGAAGCCTCCGGGAAAGGCTTCCTTGATCTTGTTGACATGTTCGACCGGACGCGGCGCTCCGCCAGCTGCAAAGCTCTTGCATGCTGAAAGATCGTAGTTCGACCGCTCGGGATGGGTCGCGATTTCATAGCTCATCAACGGCACGCCGACGAAATATGTAACCTTTTCCGCCGCCATCAGCTGGATCGCATGAAGCGCATCCCACTTGGGCATCAGCACCAGCTTACGCGCAATCGCATAGCTCTGGAGAAACAGCGGCACCTCACCGGTCACGTGAAACAGCGGTACGGCGACAAGTGCACAGGGCTGCGCGGAGACATCCTCACCCTGGCTCTCCAGCTGTACCTTTGCCATCGCGCTCTGACTGACATAGCTCATGACGCCCGAGACGACGCCGCGATGATCCGAATAAGCGCCTTTTGACTGACCGGTCGAGCCCGACGTATAAAGGATGGTTGCAAGGTCATCTGGCCCCAGCTTGCCGAGCATCTGCATGGCGATCGAACTCGCCTGGTCTTCTGGCGCTCGCCAAACTTTTGCGAGACCTTCGGACGGCGTAGTGTGGTCAATAGCCAGGATTTTCGAGGCATGCTCGCGCCCCTCGAGCCGCGCAGCGCGGCCAGCGTCGGCGAGCACGAGCTTGCATTCTGCCAAGCGGATCCCGTAAGCGAGCTCCTCGCCCGACCAAAAGCCATTGAGCAGCGTCGCACAGCCCCCCGCCATGATGATGCCCATATAGGCAAGCATCCAGTTCGCAGAATTGCGCGCTGCGATCCCCACACGGTCGCCCTTCTCGATCCCGTGGTCCTTTACCAAGCTCTCGGCCACGCACATCGCGGCACCATAGGTTTGCCCGAAGGTCAGCCGAACTTCGCCATCGACCAGGAAGTCGACGTCCTTGTGCTGATTGCAGAAATGGGCGAAGTAATGGGCGAGCGTAGGAGGCGCATTTGTAAAGGCTGGCATGACCACACCATCTCGCTCCAACGGCGAGGTGTGGAAAGGTTGGCCTTCCTTGGTCAGCTCGGCGATGATCGCATCAAGGGACTGGTCCAGCTGAGTGGGCATCGGGTTTTTCTCTCCTCAAAATCTTTTCTTTCTGTGCGCGCGCCCGGTCCGCCTTTCGCCGGCTTGACGCAAGCGCAAATCCCATCGACACGCCAATGCGATCAGCAGAGCATGGCTTGTTCTTCGTGCAGTTCGCAACGAACTGTGCCGCGACAACCAGGCTCCACTCCCGGCCGCCAATTTGCTCAAGGGGCGCTCTTCCCCCAAATCCCATCGTGTGCCACAAGCCGCCCAGCTTCAAAGCCAAAACGGCAACTCATTCCTATTAAGAGGTTCGCACCGTGCTGTCACTACTTGCTGCAAGCGCGGATGCCGCAGCTGCGGCACCGCTCTACTGGGAAGATCTCGGACTCGTGCCTGGCATCCCGATCGGACCGTTTACGCTGCGGTTCTATTCGCTCGCCTATCTCATCGGCGTTCTGTTCGCCTATTGGCACCTCTCGCGCATGATCAAGCAGCCTGGTGCTCCGCTTGCGCAGCGTCATGCCGACGACCTGTTCTTCTACTGCACGCTTGGCGTGATCCTGGGCGGGAGGCTCGGTTATGCAGCCTTCTACACCGGCGGCGCATCCGAAATTCCGTCCGCCTTCACCGATTTTTCGGGCGATGGTTTCGTGAGCTGGAAACTGCTGCGAGTTTGGGATGGAGGGATGAGTTTTCATGGGGGGCTGATCGGAGTGCTGCTCGCGATCGGCTGGGTTTCATGGCGCGACAAGCTTTCGTTCCTGCGGGTATGCGATTATATCTGCGTCAACGTGCCGATGGGGATGCTGCTCGGACGGCTTGCCAATTTCAACAATGGCGAGCTCTATGGCCGGGCGAGCGATGTTGCCTGGGCGATGGTCTTCCCGACCGATCCCCTGCAGGTGCCGCGCCATCCCAGCCAACTCTATCAGGCCGGACTTGAGGGGCTGGCCTTGCTCATTATCCTGATGTGCCTATTTTGGACTACCCGCGCGCGCTATCGTCCAGGCCTCCTGGTTGGCACTTTCACGCTGGGCATGGGAATTGCGCGTTTTGTTAATGAGTTTTTCCGCGAACCTGATGCACAATTGTCCGAATTTGCTGCGGAAACTGGGCTATCGATGGGACAATGGCTGACGATACCGCTGATCCTGGTTGGATTGATTGTCACGATCTTCGCCGTGGTTCGAAGACCGGTGGGGAGCGCGAAGACGACCCAGACCGCGTCCGCCTGATCGACGAAGAGGATGCGATCGATGCATCCAGCTGGCGCGAGAGCGGTGAGAACGAGACCGAAGATGCGGTCGGCTCGGTCAAGCTGATCGACCCTGAAGCCGATGAGCCAGGCGCTCAGCCAGAGGACACGGTCGAACAAAGACCGGACATCATTTCGCTTTCGCGCAGCGCGCCTCACGCGTCTGCCGAGGCCAGCGACGGGGCCTTGCTTGTGTCCCTCACAAGCGAGCCCGAATCTCAGCTCGCCTCGAAGTTTGATGAGGGCACAGTATCGCTGCTCGACCCCGAGGATGATGGCGAGACGGATGACGGCGATGCGAGAGAGGCGGAGCGCGATGCGCTGAAGCGGGCAAAGGCTGAAGCGCGCGCCAGAGCCAAGGCCGAACAGAGGGCGAGAGCAGAAGCCGAAGAACGCGAGAAGAGGACAGCCGAGGCAAAACAGCAGGCCGAGCGAGAAGCGAAAGCGAAGGAAGCGGCCAAAGCCCAGGCGAAAGCCGAAGCGCGAGCAAGAGCTGAGGCGGAAGCGAAGGCACGCGAAGAAGCAGAGGAACTCGCAGCTCAGAAGGCTCGCCTCGCGCTGGAAGAAAAGAGACGCGAGGAAGCGCGAATGAGGGCGCTCAAGGCCGCTCAAGTGAAGGCTGCGCGCGAAAAGGCGGAGGCCGAGGCCGCGAGAAAGGCCGAGGCCGCGAGAAAGGCCGAAGCCGAGGCAGAGGCAGAGGCGCAGAGAAAGGCGGCGGTCGAAGCTGAAGCCAAGCGAAAAGCGGAAGGAGAAGAAGCAAAAGCCAAGGCCCAAGCCGAGGCAGAGAAACAAGCCCAGGAGCAGGCCAGACGAAAGGCCGAGGAGGAGGCGAAAGCGAAGGCCGAAGCCAGGCGCAAGGCCGAAGAAGCCAAGGCAAAGGCGCAGGCCGAGGCACGGGAGAGGGCTGACAGGGAGGCGAAGCGCCGGGCCGAGGAGGAAGCGAAAGCCAAGGCCGCCGCAGAGGCCAAAAGGAAGGCGGAGGCCGAGGCTAAAAGGCAAGCTGTGGCGGAAGCTGAAGCCAGTCGAAAAGCGGAAGAAGAAGCCCAAGCCAAAGCCGCAGCTGAAGCGCAAAGAGAGGCCGAAGAAGAAGCCAAGGCTAAGGACGAAGCCGAGGCGAGGCGCAAGGCCAAGGTAGAAGAAGATCGCCAAGGAAAAGCAGCGGAGCAGAAGAAGGCCGAAGCTGAGCCAGGAACAAAAGTCGCCGATCAGACAAAAGTTGAAGCTCCGGACAAACCGCCTGCGAAGCCCAAAAAAGCTGCGAAATCCAAACCAAAGCCAAAATCGAAATCAGCCAAATCTCGGTCCTCGAGCCCGGCTGAGCCGGAAATCGAGAACCCTTCGCCAACCGCAGATATCGAGAAGCCGGCCGATCTTGGCGAGACCTTCCGGCGTCTGATCCGATCGACGGGCCCAATCAGCCTCGCGCAATACATGGGCGAGAGCAATGCGCGCTACTACACCTCGCGCGATCCGCTGGGCGGCGATGACGCAAGCGGCGGTGCCAAGGTTGGCGATTTTATCACGGCGCCCGAAATCAGCCAGATGTTCGGCGAGCTTATTGGCCTGTGGCTGGCCGATCTCTGGGTCCGCATGGGCTCATCTGACCGGGTCCAGTATGTCGAGCTTGGTCCAGGCCGTGGAACGCTGGCAACAGATGCCCTGCGCGCGGCGGGACGCTACGGGTTTGATCCGCCCATTCACTTTGTCGAAGGCTCCGAGGCCCTGCGAAAGGTCCAGCTTGAAGTCTTTCCCAAGGCAAATCATCATCATGATCTGTCAACCTTGCCTGATGATCGCCCCTTGCTGATCGTTGCCAATGAGTTCTTCGACGCGCTTCCAATTCATCAGCTGGTCTGCGCTGCGCAGGGATGGCACGAGAAGATGGTGGCGCTTGACGGGGACGAGTTCGTGTTCGTTGCAGGAAACGAGCAGATGGACGATCTCGTGCCGGAAACCTGGCGCAGGGCGCCACAAGGCACCATGATCGAGACGAGCCCGGCGGCAACTGCATTGATGGCCGAGATCGCAAAGCGCCTCGCTCATCAAGGCGGCGCTGCGCTCATCATTGATTATGGCCCGCTCGAATTGCGTTCAGGCTCGACCTTGCAGGCAATCCGCAATCACGCGCATGTCGATCCGCTTGCCCATCCTGGCGAAGCCGATCTCACTGCCCATGTCGACTTTGAGCTGCTGCAGGCAGTTGCCGTTGACAATGGAGCCGAGATTATGGGGATCGAGCTGCAGGGGGACTGGCTGCGCAACCTAGGCATCGATACGAGGCTTGAAGCGCTGCAGCGCCGGGAGCCGGACAAGGCAGATATCGTCCAGCGGCAATATGATCGTCTGGTGGCCGATGATCAGATGGGAGCTCTGTTCAAGGTGCTCGGGATTTGCGGGCGGCGCTGGCCGATCGGCGTGGGGTTCGATGCAAGATAGGCGGGCCGCCACGTAACCATGCTGGCCGGGCACGCGTAACGACTGAAAAGGAAAAAGGGTGAGGCGATCCATGATACCTATACGCAGCCTGGCACTCAGCCTTGGCGCTGCGTTTTGCTCAGCCACTTGTTCAACAGCGTGGGCCGCCGATCCGATCGCTGGGCGCTGGATCACCGAGGACAAGGACGCGATCGTGGCGATCGGCCAGTGCGGCAACACTGTTTGCGGCAAGATCGCCCGGTTTCTCGTTCCGCCGCCCGACGGACCGGATCAGCGCGACATCAACAATTCTGATCCCAAGCTCAAGCAGCGCAAACTCATGGGATTGCCCGTGCTGACCAAATTCAGAGAAGAAGGGGATCTGTGGCGCGGACGGATCTATGATCCGAAGACCGGCAAGAGCTATCGTTCGGTCGTGCGGCGCAAGGGGCCCTCCGTTCTCGAAGTGAAGGGTTGCATCAGCATCTTCTGCCAGAGCCAGATCTGGCGACGCGCGAAATAGGCGGGCTATCCCGACAGCCGGTCCATCAGACGGTCGGCAGCTTCTTTCGGAGTAAGCTTGTTACCATCCTCGCGGTCGACCGCGAAATTCGCCTCGCGCATCGCTTCAGCCGAAATCGCGCCGATCAGGGGCTCAAGCGCCTCCTTGAGTTTCTTGTCGCCGATTATCCGTGGGCTCAGCATGATCATCGCATCATAGGAGGGAAAAGCCTCGCGCGGATCCTCGAGCACGACCAGCTCGTCTGCCGCGATACGCCCATCGGAAGTGTAGGCGCTGATGACGTCTGCTTCGCCAGAGCGCAGGGCGTTATACATGAAGGTAGTAGTGAAATTGCGCTGCTCGCCAAACCGCAGGCCATAGGCCTCGCGCACGGCAATATATTCGGGGCGCTCGAAAAACTCTGGATCCCCGCCAATCGTGAGATTGGGAGCAACGCCTGCGAGTTGCTCGATCGTATTGATGCCAAGCTCTGCTGCAAGGTCTTGCCGCATGGCAAGGGCATAGGCATTCTCGAAGCCGAGCCGTCCCAGGACAGTGATCCCGGTGTTCTTGGCCTCCCAGCGCACAATCTGCTCATACATTTCCTCGCGACCAGGATTGTCGTTTCGCCCCAGTTCGTTGGTCCAGATCGTCCCGGTGTAATCGATTGAGATATCGATGCTGGAATTGGCGACCGCGCTATGGACGACCGCCGAGCCCAAACCATCGCGATATTCAACATTGTAGCCTGCCTGCTCGAGCTTTGCGCCGATCAGCTTGGCAAGGATGTATTGTTCAGAAAATTGCTTTGATCCAATGACAATGGCATCATCGTCCCGGCCCGCGATCTGGGCAAACAGCGCAGCGCCGAGACCGAGCGCCACAGCCAACATGCCGCCAAGATATTGCAGGCGCGAGCGCGCCGCGAGACCGCGTTCGATGACGCCGAGAAGCGCGTCGACCACGAGCGCAAGACCAGCGCTCGCAAAGCAGCCGGCGAGAACGAGCTCCCAGTTCTGGGTCTGCAGCCCGGCGAAAATCGGGTCACCAAGGCTCGGCTGACCGATCGTGGTCGCAAGTGTTGCAGCGCCAATCGTCCAGACACTTGCAGTGCGAATTCCCGCCATGACGAAGGGCGCAGCAAGCGGCGCTTCGACGAGCGCGAGCTTTTGCCAACCTGTCATTCCGACCCCATCGGCCGCTTCGAGGACCCCGGGATCAAGGTTGGCTTGCGCGGTGACGGCATTGCGCAGGATCGGCAGTAACGCATAGAGTGCAAGAGCCAGCAGCGCTGGGAGGAAACCGAGCGTGGGCAGCCCTTCGCCAAATACCGCGCGCAGCGAGAGCAGGATCGGGAAGAACAGCGCGAGCAGAGCGAGCGCCGGGATGGTCTGTACAAGACTGGCAAACCCAAGCGTGAGGCGCGCGACATTCTGAGAACGGCTCGCCCACACCGCAAGCGGAAGGGCGATCACGATGCCAAGCCCAATGGCGCTTGCGGCAAGCACGATGTGCGCGGTCAGCTTGTCTCCCAGCCCCGCGAGAACCTCGAGAAAACTGGTCATGCACCGCTGCCGCCGTTTGCGGTCTCCATCGTACTAGGAGGCCTGCCGACGATGCCCGCTTCCATTTGAGCGAGCTTCTTCGCCTGTTCACGCGGAACCGCGACAAGGTTTTGTGCAACCTCTCCGCCGCGCCCACCAAGCAGACTTTGCGGAATCTCATCCGCTACCAGCATGCCCTTATCCATCACGAGAATGCGATCTGCCAACAGCAGGGCTTCGGCCATATCGTGGGTCACAATGATTGTTGTGAGGCCCAGTTCATCGTGCAGCTCACGCACCCTTGCGCCCAGCGCATCGCGGGTGATCGGATCGAGCGCACCAAAAGGCTCATCCATTAAGAGCAATTCGGGTTCGCCCGCCAGAGCGCGCGCGACGCCCACGCGCTGACGCTGTCCTCCGGAAAGCTCATCGGGCATGCGCACAGCCATTCCCGATTGGAGCTCGACCAGTTCCAATAGCTCATCAATCCGCTCGCTTGCCACTCGTTCGCCCGACAGCCGCGGACCGATTGCGATATTCTCGGCAACCGTCAAATGCGGGAAGAGCCCGATCCCCTGGAATACGTAGCCCACCCGGCGTCGCAAGCTCGGAGGCTTGAGGCCCGATACATCCTCCCCGCGAAACAGGACACGGCCTGCAGTCGGCTCGACGAGCGTGTTGACCATCTTTAGAAGAGTGGACTTGCCTGACCCCGACGCTCCGACGAGAGCAACAAAACTGCCTTGAGCGACATCGCAGCTCAGGCCGCCGACCGCCACCGTCCTGCCGTCCGGTCCATAGCGGCGTTCGACCTGTTCGAATTGCAGCAGGCTCGGCTCCTGCTCCGCCCGCCTTTCTCTTTGCGCTGCGAGGGAATCTTCATCCATCAGCTGTTGTCGGCCGAATCATCGTCGTTCGCCTCGGCCGGCGGCGAATAGGCTACACGCTTGAGAATAACCTCGCGGCCATCTTGAGCGGTCACCCGCATCGTCCCATCCTTTTCTGGACTGCTGAACTCCCAGCATTCCCCCTCACCCGCATCGGGGGAGAAACACAACTCATCCTCAGGACTTTCGCGCCATTGCCCCGAAAAGAGAAGCTCGCCGCCGCGATAATCGCGATAGCGGCCATCCGCATCAATGAAGGTCGTCTGCACCAGGCCGTCCTTGCTCACGGTGAGCCATGCCGTCTCGGCCATCGTGATGCGCTTTTGCACCGGATCTTCGTCATCGCCGGTCGCCTCGGCCTGCACTTCCCCCGCGCCCGCTCCAGGGGCAGAGCTACCCGCTTCGCAGCCGGACAGCACGAGCACGCTCACTACCGAGGCGCATTGCAGCAAATGTGATTGGCGGCGCATGCGTGCGAGCCTAGAGAGCTGATGTCGCTTCGCCAATAGAAGATCCAGGTCAGGAACGCCTACGTGCGCAATTGATCAAGCGGCAGGGTGATCACCGAACGCAGCCCTTGAGGCTCCCAGCTATGGGTAATATCGCCAGACAACTGACGCGAAATGGCAAAGGTCACAAGGCGCGAGCCAAATCCCTCCGCCTCGGGCGCCTTGGCTTCCGGACCGCCCTCCTCGTGCCATGTGATGATCGCTTGGTCTGCCTGTCGCTCGATTTGGATCGAGACGGTCCCATCGCACACGCTCAGAGCTCCATACTTGGCCGAATTCGTCGCCAACTCATGAAAGATCAATGCGAGCGGGGTCGCGGCGCGAGGACCAAACTCGACAGGATCGCCTGATATCAGCACAGACTTCGTCCCTCGAACGCGATAGGGGGCCATCAGCATCTCGAGCAGGCCAGCCAGATCATCTGCCGCTATCCGGTCCATCTGCAAGGCATATTCCTGCGCCCGCGAGAGCGCCCGAATGTTTTCTGACAGGATAGCTGCGAATGCCTCGTGTGAAGCGTTGCCCCGGGCATTGAGCGAGACGAGCCCGATCACGACCGTAAAGATGTTCTTGATCCGGTGGGCCAGCTCACCGGCAAGCATTTCTCGTTCTTCGCGCACCCGGTGGCTTTCGTGGATATCGGTCAGCGTTCCGAACCAGCGGGCAGTTTCCGGTCGGTCGCTCGAAGGCACCGCTCGGCTCAGCACCCAGCGGTAGCTGCCATCGGCCTGCTTGAGACGCCATTCATCCTCGAACATGCTCGCTGTTGCGAGCGCTGTTTGGAATTTCTCGGCCGATGGTCCGTAATCTTCGGGATGGATGTGGTTGGCCCAGCCCATTACATCTTTCGGCGGCTGCGTTCCCGTGACGGCCTCGAAGCGTGCGTTAAAAAAATCGAACACCGGGCCGGGCGCAGCAGACCATGCGATATCGGGCACGGAGTCGAGCATGAACTGCAGACGCGCAGCGCTCAGTGCGAGCTCGGTGTTGGCGCGGTTGACTTCGCGATGAGCGAGCAGCCGACGTTTGACGAGATCAGCGAGCAGAAGCAGGCCTTCGCGCTGGACTTCGCCAAGACCATCCGGCCGCGGGTGCGTATCGAGTACGCATAGCGAGCCTAGCGGCGCGCCTTCGACCGATATGAGCGGCGCTCCTGCATAAAAGCGCAGCTTTGCCTCACCCCTGACAAGCGCAAAATCGGCGAACCGCTCATCTGCGCTCGCATCGGGCACCTCAAACAAATCGCCCTGCAACATCGCATGCCCGCATATGCTCGTTGAACGCGGGGTTTCGCCGACGCTAAGCCCTTCCTTGGTCAGGAAGACCTGCCGGGCTTCTTCCACCAAGCTGATCGCGGCGCTCGGCGCCTCGCACAGGCGGGCTGCAAAAGCCGTGATCCGCGCAAGTTCAGGATCACCCTGCAATTGCTCGACATCATAGCTTGCAAGAGTCGCCAATCGCTGTCTTTCCTCGCAGAACGCCTCTGCCGGAGGCGCGCCGGTCGGCCACGGGCTTTGTTTATCTGAGATCTCACGTTTCCTTTGTTCGTAAGCCCCATACACAAAGGTATCGCAGCGTCAAAACGCAAAGGAATGCTCGTCTTGTCAATCCCTTGCACTTGATCGCGCTGCGATTGGCGTTTGCCGTGCGGATTGCTACAGGACGTTGCGATTATTCCTGCCCATTCTGCATTGCATCGGGCGCACCCACTTATCGAAAGGCCCGACATGCGAGCCACTCCCCACTTTGATTTCCACCTCGGCGAGGCGGGCGAAATGATCCGCGAGACGACCGCCCGCTTTGCCGATGAACAGATCGCGCCGCTGGCAGACAGGACCGACCGCGAGGATCGTTTCCCGCGCGAACTGTGGCAACCGATGGGCGAGCTCGGCCTTCATGGCATCACGGTCGAGGAAGAATGGGGCGGCTTGGGGCTTGGTTATCTCGAACATGTGATCGCTGTCGAAGAAGTGTCGCGTGCGAGTGCCAGCGTCGGCCTCAGCTACGGCGCACACTCCAATCTGTGTCTCAACCAGATCCGCCGCTGGGGTGATGACGAGCAGAAGGCAAAATATCTTCCCGGGCTCATCTCTGGCGAGCATGTCGGCAGCCTGGCCATGTCCGAGGCTGGCGCGGGATCGGATGTAGTTTCGATGAAACTCAAGGCTGATGCCGTGCAAGGCGGTTTCGTGCTCAACGGGACCAAATTCTGGATCACCAATGCACCCGAGGCCGACACACTGGTTGTCTACGCCAAGACGGATGGAGCCGCCGGTTCGCGGGGGATCACCGCCTTTATTATAGAGAAGGGCGATGAAGGTTTCTCGATCGGTCAGAAAATCGAAAAGGTCGGCATGAAAGGCTCGCCCACCGCCGAGCTCGTTTTCGACGATTGTCACATACCCGAGGACCGCGTGATGGGTCCCGTCAATGGGGGCGTCGGCGTGCTGATGAGCGGGCTCGATTACGAGCGCGTCGTGCTCGCGGGGCTGCAACTTGGTATCATGCAGGCGTGCCTCGACACGGTGATCCCCTATATCCGTGAGCGAAAGCAGTTCGGAAAGCCGATCGGCTCGTTTCAGATCATGCAGGCCAAGATCGCGGATATGTATGTCGCGCTGCAATCGGCGCGTGCTTATACCTATGCGGTCGCAAAGGCATGCGATGCGGGCCAGACCACCCGCTTCGATGCAGCCGGTACAATTCTTCTTGCCAGCGAGAACGCCTTCAAGGTCGCGGCCGAAAGCGTGCAGGCGCTGGGCGGGGCGGGCTACACCACCGACTGGCCGGTTGAGCGATATATGCGAGATGCCAAGCTGCTCGACATTGGCGCGGGCACGAATGAAATTCGCCGCATGCTCATCGGGCGCGAGCTCATCGGGGCAGCGCGGGAGCACGAGGGGTGAGCGAAACTGCCCTTGCCGTTCTGCAATATTATGGCGCGGGCGCAGGCCTCGTTGCCGCCTTCATTGTCTCGCTGAACATCAGCACCAGAGCCAGCGGATGGGGCTTTGTTCTGTTCACCACGTCCTCAATCGCACTCATCGCGTGGGGATTCCTCAATGACGAGGGTTCGGGCATTGGCTGGCAGAATGTCGGTCTGCTCGGAATCAATTGCATAGGGGTCTATCGTTACCTGATCGCCGCAAAGCCTCGGGGCGACGGCGCTGATCGCCGCAAAAGAAAAGGCGAAGCGACATGAAGGTCCTCCTGACAGGCTCGTCAGGCTGGCTTGGCAGCTTCCTTGCTTTCCAGTTGCGCGCCGCCGGGCATGAGGTGACGGGACTCGATGTTTCGCCGGGATCTCAAACGCAGGTGATCGGTTCGGTCTCAAACAAGGGGTTGGTTGAAGAGGTCGTCGCGAGCGGGCTCGAGGCGATCATCCACGGCGGAGCTCTGCACAAACCAGACATCGCACGCTATCCGAAGCAGGATTTCATCGATACCAACGTCACCGGCACGCTCAACCTGCTCGAAGCGGCGGCAAAAGCCGGACACGACCGTTTCCTTTTCACCTCGACCACCTCGCTGATGGTCTCGGCCACGGTGCGAGCGGGGCGAAATGAGACGGCGTTCTGGATGGGCGAGACCTTTTACGAAGGTCCGCCGCGCAACATTTACGGTATGACAAAGGCGGCTGCCGAAGGCCTGTGCCGTCTTGCCGCCGCCGAATACGGCATGGGCATTGCGATCCTCAGAACCGGGCGCTTCTTTCCCGAGGACGACGACACACACCATCTCCTCTCGGACGAGAACATGAAAGCGAATGAGTTTCTGAACCGCCGCCTTAGCGCCGCCGACGCAGCGCGTGCGCATGTGGTCGCACTCGAGCGCGTACCGGGGATCGGCTGCGAGACCTTCGTTCTCTCCGCTCCGCCGCCCTTTTCTCGCGAAGAGACGGCAGAACTCGCGAGCGACGCGCGCGCCATCATCGCCCGCCGCTTCCCCGATGCCGCCGAGCTCTACGCCGCGCGCGGATGGAAACTGCCCGGGCGGATCGACCGCGTCTACGACCCCGCAAAGGCCGAACGCCTGCTCGGCTTCCGCTGCGAGACTGATTTCGCGAGCGTCCTTGCCGCCATGCGCGAAGGCCGGCCGCACCCCTTCGACCACGAGCCGGCCTATGTGCCGCCCAAGGAACTGGCATGAGTGCACCTGTTCTCACCTCGAAACTCGATCGCGAAAGCCCTGGCGCGAAGGCCCGCCTGGCCCACAACAGGACGCTCGCTGAGGAGCTGCACGCACGTGTTGCGGAAGCTGCGCTCGGCGGGTCGGAGCCCTCGCGCGAACGCCATGTCGCGCGCGGAAAGCTGCTCCCGCGCGAGCGCGTCGAGCGACTGCTTGATCCCGGCTCGCCCTTTCTCGAGATCGGGCAGCTCGCTGCGAACGGCATGTACGAGGGCGACGTCAATGCTGCTTCGCTTATATGCGGGATCGGGCGCGTCTCGGGTCGCCAGTGCATGATCGTGTGCAACGACGCGACCGTTAAGGGCGGCACCTATTATCCGATGACGGTCAAGAAGCACCTGCGAGCACAGGAAATCGCGCAGGAAAACCGACTTGCGTCCATCTACCTCGTCGACAGCGGGGGCGCAAACCTGCCGCACCAGTCAGAAGTCTTTCCTGATCGCGACCACTTCGGACGGATCTTCTTCAACCAGGCGAACATGAGCGCACTCGGAATCCCTCAGATCGCTTGCGTGATGGGAAGCTGCACTGCGGGGGGAGCCTATGTACCGGCTATGTCGGACGAGACTGTAATCGTGCGCAATCAGGGCACGATCTTCCTCGCCGGTCCGCCGCTGGTGAAGGCTGCGACGGGCGAAGAAATCAGCGCTGAGGAACTGGGCGGCGGCGATCTTCACGCAAAGAAATCGGGCGTCGTTGACCACTTGGCCGAGAATGACGAACACGCTCTCACCATTGTGCGCGATATCGTCAGCCAGCTGGGCGCAAACACGCAAGCGGCCGCTGTTGTGGCTCTTAAAGAACCGCAGCCACCCAAGTATGACGCCGAAGAGCTTTATGCACTCATCCCAGAGGATGTGCGTGCGCCCTATGACGTGCACGAAGTGATCGCCCGGATGGTGGATGCAAGCGAGTTCCACGAGTTCAAACAGCATTATGGCTCGACACTTGTCTGCGGTTTCGCACACATCTGGGGCATGCCGGTCGGCATTATCGCCAATAATGGAGTGCTGTTTAGCGAATCCGCGCAGAAAGGCGCCCATTTCATTGAGCTAGCCTGCCAGCGCCGCATTCCGTTGCTCTTCCTGCAAAATATTTCCGGATTCATGGTCGGCGGGAAATACGAGGCAGAAGGCATCGCCAAGCATGGCGCAAAGCTCGTCACCGCTGTTGCCACCGCCACTGTCCCCAAGATCACCGTGGTGATCGGCGGCAGCTTTGGCGCGGGCAATTACGGCATGGCCGGGCGCGCCTATTCGCCGCGCTTCCTGTTCACATGGCCCAATGCACGCATCTCGGTGATGGGCGGCGAGCAGGCGGCGAGCGTGCTGGCCACGGTTCACCGCGATGCGGACAACTGGTCCGAGGAGGAGGCAGAAGCGTTCAAGGCTCCGATCCGCCAGAAATACGAGGACGAAGGCAATCCTTATCATGCTACCGCGCGGCTTTGGGATGATGGGGTGATCGATCCTGTCCAGACGCGTGATGTGCTGGGATTGGCCTTCGCAGCAACACTCGAGGCACCCATAGCCCAGCGGCCGTCATTCGGCGTCTTCAGGATGTAAATGATGGCGAAGGCTCGGATCTTTGAGATGAATGAAGGCGACGTCTGGGCGCTGGCCGAAAGAGAGCTTGACGCGGGCGGCGATTGGCCGGTGCTGCTAAAGCGCGAATGGGCGCCGACCCAAGGCGGTGTTTGCCTCAAGCGAACCCGCGATGGCTTCATTCTGGCCGCGAGTTGTGATCGAGATGACGCGATCCGTTTCTTCATGGCTGAAGATGGCCAGGTCCTGCACGAACTCGCCGAACGCTTCGTGGCTGAAATGGAAACTAGCGGCAATCCTTTATCGCTCGCTGTCACCATCCCGGTACCAAGAAAACCGGATCGCTAATCCCTCTCGCTTTCCCTCGCGTAACTGCTACCAAAGTACGCAGGGGAGAGGGATCAGCCACTTGAAACGCAACGAAACCCGCAATGTCACGGTCCTTTCGCGTCTTGTGAACAGAGTCATTCTGGTGCTCTATCGATGGAAAGGCTGGAAGATCGAGGGGCATCTGCCCAAGAACCTTAAGAAATACGTCATCGCCGGTGCACCGCACACCTCCAACTGGGATTTCGTGTTTTTCGCAGGTGCGACCAAGTATGAGAAGGTGCAACCCAACTTCATGGGCAAGCACACCCTGTTTGAGGGCATGATGCGCAATTTCATGCTCGACATGGGCGGCATCGCCGTCGACCGCACGAAAAAAGCCAACACCGTCGAGCAGATGAAGGCAGAATTCGAGCGCCGGACAGAGCTGGCACTCGTTATTGCATGCGAAGGCAGCCGCAAGTCCGATGGCAGATGGAAATCGGGTTTCTACAATATTGCCCGCGCGGCAGGCGTACCGATCGTGCCTGCCTATGCCGATAATGACAGGATGATCATCGGCTTTGGCGAGCCAATGATGCCGACCGGGAACTATGGCGAGGATTTGCTCAAGCTTGCCGAATGGTTTCGTTCGAAACTCCCTGATTACGAGCGCTTCAAGGTGCTGGAACAGCAAGCACTTGATATCATCGCTGGAAAGAACGACGTCTAGACACACGAAGGCTTAACCGTTGCTCACGTGCTGCATCGCACAAATTTTCGCAGCGCTTCTCTGCCCGGGGCTTTAAGCCGGTTTGCCTGCACTCTATGTAGGGCCGAGTACAGAAAGGCAGTACATGGCCCTCTCTCCTGAAGCGCGCGCAAGCGAGCGCCAGCGCATCGCCCGGATGGTTCTGGATCTCGTGCGTGATCGCGGGGTCGAGGTTTCCTATGCCGGTGCGATCGCGGAAAGCGGATTGACGCGACCGCGCTTCGAGCAATTGTTCGAAGACTATGACGATCTGTTCGATGCCCTCGCGCAGATTTGGCTCGCGGCGCATCTTCAGGCGATGGAAGACGTGCTTGCCAGCGATCTGCCACCCAATCGCAAGATGTACGAGTTCTTCCGGCGTCGCTTCGTGATCTCGCGTGAGCGCTGGCGCGAAGATCCCGAGAGCTTCACCATCATTTGCGAGATGGGCGCAGCCAACATGGAAAAAGTCCGCTCCTATGTGGACCTTGCCGATCATTATCTGTGCGAGATCATCGTCCAATCACAGGCCGATGGATACTTTGCCGGGCTGGCGATTGACGAGGCGCTATCGCTCATCAACCAGATGGTCTCGAACTACACACTGCCGGACACACTGATCTATCTTGGCGACAAACTGACCGAGGAGAAGCTCGCTCGGATTATCGACACGATATTCGCCGGGCTCTCAGGTGAGAGTGGCAGCGAGGCCAGCGGTGTCAATCGCATATCCGTTGCCTCCTGAAGCGCTTAATGCTTGGGTCGGCGGAAGCGGATCACGTTCTTGGGCAAGGGGCGGGTAGGCGGCAGGCGTCGCTTGTCTGACAGAGCGTATTTGAGACTTGCACCGATCAGCATGGTCGAAAAGACAATGATCAGAGCTGCCCAGACCCAATGCGGGAGGAGGAGCGCTTGTTCGATCTGGCCTGTGTCGGATAGGATCCGCTGGCCATTAATCGAGGCGCTCTCGGTGAAGAGATAGTTGAAGTCCCTGAGCATGCTCATCGCTGCGAGCACCCCAAGGAACTGTAGAGCGAAACGCGCAATCCCCGCATGGGCGCGCCACGCGACGAGCGCCAGAAGCGCAGCGACGAGCGGCAGCACCGCATAACCGACCGGCGATCGAACATAAACGATGACGGAAGCGAAAATTGACGCGGATACGAGCCAAAGGACAGGACGCCAAATGCTTGCATGAGCGCTGGCAATGATGAGCCCTGCGCCGACCAGGGTGGGTGCGAGCGGTCCGCCGGCAGCGATAGCGGCAAGCGTCAGCGACGAGGCGTCTTCTGACACATAACTTTCGGCAACCCCTGAACCATTGGCATAGATCATCAGCTGCTCGAAATGTTGCCCCACAAGCAGCGCGGTCAAGCCATGGCCCATTTCGTGAAACCAGGTCGTCAAGATCACGAAGGGATACATCAGGTAGGTGCCCAGAGGGAGCGCAGGCAAGGCCAGAACCACCATCACAGCGATCAGCAATCGCCCGACCTGCTCTGCCTGGCTACCCGGCTCGACCATCGATCGCATGATTGCCGCCTTATGCCTGCTCGCGCTGCTTCAATGGCTTTTGATCCTCGGGCGAACCATCAACTTCTCGCGCTTTCCCGTCGACTCCCACTCGCGTGCGATAGAGCCTCGCAGCTTCTTCATCTTCGGCACGCTGTTCACCGAGGATCGACCAGCTGGCCAGGAATAGCCCGGCTACAAGGGGCCCCAGAACAATTCCGGAAAAGCCGACGAGCGAAAGGCCGCCAAAGGTCGTCACCAGGATGATCCAGTCGGGAATCCCGGTGTCGCGGCCGACCAAGATGGGGCGCAAGACATTATCGGCCGAACTGATGATGAAAAATCCCGCGACGAGCACGAAGACACCCTGCCAGACATCGCCGCTGATCAACAGCCATGCGCCCACAGGGGCCCATACAACCCCGGTTCCGACGGCCGGGATGAGCGAGAACAGGCCCATCAAGACGCCCAGAAGCAAGGAGGACTGAAGGCCGACTATGAGGAAAGTGATGGCACCAAGCGCGCCTTGGACAACGCCGACCACGAATGAGCCTTTGATCGTAGCTCTGACGATGCCGAGAAACCGTTCTGCCAGACGATCGGCAATCTCGCGCTCGACAGGCGCTGAATGAAGGATCGTCTCGCCGATCCGCTTTCCGTCGCGCAGCAGGAAGAAAGTTACGTAAAGTCCGAGACCAAAGCTGAGTAAAAAACTGAAGGCGCCGCCGCCAATCGACACGGCCTGCCCGGCAACCCATTGAAGGATCTCGCCAATAACACCCTGTAGCCGTTCCTGAAGCGTGGCGATATTGTTCCACCCGTTTTCGCGCACAAGTTCTTGTGCTGTCACGGGGAGCGAGGAATAGATCGTCTCGGTCCAGGCTGCGAGATCGATCGGATTCGCCTGAATCATTCTGACCGCGTCGACGGTTTCCGCAAGCACCAGCGTGCCGATCCAGAGTGCCGGCAGGAGGACCGCGAACAGGATGATTGTAAGAGCCAGCGCCGCGGCCCAGTTGCGCCGCTCGCCGCACTTAACGAGCGACCATTTATATAGCGGCTGGAACATGATCGCCGCCAGCGCTGACCACAAAAGGGTAGTCGCGAAGGGCCAGACGATGACCACCAGCATGAACGTAACCGCTGCAAGGATCAGCAGAAAGCTGATCTGCTTGAGTTCGGTCGTGCCGTGGTGTTCGCCGGTCATGTCATCCATGCATACCGCCACCGGCACGATGAGTTCCCTGCCGGATTGAAATCGACGCCCGCTCGGCGATCCGGCCGAGAGGTTTAGATCTCGCGATCGGCGCGATGCTAGACATCGAGGTTCGCCACATTGAGGGCATTGCTCTGGATGAATTCGCGGCGCGGCTCGACCACGTCGCCCATCAGCCGGGTGAAGATTTCATCGGTGACATCGGCGTCTTCCACCTTCACCTGCAACAGAACCCTGTTGTCAGGGTCAAGTGTGGTTTCCCAGAGTTGTTCCGGGTTCATCTCGCCGAGGCCCTTGTAGCGGCTGATCGAGAGCCCCTTGCGCCCGGCCGCGAAGATCGCCTCGAGGAGCTTTGTGGGCCGGTTGATCGCATCGTCGTAGAGCGGTGCGGGCAGATCGTCCGTTTCAGGATCACCCTCTTCCGAAGCCTCAGGTTCGGGCGGGGCGTCACTTGCTTTAATCAGCCGAACCGGGGCGACATACGTCTCGGCCTGCGCGCTGGCGAGCGCATGCAGCTTGTGCGCTTCGGTGCTGGTCAGGAAACGCGCATCGATATCGTGCACATCTGTGACCCCGCGCCACAGTCGTGAGAACTGAACCGAACCGGCATCCTCTCCATTTTCGAGCACCTTCGCGGTCCAGCTGGCTTCCCGATCGCTTGCCTCGAGCCGCTGAGCCGCGAGCTCGAGCACTCCTGCACGCGATGAAGCATTGAGACCGGGATCGAGCGCACCTGCCAGCGCCATCTGCTCGATCAGCGCGCTGTCATATCGACGCGGTATGAAAGCAAGCATGTTCTTGAGACGAAGAGCATGATCAACGACCGCGCGCAGATCGTCTCCGGACCGGGCGCCTTCGACAGTTTCAAGAACACGCCCTTGCAGCCCTGCGTCGACGAGATAGCGATCGAGCGCCCCCTGGTCCTTCAGATAGACTTCGCTGCGGCCCTTGGCGACCTTGAAGAGCGGCGGTTGGGCGATGTAGAGGTGTCCGGCCTTGATGATTTCGGGCATCTGACGGTGGAAGAATGTCAACAGCAAGGTGCGGATATGCGCACCATCGACATCAGCGTCCGTCATGATCACGATCTTGTGATAGCGCAATTTCTCAAGGTCGAACTCGTCTCGAATCCCTGTGCCCATCGCCTGGATCAGCGTGCCGACCTCCTTCGATGAAATGATCCGATCGAACCGCGCGCGTTCGACATTGAGTATCTTGCCCTTGAGCGGAAGAATGGCCTGATATTGGCTATCGCGACCGCCCTTCGCAGAACCACCTGCCGAGTCGCCCTCGACGAGAAAGATCTCCGCCTTCGTCGCATCGCGTTCACGGCAATCAGAGAGCTTTCCGGGAAGCGAAGCGACACTCATCGCACCCTTTCTGCTCATTTCTCGAGCGCGCTTGGCAGCTTCGCGTGCGGCAGCCGCGTCGACGATTTTTTGGATGATCACCTTGGCATCACTGGGGTTTTCCTCGAGCCAATCGTTCATTTTCTCGCCCATGAGGCTTTCAAGCGGCTGACGCACTTCAGACGAAACCAGCTTGTCCTTTGTCTGCGAGGAAAACTTTGGATCTGGGAGTTTGACACTGACGATCGCAGTCAGCCCTTCGCGCATGTCTTCACCTGAAAGCGAGACCTTCTCCTTCTTGAGCAGCCCCGAGCGCTCGGCATAATTGTTGAGCGTGCGGGTCAAGGCCGCACGGAAAGCGGCCAGGTGCGTGCCACCATCGCGCTGGGGAATGTTGTTGGTGAAACACAGGACGTTTTCGTAATAACTGTCGTTCCACTCCAGTGCGACATCGATCCCGATCCCGTCCTTCTCGGCTGAAACCGAGATCGGTTCTGGAATCAGAGCCTCCTTGTTGCGATCGAGCCATTTGACGAAAGCCGCAATGCCGCCCTCATAATACAGGTCGTGTTCGAGCGTTTCTTCATGACGCTTATCGCGCAGCAAAATACGCACCCCGGAATTAAGGAATGCCAGTTCGCGATAGCGATGCTCGAGCTTGTCGAAATCGTATTCGGTGACGTTCTTGAACGTCTCGTTGGAATGATGAAAAGTGACTCGCGTGCCTTTCTTCAATCCATTTGCATCGGGATTCTTCTGAACAGGCGGCGCGTCGCCTCGGACTTCGAGCGGAGCGACGCTGTCACCATGCTCAAAGCGCATCCCGTGTTCCTTGCCATCGCGCCAGATCGTAAGCTCGAGCCATTCGGAAAGCGCGTTGACAACCGAGACGCCCACACCATGAAGGCCGCCGGATACCTTGTAGGCATTGTCGTCCGAGGTGTTCTCGAACTTCCCGCCCGCGTGCAACTGGGTCATGATGACCTCGGCCGCCGACATGCCCTCTTCCTTGTGCATCCCGACTGGGATGCCCCGGCCATTATCCTCGACCGATACGCTACCATCGGGATTGAGTTCGATCAGGACCAGATCGCAATGCCCGGCGAGCGCTTCGTCGATCGCATTATCGGACACCTCGAACACCATGTGATGCAGGCCCGAGCCATCATCGGTATCGCCAATATACATGCCAGGGCGCTTGCGCACGGCATCAAGGCCCTTGAGAACCTTGATCTGATCGGCGCCATATTCGCCATTCTGGCGCTGTTTTTCGGGTGTTTGCGATACTTTGTCGTTCATGGCGAATATATAGGCGCTGCGCGGCCAATTCCCAAATCAGCGCGCATCATGATCGGCGCTTTTTCCACCGGCTGCACAGGGCTCGTCAGAAGGCCCGGCGGAAGCTCACCTCACCTTGCCAGACAAAGCGATCAAATCCGGGCACGATCAAGGAACGGGTCTGCTCATCGAACTGAGTGATATAGCACTGTGCGGCCGAGTTGGCTGCAGCGAGATCAGCACCGTCATACCGGGTGCGAATCCCCGCCAGATCGGGAGCAGTCAATGTCCAGCCCTGCTGCGCGAGCTGAGCGGGTAATGGGCCATGGATCAGCGCGGGATAGACCAGATCAGGCCGTGCCTCTGGTGCAAGCGACTGGACATGCTGCGTCACGATTGCACCTGTCATGCGATGATCGGAATGTCCATATCCGCCCTCAGGACCGAAAGTGATCACAGTTTGCGCGCCGGCAACAAGCTCGGGCAGCTTCTCCAGCAATCGCTTCGCAGCGCTGCCCGGCTTGCGCGCCTCGATGCCCAATCGGCCATCCCCGAGATTCAGCGAAATCACCTGCCGCGCGCCCAGAGCTCTGGCCGAACACTCCGCTTCGCGCATCCGTGTTTGGCCCAATGCATCGCCTCGCTTCATCTGGGAAATGCCTGCTCCCTGATCGCCTGTCGTTGCGAATACGAGCTCAATCTCGCTCCCCTCGCGTGCCGTGCGATGAAGCGCGGGAGCGAACACGAGTTCATCGTCCGGATGCGCGAGGATGACGACAATCCGACCTGCGTCATGTGCGTGAGGTTCTGCCTGCGATTGCGCACCGAGCGAGGCAAAGAACAGGAAACAGCAAACGATAGTGTTGCGAATCTGGCTTCTCATCGCGCCGATCATGCCAGCGAAATCGCCGGAGAGCCACGGGGCGTGCGCGCTGCGCCAAGAAGGGGGTTGAGCAGCGCCCGAACGCGGCTAGGGTTCAACCTGATGGACATGGCTACCCCCGCTAATCCCACAAACCCCGCGCTTCGCGACGAGATCATTGGCAGGCTCTCGCAGGACTTTGGTGCCTTCCCGGACCTTTTAATCGAGTGGGCGCGCGCTCACCCGGACATGCCGGCGCTTGTCGACGACCGCTGCGATATTGCCTGGGCCGAACTTGCAGGGTTCGTGGAGCGGCTCGCGGCCCGGCTGCTCGAAACCGGACTTGAGCGCGGCCAATCGGTTGCGATCCTGGGCACGAGCTCGGTCGAATATGCGCTCGTGTTCCTCGCCGCCATTCGCGCCGGCGGTGTCGCTGCGCCCCTTACCACCAGTGCGAGCCGCGATCAGCTTGCTGCTATGGCCGCCGATAGCGGTGCGCGTCATCTGTTCATCGACAGGGCCAAGGCAGACGAGCTTGGGCCCGATTTCATGGCGGACATGATCCGTGTGCCGCTTGAGGACATCGAGCGCTGGATGGCCCGGCCGGGAAGCCGCGCGCCCGGCTTTGCTCCAGGCCCGAATGATGCCTTCAACATAATCTATTCAAGTGGCACGACCGGGACGCCCAAGGGTATCGTTCATTCGCATCAGATGCGCTGGCGACAGTTTGGTGCGACCGCGCTTTCCTATCTTCAGAACGGTTTGCCGGTCCGGGCCCTTGCCTCGACACCGCTCTATTCCAACACCACAATGGTCGCCTTTCTTGCTCCCCTCTTTGCCGGTGGCACCGTGCGCATCATGGGCAAGTTCGATTGCGCACGCTGGCTCGCGCATGCGCAGGCTGATCGCACCACGATCACCATGCTCGTGCCCGTGCAATATCAGCGCCTGATGGATTTCCCACAGCTCGATCAGTTCGATCTTTCTTCGCTGCTCGTGAAATACTGTACATCCGCCCCCTTCCCCGCAAGGCTGAAGCGCGAAGTGCTCGAACGCATGCCCGGCGGCCTCATCGAGATCTATTCAATGACCGAAGGCGGCGTCGTTTGCCTGCTCGCCGCCCACGAATTCCCCGACAAGCTGCACACGGTGGGCCGGCCCGCACCGGGCAGCGAATTGCAGGTGCTCGATGATGAGGATCGCCCCGTGGCGAGGGGCACTGCGGGCCATCTCGTCGGGCGCAGCCACACGATGATGCTCGGCTATAAGAACCGACCGGACAAGACCAGCGAAGCGCAGTGGTTCGATCCGGCGACGGGCGAAGCATGGATGCGCATGGGCGATATCGGTCGGCTCGATGAAGACGGTTTTCTCGAACTGGTCGGGCGCGCCAAGGACATGATCATTTCGGGCGGGTTCAATATCTATCCGAGCGACCTCGAAGCCGAGCTCGAGCGCGAGGCCGACGTAATCGAAGCAGCCGTTATCGGCGTACCCTCGCACCAATGGGGCGAGACGCCGGTGGGCTTTGTCGTACTCGGCGAAGCCGCTCGCGGCTGCGAAGCAATCCTCGCAGCAGTCAATGCGCGGCTCGGTAAGACCCAGCGCCTTTCGGCGCTTTACCCGATCGAGACAATGCCACGCAGCCATATTGGAAAGCTGCTGAAAACGGAGCTCAAGGCGCAAGCGGAGGGGCGCGCCGCTATTATGGGCTAAAACGCGAACGGCCCCCGCGCCCAAGAGAGCGCAGGGGCCGCGTGCATCCTCGCTGCCGCCGCGGGGACAAGCGCTACAGCGAGGAGCAAGTCTTCAAACGATCAAAGTGTTGAAGCCCGCTGAGCTGAGCGCGATCGCAAACAGCAGTGCAAGCGCCTTTTCGGTAACAACGTTCATGACAATTCCTTTCACAGTCTGTTTCCGGGAGCGAACCAAACGGAAGAAGTCCGACACGAGGCATCCCGGCTTGAAACGAGAAATGGGCCTCATGTGAAAGTTTATTAGTCTTTTATAATGTTAAATTGCTGCATAGAGTATTCGAATTTCTGCATCAATCCGCGCTCCGATCACCATTCTCCAGCCTTATGTTAGTTGGGGGAAGCACGCTGGACAGCAGCGGGCGCAGCGTCGTAACGGGTGTGCATGGAAGCGAACGAAACGCCAGATTCGATCCTGATCGTCGACTTCGGCAGCCAGGTCACGCAGCTCATCGCTCGCCGTGTGCGCGAAGCCGGTGTCTATTCCGAGATTGCGCCGTTCACTCAGGCGACAGCCGCCTTCGAACGCATGCAGCCCAGGGGTATTATCCTTTCCGGTTCTCCCGCCAGCGTGCCGGACGAGGGCAGCCCGCGCGCGCCGCAAGCGCTGTTCGAGGCTGGCGTTCCCATCCTTGGTATCTGTTATGGTCAGCAGGTGATGTCAAAGCAGCTCGGCGGCGAGGTTCGACCGGGCCACGAAACCGGGGAAGGCGGCGAGTTCGGACGGGCCTTTCTCACCGTAACGCGGCCCTGTGCGCTGTTTGACGGACTCTGGCAGGTTGGGGAGCGGCATCAGGTCTGGATGAGCCACGGTGACAAGGTGACGCAGTTTGCTCCCGGCTTCGAAATCGTCGCGGTGAGCGATGGCGCACCCTTTGCCGTGATTGCCGATGAGGAGCGCAAATTCTACGGCACGCAATTCCATCCCGAGGTGATCCACACGCCCGATGGCGGCAAGCTTCTGGCTAACTTCGTGCGCCATGTCTGCGGCCTTGCCGGTGACTGGACGATGGCCGAATTCCGCCGGACGAAAATCGCTGAAATCCGCAAGCAGGTGGGCAGCGGGCGGGTCATTTGCGGATTGTCCGGCGGGGTCGATTCCGCCGTTGCTGCGGTGCTGATCCATGAAGCGATCGGCGACCAGTTGACCTGCGTGTTCGTCGATCACGGCCTCATGCGAATGAACGAGGCGCGCGAAGTCGTTACCCTGTTTCGCGATCATTACAATATCCCGCTGGTTGCGGTGGATGCAGAAGATCAGTTCCTTGAGGGCCTTTCCGGGGTTACCGACCCGGAAGCCAAGCGCAAGTTCATCGGCGGGGCGTTCATCGATCTCTTCGAAGCCGAAGCGCAGAAGATCGGCGGCGCGGATTTCCTCGCGCAAGGCACGCTTTACCCCGACGTGATCGAGAGCGTCTCGTTCACTGGCGGGCCTTCGGTGACGATCAAGAGCCACCACAATGTCGGCGGCCTGCCCGAGCGCATGAACATGCAGCTGGTCGAGCCCTTGCGCGAATTATTCAAGGACGAAGTGCGCGATTTGGGGCGCGAGCTTGGCCTGCCCGAAGCCTTTGTCGGTCGTCATCCCTTTCCCGGCCCCGGCCTGGCCATCCGAATTCCCGGCGAGGTCACGAAAGAGCGCTGCGACATCCTCAGGAAGGCCGATGCGATCTATCTCGAGGAAATCCGCAATGCCGGGCTCTACGATGCGATCTGGCAAGCCTTTGCGGTGCTTCTTCCGGTCAAGACAGTCGGCGTGATGGGCGATGGGCGCACCTATGACAGCGTCTGCGCCCTGCGTGCTGTCACCTCGACCGATGGCATGACTGCGGATGTCTATCCATTCGATGGAGCCTTTCTGGGCAAGGTGGCGACGCGTATCGTCAATGAGGTCAAAGGCATCAACCGCGTGGTCTATGATTACACATCCAAGCCCCCCGGGACGATCGAGTGGGAGTAATGTGGCATCATTGGGAGTAATGTGGCATCATTTCCCGCGCTCATTGGTCGCAACCTTGCCGTGAGCTGCCGCGTATTGTTAGACGTTTTCAACGACCACGCGCAGGAGCCGCCAATGATCCATCCCATCAAAGCGTTCGCGCTATCAGCCGCTCTCAGCCTTGCAGCTTGCACACAAGCGCCAGCAGATCCGCCGCCGCTTACCAACGGCAGCTGGAGGCTTGACCCTGCCGCCTCGAGCCTAACCTATGTCAGCATCAAGGCGAGCGAGATCGCCGAAAACAATTCGATCGATGGACTTTCAGGCAGCGTTGCGCCCGACGGTGCGGCTCTGATCGAGATCGATCTTGCCAGCGTCGAGACCGGCGTCGATATCCGCAACGAGCGCATGCGTGACATCTTTTTCGAAGTGGCTGATTATCCCACCGCGACCGTCTCGGCGCAGATCGATCCCGCCGCTTTCAGCACGCTTGCGGTTGGCGAAAGTCTTGTGCAACCTCTTTCGGCCCGACTGAACGTGAAAGGCGTGGAAGCACCTGTCGAGACCGATGTGGTGGTGACCCGGATCGCCGAAGACCGCGTTCTTGCTGTCTCCAGCGCCCCGGTTATTGTCCAGGCCGATGCCTTGAAACTGACTGATGGGCTCGCCCAGCTACAAGAAATCGCCAATCTGCCTTCCATCACATCGGCCGTCCCTGTGACCTTTCGCTTGACCTTCGAGCGCTAAGAAATCTGGTCAGAACCGCAATCGCACGCTCGATCGACGCTCAAGATGGGTTGAAATCGAACCGAGCTTGCGAAATTGCGAGGCGATGCAGCTCGACCTCGGCCCAGACAGTCGCACACAACGCCTCCGCCGCGCCCAAGCTGCCTTGATCGAGCGCTTCGGGCGTATCGTTCGCCCGCCCGACAAGCGTCGCGATCCAGTCTGGGTGCTGGTCCACGGCGTTATTGGAGCACAAACCAAGACGGCTGCAAGCAATGCCTCGACCGATGGGCTGCTCTGCGAGTTTGGCTCTTGGGATGCTGTCGCACAGGTGAGCCTCCCGGAGCTCGAAGCGCGGCTTCAGCGCCAGACCTTCCCCACTGTCGCGGCGCAGCGGCTTTCCCGGTGCCTCAGGGCAATCATCGCCACGCGCGGGAGCGTCGACCTCGCGCACCTCGCAGACTTGCCGACGTCGGAGGCAATGGCTTGGCTGGAGACACTGCCAGGCGTCGCGCGCAAGAATTCGGCCGGAGTGATGAACGCGAGTACCCTCGAGCGACCCGCGATGGTGATCGACGGACACCACCGCCGGATAATGCAGCGCATGGGCATTGTGCCGGCGAAGGCGGACACGAAGAGGACGTATGACACACTTATGCCCATCATCCCGCAAGAATGGACCGCGGCCGACATGGACGAGCATCATCTGCTGCTGAAAAAGCTTGGCCAGACATTTTGCCGACCGCGCCGGGCGCAATGCGAAACATGCCCGTTGCGCAAGGATTGCCAAACGGGAACCGCAGCGGGCCGCCAGGCGCTTCTATGATGATGCTGAGCGCTGATGAGGTCGAAGAGGTTTACCACAAGATCGCAGACGCGATGCCGGGGCGCACCAAGAGCGCGAAGGGACCAAAGGCGCAACCCGACGCATTCCGATCGTGCATCTCTTGCATGCTTTCCGCGCAATCGCTGGACCGCAACACTGCTGCGGCGACCAAGGCTTTATTCAGGCTGGCCAAAACCCCCCAGGCCATGCTCGCGCTAGAGGACGACGCGATCCGCGAGGCGATCCGCCCCTGTGGCCTCTATAACAACAAGACGAAGAGCATCCGCCGGTTCTGCAAGACCCTGCTTGAAGAGCATGGCGGGATCGTCCCCGATACACGCGAGGGGCTGATGCGCCTGCCCGGCATCGGGCGCAAATGCGCTGACATCGTGATGAGCTTCACTTTCGGCGCCGATGTCATTGCGGTCGATACGCATGTCCACCGAGTGTGCAACCGCCTCGGGCTCACCGAGGCGAAGACGGCCGAAAAGACCGCGCAGCAATTGGAGGATCGCTCGCCCGAATGGGCGATGCGCGACGGGCATTTCTGGTTGATCCAGTTCGGTAAGCGCGTGTGCCGGGCGCGCGTGCCCAAATGCGACATCTGCGTGGTGAGCGATTTATGCGAGACAGGTCCGATCAGCCCGGAAAGCTGATCCCGGTCAGCTCTTCCGATTTCGCCCACAACCCGCGAGCGAGCTCCTCGTTTATGATGTGCGGGTATACGCCATGGCCGGGCGGCATGTCGTCGCGCACCGGCTCGCCGATGTCGCAGTTCTCGCAATAGACCCCGCCCTTGCCTTCCAGCAGCGGCGAGACCGCGGCCCACACCGTGGTCGAGGCGCCCTGTTCTTCGGTCTTGAACGCCTTGTGGAGATTGCCGTCGGCGTCGATCCAACCCATCGCGCGCTGCTCTTCGTTGGTGAGATGGCGCTGCAATGGCGTCGCGATCCCGCCGGGATGGACCGAGAAGGCGCGCACGCCCTCGGGCTCGCCGCGCTTGTCGAGCTCCAAGGCGAACAGTGCATTGGCGCTCTTGGCCTGGCCATAAGCGAGCCACTTGTCGTAGTCGCGGCGTTCCCAGTTAAGATCCTCTAGGTCCAGCGCGTTGAGCCGGTGCCCGCTCGAGGAGAGACACACCACCCGCGCGCTCTCGGCAGCGACCAGAAGCGGCCACAGCCGGGCGGTGAGCTGGAAGTGGCCAAGATGATTGGTTGCGAACTGCATCTCGTAGCCGCGTTCCTCGCGCGCCAAGGGGCTGGCCATGATCGCGGCGTTGTTGATCAGGATATCGAGCCGGTCCCACTTCTGCGCCACCGCAGCGGCGAAGGCGTCGATCGAGGCGGGGTCGGAGAGATCGAGCGACAGCACGCTGATCGCGCCTTCCATCCCCGCGAGCACCTCGTTCGCGACCTCAACCCGACGCGCACCGACCACCACCTCAGCCCTCGCTCCCGCGAGGGCGCGCACCGTCTCGGTGCCGATCCCCGAATAGCCCCCGGTGACGACGATCCGCCGTCCGGAAAGGTCGATATCAGCGACCACCTCGCGCGCGGTCGAGCGGTAGCCGAAGGGGGAGGAGAGGGCTTGCTGGGGCGAGGTCATGAGCGATGGGGTCCTTGTCTTGGCGCAGGCGTCGGCTACAGCTAGGCGCAAACAGGGCGAGCGTCGAGGGACGCGGCGCGCCTAGGGCAACAAGGGAGACTGACGCCATGAAAACCGCCATCACCGAAATGTTCGGCATCGAGCACCCGATCATCCAGGGCGGGATGCACTATGTCGGGTTCGCCGAGATGGCGGCGGCAGTCTCCAACGCGGGCGGGCTGGGGATCATCACCGGCCTGACGCAGGGCACGCCCGAGAAGCTCGCCAACGAGATCGCGCGCTGCAAGGACATGACCGGCAAGCCCTTCGGCGTGAACCTAACCTTCCTGCCCAGCCTGACGCCGCCCGATTATCCGGGGCTGGTCAAAGTCATCATCGAGGGCGGGGTCAAGGTGGTGGAGACCGCCGGGCGCAACCCGCAGGAAGTGCTGCCCGCCCTGAAGGATGCCGGGATCAAGGTGATCCACAAATGCACCAGTGTACGCCACTCCCTGAAAGCCCAGTCGATCGGCTGCGATGCGGTGAGCGTCGACGGGTTCGAATGCGGCGGCCATCCCGGCGAGGACGATGTGCCCAATTTCATTCTCTTGCCGCGCGCCGCCGACGAGCTCGAGATCCCCTTTGTCTCGAGCGGAGGCATGGCCGACGGGCGCAGCCTCGTCGCCAGCCTCGCGATGGGCGCGCAAGGGATGAACATGGGCACGCGCTTTATTGCCACGAAGGAAGCGCCGGTGCACGAGAACGTCAAGCGTGCGATCGTCGAGGCTTCCGAGCTCGACACAAGGCTCGTCATGCGCCCCTTGCGCAACACCGAGCGCGTGATGAAAAACGAAGCGGTCGAGCGCCTGCTTCAGAAGGAGAAGGATTTGGGCGACGCGCTGACCATCCAGGACATCCTGCCCGAAGTCGCCGGAGTCTACCCAGCGATCATGATGGAGGGCGACATGGACAAGGGCGCGTGGAGCTGTGGCATGGTTGCAGGGCTCATCAACGACATCCCGTCCTGCAAGGAGCTGATCGACCGCATCATGCGCGAGGCCGACGACATCCTCGCGCGGATGAATGGGATGGCGCGGATGACAGCGAATGCGTGAACTAACTGTCCTGACACTTAGACATTGACCGCGGTAAAGCCCTTAAGGCGAGACTACGTAACCATCCGAATTAAACTTGCCGCCGCGCCTTGCTAGGCATGCCGATGTCAGGGATGGCATTGACTGCCAGATTGGGTCGAACGAGTGGTTTTGGTCCGCTTTGCCCCCCTCCCGGACGATCGCCGCGCTGGCACTGCGGAGGGGAGTAGCACGTGGAACAAATCATTGCGCTCGACATCTGGGCACTCGCTACCGCAGCGCCTTGCGCCGTATGCTGGATCATCGGAGATTTCGTAGGCATGCGCCGTGAAGCTGCAAAAAACATTCTTCAGGAAAGAAGCACTTCAATCGACGCTGGTTTCGCAATCGAATCGCGCGAAAGTAAAAACGCTGACGCGAAGCGCGGCCGGGGCCGGGGCCGGGGCCGTCCGGCCATCGCAGTTCAGGCCGGTGTAAAGGCGCAAGCCAGTTTCTTGACCATCACTGCTGATCCTTTTCTGAACATGCCAAGCCTGCGTGATCTGGAAAATGAAATTGCCGATATACGCGCGGGCGAACTGCTTTGGGGCGATCCGCTGATCCCCCCTGAAGAGCGCGCACTCGACTCAACAACGCTAAAGGTTCTGAAGCACTATCAGAGCGCGATCCGTGACCTCGCAACGCTTGAGGTTCACCCAGACCATCCAAGGCGCACCGGTGCTATGCATTCCGAAGGACGATGATAAGATCGCGCTCACTGGGTAAGGCTCTCTGGCGCGAGACCGGTATGAACCGACAGCTAGTCTTGAGCCGGTCGGGCTCAGACAAGACACCAGAGCACCACCCGCGACCAGTTTCGGTCAGCTCTCGTCCGGGTCCACGCGGGTATAGGGTATGAACTCCTCAAGCATCACGTTGCCGGTGAAGATGCCCGAAATCCGCTCGGAGGTCGTGACCATGTCTTGTTTGCACAGCCGACTTGCCTGAAATTGTCGCACCGAAAACACATCGCTGCGGTCGATCGCTTCAGGGGTGGTCGTGCGCTGGACATAGATTGTCGATCCTCGGCCGTAGACAATCGCCGTTTCGTCAATCACGGTCATCGGGGGTGTGGGCAGGGCGCGGATGCAACGCTGAGGATCGCCCGCTACGCGCCCTTCAAGAAGCTTCGCCAGCCGCTTCTCGCCTTCGCTCATTTCTGTCGCACTCTCGCTCGCCTCGCCGGGCTCGGTCTCTGCGCTCTGGGCATTGTTCGCGCCGAGCGTCGCTCCACTCGCAGCGACCGACCAGGCAACAAGCGCTGGCAGAGCGAATGAGAAGCGTAAAGGCGATATGGCGACCTGTGACATGAAGCGATCTCCGCAGTGAAAAATATATTCACAGCGTGACATAGCACATCCACATGAACTTCTCATGATCGCTGAATCGAGCGCAGCGTCATCGCGCCAGTCAGCGCGTCGGGAGATGCCGCATGCGGGCATTTGTCTCATTCATATTCGAGATTGACCGCGAACTCTCCGGTATAGATTCCGGGTACCTGGTTGGCATCGACCTGCAGTCGGCCAGCGATCGTGAAACTGAAATAGCCATCGGGATTGATGATCCGAAAGCGGCGCGGATTCCTTGTAATGACAATGGGCGGCTGACTCCCAATCGTCACCCGGTCGTAGAGCATGGTCTCGCTCCCGCCGTCGCGCGTCAGGAGATAAGAGTTCTCGGTGATGTTGATGAGAACCCGCTGGTTGAATTGACCGTAACCCCAGAAGCGGGCAGGCAATTGAGTTCCATCCCGCTGGATAACACCGCCGGTCGTCGTAATGGCGCCTTCGGAGTCCATGAAAACAGTGCCGGGCGTATCGGCCGGGATGATCTCGCCGAAATCCAGATCGTTCTCCTTGACGAAGCTTAGCGGCGTGATGATGAAAGCGCGCGCATCGGCGAGCTCGCCGTCCTCGGCCGAAGCAGGTGCCGAAAAGGTGGCAATCGCCGAGAGGCATGCGCCGAACAAACTGCCCAGGCGAACGATCCGCTGCGTCGATGCGGCCGTCATCCTGCGTGTATCTTGCATCATGTCTGCTATTCTAACCCCGCTAACCAAGTCTAACATCGGAGGGGCGCACGGGCCCCCGCATGAGGTCCTTTTCGTGCGCGTCTCAGTAGTAGGACTGAGGGTATAGACGGCGGGTCTTAAGAATGATTTGAAACCACGCGAGCGGCATCCGCCATGCCTGACTACGGATTGCCCGGGTCCGCGCCTTCGGAGATATCGGGCAGCCTTGCCTGGTCCGAGCCATCGGCAGGGCCACCGCAAAGCACGAAACGCCGATCGCAATAGCCGCAATCGACATAGCCGTGTTCGTCGATCTCCATGTAGATGCGAGGATGTCCAAGCGATGCAGGGCGATAACCGTCTCCTGAACGAATTGCACTCGCACCGTCGCAACTCACGCGAGGCGTATCGACAAAGATCACTTCAGGGGGCGCTACAGTCATGGTCATTGCTCACAGGCGATAAAATAACTCACGCGGTGTGCAAGCTCAATCTGTCATCGCAGCAGCCTCTTGACCGCTGATTGATTGCGCACAGGGCGCAGGGAGGGCTCGCTGCCTTTATTCATATTCGACATCGACATCGAACGAGCCGGTGTAGACGCCAGGTGCCTGATTGTTGCGGAAGAGCAGGCGCGCGCCAATGTAGAACGCGAACTCTCCGGCCGGATTGGTGATCGTGAAGTCAAAATTGCGATTGACGCGGCGAACGAAGGCGAGTCCTTCACCAGGCCCCACCGTGATGCGACGCAGGCGCAGATCCTGACCCGGGCCAACCAGATCAATGCCGCGACCTGGCGGAACAGACACCCTCAAATTGAAGCCGGGCGCCGCCGTGCCTGCAAAACCTGCTGACTGGCAATCATCAAGCAATTGCAACGTGTTGTTTGCCGTGCAGGCGGGCACCTCTTCGGCCGTCATATCAACGCGGCCATTGCGCGGCACGATCACCCGGCCAAAGTCCAGGTCGCTTATCTTGAGTAAGGTAATATCCTCGTAGATCTGGGCGCTCGTGTTCACACTCTGACTGGTTTGAGCGAGTGCTGGCGAATAGGAGCCCGCCGCGAGGGCCGCGGCTGCGAGGCCTGGAATAATCTTCCTGGCGGGGAGTTTGATCGTGGTCATCAGCTCTGGTTAAAACATGATTAGCCAAGGAACTTCTGCGCTTCTTGCTTAGCGCGCGATTAAGCATGACCGAATTGCTCTGTCGGCATTCATCGCGGTAGAGCCTCTTGACGCTTGCGCGAAACGTGTGCCGGCCTATTGCGGGGCACATGGCAATCAACAGCAGCGCTCCTTCGATCCATGCGCCCCCTGCAAACACGTCGGGACCCGGCAAGGCTGCGATCAGAATAGAAAATCTGATCAAGCGATATGCACCACCGCCATCCGGCAAGAGCAGCCAAAAGGCCGGACCGAGCGAGGGCAAGCTGGCCCTTGACGGGATCAGCCTCGATGTCCCCGAAGGTTCGATCTTTGGCCTTTTGGGCCCCAATGGCGCAGGGAAATCGACGCTCATCAACATCCTCGCAGGACTGGTCACCAAGAGCTCGGGCACTTGCGAGATCTGGGGTTTCAATATCGACGACCAGCGCCGCAATGCGAGCCGCGCGATCGGCATTGTCCCGCAGGAGATCGTCTTCGATCCGTTCTTCACCCCCTTCGAGGTGCTGGAAAACCAGGGCGGATTCTATGGCATTCCAGCCAGTCTGAGGCGCAGCGAGGCTTTGCTCGAGGCAGTCCGACTTGCCGACAAGCGCGATGCTTATGCGCGCACGCTCTCGGGCGGAATGAAGCGTCGGCTGCTGGTCGCGAAGGCGATGGTGCATTCCCCGCCCATCCTTGTGCTCGACGAGCCCACCGCCGGGGTCGACGTGGATCTTCGCCGGCAGTTATGGGAACTGGTGACCGAACTTAATCAGGAAGGCGTTACCGTGGTCCTCACCACCCATTATCTCGAAGAGGCTGAGGAGTTGTGCGATCGGATCGCAATCATCAATCATGGGAGGCTGATCGCGAACAAGCCGACTCGTGAGCTCATCCAGATGGCGCGGGACAAGGTGGTGCGGATCGAGCTTGCCGAAGACATGAAAACGCTTCCCGCAGAAGACAGCTTTCATGCTTGCAAACTGTTGGCTCCCCGTATTCTTGAAGTGACCTATGACCGCGATGCGATGAGCGCGGGCCAGGTTCTCGCAATGGTTCAGGACCATGGTCACACCATTATCGATGTGACCACGCGCGAGGCTGATCTCGAGGATGTCTTCGTACAGCTCACGAGGAAAAGCGTGTGAGACCCACGCGCTTTTGATATCAATTGGATTGTTTAGGGCGAGCCAAGCCAATCGTCTTGGGCGTCCCCTTGTCGTGCCGCCAGCGGTGCTTAGCGATCCGCCTGATCGCCGCTCCGCAATGGCGGCACTGGCCGACAAAGCTATGGCCATCCCATTCGACCTTGCGCCGCCGGGGGTGATGAAAGCCGAGACTTCACTGCAGCTTGTTCCAGAGTTTCATACTCCCACCATCTAGCCACGCGTAACAAAGCCCAGATGTCGCATCGCAATATGTTCGCTTCGTGTCAGCCAAGCGTAGTCTTCAGGGGCGCGGGAGGGTCCATCGCAGCAATGCAACCGCTGGGCTCTTGCCAGTGTGTGCAATGCTCGTCATGTCGAATTGCATGATCGACAACCAGGCCACACCGCTAGCGCCAGCATCCGAGGCGACGTTTCACCCGATCAGCCAGTTCGATGTGATCGTGGTTGGATCGGGCGCCGCTGGATTGACCGCCGCGCTCGAGCTGGCAACGAGCCTCAAAGTGCTGGTGCTTGCCAAGGGCGGGCTCGCCAGTGGCTCGACAGCCTGGGCTCAGGGCGGGATTGCAGCCGTGCTCGATGCCGGCGACACCTTCGAGAACCACGTGCGCGATACGATGGTCGCAGGCGCGGGCCTCAATGACCGCGAAACGGTGGAATTCGTGATCGAGCGCGCGCCTGCCAGCATCGATCGACTGTGCGAACTGGGTGTGCCATTCAATCGCGATGCGGATGCACTTCACCTGACCCGTGAAGGCGGCCATTCGCACCGCCGGATCGTGCATGTGGATGATGCGACCGGATGGGCGGTGCAGGAGGCGCTGCTCAAGGCGGCTGAAGCGAACCCAAACATCACGATGCTTGGCGGGCGAACGGCAGTGGACTTCATTACCGATCGCCATCGCGAACAGTTTTCAGCCGCCGGGCGGGTCTGGGGGGTTTACGCGCTTGATGAAGAAACCGGCCGGGTCGAACGCCATGTCGCCCGCGCCACCGTCCTCGCGGCGGGCGGCGCGGGGCGGGTATATCAGTTCTCGACTGCGCCGCGCGGTGCAACGGGCGATGGCATCGCGATGGCTTGGCGGGCTGGCGCGCGCGTCTCGAACATGGAGATGATGCAGTTCCATCCGACTTGCCTGTATAATCTGGACGTGAAGAACTTCCTCATAACCGAGGCCGTGCGCGGCGAAGGTGGGCGCCTCATCAATCCGCGAACCGGCAAGCGTTTCATGGCGTTCTATGACGAGAAGCGCATGGAGCTCGCGCCGCGCGATGTCGTTGCGCGGGCGATCGATGCCGAAATCAAGCGTTTCGGTCTCGATTTCGTCCATCTCGATATCAGCCATGAAAGCGACGCGTTCATCAAGGGTCATTTTCCGACCATCCATGACAAGTTGCTAGGTCTCGGGATCGACATGACCACCGAACCGATTCCCGTTGTCCCGGCGCAGCATTACACTTGCGGCGGTGTGGTGGTCGATCTCTATGCCCGGACCGATCTTCCAGGCTTGTGGGCGGCGGGCGAATGCACCGAAAGCGGCCTGCATGGCGCTAATCGACTCGCCTCGAACAGCCTCCTCGAATGCTTCGTTTTCGGCGAAGCAGCCGCGTCAGACATTCTCACCATGTGGGATGAGCTCGATGAGCCCCCGATGATCCTCCCGTGGGATGAAAGCCGTGTTACCGATAGTGACGAAGAGGTCGTCATCAAGCAGAACTGGACCGAGATCCGCCGCTTCATGTGGAACTATGTCGGCATCGTGCGCACCACCAAGCGGCTGGAGCGCGCCCAGCACAGGATCGCGCTCCTGATGAAGGAGGTTGACGATTATTATGGCAGCTTCCGCGTGACCACCGATCTCATCGAGCTTCGCAATCTGCTCCAGTCGGCCGAACTGATCGTGAGGTCGGCGCTGCAGCGCAAGGAAAGCCGTGGGCTGCATTATACTCTGGACTATCCCGATACAGACGAGAGCAAGGCGCCGCGCGATACGGTTCTTGTCCCATGATTCAGTCCATCCGATCCGCTCGTCTCGTGCATGCCCTGCTCGCTCTGCTTGCCGCGCCTGCTTTGGCCCAAAGCAATACAGAATCCCCGGGCGAGCCAGTCTCGACTCCAGTACCGGAGAGCGAAATCGTGGTTTCCGCGCGCGCGGCGGGCGCGCCGATGTGGACGATCGAGACTCCGGGCGGCGATGTCATACTCGTCGGCGAAATAAGGCGCGTGCCCGAAGCGACCCCGTGGTTTCCCGATCGTCTAGAGGATGCAACCCGCGGAGCAGATCGGGTCATCGTAGGAGCCCGTCCCAAATTTTCACCTGGCGACTTCCTGCGGCTGATCTTTCGCGGAGGACGGTTTCTAAAGCTGCCCGACAAGACCGTAGCCAGCGATTATCTCAATGAAGCGCAACGCGCGCGTCTTGCCGCACTCGAAGCGCAATATGACAAGGATTACGAGCGCGGCTCCTTCCTGATCACCGCGTTCGACTTGCTCGCAAGGCGTCTGGATTTCGATGACGACACGTTGGATGACGATGCAACTGATATTGTCAAGAAAGCAGCCAACAAGGCCGATGTGCCGATCATGACGCCGGAGCGGTTTCGCGGCGAGGACCTGCTTGACGATCTCTCCGAGGCCGATCCGAATAGTCATGTCGGATGCCTCGAGGCGGCGATGAGCGCGACCGAGGCGGGGCCTTCGATCATCGAAGCGCGCGGGCGCGACTGGACCAGTTTCAATGTAGCAGGCGTCATGTCCAATCCGCTTGAAATCGCGCTGGGCCAATGCTGGCCTTGGGCGGATCCTGAAGTCGGGACGCAGATCCGCGATCAGTGGACTGCTATGATCGAGGCCGCCGCCGCGGATCGTGGCACGACACTCGCCGTCGTGCCGCTGCGCTTGCTTGCCGAGAGCGATGGCGTTCTCGATCGGCTCGAGGCGCGCGGCTTTGCGATTTTCGGTCCTGATTGGCGCGCCGAGCGACTGACACGCGAATAGCACTCTTCCCCTCGACTTGCGGGAAAGCGCACGATTTTCTACACGCCAGAGCCCTGAACGCGGCGATAGAGCAGCCCGCGAAAAAGGAAACCATGCCTACCATAAAGACGCCCAACACCGGCATCGAGCTTGCCTATGAAACCCATGGCGACCCGGCCAACGAGACCATGCTTCTTATCATGGGGCTTGGCGTGCAACTGACGCACTGGCCCGACGAGTTCATCGAGGCACTGGTGCGGCGCGGATTTCATGTCTTGCGATTCGATAATCGCGACATTGGCCTTAGTCAGAAAATGGGCGTAGAGCGCCCGCCAAGCATACGCTGGCAAGTCCTGCGCAAGGTCATTGGCTGGCCTGCAAAAGTGCCCTATTCGCTTGCTGATATGGCCGACGATGCGACGGGCCTGCTCGATGCGCTCGATATCGAGGCGGTGCACGTCGTGGGTGTGTCGATGGGCGGTATGATCGGGCAGCTGATGGCGGTGAACCATCCCTCCCGGCTCCTTTCGCTCACTTCGGTCATGTCGACGACCGGCAACCCGCGTCTGCCTGCAGCTGACAAGCCGGCGATCAAGGCGCTGACCTCCAAGCCCCCCTCCCTAGAAGAGGAAGACTTGATCGAACATGGTCTGACCATTCTTGGTGCAATCGGAAGCCCCGGCTTTATCGCAAATCCCGAACGCCAGCGCGAACGCACGGCGATCAGCGTGCGCAGGAGCGTCTATCCTCTCGGCCTGCCCCGGCAGCTCGCGGCAATCATCGATGACGGCGACCGGCGTTCGCGCCTCGCCAAGGTGAGGACGCCCACCCTCGTGCTTCACGGCGAGGATGACCCGCTGGTCAAGCTCGCAGCAGGCCAGGACACCGCGAAAGCCATCCCAGGCGCGCGGCTGGTCACCATTGCAGGCTGGGGTCACGATTTGCCGCTTGAGCTGGTCGAGAGATTGGTGAACGAGATTGCGGACCATGCAGCTTCGGTGCAATCCACGAGCTTGGTCGATGGCTGATCGGCTCCTACATCTCCTCGTCCGCTAGATGGACGGTGTGAGCAGCCAGGTCCTGCTCAAGTTCTTTGCGATGGTTTTCGAGCGTTGGACGCGATGCGCCCCACCAGAGCCCATTCCATATAGCAGAAAACAGCTAGGATTTACTGCCGGTGAGATAGGGCACTTCGGGGATCGGCTGGAACGGCACCCTCGATGCGCATGAGATCACGAACCACACGGCGCCAAACATCGCGACAACGCGCTCGTGGCGTTGGCCGAATTGCAGCGCGGCGGACAGGAGTTGATCCAACCGACGATCCTGGTCAGCAAGGCATCAAACGCCAAGCCGCGCAACATTCTTGCTGTCATAAAGTCGAAAGATTTGAGGTTGGATTCGGATGATTCAATCACCATTTTTTTCTTCACAGTTTCATTTTGACTCTTGCGGGACTCGCGACTCAAGCTTTCTCCGCGCGTCGCGGCGTCTCAGCAGACCAACACACCTCGGCGCGAACGCAAAACAGGGTTAATCGGGCGTTGACCCGGACCTGCCTCCGATTCATGATCTAGTGGTTCAACTTATGGCGAACCCCCATTTCTTGATTTCTTTCGTGTCGCGGCGCGGCCGTGATCGGAGGGGGAGTCGCCAAAATGATTGAACGATGCCGGTCGAACGATCGGCAGGTAAGTCCGAGCGGGGCCGGGGGGGGTGGAAGCCTTTGCGCTTGCTCTGGAGGGGATATTGCGTTGAAGATGTGAGAACAGAATTGGAACAGATCGGCAAGGCGGGGCGTTCCGGTTCACGGGCAAATGGGTGTATGAAATGGATTTCAAGGCGAATGAAGAAGTGCCCGGCGAGAGCAGCAATCCAAGCTTGCTGAGCGATGCCGAAACGGGTGAAACGATCGGCGCCGAAGCGCCTGTTCAAGAGCGGAGCGCTACGGCCTCATCCGCGCAACGCACATTGGCGCAGGACAAGAAGGCCATGACGATGGAACAGCAGGACAAGGGCAGCGAGGCGCTCGTTGCAGAAAAGGGCGCAGAAACGCTCGGCAACGCCATGGCAGCGATGGCCAAGCAGGCAGCCGAGCCCGATAGCAAGAAGATCAATGACCGTCGGTTTGACATTAGGATCGATCAGGCGCGCGATGCCAAGCTCACGGAATTTGGCAAGGAAACGCTCACCGACCGGTATCTTCTGCCGGGCGAGCAATATCAGGACCTCTTCGCCCGCGTGGCCGATGCCTATGCGGATGATGAAGAGCACGCTCAGCGACTATATGATTACATTTCGAACTTGTGGTTCATGCCTGCAACGCCGGTTCTCTCAAATGGTGGGACCAATCGCGGACTGCCGATCAGCTGCTACCTCAACAGCGTCGAGGACAGCTTGAATGGCATCGTAGGCACATGGAACGAGAACGTCTGGCTCGCCTCCAAGGGCGGCGGCATCGGTACTTATTGGGGCAATGTCCGCGGGATTGGCGAACCGGTCGGACTCAACGGTAAGACGAGCGGCATAATTCCGTTCGTGCGAGTGATGGATTCGCTCACCCTCGCAATTTCGCAAGGCTCGCTGCGGCGCGGATCGGCGGCATGCTATCTCGACATCAGCCACCCGGAGATCGAGGAATTCCTCGAGATCCGCAAGCCCAGCGGCGATTTCAATCGCAAGGCCCTCAACCTGCATCACGGTGTCTTGTTGACCGATGAATTCATGGAAGCAGTGCGCGCGGGCGAAACTTTCGATCTCAAGTCGCCCAAGACAGGCGAAGTGCGCGGCACTGTCGATGCGCGTTCGCTGTTCCAGAAGCTTGTCGAGACGCGCCTGGCAACAGGAGAGCCCTACATCGTCTTCAACGACACGGTGAACCGGATGATGCCAAAGCATCACCGCGAGCTGGGCCTCAAAGTATCGACTTCCAACCTGTGCAGCGAGATCACCTTGCCCACAGGCATCGACCATCTCGGCAATGATCGTACCGCAGTGTGCTGCCTCAGCTCGCTCAATCTCGAGAAGTGGGACGAGTGGAAGGGCGACAAACGGTTCATCGAGGACGTGATGCGCTTTCTCGACAATGTTTTGCAGGATTATATCGACCGCGCGCCGCCCGAAATGGAACGCGCCCGATATTCTGCAATGCGCGAGCGTAGCGTCGGTCTCGGGGTGATGGGCTTCCATTCCTTCCTGCAGCAAAAGGGGCTCGGCTTCGAGAGCGCAATGGCCAAAGCGCACAATCTTAAGATGTTCCAGCACATCCAGGCCAAGGCATCCGAAGCCTCGATGCTTCTCGCACAGGAGCGCGGCCCCTGCCCGGACGCTGCTGAAATGGGCGCAATGGAGCGCTTCTCGTGCAAGATGGCGATTGCGCCTACCGCGTCGATCTCGATCATCTGCGGGGGGACAAGCGCCTGCATCGAGCCGATCCCGGCGAACATCTACACCCACAAGACCTTGTCGGGCAGCTTCATCGTCAAGAACCCGTATCTTGAGAAACTGCTCGACAAGAAGAGCAAAAATTCGCCCAACGTCTGGAATTCGATCCTGGAGAAGGGCGGCAGCGTCCAGCATCTCGACTTTCTCTCAAAGGAGGAGAAAGCGAGCTTCAAAACGAGCTTCGAGATCGACCAACGCTGGCTGCTCGAATTCGCCGCCGATCGGGCGCCCTATATCGATCAGGCGCAATCTCTAAATCTGTTCATCCCGGCCGATGTCGATAAGTGGGATTTGATGATGCTGCACTTTCAGGCATGGGAAAAGGGCATCAAGTCGCTTTATTACCTGCGCTCGAAATCGGTTCAGCGGGCTGGCTTCGCCGGCGGGGTCGAGGCGGACAATACAGCTGAGGCCGCGAAATACGAAATGCATACGGCCGGCGGCGCGGAGCAGACCGACTACGAAGAGTGTCTGAGCTGCCAATAAAGCGCGGTCAAGAGCGCGTTTTTGATTGACCATTCCATCGGGCCTGCGAGCGATCAACCATCGTCTGCAGGCCCGATTAGTGTCGCGTCTGTATTCGCGACAATCGGAATGCGACAGGCTGGCACTTTTAGAGCGTTGCCTATCATCCGCGCAGCTCCTCCAAGACCAGGTCGCACTCCCTTGACCAATGACCAACCCTCGAGCTGCATGCCGGTCTCCAGAGGATGATTCCTCCGCAAATCAGCAGGAGCATCCGTTTGTCTCAATGCAGACCTTTTTTTCCGCGCCGACATGGCCGGACGGGCTCATTGCGCCTGAATCATACAAGAGCAATCGAATGAGCCTCGCATTCGTCCTGACCACGAATGTGCAGGCCTTTCGACCGCCCATGAACTGCAAGTACGAAGAGGCTCAGACGATCGCGCAAGGCGAAAATAGCTCGTTTGCCTGACGTCGCAATCGCGTCCGCTGGATCATGTGATCGTGCAAGCCATAACCAGCTGCCCACAATGCTGCACTAGCGCGCGCCGAGATCATTGCAAAACTTACGCGTCCAAGTGTGCACATTGTCGTCGCGCACGCTCCCGATCATCGCTTCATGGCGCATCTTGCGCTCCTCCAGCGGCATATCGAGCGCCCGGGCGATTGCCGCAGCAATCGAATCCGGACTGTGCGGGTTGACCAGAACCGCGCCCCCGCCATCCGGCGACAATTGCCTGGCGGCGCCCGCAAATTCGGAGAGGATCAGCACGCCCGGATCATCCGGGTCCTGCGCAGCGACATATTCCTTCGCCACAAGGTTCATGCCATCGCGCAGCGGGGTCACAAGGCCAATCTTTGCGGCTCGGAAAAAACCGAACAGTTCATCATGGCCATAGCCACGATTGACATAACGGATCGGAACGATGTCTACCTCTGAGTGCGCGCCGTTTATCTGACCACATTTCTGCTCGAGGGTTGCGCGGATCTGCTGGTAGCTCTCGACGTCCTCGCGGCTCGGCGGTGCCACCTGAATGAAAACGAGATCACGCGCTCGTTTCGGATGCTCATCGAAAAACCGGCCTATGCCATCGATCCTCTCTGGCAATCCCTTGGAATAATCGAGCCGGTCAACACCGATCATGGCGATGCGATGGCGGGTTGATGAGCGCAGACGCTGCTCGGCTTGACGTGCTTCTCCGCTATCGCCCTGAGCCTGGAAATGATCCCAGTCGATCCCGATCGGGTAGGCTCGTGCGAGCGAAGTCCGGCCATTGAAAATGATCCGGCCCGTTTCTTCTTCAACCTCCGCACGCAATTCGTGCTTGCAGTAGTGAAGGAAGCTCGAGAGCCATTCTTCGGTCTGGAAGCCAATGAGATCGTAAGACAGCATCGAGGTTACCAGCCGCTCATGAAACGGCAGCGATGTCAGAAGCCGGGTGGGCGGCCAGGGCACGTGAAGAAAAAAGCCCATGCGGTTCGTGATGCCGCGCTGGCGCAGCCGTTCGCCCAGCGGAATGAGATGATAATCGTGCACCCAGACCAGATGGTCGGGATCGATCATGGGGCTCACTCCGTCGGCAAAGCGATCGTTTACTCGCTCATAGCCCTGCCCGGTGCGCCGCTCGAACTCGGCCAGATCGATACGATAGTGAAACAGCGGCCAAAGCGTCGAATTGGCATACCCGTTGTAATATTCCTCGACCTCCTTGGTCGAGAGAGCGATCGTTGCGGTCGTTACACCGTCGCTGGTCTGCAGGTCGACCTCACTGGAAGGATCAGCAGTCTCTTCGCCTGACCAGCCGAACCAGATGCCGCCGCGATCCTTCATCGCCGCATTCAGCGCGCCCGCAAGTCCCCCTTGCGCGCCGGCAGCGCCGCGCGCCTTGGGCACAGCGACCCGGTTCGAAATTACAACAAGAGGATTCTCGCTTGCCATCAGCGCACCTCGCTCCACGGCCGAGACAAAAGACCGGCACAGTTTATCACTCCAACCAGCGAGTAGGTCTGCGGGAAGTTCCCCCAAAGCTCACCGGTCTCGTAATCGAGGTCTTCAGAAAGGAGGCCAGAGCGGGTCATGTGGCTCAGCATGGTTTCAAACAGCGTGCGCGCTTCATCACTTCGCCCGGCCAGATGCAATGCCTCGATCAGCCAGAAAGTGCACACGTTGAACGCGGTCTCGGGCTCGCCGAAGTCGTCCTCTTCGGCGTAACGCAGCATATGCCTGCCGCGGCGCAAATGCTTCTCGACTGCAGCGAAGGTCTGCTGAAACCGTTGATTTTCAGGCGATAGAAAACGCAACTCGACCATTTGGAGCAAGCTTGCATCGAGATAATCGCTCTCGAAACTTGCGCCATAGTGCCCGCTTTCCTCGCCATTCTGCTTCCAGGCCTTGGCCTCAATGGTTGCCGCGATCGCATCCGCCCGATCGCGCCAGACTTCGGACCTGTCTGATTTGCCGATATGCGCTGCAACATTTGCAAGCCGATCGCATGCTGCCCAGCTCATTACCGCCGAATAGGTGTGAACTTCCTGCCGGGTGCGAAACTCCCACAATCCGGCATCGGGTTGATCGTGCATTGCCCATGCCATCTTGCCGACCTGCTCAAGATTTTCAAAGTCACGCGCATCGGCGGGGCGCAGGAGCCGGGTATCGAAAAAGCCTTGAGCGCTGGGAAGGACGATCTGACCATAACAATCGTGCTGGATCTGCTTGTAGGCAGCATTTCCTCGCCGGACCGGCCCCATGCCACGATAACCGGCGAGGTGTTTGGCAGTCAGCTCATCGAGTTCGCTTTCACCCATTACCGAATAAAGCGGCTGGATCTGCCCACCGCGCGCTCCATCGACAATGTTGCGCAGATAGGCGAGGTATTTCTCCATCACATCGAGCGCGCCCAACCGGTTCAAGGCCTGCACGGTGTAATAGGAATCCCGGATCCAGCAGTAGCGATAATCCCAGTTTCGTTCCGAATTCGCTGCCTCGGGGATCGAGGTCGTAAGCGCGGCGACGATCGCCCCGGTTTCCTCATGCTGGCAGAGCTTGAGCGTGATTGCGCAGCGGATAACCTCTTTTTGCCATTCGAGCGGAATGGCAAGCATCCGCACCCATTCCTGCCAGTACTTACGGCTTTTCTGCTCCATGGCGCGCACTTCCTCACGAAGATTGCCGATGAAGGGTTCATCAGGCCCGAGAAAGAAATGCGTATCGTTCTCGATCCGGAAAGCGCGCTGTTCGAGGATGTATCCGACCGGCGCATCCGTCGACAGCCTCAATGCCTGCGGTTGCACCATGTAGCGGATGTGATTGGTTCCATTTGTGGTATCGGCAAGGCTCGCGCCATAATTCTTGGTCGGGCGCAGGATCACCTTAACGCGCGGATTGCCCGAAATCGGGCGGACGATACGCGCATAGGCGACCGGACGATACATGCGCCCCGATCGTTCATAGCGCGGGCAGAAATCGAGTATCTGGACAGCGCTGCCATCCCTGGCGGTGAGCGTTGTAACCAGATGAGGAGTGTTGCGAATGTATTCCTGATGCGTATCGCATTGACCTTCGATTTCGAACCGCCAGATGCCCGAATCGCGCTGCCCATCGTCAAGCAGGGCGGAAAAGATCGGATCACCATCAACGCGGGGAACGCATCCCCAGACAAATGCGCCAGCCTCGTCTATCAGCCCCGACACCTGGCAATTGCCGATAGGCCACAATTCGAGATTGGACGTCAGTTCAGTCATCATGCATCAGCATAAGCCGAGCCAACGATGGACGGAAGCAACATCAGCGAGGCTGTATTGGGCTGAAGTCGATGCGCGTTGGCCCACGATGATGCCGCCTCCTCCCAATTGGGCACAGGCGGCAAATCCATGCTCATCGGTCAAGTCATCACCAATGAACCAAGGCTGTGCTCCTTGAAATTGCGCGCTCGCCATGAACGTGCGCACAGCCTCACCCTTGTTCGTTTCTCCCTCGACAAGCTCGACCACCGCCTTACCATCCTGAGCAATCCATCCGTGCCGCTCGGCCAGCTGCTTTGCAAACGCGCGGGCGTTTTCCCCTTTTTCGGGCTGGCGGCGATAATGAAGCGCAGCGCCATGGGGCTTAGCCTCAAATCCGAGCCCTTCACGAGAGGCAAAGGCGCTCATCTCGTCAATTATCGCGTGTGGAACAGGCTTCGTGACGGCGCCAAGGATTTCACCCTTTGCATCGCGAATGTCGCCGCCATGCGATCCGGCGCAGGCAACCGGCAAACTCGCGCCCAAGTGATGCGAAATGTCCTCGACCGCGCGACCGCTAACGATCGCCAGGGCGCCGTTTACGCGAAGGGCCAGCTGCCCCAACCGTCGGCAGAGCATGGGATCGACCTCGATGCCCTCAGGTGTCGAAGCGATCTCCACGAGCGTGCCGTCGAAGTCGAGAAACAGCGCGAGCGGGCCCGCTTCGATCCACTGATCAAGGGAGGCTGGAGCGGGCAGCTGTCCTGGGCTCATGAAGGCGAAGCAATAGCCCTTGAGACACTAGGGTCAACAACACTGGGCTGACGCTAGGCTTTAAGACGGGTTAACCGCGATATCCGCAAGCTCTCTGCGTGGCGCTTCATTCAGACCACACGTCTTCCTCGCTATGAATATCTCATTCAATCTCGAAAGCAATTTGATGGAAAACTGCCCTTCCGACCTGATGAAACAGATTGTTCAGCATGCGACTGATTCAGTCGTCTGCTCCGATGCACAGGGCCGTACGATCTGGATCAACAAGCGATTCACCGAAATGTCGGGCTACTCACCCGAAGATGTCTTCGGCAAGACCCCCGGTTCGGTCTTGCAGGGCCCAGACACCGATCCTGCAACTGTTGTCGAGATCCGTGAAGCCATCCAGCATCAGGAAGAGATCACGACCGAAATTCTGAATTACCACAAGAATGGAAGCCCGTATTGGATCAAACTGACGATCACCCCCATTTTCGATAATGAGGGCGAGCTTGCCAATTTTCTCTCCATCGAGCGCGACATCACCGCATATAAGGAGCTGATCGATCAGGCAGCGGCCGCCTCGCAGAGGGAGAGGCTCAAGAACAATGATCTCAAGCTCATCGGTCAGATGTCGAGCTGGCTGTTTTCGGCTCAGTCGATGGATGAGCTTGTCGCGATTATCGGGGAATCCATGGCGCACATCTTCCCCCATGCCAATGGTACGCTGTATCTGTATTCCAACTCACGCGATTGCCTCGAATATGCCGGTGGCTGGGGCGTTCAGAGAGACACCGACCATCAGTTCAAGCCGGACGATTGCTGGGCGCTTCGCCGCGGTAGAAGCTACACCTACGGCGCGCAGGAAATCGCGATGCCATGCCACCATGTCGAGCATGCACAGAACGCCTATGCTTGCATCCCCATCATCGCCCACGGCGACATGATCGGGCTCCTGTACTTCGATTTCTACCGTCTTCCAGCGCATGATCTCAACCAGGCCGAGGCATTGCGCCTAGAGCGAAAACTGGAGCTGGCACAGATCTGCGTCGAGCAAATCAGTCTGGCCACGGCAATCGTGCGCCTGCAAACCGAGCTGCGCCAGCAATCGGTGAAGGACGCATTGACCGGCCTGTGGAACCGCCGCTGGTTTCTGGACATGGCAGCGTGCGAGCTGCGCCGCGCGAACAAATCCAAGAAGCCGATGGCGATGGTGATGCTCGATGTCGATCACTTCAAGCGCTTCAATGACGAACATGGCCATGATGCCGGCGATACAGCGCTCAAGGTTCTCAGCGCACATTTGAGCGATATCGACCGCGACGGCGTCTATCCCGCGCGCTTTGGCGGCGAAGAATTCGCAGTTATCTGCGCCAACACAACTTGCGAAGAAGCCGTGGCCATGATCGACGCGCTGAGAGAAAAGGTTTCGAAGGCTCCGATTATCCATGCAGGCGAGCGTCTGCCTTCGCTCAGCTTTTCGGCTGGGGTGGCAACGGCGCATGCAGTCAACGACCTGCGAACCCTTATCACCTGCGCGGACAAGGCACTCTATGCGGCGAAAGCTGCCGGGCGCCATCAGACCGAGGTCTTCGAGGAGAGCCTCTCGCCGGAGTTGCAGGTCCAGTCGCTGTCGTCCGCACGCAAGCGCGTGGTCAAGTGAAGAAGCGCGCGTGGGCCGCTTTGCGCCACTACAATATCTTGGTGCTTGGCACCTGTTGTCCAAAGTCGAGACTTAGAAACTCGGCCCGCGAGGTAGCGAAGATTGACAGTGCCGCTCCTGCGGCCTCGACCAACGCTAATGCATAAGCGCCGCGGCACAGCTCTATCGATTGGAGCGCAGCACTGCGTGCCCCTTAGACGCAAGCCAGGGCCTGCTCGAAATCCGCGATCAGATCATCCGCATCCTCGATCCCCACACTTATCCGCACCAGACTGTCCGTGATGCCGAGCTGGGCGCGGCGTTCTTCGGCGACCGAGAGGTGAGTCATGGAAGCGGGGTGGCTTGCGAGCGTTTCCGTACCACCAAGGCTGACAGCGAGTTTCGCGATAGTGAGGTTGTCGAGGAAACGGAAACATTCAGCTTCGCCACCCTTCAAGAACACGCTGAATGTCGAGCCAGCGCCCAGACAATGACGATCATAGATATCCTGCTGGCGCTTATCCTCGATCATCCCGAGATAGCCCAGGCCTTCAACCTTGGGATGCTGCTTCAGGAAAGCACAGACCTTCGCCGCATTCTCACCTGCCCGCTGCATCCGAAGCTCGACGGTTTCAAGCGAGCGAAGCAACATCCACGCGGTGTTAGGATCGACGATCCCACCCATCGTGTTCCTCAGGGCGCGCACAGGGTCCATCCATTTCTTCGCTCCGGCTATTGATCCAGCCACCAGATCGGAATGGCCTCCCACATACTTGGTGAGCGAGTAGGCCACGATATCCGCGCCATGTTCGAGCGGGCGCTGCCACAATGGCCCCAGAAAAGTGTTGTCAATCGCGATTGGAGGGATAGCCTGGCCTAGCACCGAGGCGCGCCCAGCATTGACCGCTTCGATGTCCACCAGTGCATTGGTGGGATTGCCTGGGCTCTCAAGATAGATCATCGCGATCTTCCCGCCCTGATCCTCCGCCTGCCTGCGCGCACGCTCAAGCACTTCCTCGATCTCCTGCCCAGAAGCACCGGCTGGAAAATCGAGGTAGGTCACTCCAAACTTCGACATGACCTTGGAGACGAATCCTTCAGAGGCCGCGTAGAGCGGGCCCGAATGAACGATGACGTCGCCTTGACTCGCGTAGGCCATCATCAGGATGCAGATCGCGGTCATTCCGCTCGAGAACGTCAACGCGTCTTCGGCCCCATCCCAGACTGCAAGCCGGTCCTCGAGGATCTCCTGGTTGGGCCCGTTGAAGCGCGAATAGACGAGGCCCTCCGCGCCCCCTTCGCGCTTGCCCGTGATGCCTTCGAAGTGGCGCTTGCCATCAGCGGCACTGGGAAAGGCGAAGGTCGAGGTCAAAAAGATCGGAGCCTTCAACGAACCTTCGGACAGTTCCGGATCGAAGCCATGGCCCATCATGAGGGTCGAAGGTTTCAGCGGACGCCCCGCTATTTCGGTGAGTTCGGGCTTGGGTTTGCGGCGCGGAGTCGGCTTGGTGGTCGCGTCCACAGGGATGTCGGTCATGGCCGATGTCCTTCCTATTGCAGCGCTCCCAGGAAGGCAGGAGCAAGTGTGACAGGCCCGGCTCCCGCTCCTAACCTCCGCAGAAACGCTTCTCCAAAGCCTGTTCGATGCCTCGGCGGAATTATCGCGCGCTGGCCCTCTTTGCAACCGCGCCGCAGGGCAGACCGCCCCATTTTGCAGACAGAAGCCGGAGGCTTGTTTTGCCCTTTGTATAGCAATGAGATGATGACCAGGGCGAGGATCCTGCGCGCTTGTCCGGCAATCCTCTCCAGCCTGCCCCCTGAGCCCGGCTCGACCCAATCCGGAAATCTTGATGGCGCTGCGACAAGCCGCCCAACAGGGCCGTGTCGCGAAGCCTTTGCAACGGGCGGTGGCTGCGCGCTAAGGGTCGCATCGATAAAGCAGCCCCCCCTTTTTCATGATCTGCCAGGACTGATCTATGGCCAGCCGTACTCCAATCCAGCAAAACACCGATATCCGCTTTCTTGGTCGGCTGCTTGGCGACGTTATCCGCAAACACGCAGGAGAGCGTTTGTTCGAGCGGACCGAGGAAATCCGGCGCGCCAGTATCTCGCGCCATCGCGGCGAGGCGATTGCTGAACTCGGGCTGGACCGGCTTGATCTCGATGAGACGCTCGCCTTCGTGCGCGGCTTCGGGCTGTTCTCGATGCTCGCCAATCTGGCCGAGGACCGCGCCGCGCCCGTCGCGCAAGGGGCAAGCGATCTTGCTGCAGCGCTGCGCGTTCTGGAGAAGGACGGCATTTCAAGAGCGCAGGTTGAGCGATTGCTGAAAGGCGCTTTGATCGCCCCCGTCTTGACCGCCCATCCGACCGAAGTGCGGCGCAAAAGCGTACTGGATCATCGCGGGGCTATCGCTCGGCTGATGGAACAGCGCGATGTGGTCCTCGGCGAGAAACGGAATGCAGAGGCCATAGAGGCCGCGATCGCGCGCCAGATCGCGCTCCTGTGGCACACCCGCACGCTGCGCCGCGAGCGGCTCTATGTAACTGACGAGGTCGACAATGCGGTCGACGTGATGCGCGATGTCTTCCTGCCGGTTCTGCCCAACTTGTCGGCAGGCTGGGAGGCCGCAATGGATTGCGAGCTTCCCGGCTTCGTGAAGCTTGGCAGCTGGATCGGCGGAGACCGCGATGGAAACCCGTATGTCACAGCTCAATCGCTCGATTATGCCCTTGCGCGCGCTGCCCGTCTCGCTCTCGGGGCCTACCTCGAGGCGGTCCACGATCTGGGTGCGGAGCTTTCTATCTCGAGCGAGCTTGCCTTCATCGACCCCGCGCTCGAAGCGCTTGCCGAAGCCAGCGGAGACACTTCTCCCCATCGCCGTGACGAACCGTTTCGCCGCGCCCTCGCCGGCATCTATGCGCGCCTCGCCGCAACCCACCGCAAACTCACCGGCACTGCGCCTCCCCGCAAGCCAGTGGCCGAGCGGCCCGCTTTCGGTTCGCCCGAAGAATTGCTCACCGAACTTGAAACGATCGCTTGTGCGCTTGAAAAGCTCGGCGGCGCGGGGCTTGCCAACGGGGATGAACTCGCCCGGTTGATCCGCATGGTGCGCCTGTTCGGCTTTCATTTCGCAACGATCGATCTGCGCCAGAACAGCGCGGTCCATGAACGGGTCGTCGCCGAACTGCTCGCAGCCGCCGGAGTCGAAGCGGATTATACTGCGCTCGAGGAGGCCGAGCGGATCGCGGTGCTTCGCTCTGAGCTGTCGGGAACGCGGCCGCTGCAAATTGCCTGGCACCACTATTCCGAGGAAACCACCGCCGAACTCGCGATCATCGACGCGGTCGCTCGCGCACACGATCGCTTCGGCCCTACAGCGATCACGCAGTATATCGTTTCCATGGCGACAAGCGTTTCGGACCTCCTCGAAGTGCTCATCTTGCTGCGCGAAGCGGGCCTCTACCGCCCCGGAGAAAAGGCCGATTGCCCGGTCATGCCGGTCCCGCTGTTCGAGACGATCGCTGACCTCGAGGCCGCGCCCGGGATCATGCAAGAGGCGCTCGGCCTTCCCGAACTGGCCGATCTTGCGAACGCTCGCGGTTTCCAGGAAGTGATGCTTGGTTACTCGGATTCAAACAAGGACGGGGGCTATCTCACCTCATCCTGGCACCTCGCGCGGGCGAGCGAAGCGCTTGCTGGCGTTTTCGAAGAGGCTGGCGTGACGATGCAGCTCTTCCACGGGCGCGGCGGGTCTGTCGGGCGCGGTGGGGGCTCGGCCTTCGACGCGATCCGCGGTCAACCGCGTGGAACCGTCAATGCAAGGATCCGCATCACCGAGCAAGGAGAGGTGATCGCCGCCAAATATGGCAGCCGCGAAGCTGCCATGCGCAATCTTGAGGCCATGGCGAGCGCGACCGTGCTCGCAACACTTGAACCCGAACGGATCGCGCCCTCTGATGCGACGCGCTTCACAGAGGCGATGGAAGACATTTCACGCACAGCCTTCGCCGCCTACCGTTCGCTCGTCTATGAAACACCAGGATTTGTCGAACTGTTCAGACAGATGACACCGATCGCCGAAATTGCGGGGCTGAAGATCGGCAGTCGTCCCGCCAGCCGAAAGGGCAGCGGCCGGATCGAGGACCTGCGCGCCATCCCCTGGGTGTTCTCCTGGAGCCAGGCCCGCGTTATGCTGCCCGGCTGGTATGGTGTTGGTCAAGCGCTTGGCGCGTTCGAAGACAAGGGGTTGCTGCGCGCGATGGCAAAGGAATGGCCGTTCTTCCGCAATGCGCTGGCCAATATGGAAATGGTGCTGGCGAAATCCGATATGAAGATTGCGCGGCAATATGCTTTGCTTGCGGAAGACCCCGCGCTCATGGAGCGGATTTTCCCGCAGATCGAAGATGGAGCGAGCCGTGCGCATGATGCGCTGCTGGAAGCGACAACGCAGGCCTGTCTGCTCGAAAAATCACCCCAGCTCGATGCCTCGATTCGGTTGCGCCTGCCGTACATAGAGCCGCTCAATCTGCTTCAGATTGAACTCCTCCGGCGCCATCGCGGCGGCGAGGCAGATCCGCGAATTGCCGAAGGCATCAAGCTCTCGATCAACGCGATCGCGACAGCGCTTCGCAACAGCGGCTAGCACCTCGTTAGAGACCGAGCACGCCCGGATTGATGATCCGATCAGGGTCCAGCTCGCGCTTGAGTGCGCGAACGAGCGCGAGATGGACCGGATCGTGGTCCTCGAGATAGGGATAGGTACGCCCGATCTGATAATGAACGCCGCCATGCTCGTGCATCAGCGCGACAACCTCGCGCTTCATCAGCTTGACGAGCTCCTCCGCTTCGGGCGCAGCCACGTAAGTGGGCAGGCTGGCCAGATGGCCGGGTTCGACCGTGCGCTCATGATAGACATTGCGCGCATCGGGCCAATAAAAAGTCGGTTCGTAGATGAAAACGCTCGTGCCAATGGCCATGAACATGCCGCCGGTATAGATGCCGTGCGCATTCATCTCGTCGCGGCGCGAAGCCCAGTATCGTGTCAGCGCAGCGTGAAAAGGTCGCGCCGCGCCATGTGGCAATTGCGCGTGCATGGGCAACCATCGCTCGCCTTTCGGCCCGATAACGTTGTTGAGCGGGGCAAACGGCATTGCGCGGACGATTTCGGGCACGCTTGGCGGGATCGATTGGCCAAATTCGCCCGCGATCCGCTTTATCTCGGCGATCCGGCGGTCTGCATCGGCCTGGTCGAAGCCCTCTGCGATCCAGTGACCTGCAAATGTCGCGCTGGCAATATTCCTTGATCCGGCCAGCGCCATTTTCGCAATCGTCTTTGCCCCCTTCGCGAGTGAGGTGCTGCTTTTCATCACCGCGCCCGCCATTTCGAGCTTGTCCGATAAATCAGCCTCGCCGATCTGGCCCTGCTGGAGCGCCTCATCGAGGCCGAAATTCTCCTCCGCAAGCCCGCTCGCAGCGACCCGGCGGAGCGCCTCGTGCAAATCCTCGAAGCGCGCGAAATCGAACGAAGCAGCGCCATGCGCAGTCGCCGCCCTTTCCAGCGCGAGCGTGATCTTCACCTTGATGCCAAGCGCCCCGCAATCGCCGGTGAACAGGCCCGCGAGGTCTGGTCCGTAATGCCGCGAGAAAGGCAGGGCCGGGCCTGAAAGCGCGCTCCCGGTAGAGAGCAATTCTCCCGTACCGGTAACCACGGCGAGCGAAATTACGCTGTCGGCTGCCGTCCCTTGCCCGTGGCTGATCGCGTTCATCGAAACCCCGCCCGCAACGGTCGCGTTGAGGCCCGAATAACTTCCCCAGAAGCGCGTCTTGAGACCCCGCGCAGAGAGCGTCTCGCGCAATTCTGCCCAGGTTACGCCTGGTTCGACGCTCACAAGCGCGTTGTCTGGATCGATCTCGATCGCCTTCATCCGCGCAAAGTCCAGCGTAATCCCGCCCTGGCGCTCATGGGCATAGGCATCGGTGTAGCTCGCCCCGCCGCCACGCATCACAATGGGCACAGCGCGTTGGCGCGCATGGCACACTAGCTGGGCGATTTCCTGAGCGCTGCCGGGCCGAACCACCGCGACCGGCAGTTCCCGGCGCCTGAAAACATCGGTCGCATAGAATTCAAGCGATTCGGGATCGGTCAGGACGTTGTCCGGTCCGACGATTGCAGCAAGGCCCGCCACCGCGTCCTGCCCATACTGGAGTGCTGTTGCCATACTGCAACCCTACGCAGGACCTGCTGCCGGGCGCTCTTGGGTGGCGCCTCTCTCCGCCAATCGGATATTTGCCGGTCAACTTTGCGTGAGGGAGAGCAGCTCGTAGTGCCCTTCGAGAAAGTCCCAGCGCATGAAGGCCAGCACGTCGAGGCTCTGGCACAGCCACATTTCGATCGGCGGATACTCCCATAGGTCACCGTGAGAAAGCGGCAATCGAACGCGCCCGCCCCGACCTCGCGCCGCTCGGTTCCATGATCCTCAATCACTGCGCATGTTGCATGTAAGCCGGGCACCCCGCCGCCGTTGGCCGCGAGCGAATTCGCGTGCACCGTGATCTTGGCGCGACGGTCCGCTCCCATCGCGCGCGCGATCCAGCCATCATTGACAAGCGAATGGGTGCCGAAGAAACAGCAGGGCGCAGCGCTCTCGATGTGCTCTGCTTCGCCATGCGCTGGCGCGATACGGGCGTGAATCTTGGACGGACCGAAACTGTAATGTCCGCTCCCCAGAAGCACGCCGCCCTCGATCGTGCGCACGAAGGCCTCGCGCGGTCTGTCGGTCGCATCGAGGCAAAGAAGGCAGTCGCGAACGAGTGCATCGTCATCCATTATGCATTGGGCCCGAAGGACGCTTGAGCCATCTGCCTCGCGCGAGACGCTGAACAATTCGCTTCCCGCGCGCACGCCTTGCACACCGAAATAGCCGATCGTCCCGTGAAGATTGTGACGAGCTTCAGTCATCGAGTCTTCCTGCCCGGCCCGGCGCTGATATTGCATCCGCGTCAACTTCGATCTCCATGGAGCGGACAACCTCAGTCAGCTCCGTTTGCGATCGCGACCATTCACCGATGATGGTGGTCCTGTCGCTTCACAAGATCAATTCCTGTGCGCCGCGCAACACCAGAATACGAAAAGGATTTCTAAAGATGGTGAGTCCTGCTGGGTTCGAACCAGCGACCTACTGATTAAAAGTCAGTTGCTCTACCGACTGAGCTAAGGACCCCCAAATGGATTGCGGATGAGGAAGGTATGGTTGCCTTATCGGGTGGCCCGGATAGAAAGCGCAGTGCCGCTGGTCAAGCACCCTTCCCCCGCATCAGCAATGATAGCAGATTGTCTACCGGCCAGCCTTGTCAGAATCCTTCGGTGTCGCGGGCAGCGGCGACCGCATAGTGCCGGGCGATTTCAGTATTTCCGGGGGCAGCCTGTCTCGCCTTAGCCAACAAGGTGCGGGCTTCGTCGCGCTTTTGCCCACTTTGCCAGAGCGCCCAGCCGAGTGTATCGAGGACTTGCGCGCTTCGCGGGGCCAGTTGGAGAGCGCGGCGGGCGAGCGCAATTGCTGCCTCATGCTCGCCCAGATTGGATTTGACGGCGGCAGCATTGTTGAGAAGGACCGCATCGCGCTTGCCCGCGCCATCGACAAGCGGAGCGTAGATCGCGTCTGCCTCCTTCCAATTGCCCGCCCGAATAGCCTCCCCCGCAGCCACCAGTTCGCGATCGAAAGTGGGTCTTGAAGCGCGTTGCTCCAGCAACGATCTGATACGCGGCACCTCGCTGCTGCCCGCCCTTTCGGCGAGGGCGAGCGCAAGGGCAAGTGCGCCTTCATCAGCCTGGGGATCATCAAGCACCGGTCGGATCGTGGACCATGCATTCCCGAATTCGCCAATCTGTGCATGGCTCTCAGCCAGCATGCGGCGCGCAAGGTAATCGTCACTGGCCTGCTCGAGATAATCCCGGAGCGGAAGAACTGCCGTCCCATATTGCCCGCGCGCTGCGTCAATCAAGCCCCGCAGCCGCGCAAAGCTTGGCGTGTTGGAGAGACCTTGCGGCACTGTCTCGATCAGTTCGAATGCCCGCTCAATCTCGCCTGCATTGTAAGCCATCTGTGCGGCGAACAGCAGGCCGACCGGGTGGGGTGATCCGGCCGAATTTGCCTTGTTGATCCAGTTCGCAGCCTCATCCGGATTGCCGCGATCATGGGCAATGGCGGCGAGCGCAAGCATCGCGGTCTGGTTTGCGGGTTGCACATTGAGTGCGGCTGTGAATCTTGCGGACGCCTCATCGAGCGCGCGTCGGCTCATTGCCATTCGCCCGCCAAGCATCTGCGCCTGGGCTATCGCCGGCTCATGTTCGAGAACAGGCGCAAGACGCCTCGCAGCTGCCAGCGGTTGCCCATTATCCCACAATCGCTCGGCATCGATCGTTACGAGTCGGGGATCATCTGGAAATTTGGCCAACCCTTCCTTGAGGCGAGCATAGGCCGTGTCCAGATCCCCCTTCGCGAGCGAAAAGGCGATCGCTGCGGTGTAGGCAAGGGGTACGTCGTAGCGAAGGCTGGCGAGTGTTTTTTCCGCAGCGCTCAGATAGTTTGCCATGATCTGCGCTTCAGCCAGTTTCGCCAGGGCAATGCTGCTTGGATCCTCCGTACTGGACGCCCGCTCGAACATGCTGACAGCACGTTCGGCGTTGCCCAGAGCCAGCGCAATATCTCCGGCGAGCATTGCGACCCTTGCGTCTTCGGGCCGCGCATCGAGCGCCCTCTCGATGTGCTCCATCGCAGTTCGCGGCGAGCTTCGATTATAGGCGAGACGCGCGGCCGCGAAGGCATCATCGGGCTGGGACTCGCATCCGGCTAAAAGCGGCGAGAAAGCTAGCGCAAGCGCCGCGGCTGTCCCACTGCGCTTGCCAAATGCCAGGGTGCGGCCGAGCCGATGGACAAAAAAGATCTTCGCCATGGACAGCACCCCTAGCATCGGACCCTTAATAGCGCGTTTGGCACGGCCCCATGTCGCGTTATTTGACAGGTGCAGTGTGCAAGATCGGTGCATTAATCACATAAATTACGAGATTTATTAGTTTTCACAGGGTGTGGCACGCATCTTGCTCGCTATTCTTTAACGATGTGTGAAGAGCACGATCTTCACGATCGAACTTGCGAGCCTGCCCGGTGCATGAAGCGCCAGGCAGGGCATGTTCGCGACAATTTGACGGGGGAACGAAATGCAAAATCGGTTCAAAGCGGCAGCGATCGCACTTGCAGCCATGATGATGGCTGGGACAACCCCCGCTTCTGCAACGATCTTCGAATACACAATGACCAATGGCGATGTGTTGACGATCGACAAGGCCAACGGCACCGGCTCCTGGAAAGGCGCCAAGATCGATACGAACTTCACGGGCGATTTCAGCGCCTTTGCCGGTGGACCGAACCCAAGCTTCATGGGCGAACTCACAACCCTTACGGGCTTCCGCATCATCAACGGAACTTCACAAAGCCCGACAACGACGAACGGCAATCGCACGCATCCCTACATGCTCAAGACCAAACCCCACAACAGGTTTAACCTGTGGGCCTGGTGGGGCGACCCGGTCGTCTCGGGCGATTACATCAGGAAGGTCGGCGAATACAGCGCTACCCACCCGCCGACCGACGTACCTGCTCCCGGCGTGCTCGCCCTGCTTGGGGCTGCGCTCATCGCACTCGGCTTCGGTCGCCGCACGCGCCGTCGGATCACTCCGACCTGATCCGCCTTCCAAATCGCATGGGTGCGTCCTACGCTGCATCGGTGGCGAGTAGAGCAACGCTTGTTCTTGCTGGCACGTGCGCGCAAATGTGAGAGCGAAATGCCACGACGCGGATCGCGCCATGCGCCAGCGATCTTCGCTGCGGGATCGAGCACGAACCGGCGCTGCGAATAGAGCGGATGGGGGACCATGAGCCGATCGCTTTGCCAAGGACCGCCGCTCCATAAGATCACGTCAAGATCGAGAATGCGCGCGCGCCATCTGCTTCCGCGCCGCTGATTGCGACTGCGGCCAAAGGCGCGCTCGATATGCTGGAGATGATCAAGGAGATCTGCTGGATCGAGCGGGCTTGCGACCGTGGCGGCTGCATTGGCATAGCGCCTGCGGGACGGCCCGACCGGATGGCTTTCCACGATCGGCGAGGTGGCGACAAGACGGCAAGGGCTTTGGTTTAGTGCCTCGAAGGCTGCCTTGCACACCATCCGCGGCCCACCGAAGCGGGCACTGCGCATATTCGAGCCCAGCGCAATAAGATAAGACTGGCCAGATTGGCGTGTGGCAGGCGGGATCGGCGGCAAGGCTCTGTCAGATGTCCTCGGCAATCCTGCCATAGAGTTGCGGGCGACGGTCGCGGAAGAAGCCCATGCCGGCACGGTGCGTGGCGGCCTGAGCGAGATCGAGCGTTGCAACCAGCACGCCTTCCTCGTTCGCACCGAACTGACTGACCAGATCGCCCCATTCGTCGCTGATAAAGGAGTGACCGTAAAAGTTTTGTTCGCCTTTCTCTCCCTCGACCCCGATCCGATTGGCCGAGACCACCGGCATGCAGTTCGAGACCGCGTGGCCGATCATCGCGCGGCGCCACATGCGGCTCGTGTCGAGCTCGGCGTCATAGGGTTCGGAGCCTATCGCGGTGGGATAGAACAGCACATCTGCACCCTTTAGCGCCATGACCCGCGCACATTCGGGGTACCACTGGTCCCAGCAGATGCCGACGCCGATGCGCACGCTGGCACCATCGTCGCTCGGCACGTCCCAGACCTTGAACCCATCATTGCCGGGGCGGAAATAGTATTTTTCCTCATAGCCTGGCCCATCGGGGATGTGGCTCTTGCGATAGGTCCCCAAGATCGCGCCATCAGGGCCAATCATTGCCAGTGTGTTGTAATAGTGATGCCCGTCGCGCTCGAAGAAACTGGTCGGAATAGCAACCTTCAGCCGCGCCGCCTGCTCTTGCATCGCGATGACGCTGGGGTGCTCGGCGGTCGGCTTAGCCAGCGCGAACAGCGCCTCCTCCTCGACCCGGCAGAAATAGGGGCCAGAGAAGAGTTCGGGCGGCAGGATCACCTTCGCGCCCTTGCGCGCGGCCTCCTCGACCAGCGCGCTCACGGCTGCGATGTTATCAGCTTCGTCCTCGCGCGAGAGTGCGAGTTGCAGGGCGGCGACGGTGAGTTTGCGCATCTCGCGGCTCAAATAGGATCACGCGGGCTTTCTGAAAAGCCCGGCGGGCGTCAGGCCGGCTTTCTGAACAGCAATGTCATACGATCGCTCTCGCCGATCGCCTCGTATTTCGCGCGGTCGGTATCGCCCAGCGCGTAGCTCGGCGGCAGGGTCCACACGCCCGCTTCATGATCGGCCGGGTCGTTCGGGTTCGCGTTGATCTCGGAAGTGTCGACCAGCTCGAAGCCCATGCCCTCGAAGTAGTCGATCAGCTCATCCTCCTTCAGATAGCCCTTGTTGCCATCAACATAATCCGCAGGCGCGTCTGCCTTGGCGCGGTGCTGCACAACCCCGAGCAGCCCGCCGGGCTTCAGCGCCGAATGAAGTGCCTCGATCTCGCCATCGGCGATACCCCAAGGCTTGAGATTGTGCATCATGCGGAAGATCAGGACCCGGTCGACAGTGCCGGCGACCTCAGCAGGGATGGCGGTCCCGAAAAAGAACGGCACTTGGTCCTCGTTGAGCCCGAGGGCCTGCGCCTGTGTTGCAGCGAAGCTCTCACCGCCTTCTCTAACCCGTTCGACAAACTGTTCGCCGAGCGAAGCGGCGGCCTCTGGCGCGAAGCCGACCGCGATGTATCGGCCGTCTTCGGCCAGATAGGGCGCGAGCACTCGAGTGTACCAGCCGCCTCCCGGTGCGTATTCGATGACGGTGTGATCGGGCTCGACTTCGAAGAATGCGAGCGTTTCGGCTGGATGGCGGAAGCCGTCGCGTACTGTGTCCTCGGTGCGGCGTTCGTGGGCGAGGACTTCGTCAAGCTTGCTCTTCGCGCTCGGAGGGGTCGCTGCGGCGCTATCAGCGCTGTCCGCGCTCTGGGCGGTCGGAGTACAGGCTACGAGCGCGAGCGCGCCAAGCGCCGCGGCGGAAAAAAAGATGGTCCTCATTGTTCAATCCGCCTTCTTGAACAGCAGCGTCATCCGGTTGCTCTCGCCGATCGCGAGATATTCAGAACGCCGCGGATCACTCTCGCCCGTGGCGAGCGTTGGCGGGAGAGTCCACACGCCGCTCTCCCAATTAGCGGGATCCTTGGGGTTCATGTTGATGTCGCTCTCGGCAGCCAGTTCGAAGCCGTTGGCCTCGAAGATCGCGATCACGTCCTGCTTGCGCATGTAGCCGCGCTGGCGCGTGCCGTAATCGTCATAGCTCGCACCTTCCGGCGCCATGTGCTGGACGACGCCGACCATGCCGTTGGGCTTGAGCATGCGGCGCGCCGCCTTGAGCACGTCGTCGGCGTTGTTGCCCATGTTGAGCCCGTGCATCGAACGGAAGATCAGCACCCGGTCGACCGTTCCGGCGACATCCTCGGGCATTTCATCGATCTCGAAGGCCATGATGTCATCTGGCGATTTCTCGGAAGCGGTCGCCACCGTATTCTTGAACATCTCCGTCCAGCCCTTGGCGCGCGCTTCTTGGGCGCGGGTGCGATAGGTTCCGGCATCGCTGTCCGGATTGAAGGCGATGTACTGGCCGCGCTGCGAAATCCACGGTTCCAGAACCTTGGTATACCATCCGCCGCCCGGCGAAAATTCGGCGACCGTCATGGTCGGCTCCACACCGAAGAACTCCAGCGTTTCGACCGGACGACGATACTGATCGCGAGCGCGATCATCGGCGCGGTGATCGCTGGCGAGGATTTCCGAAAGGCTCTCCATCTCGCCATTGGCCATGTCCTGCGCGAGCGTAGGAGCCGACAGAAGCGCGCCCAAAGCGAGCGCTGCAAAGACTGTGCGTTTCATGATGGGTTCCTCTCTTTGGTATGCATTGACTGCTGTATGTCCTGACGCGGTGACGCTCCGATGACAAGGCTTCACTCGCCCGAGGGTGGAAACGCGCGCGCGAAATCCTATGTCGAACGGGCAAAGGAGTCTGAGACAGCATGGAACAAGCAATTATTGCAGGCGGCTGCTTCTGGTGTACCGAGGCGGTGTTTCGCGACGTCATCGGCGTGAGCGAAGTCGAAAGCGGCTATATCGGCGGCGACAAGCCCGATCCAAACTACAAGGAGGTCTGCACCGGGCGCACCGGCCATGCCGAGGCGATCCGCGTCACCTTCGATTCGGGCGAAATCAGCCTGGCCGAGATCTATGACGTATTCCTCGGCACCCATGATCCGACCCAACTCAACCGCCAGGGCAATGATGTTGGCACGCAATACCGCAGCGCGATCTTTCCGCTTTCGGCTGAGCAGGGCAAGGAAGCCGAAGCGGCAATCGGGCGGTGGAACGCCGAGAATGGCGCGATGGCCGTGACCACGATCGAAGGGCTCGATGGCGACGAGCAGACCGCGCAGTGGTATCCGGCGGAGGATTATCACCAGGAATACTGGGAGGGCGAGGGCCAGCGCAATCCCTATTGTCTCGCGGTGATCCCGCCCAAGATCATGAAACTGCGCAAAAGTTTCCAGAAGTATGTGAAGGCCGACGCCTAGGCTTTGCGCCAGCGTGCGATGAAGAAGCCGTCCAGGCCGCCATCATCGCGCAGCATTCCCGGATGGGTCCGCAGCCATCCCTCAGGCGTCGGCGCGAGGCCGCGCGGAAGCTCGTTGGCGGTGATCGGCAAGGCTTCAACCTCAAGGGCGTGGCTCATCCACTCTGCCTGATCCTCACCCTCCGCGCGTTCGAGTGAGCACACAGCATAGAGGAACAGGCCGCCTGGCTTCAACCAGCCGATCGCGCGTCCTATCAGCCTGCGCTGCACTTCGGCCATCGCAGCTATGTCGCGCGGGCCGATCCGATGAAGGACGTCGGGGTGGCGGCGGCAGGTACCGGTCGCGGTGCAGGGCGCATCGAGGAGGATCGCATCGAACTCATGCTTGGGCTCCCAGGTCAGCGCGTCAGCCCGCACCGGGGAAGCGGCGAGGCCGGTGCGCTTGAGATTGGCCTTGAGCAGATCGAGCCGCCGCTTCGAGAGATCGAGCGCGGTCACCTTCCAGCCAGCTGCGCTCAGCGCCATGGTCTTGCCGCCAGGCGCGGCGCACAAATCGAGCGCATGGCGCTCTTTTCCGGCGCCCAGCAGCGCGGTAGGCAGTTGCGCGGCAAGATCCTGGACCCACCACTCACCATCGTCGTATCCGGGCAGCGCCTCAATCGCGGAGCCTCGCGGCAGGCGGACATGACCCGGCATAAGGTTGACGCCCCCCATTCGGCTCGCCGCTTCCACCGTCTGGGAGGACGACTTCAGCGCAAGATCGAGCTCTGGCGGATGTGTCAGCCCTTGCGCAATTTCGGTCGCTGTCTCGCCCCATCGTTCGCGCACCGCCTCAGGCAGGCTCGGCGCATCGGGCAGCGTCGCACCCTGCTTCACCAGCGTGCCGAACACCCCATGTGCGAGCCGACGCGGGCCTCCGGAGAGCAGCGGCAAGGCGGTTGCGATCACCGCATGCGGAGGCGTCTCCAGCCGTAAGGCCTGCGTCAACATCAGCCGCAAGACGCTGCGCACCTTTGCATCTTCGGGAAGGCGCTGACGCGTGGCGCTGTCTATCAAGCTATCGAGATCGACTAGCCAGCGCAAAGCCTCCGCCGCGATCGCGCGCGCGAGTGCCCGATCGGGCCCGCTGCGCACGTCGCGCAGTGCGGCGGAACCGGCCTGTTCCAGCGTTTCGTCCCGGCGCAGCACGGCATCGAGCAGCTTGAGCGCGGCGCGCCGCGCATGAATTCCAGGAGCCTGTGCCATATGCGAGGCGGCGTTAGCGGCGAATGAAACCAAGCGCCAGCGCGAGCGTTTGACTCACATGACCAAACAGAAATCCGAAGCGGCGAAAAACTTCAAGAAGCCTGCGCATTGGACCAACGATCCTCCGCCCAATCCCAAGGCGGTCGATCCGTTGAAAGACGAGCCGCGCGAAATCTCGCCAACTCGTTACGGCGACTGGGAGAAAAACGGCATCGCCTGGGATTTTTAAGCGCGGCAGGCACTCTGCCCGCGAAGGCAGGCGCTTTCGCAGCGACTAGAGCTTCACGAACCGCACTTTCAGACCATCCTTGGGCTGCGGGATCGGCCAGGGCTGCCAATCAGGAGCGTAGGCCGCACCGCCTTCGACCGGCTCGATCCGGTATTGCTGGAGCATTTGCGCCAGGAGGACCTTGATCTGCATGTAGGCGAAGTGGAGCCCGAGGCACATGTGAGCGCCTCCACCAAAGGGCACCCAGGCGTATTTGTGCCGCTCGCGCACCTTCTCGGGCGTGAAGCGCAGCGGGTCGAAGGCTTCGGGATCGTCCCAGTAATCGGTCGAATGGTGTGTCCAGTGAATGTTGATGCCAACCATCTGGCCGGCCGGGATGCGGTAGCCGCCATATTCGAAATCCCGCAGCGCGCGGCGCGGCATTGACGGGACAGGCGGGATCAGCCGAAGCGTTTCCTTGAAGGCCATCTCGGTGAGTTCGAGGCTGCCCATGTCGTCGTAATTCAGAGGTCGCGGCTTGCCCTTGCCATCAGGCCCGCCTGTGACCGCGACGATCTCCTCGCGCAGCTTCGCCTGCCATTCGGGGATGGTGGCGAGATAATAGAGCATCGAGGTCGCCGAGGAAGTGATTGTGTCGTGCGCGGCCATCATGAGGAAACTCATGTGATCGACCACCTCGTCGACCGGAAGGAGCGAACCATCCTCGCGCGTGGCGGTGGCGAACTGGCTGAACATGTCCTGCCCGCCGCCCTCGCGTCGGCGGCGATTGGTCTCGCGGGTAAGATATTCGACCATGTAGGCCCGCCCATCGACGCCCTTCTTCATCTTGGTGAAGGGCAGCGGGCGACGAATCGGCGCGACCGAGGCCTGCACCATATCGACAAAAGCCGTATTGATCCGGTCGGCTTCCGGGCCCCAGGGGATGCCGAGGAAGCTGTCCGCCGCAAGATCAAGCGTCAACTGCTTGATCACCGGCTGGAACTGCATTTCGCCATCCCATTTGGCCGTCTCGCGGGCGATCCCGTTGTTGAGCGCGCCGGCATAATGGCGCATCGGCTCCGGCTTGAAGGCGATCGAGAGCGCGCGCCGATCAATCCGGTGATGATCGAAATCGAGCAGCATCAGCCCGCGCGGAAAGAGCTGGTCGAGCACCGGGCCCCAGCCCTGCTCGCTCGAGAAGATGCGCTCCTTGTTGAACAGCACGAGCTCGTTGGCATCGGCGCCGATCAGCTGGACGGTGAAGCCGCCGAAGGCGCGGTTTTTGTAGACCCGGCCATAGGTCTCGATCATGCGCTGCGCGAAGCCATGAGGATCGGCAAGCATCTTGAACGTGTTTCCCACGAGCGGCCAGCCTGCCTCCCCCGGAATGTGTGCGATCGCGGCTTCGTCAGGGACGCCCTCGCTCCAGTGCGGGAAGGGATTGGAATCAAGCCTTTCGGCAGTCTGCGCGTCCTTTGCAGGAGGGTTGGCTTCGCGGGCAAGTGTGGCCATGAGCGTGCTCTTTACATTCCGGTTTGCGTTTCCGCCGATTCAGTACGGCAAAACAACTAACCTGAATGTAAATAAGCCGAGGCGCTAAATCCAGCCGGAAAGTTCGCGCCGGATGATCGTCTCGAGCATGGCGATGCCGCTTTCGCTCACATTGAGGCAGGAGAGGACGGCATATTCCTCGCCGCCTGCCTCGATAAATTCGTCGCGACCTTCAAGCGCAAGCTCTTCCAGGGTTTCGACGCAGTCAGCCGAAAAGCCGGGTGCCGCGACCACAAGCCGCTTGGTGCCCTTCTCACCCTCCGCAATGAGCGTGTCGTCGGTCGCAGGCTCAAGCCACTTGGCCCGGCCGAAACGCGACTGAAAGGTCGTCTCGAAGCGCACCCCTTTGAACTCGGGCAGGTGTTCGAGCCGCTCTCGCAGCAACCGGGCACTCTTGTGGCAATGGCAGTGATAGGGATCGCCTCGCTCAAGAGTGCGAAGCGGCATGCCATGAAAGGAATGAAGCATGACCTCTGGCTCGAAGTCGAGCGCTGCAACCTGCCTGGTGAGATCCTCGGCGAGCGCGTCAAGATAGGCCGGGTCATCGTGGTAGGGTGGCAGGAAGCGCAGCGCCGGCTGCCAGCGCATTTCGCCCAGCACGCGGGCAACCTCATCGAACACGGTCGCCGTGGTCGCAGCGCAATATTGCGGATAGAGCGGTGCGACTAATATCCGGTCGCAGCCCTTTTCGGTAAGTTCGCGCAGACGCTGTTCGATCGAAGGCGAGCCATAGCGCATCGCGTAATCGACCACGAGATTACCGCCCAGTTCCGCAGCGATCGTTTCCGCCTGGCTCGCCGTTATATCGGCAAGCGGCGATCCGCGCTTGGTCCAGATCTTGGAATAGGCCCTCGCGCTCTTGGCGGGCCTCGTGTTGAGGATGACCCCGCGCAGGATCGGCTGCCAGGCGATCGGCGGGATCTCGATGACGCGCCGGTCCGAGAGGAATTGCTTAAGGTAGCGTTTGACCGCCGCCGGATCGGGTGCGTCCGGCGTACCAAGATTGACGAGCAACACGCCAACGCTTCCGCTCCTGACGGGCGGATGATCGTTAGGAAGATGTTGCGGTTGCCAGGTCATTGGATCGCTTAACGCTTGAGAAGACGAGGGTATCCCTTACACAAAACGCGCGCGGTTTGGGCTTTAATACCGATTCTGACAAGAGAACGCTCGTTCACAATCCGCCAGAGAGCAGTGGAAGTCGGCGCAGCCTCAATCCGGTCGCAGAAAACAGGGCATTCGCAATCGCGGGCGGCGCTACAGCCGTGCCAAGCTCGCCCGGATCAACAGGCTGCGCTGTGCTTGCGACAAAGTCGATCTCGATCTCCGGGCAGTCCGCCAGGCCCGGCACGCCGAGTGATGCGTAATCGGCATCGACCGGAAGCCCGGCTCTGAATGCGGGCGCATTGCCAAGCGCCATCCCCAGACCAAATATAAGTCCGCCTTCGATCTGCTGGCGCGCGATGTCGATGTTGATGATCCGTCCGATATCCACTGCGACTGACAGCTTTGTCACGCGCACGCCGCCCTCGCCGGCCCTGGCCGTTGCGATGCATGCGATCCGTCCGCCGGTCTCGGCATCGCCAATCCGGTGGCAGGCAAGCCCCTGACCGCTCTGATCGCTGCCACCGCCCCAATCTGCGAGGCTTGCCACGCGCTGCAAACACCCCGCCATGCGCAGATCATTACCCAGCATCGCCATGCGAAAGGAAAGCGGCTCGCGTCCATTGGCCGCGGCGATTTCGTCGATGAAGCTCTCGATCGCAAAGGCTGTATAGCCATGGGCATTCCCGCGAACGCGTCCAACGGGAAGGCCAATCTCGACCGGGACATGCTCGACATGAACCGCAGGCAGCGCATAGGGCGGGACGGCTCCCTCGCACACCAACAAGTCCTTTTGTCCGGTGGATTCGCGTATGGCCGCCCAGCTCGTACGATTGGCGAACAGGCGCCGGCCGAATTCGAGCGCCGCGGGTGGGCAGGCGATGCGCACGCGCAGAGCATCGATCGCACCGCGCGAGCCGCCACGCGGATCGGCCAGCTGCGCACCCAGCAGCATGTAGGCTGGCTGGCGCGGACGCGCCTTGACGAATTCCTCGCGCCGCGGCCAGGTGAGCTGGACCGGGCGCTCCAGCTCCCGTGCTATCTGCGCGATCTCGATCGCATGATCGTGCTCGAGGCGGGCATCGAAGCTCCCACCAGCCGAGACCGGATAGAGCACGACTTTTTCGGTGCTCAGGCCGATCGCCTTGGCAGCGGCCCGGCGCGCCTGTTCGGGCGCCTGGCTCGCGATCCAAAGCTCGAGCCTGCCATTTGAATAGCGCGCTGCCGCGCTCGCCGGTTCGAGCGGGGCTGCAAAATGAGGCTCGACTTCGTAGCGCCGCGCAAAGTCAACCCGTTCCATCGCCCCTTTGCCAAGCCCTGTCTGGTCGATGGTAAAGGAGCTTCCTCCTCTTAGCAGCGTATCGAGGCGAGCTGCGATGGCGTCGCTTTCGACAGGAAATGCGGTCGAAAATCGGGGTTCCATCGCGTTCAAAGCCTCATCGGCCGCCCACCATGTCTGCGCTGCTGCGGCGATCCATCGTTTGCTGCGAACAATGCCTTGAAGGCCCTGGATAGCGCTCGCCGCTTGGGCATTGAAATCCGCGAGCTCAGCCCCGTCGAGCGGGCCGTGACGAATGGCGGCATAGACCATGCCGGGCAGGCGGATATCCGCCGCGAATTGCAGGCTGCCGTCAACTTTCGCAGGAAGATCGATGCGGGGAAAGGCAGGCTCGGCAGTATCACCTGTGATGCCCACACCGGGCATGCTCTCGTATGCGGGCGGCTCTGTCCTGATCGGGGGGGGATCGGGCGGCGACTGGATGGCAGCGCCTGCGGCCAGGTCTCCGAAGGTTGCTGTCTTGCCGGCATGACTGACAAGCCCTTCGGAGACATCGCATTCTTCCCAAGCAACACCCCAGCGCTGCGCGGCCTCGAGCATAAGCATGGCTCGCGCTGAGGCAGCAGCATATCTGGCCGGCGCTTCATAAGCAGCAAGCGAGGTGCCATCGGCAGTTGCGGTAAACCGCTGGCTGAAGGCGAAACGCTCGGCGAGATAATCATCTGCGGCCTCGGAAAGGCCGCTCGTGACGGGATCAATCAGAGAAGACCAACGCCTGGCGAGAGGGATATTCGGATAAACGGAAGAAATCGGCGCGGGCTCGACCGCAATCTGTCGCCAATCCGCCTTCAGTTCAAAAGCGATAATCTGTGCCAGCAGGGTGGCGATCCCCTGCCCCATTTCGAGCTGTGGCACGGCGACCGTAACCACGCCGTCTTCACCGATCTTGAGCCAAGCATCGAAGACATGCTCGCCTTCCCCACGCAGGAGGGGACTGGGATAGTCGCGCGGCAAGAACCACCAGGCCACGAGCAATCCGCCGCCGATAGCAGCGCCCACCGCAAGGCCGCGCCGCGACATCTGCATGATCTAGACCGCCCCTGTGTCGAGCCAGCGTACGAGCTTCTGAGCGACAGTACGGAACGGCTCAGCCTGCGGGCCATCCTGTGCGGCCGGTGGCTCTCCGGCGTCACCCGCCACGCGGGTCTCGATGGTTAGCGGGATGCGACCGAGGAACGGTATCTCGAGCGCCTGTGCGAATTTTTCGACACCGCCCTGGCCGAAGGGATCGCTGATCTCGCCACAATGGGGACACTCATATCCTGCCATGTTTTCGACAAGGCCGATGATCGTGACTTCGCCCTGCTCGAACAATTGCCCCGCTCGCGCAGCATCAAGCAGCGCCAGGTCTTGCGGAGTGGAGACAAGGATCGCGCCGTCGGGCTTGTTGTCGGCCATCATCGAGAGCTGCACGTCGCCCGTGCCCGGCGGCAGGTCGATGAGGAGCAGGTCGGTCTCGTCCCACTCGGCGTCGACCAGCTGCGCAAGCGCCTTGCCCGCCATCGGCCCGCGCCAGGCGAGCGCCTTGCCTGGCGCTACCACATGGCCCATCGAGAGCACCTTCACGCCATGCGGGCTATCGAGCGCGACGAGCTTCTCCCCCTGGGTCGCCGGACGCTGCCCTTCGGTCGCGAGCAGCTTGGGCTGAGAGGGTCCATAAATGTCCCCGTCGATAACTCCAACGCGCCTTCCCATGCGCGCGAGTGCCACAGCGAGATTGGTCGTCACGGTCGACTTCCCCACACCGCCCTTGCCCGAACCGATGGCGATGATCCGGCGACGGCGGCGCTCCGCCGTGAGCGCGACATGGACTTCTTCGACCCCTTCAACCCGGGTCGCGGCAAGCTTGATTTCGGCCTCCAGCGCCACTCTTCGCGCCGCTGGCAAATCGCCGGCTTCTGCGACCAGGATAGCCCGCCCCTTGGTGATGCGCGCGGAGCGCAAGCGGTGCGACAGCTCGCTTGAGAGAACCGCGCGAAGCCGACGCTCAGCCTCGGCCGGGGTTGGATCGTTCCGGGATGATGGTGGATTGCTCATGGCTGAAGCGGTGGCGTTCGAGAGTGGGAAGGCGGGAAAGCGCGTTTTTTTGCAGCCCTAGCATCAAATTCGAACATGCCACCCCTGTTTTTCCCCGATGCGTGATCCTATAAGGGGAATATGCGAATAATTGAGCGATTGATGCAGTTCATTACCATGCCCGTCAACCAAGGGCCAAAGGCTCTGGCGATGGCTGGAAAGAAAAATCCCTGGGGCGGTTCTTCCTCGGGCGGTGATGATGGCTCGGGGGAGGCGCGGCCCGGTTCGGATCGGCCGAGCGCCGACAAGCCTGGCAATGGCGGTTCGGGCCCGCGCAATCCGTGGCTTCCGGGCGGAGGCGGCGGCAATGATGGCAGCGGCGGTCGCGGCAGGCGCACGACCAATATCGAGGACATCTTCAAGAGCCGCGGACCGGAAGGCCCGCGGCGCGGCGGCGGTGCTGGTGGTCCCGGCTTCAGGCTCCCCGAGCGTCCGGGCGGCAAGAGCTGGGTGCCGATCATCATCATCGGCGCGGTGGCGATCTGGGCCCTGGTGACGAGCGTTCACTTTGTCCAGCCGCGCGAGCAGGCCGTGGTCACGTGGTTTGGCGGAAAGTATTCGCAGACGCTCAATCCCGGCACCAACATCACCTTGCCCTATCCGATCCATCAGGTGACCAAGACCGACGTGAGCGAGATCCGCTCGGTCGACGTGCCCAAGAAGCTGATCCTGACGGGCGATCAGAACCTCGTCGATCTGGGCTATCTCATCCGCTGGAACATCAAGGATCTGACGCTGTTCCAGTTCCAGCTCGCGGACCCTGAGGAAACCGTGCTCGAGGTCGCCGAGACGGCGATGCGTTCGTCGGTCGCGGAAAAGACGCTCGACACCGTGATCGGGGGCGAAGGCCGCGCCGATATCGAACAGAACGTGCTCACGCGCATGCAGAACATCCTCGATGCCTATGGTTCGGGGATCAATGTGCAGGGCGTTGAGATCGACAAGTCCGACCCGCCTGAGCAGGTTATCGAGGCCTTCAACGACGTGCTCGCGGCCCAGCAGGATGCCGAGCGCGAACTCAACCAGGCGCGCCGCTTCGCCCAGCAATTGCTGGCCAAGGCCGAAGGCGAGGCCGCCGAGTTCAACGAGATCTACGAGCAATATCGCCTCGCCCCGCAGGTGACGCGACAGCGCCTCTATTACGAGACCATGGAAGCCGTGCTTGCCAACACCGACAAGACCGTGATCGACGCCGACGGGGTCACACCCTATCTGCCGCTCAACCAGCTGCAACGAAACACTCGCCCCGCGCCGACGACCGGGCGGCCCGCCCAGGGAGGCCAGTGAGATGGAAATGATCTGGCAACGCTACCGCTACATTCTGATCGGGCTCGGCATCCTGCTCGTGCTCGCCGCGATGAGCCTATTCGTCGTGCCCGAAACCAAGCAGGCCGTCATCATCCGGGCGGGTAAGCCGGTCCACATCGTCAACATGTACCGCCCCGACGTGCCCTATGGGCAGACCGGGGCCGGGTTCTATCTGCGCATCCCGCTCTATGACCGGGTGCAGCTGGTCGAGCGCCGCGTGCTCGATCTCGACATGAGCAACCAACAGGTGCTCACCAGCGACCAGCAGCGCCTGCAGGTCAACGCCTATGCCCGGTTCCGCATTATCCAGCCGCGTATCATGATCGAACGTGCAGGCGACGAGGAGCGGCTGCGCTCGCAGCTCTCGCCAATCCTCACCTCGGTGCTGCGCCAGGAACTTGGACGGACCACCTTTGCCAGTCTGCTCACGGCCGACCGCGGCACCGCAATGACCAATATTCGCGACCAGCTGGATCGCTCGGCCCGAGAGTATGGTGCACAAATCCTCGATGTGCGCATCAAAGCGGCCGACCTGCCGGAGGGGACGCCGCTTCAGGCTGCTTTCACGCGGATGCAATCGGACCGTCAGGAGGAAGCCGAAACAATCCGTGCCCAAGGTCGGAAGAATGCACAGATTATCCGCGCCGAGGCTCAGGCCGAGGCCGCCGAGACCTATGCCGATGCGTTCGGCAAGGATGCAGAATTCTACGATTTCTACCGGGCAATGGAGAGCTATCGCCAGACCTTCATTCAGGGCCAGGGTGCAAGCTCGATGGTGCTGGACAATGATAATGAGTATTTTCGCCAGTTTCGCGGGAAGCGCTGATTTTTAGCGCCTCGGCTGCTGATCACCGACCAAGGGTCGATCGGCGGCGACGAGCGTCAGCATCGTTCAATTGGCGTTCAGCGCCACAAAGCGCATTTATAGCGCGGAACTGACCATCAATTCGGGCGCTTGACTGATGCGCCCTGCCCGCGCCGGATGGCCTCATCGGACAAATCCCGCGGGCTCAGACGAAAAGGAACGAGAGGACGTGACAGCAGTGCGATATGTTTATGGACTGACGAGCGCGCTTCTGGTGGGAGGCGCTGCGGTTACCTTGATGACCGGCCAGCCGGTCGGTGCCCAGGTGGCTCAAAACGATGACGCGGCGATGAACCAGATCGTCCCGCGAGCCGGAGCGCCATCCAGTTTTGCCGATCTCACCGAGCAGCTTCAACCAGCGGTGGTGAACATCGCGACCCGGCAGCGCGTTGAGGTCAACCGCAATCCTTTCGCAGGCACCCCCTTCGCCGATCTTTTCAATCGTCGTCGCGGTCAGGCTCAGCCGCAGACCCGAGAGGCGCAATCGCTTGGGTCGGGTTTCATCATTTCAGCCGATGGCTTTGTCGTGACCAACAATCACGTCGTGACGCCCAACAATCGTGCAACTCTTGAGGAAATTACCGTCACCATGCCTGACGGGACCGAGTACGAGGCCGACCTTGTGGGCTCGGATGCCGCCTCGGACCTTGCCGTCCTGAAGATCAAGGCGAACCAGACCTTCCCGTTTGTCCGTTTCGGCGATTCCAGCCGGACCCGCGTCGGGGAGTGGGTCGTCGCGATCGGCAATCCATTCGGTCTTGGCGGTACAGTCACGAGCGGGATCGTGTCTGCTGTATATCGCAACACAGGTCAGGGCGGCGCCTATGATCGCTACATCCAAACCGATGCCAGCATCAATCGCGGCAATTCGGGTGGTCCTCTGTTCGACATGCGCGGCAATGTGATCGGGATCAACAACGCGATCTTCTCGCCGTCGGGCGGCAGCGTTGGCATCGGCTTTGCCATTCCCGCCGAGATTGCAGCGCCAATCGTCGATCAGCTCAAGAAGGGCCAGGAGATCGAGCGCGGTTTCCTGGGCGTCGGACTGGCCCCGGTGAGCGACGATATCGCGGATTCGCTCGGCCTGTCACGCGATCGCGGCGAGATCGTTCAAAACGTGCAGGACGATAGCGCAGCCGATCGGGCCGGGCTGATGCCGGGCGATATCATTACGCAGATCAATGGGCAGGAAGTGAATTCGGACCAGACGGTGATCTTCCTCATCGCCAACCTCCAGCCCGGAGATACCGCCGAGATCGAGGTGCTGCGCGAGGGTCAGCCTGTCATGGTTACCGCGACCTTGGGGAAGCGACCGAGCGAAGACGAGTTGCGCGAGCAGGCGCAGACCTTCGATCCCGATTCTGATGAACCGATGGACCCCGATCAGACCGATGATCTGATCGCCGAGAAGCTTGGGCTTCAGGTCATCGAACTCACGCCGCAGATCGCTCGCCGTCTGGGCGCAGATGAAGACACGACCGGAATGGTCGTTGCCGCGGTTGACCCGAGCTCGGATGCGGGGCGCAAGGGCCTGCGCCGCGGGGATATCATTCTCTCGGTGAACTACAACTCAGTCGCCAGCGTTGACGGTTTGCGAACTCAGATCACCTCAGCCGAAGAGGCGGGTCGCGAATCGCTTCTGCTGCGCATCCAGCGCCGCGGCTTGCCGCCACGTTTCATCGCAGTTCGGCTGCGCGGAGACTGACCTTGCGCCCGCGCGATTGCGCCTGACAATGAGCAACCCCGGCACCTGCTCCATGCAGGTACGGGGGTTTACGCGCCTGCATCCCGGGAACTGGCGCACCCTCACTCGATCATGAGCTGGTCAGGCGGGTCATTTCGGCTGCGCTCATCGCCGCGCGGCACTGGCCGATCGGGCGGACGGCTTCGCGCCTCGCCTGGCAGCGGCGGGACTGCATTGCCCGGCCCACCCGGCGGGGTGCTTCTGCGCTGGCCCGAGCGAGGTGGCGGCTGGCTTTCGGGGGATATTTCCTGCCCTGTTGCCCGCTCGAGGAAGTCCTCGCTAGCGGCCGCAGGCGGATCATCGACCCGTGGCCCGCTTTGACCGCCCGAGCGCTCACCCTCGATGTCGAACGCGTCTTCGAAGGTGTCGCGTCGACCGGGCTCGATCAGGTTGCCCTGCTCATCGATGAAATAGTATTCATCGGGATCACCGTATAGATATTCGTCGTCGGGCTCGAGTTGCCACTCGGGCAGATTGAGCTCGGTATCGAATTCCTCAATCGGTCGATCCTTGACAGCAAAACGCATGTAGGCGGCAAAGGCCTGCGCCGGAGCGCGCCCTCCCTGGAGGCCGGGCACGGCCTTCGCATCGTCGCGGCCCATCCACACTCCTGTGGTAATCCCCGAAGAGAAACCGATAAACCAACCATCCTTGTTCGAGCTCGTCGTCCCGGTCTTGCCGGCAACGGGCCGCCCGATCTGCGCGGCCTTGCCGGTCCCGGTATTGACAGCCGTCTGCAACAGATCGGTAATCCCTGCAGCGACGTATTCCGGCACGAGCGACTGATCGCGCGGCTTCTTGTGCTCATAGAGGACTTCGCCGCCCGCCGTGACGACCTTGGTGATCCCATAGGGCTCGACCGCTCTCCCGCGCGCCGAGACAGCGGCAAAGGCACGTGTCATCTCGATCAGCCGCACTTCAGACGACCCCAGAACCATCGATGGGAAAGTGGCGACGGGCGATGTTATGCCAAAGCGCCTTGCCATCGAAGCGACTGTGCCAAAGCCCACCTCATTGCCAAGCTGGGCAGCCACCGTGTTGATCGAATAGGCAAAGGCGGTGCGCAGGTTGGTCACGCCAACATTGCGGCCATTGGCATTGCGCGGGCTCCATCCGTCAATCGTGACAGGCACATCGCGGACCTCGTCGCCTGGCAGATATCCGGCTTCAAGCGCGGCGAGATAGACGAACAGCTTCCAGGAAGAGCCGGGCTGACGCATCGCATTGGTGGCGCGGTTGAAATTGGTCTCGACATAGTCCGTGCCCCCTACCAGCGCGAGGATCGCGCCATCGCGGTCGAGGCTTACAAGCGCGCCCTGCGAGCCGGCGGGAGTGTTTGCGGCAATGGCTGCTGTTGCTGCGCGCTGCTTGGCCACGTCGAGCGTGGTCCAGACCTCGATCGGTGCGAAGGTCTCCGGCAGGAGGATATCGAGCTGCGGCAACGCCCAGTCGGTGAAATAACGGACCGAATTCTGCCCGGCCTGTTCCTTGATGACGACCGTATCGACATCAACATTCGCCTCGCTTGCAGAGATATACCCCTGTTCACGCATGAGGCGCAGCACAACCTGCGCGCGGTTGACCGCAGCCTGCACATCGGCGGTGGGCGAATAGCGGCTGGGTGCTTTCACCAGCCCCGCAATGATCGCCGCCTCGGCCACCGAAAGCTCCCTTGCCGGATGGCTGAAGAACTTCCGGCTCGCGCTGTCGATGCCATAGGCACCGCCGCCGAAATACACCTTGTTGAGGTAAAGCTCGAGGATCTGCTCCTTGGAGAACTTCCATTCGAGTGCCAGCGCCAGCACGGCCTCGCGCGCCTTGCGGTCGAATGTGCGGTTCGTGTTGAGAAAGATATTGCGCGCCAGCTGCTGGGTGATTGTCGATGTGCCGCCGATCTGGGCCCGTTTTCCGGTGAGACCCTCGATCAGAGCGCCTGTCAGCCGGATCGGATCGACGCCGTAATGATCGTTGAATCGCTTGTCTTCGACCGCGATCATCGCAGTCCGCATGGTTTCGGGTATGTCCTGATATTCGATCCACTCGCCAAAACTGGGCCCGAGCTCGACGATCTCGCTTCCATCGCGCGCGCGCACGAGGATCGTCTGTGCGTTCTGGGTCGATTTGAGCTGATAGAAGCTCGGCACCTCGCGCGCGGCAAAGCCAACGGCGAAGCCAAGAAACACAACCGCCAAAAGCAATGCCGCGACGCCGCCTAAGGCAAGCCGCCTTATCCACTTCCCGATCATCGAAGGCTGTTTCTGTGCACCATCGCGGGGAGGAGCCTTGCGCGAGCGCTTGCTACCATTCCCGCCGCTCTCGCCGGAACGCTCACTTGCAGCACGCCTGCCACCCCGCTTGCCCTTGTTTTGCAGGCGATCACCGCGTCTGGACATGAGGTGCGCCGCTAGTCGGATCAAAGATCATCATCGGGCGTCTTGCATAGGCAAATTGTAACACCCCGTGAATATCAGGTTCATGCGTTCTCCGCACCAACGAACATTTACCCGACGAGCCCTGTATTGGCTTCGGGAAAGCGTTCGCGAGCGGTGTTTCTCAGCTGTCTTCGGGCACGAATTCGAGCGCGGCGGAATTGATGCAATAGCGCAGCCCTCCCTCCTCGGGCGGGCCATCTGGGAAGACGTGACCCAAATGGCTGCCGCAATTTTCACACAGAACCTCAGTGCGGATCATCCCGTGCGATAGGTCGCGGCGCTCCTCGACGATTTCGGCATCGGCGGGCTTCGTGAAGGCAGGCCAGCCGCAACCGCTGTTATACTTGGCTGCGCTGATGAACAGGCGCGTGCCGCACGCTGCGCACATGTACTCTCCTGCTTCGTAGAACTTGTCATATTTGCCCGTATAGGCTCGCTCGGTTCCTGCTTCGCGCAGGATATGGAATTGTTCGGCTGTCAGCCGTTCGCGCCATTCGGCCTCGGTCACAGCCCTTGCGTCTTTATCCATCCTCTTGTCTGCTCCCGATCTGCTAAAACACTGCATCCGGCCTAACAATCATGCGGTCATCCGTCGACCTGGCTGTAGTGCGTCGGCGGCTTGATCTGATCCATTCGCTCAGCCAGCAGCGGGCGAAAGCTCGGGCGGCTCTTGAAAACTGCATACCACTCTTGCGTTTGTGGATGATCGGCCCAATCGATCCCACCCAGATAATCCGCCACCGAAATCTGAGCGGCTGCTGCAAGATCGGCCATGCTCATGGTCGGCCCCGCCAGCCAAGGCCGATTATCGATCAGCCAATCCATGTAATCGAGGTGGCCATGCGCCATGCGCATCGCCTGGCTCAGAGCAGTACTGTTGGGAGGCTGGCGCAGGATCAGGCGTTTTTTCATGCGTTCGTTGAGAAGCGGAGCGGTCACGTCATGGAAGAAATTCTCATCGAACAGCGCGACCAGCCGTCTGATCTCGGCGCGCCCGGCCGAAGGACCATTGATCATCGGAGCTCGCTCCACAGTCTCCTCAAGATATTCCGCGATCGCCCTGCTGTCTGCAAAAACGAGGGCGCGCTCTTCGTCCACCAGCACGGGAGTACGACCAGCAGGATTGAGATTGAAGAACTTATCCGAGGCGGCCCACGGATCCTCGCGCACGAGCTCGTAGGCGATGTTCTTTTCGCCCATCAGAAGGCGCAGTTTGCGACTGAACGGGCAAAGCGGGAATTGATAGAGGGTCCACATGGTCGATGAGGCCTATACTCTGTGAACGATCTCTTCGCCAATAGCTGCCTTGGCCAACGGCCGGCGGGCTACAATCCGGAAGCCTCGAGCGCGAGTAGGCATCCCGGCATCATGGCCTCGATAGCAGCGCCCTCATCGGCGAGGTGGGACTCGACTTCCTCTTGGACCAGCTGCGATATTGCTGGGCGGTCCAGATCGTGCGCTTCCATGATCTGCGCCATCGATCGGACAAAGAATTCGCGCGCGCGCGTTTCGCTCATGTCCGGCCAGCTTTTGCCCCGCGGATCGCCTGAAGCCTGCCATTGCCGAACCGATGCAAACGCGATGCCGCAGCGCGCCGCCGTAGCCTCGGACAACGGCAATTGCGCGAAGGATGTTATGGGCGCTCCGCCTTCGCGATCAGCTTGCAGCTGCTGACTGCCGGGTGCGGCCTGCGCAAGCGCCAATGCGTGCACCGCAGCTGCGGCAAGTAGGACCATTTTTTGCATAAGTGCCCTTCGCGATCCCTCTGGTTTTCAGCGACATGCCTATCAGCGCCAATCCCGCGCGCAAAGCAGTTGTCGATCCTTTGCCCCGGCTCTAGGACGGCTGCCTGTCACAGCCAAGCAAGGAGAGACGCAGATGCTCAATCACGTGATGATCGGCAGCAATGATATCGAACGATCCAAGACTTTCTACAATGCCGTTCTCGGCGTTCTGGGAGCAGGCGAGCCGATGGTGAACGTGAATGCGACCGGCCAGACGCGCCTGTTCTATATCCACGATGGCTCGACCTTTTCCGTGAGCGAGCCCATCAATGGGGAGCCGGCAACGTGTGCCAACGGCTTTACCATCGGTTTCAAGTGCAAGTCGCTCGAACAGGTCAAAGAGCTTCACGACGTGGCGATCGCCCATGGTGGGACGAGCATCGAAGATCCGCCCGGCACGCGCAACGCTTCGATGGGCCCGATGAATCTGTGCTATTTCCTTGATCCGGATGGACACAAGATCTGCGGCATCCAGATGGGCGCCTGACGGGCGAGCGCGCCTAGCGACTGAGCCGGAACATCGCATTCTCCGCGCGCCAGTTCGCCCCGAGATTGCTGATCGGCGTATCCCCGGCAAAATACCAGGCGCGCTCGATGCGGGCGTGCTTGGCCTTCGCCAGATCGAGAAAATCCTCGATCGTGACATGATGGATGTTGCGGGTTTCATACCATGTCACAGGCAGCGCACGGGTGATCGGCATGCGACCTTTCAGCATAAGCGCGGTGCGCGTGCGCCAATGCGCGAAATTGGGAAAGCTCACAAATGCCGTCGAGCCCACCCGCAGGAGTTCGTCGAGCACCTCGTCCGGGCGATCGGTCGTCTGCAACGTCTGAGCCAAGACCACGAAGTCGAAACTCCTGTCCGGATAATCGGCCAGGTCGTGGTTTGCATCGCCCTGGATCACCGAAAGGCCTTGTGCAACGCAACGTTCGACGAGTTCGGGATCGATCTCGATGCCGCGAACATCGGTTGCGAATTCGCGCTCGAGCGCGGCCATCAATGCCCCGTCGCCGCACCCGATATCGAGCACGCGGCTACCCGGGGTCGCGCTGATAGCGTTTGCGATCTCGGCAAGATCGAAGCGCAAGGCTGGTGCTGCGTTTTCCCGCTCGGCGGGTGCGGGCTTAGCCATTGAGAAATCCTTCGACCACTCGGTCAAGCTGGGCATGGGGCAGCAGGAAGCTGTCGTGCCCTGCGCTTGCGCTCAGTTCGACAAAGCTGACCTTGGCCCCTGCGGCATTGAGGGCATGGACAATGTGGCGGCTCTCTGAGGTGGGATAAAGCCAGTCCGTGTCGAAGCTCACGAGGCAAAACCGCGCTGGCGTGCCGGCAAAAGCACTGGCGAGCAAACCTCCATGTTCCTCGGCGATATCGAAATAGTCCATTGCACGCGTGATGTAGAGATAGCTGTTCGCATCGAACCGCTGTGTAAAGCCGCTCCCCTGATAGCGCAGGTAGCTTTCGACCTGAAAATCGGCGTCGAAACCAAAACTCTTGGCGTCGCGATCCTGCAATCGGCGACCGAACTTCTCGGTCAGTCCGGCTTCAGACAGATAGGTTATATGTGCCGCCATCCGCGCTACCGCCAAGCCATTCGAAGGTCCAACTCCGCTTGCATAATAGTCGCCCCCCGCCCAGGCAGCATCTGCCATGATCGCCTGACGGCCGACTTCGTGGAACGCGATATTCTGCGCAGAATGGCGCGCGGTCGATGCGATGACGAGCACGCGGCCAGCCCGATCCGGCCAATTTGCGGCAAGGCTCAGCGCCTGCATACCGCCCATCGATCCTCCCACCACGCCGTGCAAACGCTCGATGCCAAAGCCATCGAGCAGCCCGACGAGACCGCGCACCATGTCGCGGATCGTGATCACCGGGAAGCGCATCGCATAGGGATTGCCATCCGCTGCCTGGCTGGAAGGGCCGGTCGACCCCATGCAGCTGCCGATCACATTCGCACAAATCACATGAAAACGCTGGGTGTCGATCGGTTTTGAGGGACCTACCATGTTGGCCCACCAACCCGGTTTGCCTGTTTTGGGATGGGCGCTCGCTACATATTGATCACCGGTGAGGGCGTGACAAATCAGGACCGCGTTGTCGCGGGCTGGCGAGAGTTCGCCATAGGTTTCATAGGCGATGGTCGGACAGGCGAGTGTCTGGCCGCAATCGAGCGGGAGATCGTGCGAGAACCGAAAGTGCGAACTTGACTGGGACACGATTGACGATTTTTCCGCGATTCTGGAGAAAAGCGGCCTCGGAACTGCAAGGCTGCCTGATTGAAAATCTCATGTAGCGAGCAAGCGCAAGCTTGTCGAAGCGCTCATTTTATTTCAATCGGATGTCCATGACTTCAACCAGTCCAACACTCAAGCCATGGATAGCCGAGCTTGCACCCTACAAGGCAGGTACATCCTCGAGCGAGGATGGGCGCGCTCTCATCAAGCTCTCGGCGAATGAGAATCCTCTGGGAACGAGCAAGGCAGCGCTTGCTGAGCTGAATTCAGCGCAGAAGGAAGCGGCGATCTATCCCGATCCCGATGCCAGTGCCCTGCGCGCGGCGATCGGCAAACTCCACGGCCTCGAGACCGAACAGATTGTGCTCGGCACCGGTTCGGGCGATCTTCTGCATTGCGCGGTCCAGGCATTTGCCGGGCCCGGAGACGACGTGCTCGCATCGCGCTATTCCTTTTCGCTCTATCCGCTGATTGCGCGCAAGGTCGGCGCTCGGCCTGTTCTGGCGCCGGATTCCGATTATCACGCGAGCGTCGATGAACTGCTTGCGGCAATAACCCAGCACACCCGCATCGTCCTGCTCGATAATCCCAACAACCCGACCGGGACCTGGATCACTGGCGACGAAGTGCGCCGATTGCATCGTGGATTGCCAAGCGACGTGCTCCTGGTGGTCGACGAAGCCTATGCGGAATATTTGCCTGAGGCCGAGCAGGCAACCGGCTTTGATCTTGCCAGAACGCACGAGAATGTGCTCGTCACCCGAACTTTTTCCAAGGCCTATGGCCTTGCTGCCGAGCGGATCGGATGGGCCTATGGAGCGCCCGGTCTGATTGATGCGATCAATCGGCTGCGCGGTGCCTTTAATGTCACGCAGAGCGGGCAGCGTGCCGCGCTTGCAGCTTTGGGGGATCCCGATTTCGTCAAGCAAAGCGCCGCACATAACGAACGCGTGCGTGACCGGTTCGTTCATGCTCTGGGCAAGCTTGGCAACTACGGCATCCGCACCGTGCCCAGCCATGCCAATTTCGTCCTCATCGAATTCGGCGGAGCGCTCAAGGCGATCGATGCGCTGCGGGGGCTGGCCGAAGCAGGCTATGCCGTGCGCCATCTCCCTGGGCAGGGCCTTGCAGACCATTTGCGCATCACGATCGGGCGCAAGGCCGATATGGATGTGATTGCTGAAACGATCAGCGCAATGGCCACGGCGAGGGAACCGGCAGCATGAGCGCAGAGGAACCCGAATATCCGGCTCTGCTGCCGATCCAGCGCGTTGCCATCATCGGGCTTGGTTTGCTTGGCGGATCGATCGGCCTCGCGATTCGCCAGCGCGCGCCTCATCTAAAGTCGACGGGTTATGACGCCAATCCCCATGTCCGTTTTGCAGCGCAGGGGCGCGACCTTGTTGACACCGTTTGCGCAACCCCGGCAAAGGCCGTCGAAAGAGCCGATCTGATCATACTGTGCGTGCCAGTCGGAGCAATGCGTAGTGCCGCGCTTGCAATGGCAGATGCGGTTCCGCGCAATGCGATTATCAGCGATGTCGGTTCATCCAAGGCGAGCGTTCTCGAAGTGCTGCAGGAGATCCTGCCTGATCGCATGGTCATCCCGGCTCACCCTGTCGCGGGGACGGAGCAAAGCGGCCCCGAGGCCGGCTTTGCGAGCCTGTTCGAAGGGCGCTGGTGCATTCTCACCCCGCCGGAGGAGATCAACCCTTCTGCGGTGGAGCAATTGTCTCAGTTCTGGTCGGACCTCGGAGCAAAGGTCGAGACCATGGATCCGGGCCATCACGACCTCGTGCTCGCCGTCACCAGCCATATCCCTCACCTGATCGCCTACACGATTGTCGGGACTGCCAGCGATCTTGAAGATGTGACCCGCGGCGAAGTGATCAAATATTCGGCCGGGGGCTTTCGTGATTTTACCCGCATTGCCGCATCCGATCCTGTCATGTGGCGCGATGTGTTCCTGAACAATCGCGATGCGGTGCTAGAAATGCTGGGCCGGTTCACCGAGGATCTGACCGCGCTTCAGCGCGCGATCCGTTCTGGCGACGGTGAAACATTGCACGAGCTTTTCAGCCGCACCCGCGCCATTCGCCGCGAAGTGATCGATCAAGGGCAGGATGACGAGCGACCCGATTTCGGCCGCGAACACTAATCCGAACTGGCTGGCGCTGCATTCCGGGGCGCTTCGCCCGAAAGCCATGGACGCTTGTTCAGCGCATTGATCGCAGCATGCACCTCACCTTCAATTTGCTCACGCGGCAAGCCTTGCGGAATTCGCTCTCCCACCAGATAGGTGATTGTGCCCGGGCGCTTGATCAAACGGTGATAGACCGGCCCTGAATTGACCGCGATCGGCACGACCGGCAGTCCGAGCAGCTTGTAGATCCCGGCAAAACCCGATTGCAGCGCGGGCGCATGACCATGAACGACGCGGGTCCCCTCGGGGAAAATGATCAGGGGTCGTCCTTCGGCAACACGCTTGCGGGCTGTTTTGATCATCTCGAGCAGAGCTCGCGCTCCCTTGTCACGGGCAACCGGGATCAGACCATAAGCCCTCGCTGAAAACCCCCAGCCCGGGATCAGGAAGAGCTCGCGTTTGGCAAACACCGTTGGAAAGGGAAACAGGCGCGGCATGTCGATTGCTTCGAAAAAGCTCTCATGCTTGACCGCAATGAGTACCGGCTCATCGGGCAATTCGCCCTGCAGCTCGACCCGGATCCCGACGATCAGCCGCAGGCACCAGCGATGCCATGCACCCCATCTCGCGACCACCCAGCGAAGGGTGTCACGCCCCAAAGGAATAGCCAGCATCGATAGCGCGACGAGGATGACGCTCCCGCCATAGAATGCGGGATAGAAGAATGCGCTGCGAAGGGTCGAAAGGGCAAGCGACATGATCGAGCAACGCGTCAGTAATCGACCATGCTCGCCAGTTTGCTGGCGATCAGTTTATGGTATTCAAGAAACAGGCCGGGCAGGCTGGGTTCGGACGGAACAGCATCGCGAACCACACTCACCCCTTCAGGCAAAGTGCGGTTCAATTCGCCTGCAGCCCTTCGCATATGCCAATCGGTCGTTACCAGACGCAGCGACGAGATATCGTTGCGGATGACCCATTCGGCCGTTTCAGAGGCATTGCCGCGCGTGTCCACGGCCAAGAAGCCCAGGGTAACGCAGCATTCCATCTTCACTTCGGGGACGCCGAACTGAGCCGCGAATTCATCTGCTGTCACCTCGGGATCGACACCGGTCACAAGCATGCGCTTGGCCCTGCCGGCTGCCAGAACCTCGAGCCCGCGATCAATTCGCCCTGCTCCTCCTGTCGGCACGATCACGGCATCGGTTGTAACGTCGGGCGATGGCTGGGGAAGCAAGGTCGCGAACCAGACAAATCCAAGCGCCCAGGCGAGGAAAAGGACCGCTGCGAGATATCGCGCGAGCTTTGCCGCAGTCACAGCATATCCCTCAAGGCTAGTGAAATGGTGATCCGTCCCGTCAGCAGCGCCAGGAGAATGCCGCCCAGCGGGATTGCGCCGATGACGATCCATTCGCGCCACGTCAAGGCTGCGCCACCCACCATTCCGCTATCCAGGGCCGAGAACTGCTGACCGAGCAGCCATACGGCTGCAATCCCCAGGAAAAGGCCAAGAGTGACCCCAAAGGTCGCCTCGCGCAGAACCGAGCGCTGAAAGATCCGCGTGACCTGAGCATCGGTCCCTCCAAGAAGGTGGATGATCTCGACCGTCTCGCGGTGGTTGGCAAAGGCGCTGCGCGTTGCGAGCCATACCGCCGCCGCCGTTGCAAGAGCGACGAGCGCAATCAGGGCAAGAGCAAGCCATTGCAGCGAGGCGAGCGCGTCGTAGACCGGGCGCAGCCAGGTTGACTGGGCATCGACCTTGGTCCCCGGTACGTTTCGATCGAGCGCCGATTGAAGCGCTGTGATGGCAGCCGGGCTTGCCGGCACTGTAAGTTCGACGTCGATCAAGGCCGGGATCGGCACATCACCGCTGCCTGCGCTTGCGCCAAGCCATGGCTCGAGCAGGGCAATGAGCTCATCCCTGGGCACGATGCGCACCGACTTGACACCAGACTGGCTCGACAGGCTATCGGCCGCGGTTCGCGCACGCTGGGCGCGAAGTTCCGCGTCCGCTTCGATGATCTGAACCGTGACGGCGCCTGACAGATCTGCGCGCGCGTTGTCTGCAAGATTTCGCAAGGCGAGCCCGCCTGCCGCCGCGATCACGACCAGAGCGATCAGGATCGCGATGACCCACGGAATGGGTCCCGCGAAGCGGGATTGGGGAAGAAGGCGCCCGGCCTGGCTGCTTGCGAGGGGATCGGCATCGTGCCTTGCCAGAGCGGGGAAGGTGCGGTTCATAGCTCATCCCCGTCAGCAAACGGATCGGACCGCTCGGGTCCTGCAACGCGCGCGGATGCCTGGCTTGACCTGCTCCCTGTCTTTGGCGGCGGAAAGCGAAGCGCTCCGGTGGGATCGGAAAGACGTCCCTTGGAAAGGCGCATGATGAGCGAATCCGGAACCTTCTTGAGCAAATGAACATCGTGCGTCGCGACAACAACTGTCGTCCCCACGCGGTTGTTCAGCGCCTCGAACAGACGCAGCAGCTTCAGGGCCATTTCCGGATCGACATTGCCGGTTGGCTCGTCCGCAATCAGCAATTGCGGACGTGCGATAACCGCCCGGGCGATCGCGACACGCTGCTGTTCTCCACCCGACATGGTCGCTGGATTGGCGGCGGCACGATTGGCGAGGCCGACCCATTCCAGCATATCGGAAACAGCGCTCAAAACCTTGCTCTCGGGTGTCCCGGAAAGCCGCAGGGGCAGCGCCACGTTGTCGAATGCCGAAAGGTGAGGGATGAGCCGGAAGTTCTGGAAAACCACGCCAAGGCGCCGACGATAATCCGGCAAACCGATGCGCGGCAGGGTAATCATGTCGCGTCCAAACATCCTGATCGCGCCGCGTGAAGGTCGCTGTGCGAGATAGAGCAGCTTGAGCAGGCTCGTCTTGCCAGCCCCGCTCGCTCCGGTCAGGAAATAGAAGCTGCCGGGAAACAGAGTGAAGCTGATATCGCTCAGCACTTCAGGATCGGTGCCATAGCGCAGGCCCACATTGTCGAACTTCACGATGTCGCCTGAGCGGTCTGTCATGGCTGTCCGCTTATCAGTGGCCCGAAGACTGTAAAAGCCTGCTTGGCGCCCACCAGCGTGCAGAGCCATGCAAATTATGGTTATCAATGTGGAAAAAAGCGGGTATTGTTGTGCTTGCGCGGGCTGCACTCTTGTGCCTCATGCCGCCGCTCGCCAAGTCGGAATGACCATGATCATATCGTGTCCCGAGTGCTCAACGCGCTATGCCGTACCTGAAACTGCGATCGGCAGAGAGGGGCGCACGGTCCGCTGCGCGAAGTGCAAGCACAGCTGGTTTCAGGAGCCGCCGCCGCTCGATCTGGTCGATCGCGCGCCCCCGACAACGGGGCAGTCAGGCGATGCTGGACGCGACCCGACCCAAAAGCCTTCGCAATCTCCAGCCTCCACCGCTGAACCAGAGCGCGCTTCCGCAGCACCCCCGCCTGAGAAATCGGCGCGGAATGCGCAGCCCGCTGATGTGCCTGGCGCTCGCGGGATAGAAGCACAGCCAAACCAAGCGGCCAGGCCGGCTTTTGGCAAAGCCGACACTGGGGACGTCGCCCGTCCGTCCATCAGCCATTGGACAACCGGCGAAACCGCCGCGACAGGCGCGCTCTCATCCTCGCTTGCCGCACGAGCGCTCGACCAGTGGCGTCGCGGTGAACCTGACAAGGATGCGCCGAAGCAGGCTCCGCGGCCATCGCAGGGCGGGCCCGTCCGCAACCGCTTGGCTGAAATGAAAGAGGATGCGCGAATTGCTGGTGCATCGCGCAAGCCTGCCGCGCGGACGAGCGCCGAACAGCTTGGCGCGGTCGACGAAGATGCCATCGCGGATGCTTTTGCGCAGGATGCTGGCGCAGAAGACGCGGATTTTCACGATCCACTCGCTGGTGAGGGCCCTGATGACTTTGCGAGTGAAATGGCGGACCTCCATGATGCCCCCCCCAATGATGCACTCGCCGGCGAGGCCGGTTTCGATGCGGAGGATTCCTCCCAATTCGAGTATCGTGCTCCCTTCACTGCGCGGCGCAATCCACTCAAGATGTGGACGCTCGCGGCCGCAATCTTCGCTGTCATGGCCTGTGGCACCGTTGTTGCCGTCAACTTTTATGGCTTGCCCGAATGGCTCCCGATCCAGCGCCCGACTTTCGGCGTGGGACAACCCGAACTTGTGCTCGATTTTCCCGCCGCAGATCAGCGCACAGCAACCCTCGACAGCGGGGAAGAGATTTTTCAGGTGCGCGGGTCCATCAGCAATGCCAGCAGCGCGACCACAAAGATCCCGCGTCTGCTTGTCGTGTTCTACGATGAGCGCGATCGGGCCGTCTTCAACTGGGTTATCGTGCCGGCAAAACAGGAGCTGGCGCCGGGCGAAACCCTGAATGTCGCTGAGGCTATTTCGGACATCCCTCCTGGCGCGACCGAAGCCGCAATCGGCTGGTCGCCGGCCTGATGGGCGCTAGCTGAACTCGATCCAGACGGTTCCATCTGGATCGCGGTTCGACTGCGCCCGACTGGCCTGCCCCACGATCTCCAACTCCCCCGTTTGCGGATCATGGACGACCTTTGTTGGCGCAAGAACCGCCGCGCTCGCAAGCACGCTCACGCCCACCTGCCGGCCGGTCCAGGGCGCGGGACTTGGGCTGTCCGCTGGCGTACCAGAGGAGGCAACCTGTGCGAGCGCGATCATGGCAAGACCAAATGACATGCCGCGAGATTAAGAAACAGATAACCATGGAGGCAAGCGATCATGGGCAAAGGTCCCGCAGCGAGACAGAGCGACCAGCAATCTTGAACCCCGGGCCCCATGGCCGCGCAAGACACTTTATTCGCTTGCGCGGCACCAACCTGCTTGCTAGTGGCGCGCTCCTACCACGGGGTGCTGCTACCACCCCGATCTATCGCGTGCGGTCGTGGCGGAACTGGTAGACGCGCAACGTTGAGGTCGTTGTGGGCTAACGCCCGTGGAAGTTCGAGTCTTCTCGACCGCACCAAACTGTTCCCGAGAGAGCCAGGAGGCGAGGAGCTTGTTCCGCCCGACCCCTTTGGCGCAATCGGGAGTATCTCTCTTATCAGATAGGCATTGTCATCCGCTGATACCGGCGTTGCTCAAGGCCGCAAATGCGAAAGCCAACGGCTTGGTTCAGAAACTTTTCAAACCAGGTTGAAACGGATACTTCGGAACGCGCAGGCTCAGAGATCTGCCCGTGTCAGCCATTGCCATGCGATCAGTCGCTCAGCTTGCAATCTTCGCAGACGCGGAAAAGGGGTTGGACCTGCTCAAATTTCCTCGAGCAGCGAGCGGGCAGACCGGTCCGCGAGCGCGAGGATGGTGAAGGTCGGGCTGAGCGCGCCAATGGACGGGAACAAGCCTGCGCCTGCTACGCGGATTGCCGGGGCATCGTGCAGCCGGCCCATATCGTCCGCGACGGACGTTTTCGGGTCCCGGCCCATGATCGTTCCGCCGGAAAGATGGGCGTGGGCCATGGCAGGCACGGTCCAGGCCTCCTGTGCGCCCGCCGCCTTCAAGACATCGAGCGCCCGATCATTCGCAAGGCCCCACAGCCGTTTTGCCTGATCGGGAACTCGGTAGACTATGCGGGCTGAAGGCATTCCGTGCACATCGCGCGAGGAACCCAGCTCGATCCGGTTGGCGGGATTGGGGATGGTTTCGACGATTCCGTTCACAGTCGCCAGATGCCGTGCCGCCTGCGCCATGAAGGCGTGGAGAGCGGGGCCGAACAGGTCTGCCCTAGTGTTCGCAAGGCCGATCAAGTCGTTCGGCTTCATCGCGGGCGCAATGCCCCATGCAATGCTTCCCGTCGGCCCGTCAGCGCGCTGCTTGGGGTAGTCGTCAAGGCTGATTTGCGACCCGGCAGTCACGCCCAGATGGCATTCGGTCTTCTTATCAAACAGCGCGTGCCCGTTCGCCAGCAGATGCGCTGCGAAGCCACGGCCCAGTTGCCCTGAGCGGTTACCCAAACCACCATCTGCTGACGCTAAAAGAAGGCGGGCATTCTGCACCGGTGCGCCCGCCAGCAAGACTCGCCGCGCAGGCTGCACGTGGGTCTCACCCGCGGCATCGCGGTAGTGCAGCGCCGGCCCATTGGCGCCATGCTCCACCCGCACAACCATGGCGCGATTGCGGATTTCGGCTCCAGCGGCCAGCGCACGGGGGAGATAGGTCGACTGCGGATTGGCGAGCGCGCCGATCGGACAGCCCGCGTCGCACCATCCGTCGTACTGGCAAGGCGGCCGACCCTTGAATACGTCGGACGTGATCGCAAGCGGTGCAGGACCCACCCTCATCCCCAGCGCCTCGAAACCCCGGCGCAGCTGGGCAGCCTGAGCGAAGGTCTTGAGCGGCGGCATGGGATAGGGGGCGCCGGACGGCCGTCCCGGCTCTGTTTGTGCATCGCCCGAAATGCCAACCTCGGCCTGAACCTTGTCGTAGTGCGGCACGAGATCGGCGTAGTCGATCGGCCAGTCCTGGCCTTGCCCGGTCTCGCTGCGCAGTCTGAAGTCCGATGGGCGCAGACGCGGCCAGAAGCCGTAGTGGTGAATGGCAGCGCCCCCCGTGCCCCATCCGGTGGCGAAATTGTGTCCGACCCGGTCAGGCCCGGACTGTTCGATCGGCGGCCCGCCCCATTTGAGCCGGCGGGCCCAGATCTGCGAGCTGGTCAGGTCAGCCAGCTGCCATCCAGGTCCAGCCTCGAGCATCACGACCGATCGCCCGGCTTCCGCGAGGCGCGCGGCGAACAGGGCTGCAGCGGCCCCGGCGCCGACGATGGCAACGTCATAGGGATCATGGATGATCGGCACTTGCGCGACCCTAGCGAAGGGTTGGCCAGCGCTGGGCATAAAAAAAAGAGATGCCGAGGTTCAAATTGGCTAATTGCCCGCAAGACCTGCGCCGCCCAAGGTGGCAGGATGGATACCAGCCGTCGATCACTGCTCGCGGGCTCTGCCGCCGGGCTCGGCCTCCTTCCTTTCCTGCTCGGGGGCTGCACCGAACTGATGACTCCCGAAGAGGCCAAGGCCCGCAAGGTGCCGCTGCAATCGCTTTCCGAAGCCGAGGCCCAGACCCTTGAGCGGTTCGGAGACGTGCTGTTGCCGGGAGCGATGATTTCGGGAGTTGCGCACTTCGTCGACCATCACGTCTCAGTCCCAGCAGAAGACTGCCTGTTGATGCTGCGCTACCTCGATGTCCCGCCGCCCTATGTCGGCTTCTACAAGGCTGGGCTCGCATCCCTCGATGCTTTTGCAGGCGCCCGGTTCGATGAAGGCTTCGTTGGACTGACAGAAGACCAGGCAAATGCGATCGTGGGCGAGATCATCAAGGCTCAGCCCGAAGACTGGCAAGGACCGCCCGCTCCGTTCTTCACCTTCGCCGTCCGGTCTGACGCAGTGGACGTAGTCTACGGTACGCGAGAGGGCCTCGAGAAACTCGGGCTGCCGGTGATGGCGCATCTCGAGCCCGAGCGGGAATGGTGAGCACGGCCAAGGTCGCCGCAGAAGAGGTCGATGCGGTCATTGTCGGCGCAGGCGCGGCTGGCAGCCTGTTCGCTGCGCGGCTGGCCCGGGCCGGGCGAAAGGTGGTGGTGCTAGAGGCCGGCCCTGCCTGGGAGTTGTCCGACCTCACCAGCTCGCAGATCTGGGCCCGCCGGCTCAAGTGGGGCGGACCGCCGGTCGTCCACGCCAAGGGCCAGCCGAGCTTTCCGCACAATCTCAACACCGGCTGGGGCCTGGGCGGTGCTGCCCTCCACCATTATGCCACCTGGCCACGCCTGCCCGAGGTCGCACACCAGATGCGCAGCCGTTTTGGCAGGGGCGCGGATTGGCCGTTCGAAGCCGAGACGCTCGCACCCTGGTACGACAAGGTCCAGGCCGATGTGGGCGTGTCCGGGGATGCCGAGGCCGAAACGTGGCGTCCTCCGGGTGCTCCCTATCCGCTGAAGCCCCTGCCGACATTCGCGCAAGGTCAGCAGCTGCGCCAAGGTTTCGAGGCGCTCGGGCTCGCGGTGGCGCCGCTGCCCGCCGCAATCCTTACAGAGCCTTTTAAGGACAGGGCGCCTTGCCAGTATGACGGCTGGTGCGATGCCGGATGTCCCATTGGCTCGCTTGCGAACCCGCTGGTGACGCATCTGGCCGAGGCACGAGGGGCCGGAGCGGACATCCGTGCCCGCGCCACTGTGCTTCGCATTCTCCCCGAGGGATCAGACCGTGCGGGCGGCGTCGTATGGGCGGACAGCGAAGGCACCGAGCATGTGCAGTTGGCCTCGGTCGTGATCCTGGCGACCTCGGCCATCCAGACGCCGCGCCTGCTGCTGGCGTCTGCGGCTTCCGAGTGGCCCGAAGGCGCAGGCAATGCGCGCGGGCTGGTGGGCCGGGGCCTCATGGTGGAGGCGGTCGCTCAGGCGGCGGGTCTCTTCGATGCTCCGACGGAGAACCATCTCGGCGTTTCCGCCGGCCAGCTCATGCATCGCGCTGCGCCTGGCGACGGACGCGACCGGCCCTTCGGCGGCTACCAATGGCAGATCGGCCCCAGCCTGAAGCCCAACGATATCTTCGGGATTGCGGCCACTCGTCCCCTCCTGTTCGGATCTGCGCTTCACGACTTCGTCAAAGGGGCAAGCAAGCATCTGGCGACGATGGTCGGCATGTCAGAACAGCTGCCCGATCCGGAAAACCGGGTCGAATTGGATACGCGGCGCGACCGCTTCGGCGTGCCGCTTCCCCGGATTGTGCACGTCCATGATCCTGAAACGCTCGCCTTGCAGCGCCACGTCGCCGACGAAGGGGAGAAGATCGTCAAGGCGGCCGGCGCCCGCGAAGCCTGGGGCACCGTGCTTGGCGGCGGGCATCCCGCAGGAGGCACGCCGATGGGCCGCGACCCCTCGTCTTCCGTTACCGACCCGTTCGGCCGCGTTCATGGCATCCGCAATCTCTTTATCACCGGGTCCGGTCTCTTTCCCGTCACTGCCGGTACCAGTCCCACCTTCACCCTGATGGCGCTCGCCGAGAGGTCCGCGAGCGAATTGCTTGCACACTGGTCCGATCATCTGTGAGTGGTGCGCGCCAAGCTCGCCTCAGCGATCCCCCAAAAGATCGCAACCCTCACGAGAGTTCGTCTTGCCCTAGACCATCTATTCAAGGGCAATAAACTGACTGGCTAGACCTCGAAAAACTGCAGTCCGTCGGCTTTCAATCGCTCAGGACAAACAAGCGGATTTGGCGCTTACGATCCTGTTCAGGGACTTGCCTCAGCGCCCCTCCCCCACCAGCGTGAACGGAGCCCACACCGCCGGATGCGCGGCGTCAAGCTTCGGGTCCTCGCGGATTTTTCGCATCGCGGCCTGTAACGCTTCCGCGCGCGATCGGCCCGCCTTTGACCGCCTGAGCGTCTCAACCGTCAGCAGTGGCGCAATATCATCGAACACCGGCCAATGGCTGATTAAAAGGCTTTCAGCGCCGGCATAGAAGAACGCTTGTGCGAGGCCGGACAGCCCTGTTTCGCCAGTATTCCCAGACGGCGCGGCGGTGTTGCAGGCGCTCAGGATTACCCAATGCGCCGAAGTCAGGTCGATCCCGACGACTTCGGATGCTGCGAGATAGCCATCATCATCGGGTCTGGCTCGCTGTGGCGGGGTGAACACCAGGCCCGGTTCGGCGAGGCTGCCCGCTTCTTCGCTGGTAAAGCCATGCGTGGCCAGGTGCAGGATCCGGATCCGGGAGAGGTCAGTACGGCGCAGGGCTGGTTCAGTCATCCTTTCAGCGAGGAACAGGGCATCCTCGTCCGCACCGAGCGCGGCCTGCACCAGCTTCAGCTCACTTTCCGTCCCGGGCAGTGCGGCAAGCCGGCGCAGTGCCTCCGGGGCCATAAACGGCGTACCTGCGTTCGCGCGGGCCGCGCCGACCAGCTCGGCAGCATCCACGGCCGCCAGAGGAGCGGAGCGCGCCCCCCGTGTCTGCGCTACTCCTCCCAGAAGAGGAGCTCCAAATCCTGCATAGGATGCTTTGTCTTCGGCATCCGCATCAGCCCCAAACGTCCGGATATAAACCAAGGATTGCAGCGAGGGCAGCTGTATCAGAGCATATCGATCAGCGAGCCATTTTGTGTTGCGTAGAATCGTAGGGTCGCCGGTAAACAATTCGCTGCGGGGCGGTTCTGCTACGAGTGTCCCCAGTGGCACACGCGAAAGCGCTCCCTCCGCGACGACGTATACTCGCGATTTTCCTGCGAGTGCCGTTTCAACCGGGGCGATAAGATCGGTGTAGAGGCCATGCGCTGTTTCGAGGTCGAACAGCGGCAGCGATGCAGTCCCGGCTTGAACTTCAAGGCTATCACGGAAAGCCTTGACTGTATCGCCTAGCGCTTTCTCATCAATATCCGACCGTTGCCATGCCATTGTCTCGCGAGTGACCGCCATCGCATGCGTGCCACGATCTGTGGGAACGAGGAAGAGAACCGCTTCCTTTTCATCCAGCACCGCGCGCAGTTGGTCCAGATCCACCGCCTGTGGGCTGCGGATGGCAAAATACTGCGGTGCTTCGGCTTCCAGCCGCTCATCGATTGCATCGATCCGTGTTTCGGCAGCCTGGAGCTGTTCGCGCACCGCCGAGCGGCGCGCCTCGCTTCCTTCACCTCCCGTTTGGGCTTTCACCAAAGCCTCTTCGAGCGCCGCCCAACGCCGCGCCAGCGCCTGACGTTCTTGTACCAGTTCCTGTAAGCCTACGCTGTCGGCAAAACGTAAGGCTGCAGCATCGGCAATGGCCTGCGTGGTAGATCCCGCGCTGGCGAATTGCAGAGCAGTGAAGGCTTCGGCTCGCACGGGCGATTGATGCTCGGGATCAGGTGCAAAGTTGGACCAAAGGGCGTTTGCGTGGAAGCGCTCAGTCCACAGCCTGGAACCAAGTTCGCGTTGGCGCTGCACATCGCCGCGCAGTCGATCTTCGGCGAGCTCTATTGCCCGCTTTCTACCAATTCTCACTCGCTCACGAGAGAGTGAAAGCGCCTCTTGGGTCTGGTCCGTATTGAGCAACGCATAGGCAAGGTTCTCGAGGCTGCCAAGTGTATTGGGGTGGCGCTCTCCGAGCATCGCGCGGGAGAGCTCCAGCGTCTTGGCATGGAGGGGTATGGCCTCGATCGTTCGGTCGAGCGTCTCGAGTATGAACGCATAGTTGTTGAAGGATTGCAGCGTATCCGGGTGGCGCTCACCAAGCACCTCACGCCGAAGCTGCAGCGCCTCAGCAGAGAGCGACAATGCGTCGGCATAGTTTCCTTTCTGGTAGAGCATAGTGGCCTGCTCGCTAAGCTCGTCCGCTCGGGCCAGGGTCTGATCGCGTTCACTCGATGCCATCGAATGAGACGCTTGCTGCATTTCCGCCGGCTTTCCGGCGACCGCAAGGGGCGATGTGAGCATCAGGGCAAAAGCCAGACCGAGCCAAACCAATCGCCCCAAAATTCGCTCCCATCGCTCAGGTTCGCAAAGCGGTTTGATGGGCAATACCATACAAGGACAAGCGGCTGAAGGACGCGGGCCGCCTGGAGCGAGCGGCGGGCGGCGTACAGATACGACAGCGCAGCGCGAACCTGCACGCTGAAGAACTACCGATGCAGGTCATCAGCTTGCGATCGTTGCGCGCGCCATTCAATTTCCGTGTTCGCGAGAGGGTGCGCAACGAGGTCCAAGCGAACAGTTGCAAAATGCCAATTGACAGATTTTAGTTTAGTCCTAAATTATATCAAATGTCGGATGACAGGAGAACAGCGATTGTCAGCGGAGGCGGCTCGGGCATCGGGCTCGCCATCGCTCATGCTTTGCAACGCGAAGGTCTCAGAGTCATCGTGACGGGGCGTAGCGAAGAAAAGCTCGCGCAGACCGGGTTTGATCATGCGATCATGGATGTGTGCGACAGGCATTCGATCGACGAGGCGCTCGGCAAGATCGGGCACTGCGACGTCTTCATCGCCAATGCCGGCGCTGCGAAGACCGCTCCTGCTCTCAAGACACAGAAAGAAACGTGGGACGATATGCTCGCGGTGAACCTTACCGGTGTGTTCAATTGCGCGCAGGCGGCGGTTCCCGCCATGATCGACAATGGCTGGGGTCGCTTCATCGCGGTCGCTTCGACCGCTTCGGTCAAGGGATATGCCTATAGCGCTGCCTATGCTGCGGCCAAACATGGCGTGCTGGGCTGGATTCGATCGCTCGCGATCGAGTTGGCCAAGACCGGCGTGACGGCTAATGCCGTCTGCCCGGGGTTCACTGCGACGCCGCTAGTGGATGGTGCGATCGAAAAGCTCGTTGCGAAGACCGGGCGGGATCCTACAGAGCTGCGCGCTCAGTTTGCCAAGAGCAATCCGATGAAGCGACTGGTCGAGCCCGAGGAAGTGGCCGACACGGTCGCCTGGCTGACCGGCACGCGCTCCGGCTCGGTCAATGGCCAGGCCATTATCGTGGATGGCGGGGAGACGATATCGTGAGCGACAATCACAAGCCAGTCCTGCGGCTCTGGATCGAATTGCTGCGCGCCTCGAATGCGATCAAGAAGGATCTTGATGCCCGGCTGCGGGCCGAGTTCGGGCAATCCCTTTCGCGCTTCGACTTGCTCTCAGCGCTTCATCGTGCGGGCGATAAGGGCCTGCGCGCCGGAGACATTTCGGATTATCTGCTGGTGACCGATGGCGCGACGTCGCAGCTGTCTCAGCCCCTGGTAAAGGACGGCCTGGTCCAGCGCAGCCCTTGCCCGGATGACAGGCGCTCGGCGATCTTCACGTTGACCCCGCAGGGTTGCGTCCTGTTCGAACGCATGGCCGAACGTCACAGCATCTGGGTGGCACGGCGATTCGAAGACCTTACCGACCGGCAGGTTACCGAGCTTATTGCACTTGTGCGGGCGATCGACCTTGCCCCGACCAGCCGCCAAACCGAAGGAGAGCTTGCATGAAGGCCCAAGGTATCGATCCGGCCACCTACGCCCCGTCGCATTTCTCTTGGGAGTTCAACGCGGGAGTTGCGACCATCCGCCTTGACCGGCCCGCGCGCAAGAACCCGTTGACCTTCGATTCCTACGCCGAATTGCGCGATCTGTTTCGCGATCTCGTCTATACGTCCGGCGTCCACGCGGTCGTCTTTGCGAGCAATGGCGGAAATTTCTCCTCGGGCGGAGACGTTCATGAGATCATCGGTCCGCTTGTTGCGATGGAGATGCCCGAACTCCTTCAGTTCACGCGAATGACGGGCGATCTCGTTGCGGCCATGCGCGCTTGCCCGCAAACCATTCTCGCTGCCGTTCAAGGCGTGAGCGCGGGCGCCGGTGCGATCATCGCGATGGCGAGCGATCTGCGTTATGCGAGCCCTGATGCAAAGACAGCCTTCCTGTTCAATCGCGTGGGCCTGGCGGGCTGCGACATGGGGGCGTGCGCGATCCTTCCGCGGATCATCGGCCAGGGACGCGCGAGCGAGCTCCTGTTCTTCGGCCGCAGCCTGGGCGCAGAAGAGGGTCTTGAATGGGGCTATTTCAACGCGATTTTCGCAGCCGAAGAGCTTGAAACGCGCGTGCTTGAGCTTGCCCAAAAGCTGGTGTCGGGTCCGACCTTTGCCAATGCAATGACCAAGAACCAGCTCAATGTCGAATGGGACATGAGCCTGCCAGCGGCGATCGAGGCAGAGGCTCAGGCGCAGGCGATCTGCATGAAAACACAGGATTTCGAGCGCGCCTATCGCGCATTCGTCGACAAGAGAAAACCCGAATTCGAGGGCAATTGAATGGCGGACCAAACCTATCTCGACTGGCCCTTTCTCGAGCCGCATCATAAAACGCTGGCCCGCGAGCTTGATGCCTGGGCCAACGCAACCCTTCCGGCGATCGTCGAGGGCGAGGAGGCCCATTCCGATCTCGATGGAACCTGCCGCAAGCTGGTCAGGGCGCTCGGCGAAGGCGGCTGGCTGCGCTATTGCGTGATCGGCGCCCATGGCGGCGTGCACGATCATCTTGATGTGCGCTCGCTCTGCCTCATTCGCGAAACGCTCGCGCGCCATTCGGGGCTCGCTGATTTCGCCTTCGCAATGCAGGGTCTGGGATCAGGCGCGATCAGCCTGTTCGGCAGCGAGGATGTGCGCGGAGCCTATCTTCCGGCCGTGGCGCGCGGAGACAAGATCGCTGCCTTCGCGCTGTCCGAAGAGAATGCAGGTTCCGATGCCGCCGCGATGCAATCGAGGATTACGCAGACCGGCAACACCTTGCGCCTGGATGGCGAGAAGCTGTGGATCTCGAATGGCGGGATCGCCGATTTCTACTGCGTCTTTGCGCGCGGTGATGCCGGTGTCAGCGCAGTGGTGGTCGATGCCGATGCGCCCGGCCTCTCGGTTGCAGAACGCATCGACGTGATCGCGCCTCACCCGCTTGCGCGCCTGCGCTTCGACGGTGTCGAGGTCCCGGCGAGCCGCATGGTCGGAGAAGACGGCAAGGGCTTCAAGGTCGCGCTCTCGACGCTCGACATATTCCGCACCACCGTCGGTGCAGCAGCGCTCGGCCTTGCGCGCAGAGCGCTCGAGGAAGCCGGCGAGCGCGCATTGACCCGCGAGATGTTCGGTGCAGCCCTGGCCGATCTGCCGCTCGCACAGGCAAGCCTGGCCGAGATGGCGCTCGATGTCGATGCCGCCGCGCTGCTCGTCTATCGCTCAGCCTGGACCAAGGACGTGACTGGTGCGCGCGTCACCCGCGAAGCTGCAATGGCCAAGCTCCACGCGACCGAAGCGGCACAGAGCGTGATTGACAAGGCGGTGCAGATGTTTGGCGGGCTCGGTGTCCGCAAGGGCGTCAAGGTCGAGGAACTTTACCGCGAGATCCGCGCGCTCAGGATTTATGAAGGCGCCTCGGAAGTGCAGAAGATCGTCATCGCCCGGCAGGTTCTCGAGACAATGCGCGCCCATCTGGCAGAGCCTACGCCGAGCATGGAGGACGCAGCATGAGCATCCATCGGACACTTCTTCCCGAAGGCTGGCCGCGTCCCAAGGGTTATGCAAACGGTATCGAAGCCACCGGAACGGCGGTTTACACCGCCGGGGTGATCGGATGGACGGCGCAGGAGCGCTTCGAGCGCAAGGATTTCGCAGGACAGTTCGATCAGGCGCTCTCCAATATCGCCGCAATCCTGGCCGAGGCCAATGCGCAGCCCGAACACATCGTGCGGCTCACATGCTATGTAACCGACGTCGAGGCCTATCGCACGTCGCTCAAGGAGATCGGGGCGGCCTGGAAGCATCATTTCGGCAAGGTCTTTCCGACGATGGCGGTCATCGGCGTGAGCGAACTGGTCGAGACCGAAGCCCTTGTCGAGATCGAAGCGACGGCTGTCATCCCGCCGAAGACTGACAGGTGATCGCGCATGATCGAGCATCCAGAATTTTCCGACCGGGCAGATGCTTTAGCCCTCAACGATCCGCCCGAAAGCCGATTGCAGGAAGGCCGCACAGGCGTGAAGCCCAATTGCGATCAAGGCTTTTCGCAAAGTTGAATCCCTTTCATGACTAGGAGCATGCGATGAAGATCACAGTGATTGGCGGCGGTCCGGGCGGGCTCTACTTCGCCTTGCTGACCAAGAAGCGCCGCCCTGAAATCGAGATCGAGATTTTCGAACAGAACCGCGCTGATGATACATTCGGCTTCGGAGTGGTCTTTTCCGACGAGACCATGGACGAGTTCCTCAGCGCCGATCCTGAGAGTTACGAGCTCGTGCGCGATCATTTCGCCTACTGGACGGATATCGTGGTCGATCGCGAAGGCGAGCGCTCGGTCATCGGCGGAAATGGCTTTGCCGGCTGTTCTCGCCAGACTCTGCTCAACCTGCTGCAGGAGCGCTGCCGCGCGGTTGGGGTCCAACTGCATTTCGAGACAACGATCGATCCCCAGAACTTCGAACAACGCTTTGCAGACAGCGACCTTATCGTGATCGGAAACGGCATCGCTTCGCCGATTCGCGACAAATATGCCGAGGAATTCGGCGTTTCGCTGCAGGAACGCCCGAACTTCTTCACCTGGATGGGCTCGACCAAGCCGCTTGATGCCTTCACCTTCTTCTTCCGCGAGACCGAGCACGGCCACTTCTGCGCTCACTCCTATCAGTACAATGCCGAGCGCTCGACCTGGGTGATCGAGACGACACCGGAAACTTGGCACGCCTCGGGCTTTGCCGAGATGAGCGAAGACGAGAGTGCGCGCTATCTCGAGGAGGTGTTCGCCGATTGCCTTGATGGGCATGGCCTCATCACCAACCGATCGATCTGGCGCAACTTTCCGGTGATTGCGTGCGAACGGTGGTCGCATGAAAACATGGTGCTGCTCGGTGATGCCAAGGCCACGGCGCACTGGTCGATCGGCTCGGGCACCAAGCTCGCGATGGAATCGGCGATCGCGCTGTCCGATCAGGTGGTCGAGCACGGCCGTGACATTGCAGCGGTGCAGAAGGGATACGAGGCCGAGCGCCGCACTCCCGTCGAGATAACCCAGCACAACGCCGCCGTCTCGCTGCGCTGGTTCGAAGACATGGCGATGCACTGGCAAAAGCCTCGCAGCCAGTTTGCCTTTTCGTTGATGAGCCGTGCGAAATCGGTGACCTGGGACAATATCGGTCTGCGCGATGCCGAGTTTCTCGAAGCGGTCGAGGGGGAGTTCTACGAAAGCTACAGGGGCAAGACCGGGCGGGATCTCGCCGCTGACCGCCCGACGCCGATGTTCACCCCGTTTGATCTGCGCGGCATGACCGTCCCCAATCGGATCGTCATGGCCCCAATGGCGCAATATTGCGCGCAGGACGGACGTCTCAACGATTGGCATTACACCCACTATGTCACCCGTGCGCTCGGCGGCACGGGCCTGATCTTTACCGAGATGACGTGCCCGAGTGCGGATGCCCGCATCACGCCGGGTTGCACGGGGCTGTGGAACGACGAACAGGAGGCCGATTTCCGGCTCTTGGTCGATCGGGTCCACGAAACTCCCTCGAAAATTGCGCTGCAACTTGGTCATGCCGGGCGAAAAGGATCCACCAACGTGCCCGACAAGGGCATGGACATGCCCTTGGAGGACGGCAACTGGCCGCTGATCTCGGCCTCGCCCATCCCTTATATCGAGGGCATCTCGAGTGTACCGCAAGAAATGACCCGGGCGCAGATGGATGTTATCAAGGCGGATTTTGTCGCAGCAACGCAGCGCGGCGCGCGCGCCGGGTTCGACATGCTCGAGCTTCACTGCGCGCATGGCTATCTGCTTGCAAGCTTCCTTTCCCCGCTCACCAATGAGCGCAAAGACGAATATGGCGGCGATGCCGCGGCGCGCGCACGCTATCCGCTCGAGGTGTTTGGTGCGATGCGCGAGGTCTGGCCCGAGGATCGACCGATGTCGGTGCGTCTTTCGTCGAGCGACTGGGCTCCGGGCGGGTTGACGCTGGAAGATCTCGCGGAGATCGCGCGCCTGTTCAAGCAAGCGGGCGTCGATATCATCCATTGTTCCTCTGGCGAGACAGTGCGTTGGCAAAAGCCGGTGTTCGGCCGCATGTGGCAAACACCTTTCGCTGAGTTCGTGCGCAATGAGGTCGATATACCCACGATTGCCGTGGGCGATATTTCGCAGCCGGAACAGGTCAACACGATCATCGCTGCTGGCCGCGCCGATTTGTGCGCGCTGGCCCGGCCGCATCTCAACAATCCCTTCTGGGCGCGCCACGCGGCAAGCCACTATGCCGTGCGTTCGGTTGAGGGCAAGCCGATGGGATGGCCGGCGCAATTGCGCTCGGGCGAATACCAGCTCTATCGCGAAGCAGAAAAGGAGCGCGAGCGCGCGACCGAACTGGCGATCAAGGCCCGGCCCGAGCGGCGGCACTATCAGCAGGCGGCGGGCTGAGGCGATGTGGAAGCCGCCCGAAAAGATTGCCTACAAGCCCTCGCCAGGGCGCTGGCCGACCGCTGAGGATGCGGCAAAAGCGCGTCTTTTCCAGCCGCTGGCGCAGGGGCGGCTGCAGCTCGCCGAGCGCACGTGGATCCCCGCCATGGTCCCCTGGCGCGCGACCGAGGAGGGCGAGGTAACGCGCGACGTGATCGACTGGTATAGGCGCTTTGCAATGGCACGGCCCGGAGCCATTGTGATCGAAGCGACCGGTATTCGCGATGTTCCCTCGGGTCCGCTGCTGCGTGCCGGTCATGATCGCTATATCGAGGGGCTTGAACGCGTCGCCGATGCAGTGCGCGAGGCGAGCGGCGGGGCAACCCGGGTCTTCGTCCAGTTGATCGATTTCCTCGCGATCAAGCGTCGGCCCCAGCGTGAGAAATTCATCCGCCGCTTCCTTGAGATCGGTGCGCATCATCGCGCGGCGCTGGATATGCCGGCGGCGAGTGAAGACGACGTGCGCGAGGCCCTGCTCGCCCGTTCCGACGATGAATTGGCCGGCATCCTGACCGCGCGCGAGCATGAAAGCCTCACAGTGGGTTTCCGCGAACGCGTCACCGATACCGACCGTCCGCACATTGCGGATCTACCCACGATCCTCCCCGATCTCTTCGCAAACGCCGCGCGCCGGGTTGAAGCCGCAGGGTTTGACGGGGTGGAGCTGCATTACGCGCATGCCTACACGATGGCCTCGTTTCTCTCGGCGCACAACACGCGGGATGACGGTTATGGCGGCGATCCTGCCGGGCGGGTACGCCTGCCGCTCGAAGTGTTTGAAAGGGTGCGCGCTTCTGTCAGCGAGAGCTTTGTGGTTGGATGCCGGATGCTCAGCGAGGAATGTATCGAAGGCGGCTCGGGCCTTGCCGATGCTCACTATTTTGCCGCGCAATTCGCGGCTGCAGGGATGGATTTCATCTCGCTCTCGCGCGGCGGCAAGTTCGAAGATGCAAAACAGCCGAAGAAGGGCGAGGCGGCATACCCCTATACCGGGCGCAGCGGGTATGAATGCATGCCGCAATTCCTCTCCGACGAACAGGGCCCGTTCGGGCGCAATCTCGATCCGGCGCACAGCATCCGCGCCCATATCCGCGAGAACGGCCATGACACGCCGATCGTGGCTGCAGGCGGCATTCACAATTTCGAACAGGCCGAGGACGTGCTGGCGCAGGGCCAGGGCGATATCGTGGGCCTGGCGCGGCAGGCCATGGCCGATCCCGACTGGTTCGCCAAGGTTCGCGAGGGGCGCGGGAACCGCGTGCGCCTGTGCGAATACACCAATTACTGCGAAGGGCTCGACCAGAAGCACAAAATGGTCACGTGCAAGCTATGGGATCGAACCGAGCTCGACGCCGACGATGCAGTGCTCACGCCTGACGGAAAACGCCGCACATTCGCCCCGATCGAGCGGCCCGACTAGCTGGCCTTGGCCTGATCCTCGATGTCCTTGCCCGCCTCCTTGAGCCGGTTGATGAAGCGCCTTACGGGCCTCAACATGATCCCGCGCCGCCGATAGGTGACGCCGACATCGACCGGCTGCCAGATCTCCTCGCTGGTCGTGACCTGCTTGAGATGCGCGTAATTTCCTCCGGCATTGAGCAGCGCCTGCGGCAGATAGCTGAGATAATCGCTGCCGCTCAGCATGGTCGACATGAAGTTCGACGAAGGGGTGGAGATCGCGCAATGCGGCGGCGCTTGGCCCGCGCCACGCAGCACCCGCCCCAGACGTTCGCGCTCGTTCTCGGTGCCTTCGGGAAGCACCCAGTCATATGCGCCAAGCTGCGCAACTTCGACAGGCCCCTTGCCAACAAGCGGATGGTTTTCATCAGCAACCACCACGATCGTATCGCGCAACACGAGCTCGCGGTGGAACTCCTCATCCTCTTCAGCTGACTGCGCCTTTATCGAACCCACGATCAGATCGACTTCGCCGCGGCGCAGACAGGCAATGAGATCGCTCCTGAGGCCCTGGCGAAAGGTCACGGTCGCATCAGTGCCGAGCGCCATAAAGGCGCGCACCGCCTGCGGAACGACATACTGCATCATCGTCGCGCCCGCGCCCACCCGGACGATCCCGCGCCCTGTCCCCTTCATCTGATCGATCTCGGTTACAGCTCGATCGATCTCGGCCGAGATCAGCGAGGCGTATTCGAGAAAGAGCTGCCCGAAATCGGTGGGTACGACGCCATTGGGATGGCGCTCGAGCAATTTGACATCGAGCGATTCCTCAAGATTGCGGATGCTCTTAGAAAGCGCGGGCTGCGTGATGTTCAGCCGCTCTGCTGCCTGGCCGAAGCTCGAGGCTCGCACGATTTCGAGGAAATAGCGGATCTGGCGCAGCTCCATGCGCCCATAACTAGCAGGCATCGGCTCAGGCGCAAGATTCTCATTACCATAAACTATGGCGAACCTTTCATGGTGGACCTGAGAAAGGTGCCGCCCTGCTCGATCGCCCAGCCGCCTTCATCGATCTGATGGGCAAACAGCGGAAAGACATGGATCATTCCTGCCCATTCCTGAAACACGCATCGACCACCCGCTTCCTCGATGGCGGCGCGCGCGCGGGCAGCATCGCTGTAGAAGACTTCATCCGATCCGACCTGGATCAGCATAGGCGGGAGGCCCTCGAACGGACCGAAGAGAGGCGAGGCTCTCGGATCGTCAGATTGAACTCCGGCAAGATAGCGCTCGGCGGTCTCGTCCATGCCCGAGGTGTCGACAAAAGGATCGCGGTCGGCGCGCGATCGGATGGCCTCGCCCGAATGGGTCAGATCGAGATAGGGCGAGACCAGCCATCCAGCAGATGCGGGCACGGCGCTTCCGGCGGCGATGGCGCGCTGCAAGCTGGCAAGGGCAAGGTTCGCGCCAGCACTGTCGCCGCCGATCGCGATGTCCTCTCTCGCAAAGCCCTGGCCGACAAGCCATTCGAGCGCTGCAAGCGTATCCTCGAGCGCGGCGGGAAACGGATTTTCCGGTGCCAGCCTGTAATCGAGCATCAGCACCTGCGCATCTGCCGCGCGCGAAAGCCGCGCAGCCATGGCGCGGTAGGATTGGGCCGAACCGAGCACGAAGGCTCCGCCATGCAACCAGAGCAACACGCGCGCCTTGCTGACGCCCTCGACGCGGCACATCAGCCCGCCGGTCGCCTCCCCGATGCTGACCCGTGTTTCGCTGAAATCTGCCGGCAGAGGAACCTGCGCCATCTGCGCTTCGAAGCCTGCGCGCCGGGCCTCGATCGGCGGTTCCGGCGCGCCGCGACGGGCAAGCAAAGCCTCGCGGATCGGGGCGACCTGTTCAAGCGACACGGGCAGTGCCTTTCGACTCGGCCGCCAAAGCCTTGAGCGCCTGCTTGTCGACCTTGCCTGCGGCTGTCAGTGGCAGGTGATCGAGAAAACGATATTCGGCCGGATGCTTGTAGGCAACGAGCCGCTCCTTCAGCCACGCGCCCAGCGCATCCGGGCCAGGAGCGGAACCGGCGCGAGCGACAATGAACGCAATCAGGCGTTCGCCGCGATAGGCGTCGGGCGCGCCCACGCAAGCCGCCCCAGCAACATCGTCATGCGCCAGCAGCGCCTCGTCCACTTCGCGCGGGAACACGTTGTAGCCCGAGATCAGGATCATGTCCTTCTTGCGATCGGCGATGGTGAGGTGCCCGTCCTCATCGATTCTGCCGAGATCGCCAGTGTGCAGCCACCCATCTCGCAGCGCGGTGCGGGTTTCCTCGTCGAGCCCGCGATAGCCGCGCATGACCTGCGGGCCGCGTGCGACAACCTCACCGACTGCACCCGGCGGCAGGAGGCGATCCGGATCGGCAGGATCGACAATGCGAAGATCGGTCAAGGGAACCGGCGGGCCAACACAGCCGGGCTTCACCTCGTGGCCCGGACCGAAATAGGTCAGGATCGGTCCTGCCTCGCTCTGGCCATACCCTTCGAATACCGGGACGCCTGTGAGACGTTCCCACCGCGCCAGGGTCTCGATCCCGAGCGGTGCCGATCCCGAATAGGCGCATCTGAGGCTTTTGGTCGCCTCCCTGTTCAGGCCCTCATACTGCACCAACGAATTGAACACGGTGGGGCCTGCTGGAAGCCGTGTAATGCGATGACGCGCGATCGCCTCGACCACCCAGTCCGGTCGATAGCGCGGCAGGATCACGAGCGTGCCGGCGCTGTAGGCGGCAAGATTGATGCACATCGCAGCAGCAAAGCTGTGAAACATCGGCATGAAGCACAAGATTCGCTCTTCTCCATAGTGCGTGGGCAGCACCGCCTCGCGCTGCGCAATATTGGTGGCGACTGCCCGGTGGGTGAGTTCGACGCCCTTGGGCCGCCCGGTGCTCCCCCCTGTGAACTGCAGGACGGCGAGGTCTTCGGGCGAGGGAGCAGGCAGCGCAGGCGTTTGCGGCATGCGCTCGATCTCCGGGTCAGGTTCGGTAAGGATCGCTTCGTCGCTATCGACCAGCATGAGGCGGGTTTCGGGGTGAAACAGATGCCTCACCCGCTCCGCCACATCGGATGAAACGATCGCCACCGAGGCGCGCGCATCCTCGATCATCGGGGCAAGTTCGGCTGGCGTATATTGCGGGTTGAGCGTCGCGGCAGCGCGGCCTGCCGATTGCGAAGCGAAGATCGCGATGGCAGTTGCAGCCATGTTTGGCAGGATGATCACGACGGTATCGCCCGGCTCGCCGGTTTGCGCGATCCAGCAGGCCGTTTGCGCGACGGCGCGGGCATATTGGGCATAGGTAAGCGAGCAGCCCTCCGCCTCGATCGCAACGGCATCAGGATAGTCACGGCTGGCGCGGGCAAGGATTTCGGGCACGGTCTGCGGGATCCAGACAGCGCTGCCGTCTGGTCGTGTAAGCGTGATCTGGTTCATCGGTCGGTTACCTCAATCACAACGGCCATTGCGCTGTCGCCAGCTGCGCAGCCCTGGAAGAGCCCGCGCCCCCCGCCGCGCAGGACGAGTTCATGGATCAGTTCGATGATCGCACGAAGACCGGTGGGCCCTTGCGGATGTCCCCAGACCAGCGAGCAACCATAATTGTTCATCGCCTCGAGCGCGAAGCCGGTTTCGCGCGAAAAGACAATGTCGTTCACGGCGAACGGATTATGCGACTTGACGGCATCGATATCGGTAATGTTGAGCTCGGCATTCTCGAGCGCCGCCTTCGAGGCGGGGACAGGTGCCTTGGGCATGAAGGCAGGCTCGACCCGCGCCTGCCCCACACCAAGGATCGCAATGTCGTAATCGGCGTTTGGCGCGAGCGCACGGGCCTTGCCTTGCGAGGCGACGATGACCCCAGCATTGCCATCGGCGGGATGTGTCTGACCCGCAAAGGTGACAGTCCCACCTTCGATCACGGGCCTGAGCCCGCGCAGCTTGGCCTCGTCGACGGGCTGAACGCCCTGGTCGCCATCGATGCTCGTCGCGCTGCGCTTGAAGCGCGGATCGGGCACATCGAAAGGAAGCTGCATAAAGCGGCTATGAAAGGCGCGATCATGCTTGAGCGCATCGTCATATTGGGCGTAGCGCGCAAGCGTCAGGTCATCCTGCTCATCGCGGCTGATCGCGTATTCGCGGGCGACATTCTCGGCCGTTTCGACCATCGCGACACCCGCGAAGGGGTCCTTGCTGAAATTGTCGAGCACCCAATTTTCGGTCTCGCCTGTTCCGCCCGGTGCGCTTGGGCTCGGATAATAGATGTTGGGGCCGTTCGAAACGCGGTCCGCGGTGATCACGAGCGAGGCGTCGCTGCGCCCGGCGGCGATCTCTCCCGCAGCAAGCGCGAGGCAGCGCGCCGAGGTTGCACAGGCCTGCATGATGCTCGGCCCGGCCAGATGCGGCGCATCCATCATCCCGGCGACCCAGGGGAGCCCATAGAAACTGCCCTGTTGCGGGACTGAAAAACCGAGCACACCTGCATCGATCTCGCCAAGGTCGAGACCACGCTCATCAAGCGCGCGCTTCCCCGTCCATGCGGCGAATTTCAGACTGTGGAGCTCTGCAAAGGCACCCTGCCAGCGGGCGAACGGCGTTGCCCATCCGCTCTCGGGGACAATATAGGCGATAGGCGAGCTTCCATGCTGCATCACAGCGGCGCGAGCATCGCGTTGAAGGCCCCTTCTGCATTGATCAGATCAATGCGTTTTTGCGCGATCCGATATTCGCCATCGATGCGCTTCAAATGATGCGTGACCTGTCCGCCGAACAGCCGCTGGTCCTCATCGTAATTTCCGCGATTGCGATATTCGAGCATGATCTGCGAGGAGGTGACCATGATGCCGTCTGCATTCTCCTGCGATGCGACACCCGAAACGATATGCGCCGTTCGCGGCGCCGGCTCAGCGGCAAAGGCGCGCGGATTGGCAAGACGATGCGTGCGCACCATCAGCACCTGGATGTCATCGTGAAAGTGGCTAGGCCCGGCTTCGGGGCTGGGCTGATCGAGGCTGACCGGCACCCAGTAGCGCGCATCGGGCAGGAACAGGGCAACCCATTCCTCATAGCGCCGCTGATCGAGCAGGCGCGCCTCGCGCTCGACGAACAGTCGGATTTCCTCGCTCATGCCTCACCCATGTAGGCCGCCCATGCCGCGAACTGGTTGCGGATGAAGCCTTCCGAGGTGGCGGGCATGCGGTGATGGCTGTCGGTGCGCTCGCGGTCCTCTTCGATGCCCCGGCTCATCGGAATCCATTCGCGCGCGCCAAAGCTGTTTCCCAGCAAGCAACGCTCGTAGATTTCAAGATCGTCGGAGATAACCGGCGAAGCCGCGCTGTTGGCGCCGGTGCAATATTCGACCGCGTTGCGATAGGTCTCTTCGGGCGCGCCTTTCAGCCGGAAAACGAAGCCGATCATCTCCGTCAGATCATGACGCACGGGCCGGATGATACGAACGGTCTGATAGCGCGCATGCCAGAAGCTCGATGGATAAAGCAGCATCAGATGCCGATCGACCGAGAGCACGTCGCGCGCCTTTTCTGCGCCATGATATTCGATCAGCGATTTCGTGTAGGCGTCGGCCGTGTCGGGGGTATAATCGGCGCCCATGTGGCCACCGATATAGCTGTGCCCTCCGGGCGCAGTGACCATGTCGAGATCCTGAAAGAATTGCACTGGCTTGCCGTTCGCCGCCATCATGCCGATCGTGGGCACTGCGTTTTCCGGCCCACCGATCTCGTTCATCACAGCCTTTGCCGAAACCACCGAAGCTGCATGCGCAAAGCCGGGATGAACCGTGTCGTTCAGATTTTCGAAGGTCATCTTCCAGTTGGCGCGATAATAATGGCGCAGCACATAGGGCCCGCATTCGAGCTCGCCCGTGGGAGAGCGGTCAACCAGATCGTCGATCGACGTTTTCATGTGGCCCAGAAAGCTCTCGAGCGGGGCGGCATCCTCGCCCGCCAGATTGCCGAACAGAAAACCGCGATATTCCTCTAGTCGAACAGGGGTGATGCCGAATTCGCCCTTGTCGAGCTGGTCGCCATATCCCTTTTCATAAGGAATGAAGCGGACGCTGCCATCGGCGTTGAACATCCAGCCATGATAAGGGCACTGGTGGCCGTGCGGAGCGGAGCCTTTGTCGAATGCACACAGGGTTGCTCCGCGGTGCGTGCAGCGATTGAAGATCGCATGGATCGCACCATCCTTGCCGAGCGTGAGGATGACTGCCTGCGTGCCCATGTGACGCACGACATAATCGCCCGGCTCGCTGAACTCGCTGCGGTGCGCGAGATAGAGCCAGCTGCGCGCGAAGATGCGCTTCATCTCGAGGTCGAACAGGGCGGGATCGGTGTAGACCGACCGATGCACCTCGTCCTCACGGACAAGATCGGCGGGATTGGCCGGACGGGTGGTGATCGTGTCGGGGGTGCGCAATTGCGTCGCCATCGTGCTCTCCATTCACGGTGGAGCTAAACACGCCGGGACTTGTCCGGGATAATGGCAGCGAGGCCTCGCTTCATGAAAAGTGGTTATGGGCGCAGCCGCGAAAAAAACTGTCAAATCGATCAGCTCTGCCTAGGCTTTTACAAGGCTGAAGGGAGACGAACAATTCCATCATTTGCAGATATGCAGGACACGCTCGAGCCGATCCCCGAGGATGTTTTCATCATCGATCCGGTGGTCCATGCGCTCAATCTCGATCGGTCCAACGTTGCATCGAAATACGGCGAACAGCTGCACATCATGTCCTACGGACTGCACACGATGATGAGCCCGGAGGACCGGCAATGCCCACACGATATCTACATGACCGACATGGACCCGCATATCCTTGTGCGCACAATGCTGGAGGAAAGCCGGACTGATCTGATCGCAACCCATACGCTGCGGCTCGACAGCTGGTTCAAGGACGGGTTCGCGGCAGAATGGAAGACGGTCGAGATGTGCAAGACATATCCCACGCGCTGCCTTGGCTATCTCGGGCTCGATCCGACACAGGATCGGCAGAAGGTGCTCGATGATCTGGACCGTCAGCATGAGGATTTGCCGGATGCGATCGGCGTCAAGCTGTATCCGCACCAGATGGACCCGTATCGCCGCTGGCTGGCGAATGACGACACTGTGATGGCACTGATCGAGCGCGCGCGCGATCGCGGCATTCGTTCGATTGCCATTCACAAGGCGCTGCCCAACGGCTCGGTCCCGTTGGCGCCTTACAGGATTGGCGAGGATTTCGAACAGGCCGCCGATGCATTCCCCGATATGGTGTTCGAGATCATCCATTCAGGGATGGCGTTCGTCGAGGAAACCGCGATGGCGATTGGACGGTTTCCCAATGTCTACGCCAACCTCGAGACGACGACGGCGCTGCTCTGGCAGGCGCCGGGTCGCTTCGAGGCCGCGCTCGCGCTGTTGATGCAGTGGGGCGGGATCGAGAAACTGTTCTGGTCGACCGGGTGCACCGTGATCCATCCCCAACACGTCCTCGAGCTGTTCTGGAACTTTCGCTTCAGCGAGGAGACCATGAGCCGCCATGGGATCCCGCAGCTCGAACGAGTGATCAAGGAGATGATCCTGGGCGGGAATTATGCGCGCGCAATGGGGCTTGACCTCGGCCGCATCGCTTCTGCGCAGGCGGAGGATAATTTTGCCCCGGCCAAGAAGCAGGGGCTCAAGGAGGCCTGGTCTTCATGGAAAGAGGCAGCAGCGGCATGAGCCTCGATGATCGGATAAAGCAGGCGCTCAATCGGATCCATGATCCTTGCAGCATCGCCTCGGGACGTCCGACCGGGGTCGTTGACATGGGGCTGGTGCTCGGCTGGCGGCTGGAGGATCGCACGCTTACGGTTACCTTCGCCGTCACCTTTGCAGGGTGCACGATGGCCCCGCACTTCACCGAAGCCGCCCGCGAGGCACTCATCGCGTTTGACGAGTTCGACGCGGTCGAGACGATCGTCGATACCGCTCACATCTGGCAGCGGCCTGCCGGGCTCGAGGTCGAGATGCTGGGCGAACCTCAAGCCTGGCGCAAACGCGCTGCGCGCAAGGCCTCTGCGAAAGAGCCCGCTATCAATCGACGCTGAAGAATGCGTCCCACTTGTCGGGCTCGAGGCACAGGTGCCAGCATTCCTTGAGCTTGCCATCCTCGATCCGCCAGGTCATCGCCTCTTTGGTGTGCAGGCTTTTGTCGCCTTTGCGCGCGCGCACCTCGGCGATCAGCGTGACATGATCATCGCTGCCGTAATAATCGAGCGGATAGGCATAATAGGCATCGACCGCCTCTTGCAGCATGCCGAAATTGCGCATGATTTCGGCATGACCGACATAATCTCCGGCGAGCGAATTCTCACCGGGCATGTGCCAGATCGCATCCTCGGCGATACTCGCGAAAAGAGTATCGACATCGCCGTTCTGAAATGCCTTGTGTGCCGCATAGAGCATGTGGGCGTGTTCGTGATCCTTCTCGGTCAACGGGCGCATCATCGGAGCATCATGCTCGGCAGCAAGCGCAGAGGAATAGCCGGTGCTCATCACTTGCCTCCCGATACGTTGAGTTCGACATCGATATTGCCCCGCGTCGCATTCGAATAGGGGCACACCTGATGCGTCGTCTCGGCGAGCTTTTGCGCCTCCTCCTTGGAAAGCGTGGGTACATCAACATCAAGCACCACGCCGAGCTTGAACCCGGGGCCCGCATCATTTTCGCCGATCGAGACATGGCCGGTCACGGATGATCCGCTGACATCGGTCTTGTCCTGCCCTGCCACGAATTGCAGCGCGCCATGAAAGCATGCGGCATAGCCTGCTGCGAAGAGCTGTTCGGGATTGGCGCCGCCGCCCGGCCCGCCCATTTCGGGCGGCATGGCAAGATCGTGCTTCACGATCCCGTCGCTGCTTTCGACATGGCCAGCGCGGCCGCCCGTCGCGGTGGCGTGGGCTGTATACATGGCCTTCATGGGTTCATCTCCTTGAGTGTTCGAGCAATGAATTCTTCGTGCGTTGTGAGCGGGGCGCCGACGATGGCCTGACTGGCCTCGATGTCCGCCGCGTTTGCCGGGCAGCCTATTGCCTGAGTAACCCTCATCATGATCGCAAAGTCCTCGGCCATCCAGTCCGACAAGTCGGGAATATTCGCGCGCATCTGCCCGATGAACGGTTCTACCGCGTCCCCGGCGTAGTGGACCTCGCGCCCGAGGGCTGCTCCCCAATTGGCGGCGCAATCCGGCCCTGTGATACGTGAGGGGCCGCAAACCGGCACCGCCTGGCCCGCCCAATCATTTCTGGTCAGCGCGCGGGCGGCGGCTCTGGCGATATCCGCCGCATCCACGCTCCAGACCCCGGTCGTGCCGATCGGCAGCGGATAGAGGCCGGGGCCGGTTAGCGCAGGCAGACCCAGAAGATCGTTCTGGAAGAAGAAATTGGCCTCGAGCACCACGCCCTGGCCATTTTCCAGCACGGCTCGCTGGATTGGCAGCTTGCTCTCGAAATGCGGGATTGCGCGCATCGCCTCGGCGTTGTGGATGCCAAGAAAGACGATCCGCTCAATGCCCGCCTGCCTGAGCGCGCGCACGGCCCCAACGCCGATCTGCGCTTCATCCGGGCCGAGCGGGGTGATGAGCAATGCAGCATCGAACCCTTCGAGCGCATTCGCATGATCGCCGATCCGCGTCAGATCGAGCGCGATCCCGTCCGGCCCGGGATTGCGCGCGGCTGCAACCGGCATGTGGCCAGAGGCGCGCAGTTCGGCGACAGTCCTCGAGCCGACATTGCCGGTGCCACCGATCACGAGTGCGCGCATCGTTCCGATCCTCTTAGAAGTCGAAGCCGGCGGTCACTCCGAATTCACGCGGCCGGCCAAGATAATTGTAGGCAACGCCCTGGGCCTCAAGGGCATTCTGCCCGAACGTGAAATATTCGACGTCGAACAGGTTGAGCCCGAAAACCGCCAGCGTGAAGCGTTCGGAAGGATCGGTGTAGGTGATCCGGCCATTGAGCAGGCCATATCCATCCTGTTCCTCGAACGGGAGATTGAATGCCGTGAAGAACACGTCTGACTGATAGCGGAAATCGACCCTGGGAGACAGCGTCCCGCCCGCGAAATCGAAATCATATTGCGCCGCCGCCGAGATCGTCCAGTCGGGGCTGAAGGGAAGCCGGTTGCCGTTGATCGGTCCGACTGTCGCGGGCACGTCCACAAACTCGCTATCGGTGTAGCCGACCGCAAAATCGAACCGCAGTGCGTTGACCGGGACCACATTCAACTCGAGCTCGAAGCCCTGGAGCTCGGCGTCTCCGGCATTCGCCACGCGGAACTGCACCTCGGGATCGGCAATGGTCTGCTGAATGTCGCGATACTTGGCGTGAAAAAGCGTCAGGTTGGCCCTCAGGGCCCGGTCAAGCAAATCTGCCTTTATGCCCACTTCGAACGTCTCATTCGTATCGGGCTCGAAAGTCGGGATGCTGTCCTGGGGCGCGATCAGTCGACCGTTGAAACCGCCTGCGCGGAAGCCTTCCGAATAGGAAGCATAGAGCAGGAGATCAGGGTTGGGCTCGAACTCGACGCCGATCTTCGGAGTGAATTTCTCGAAGCTCGCAGTACCCGGCAGTTCGGTCGCGATTGGCAACACGATGGCCTCGCCGAGCAATTCGGGCGGTAGGCCAAAGCCGAACACCGCGCCCGGCCCCACGCCCTGAGGGCGAAAATCGAAGAACTGGTTCGAGACGATCTCTTTCTCGTCCCAGGTATAGCGCCCGCCCAGGGTAACCGAGAGGTTATCGATCAGCTCGAGGCGCCCCTGACCAAACACCGCATAACTCTCTGTGAGCTGATCGTTGCCCTGCGACCATACATTGCAGGTTCCAAACGGCGGCTCCATTGGATTGCTGATCGGGGCGAAGCACAAGTTAAGCACCTGGTCGGCTTCTTCCCTGAAAAAATAGCCCCCAAGCAGATAATTCAGGCGTCCGCCAAAGGCATCGCCGCTGAGTTGCAGCTCCTGACTGAACTGGTTCTGGTCGGTGGTGGTGTTCTGATCATACAACCGGAAGCGTGTGCCGTCCGGATCGGACGTCGAGAACCCGTCGAGGACGCGGTACGCCGTAATCGACTTCAACTGCGCCGCACCAAGCTGCACTGTAACCGTGCCTGAAAACCCGTAGACCTCGTTGCGCGCTTCCGGGCTGTTCGAGGCGAAGATATCGTAGAAATTGTCGGGGTCCTGCACATCATTGGCTGCGGCAGGGGGGAAGAACGGCAGCGGCAGGATCGCATTCAGCACTGACGGGGCCGGGTTGGAACGATCGAGCGAATAGTCCGCTGACAGATCAACCCGGACATCAGGCCCGAACTCAATACTGAACTGACCGCGCCCGCCATAGCGTTCAATCCGTCCGAAGTCCTCGCCCGTCACGACATTGTCGGCGAACCCGCCTTGCTCGCGGTAGAAGCCATAAACCCGCGCCGCTGCCGTATCGCCAACGGGCACGTTCACACTCGCATCGAGATCGATGCGGTCGCGGCTGCCATAGGTTGCCTGCGCGCCACCCGAGAAGACCCCGATTTCGGGCTGCTTGGTCACCACGCTGACTGCGCCGCCGAGCGTATTGCGACCAAACAGCGTGCCTTGCGGCCCGCGCAAGACCTCGACCCGCTCAACGTCGCCTGCATCAAGCATCGCGCCGATGGTGCGCCCAAGGTAAATCCCGTCGACATAAACGCCAACGCCTGGATCACTGGTTACGATGAAATCGAACTGTCCCACCCCGCGCACGAAGAAGTTGGCATCCGCCGAACCCTGTGGGCCGGTTGTGGACGTGAGGTTGGGAACGGTCGCGGCAAGATCGTTGATCACAACCGAACCGTTCGCCTCGAGCGCTTCGCCGGTCAGCGCTGTCACCGATATCGGCGTATCCTGGATTGAGCTCGCCGTGCGCTCGGCAGTGACAATGATCGTACCGACACCGCCCTGCTCTTCATCGGACGACGATGATCCGGATTGCTGTGCGCCCTGGTCCTGGGCCATTAACGGCATAGCGGCCGAGGCCAGCAAAGCTGGTACAAAAATGCGGATCGCCGCTGTTCTTTTCACTGTCGGTCTCCCTCGATCCGTCTGCGCATGCCCGAAGCCAGGCTGGCGCGAGACGTGGTCATTAAGGTCTAAGACAGTTTCATCAGCGATCGTGGCCGAACAATGAATTCTGGTAACGCACCTATGAGGGCCGGTTCTGGATAGCAGCGTTTATCCAGTGGTTATGCTGTTCACAAAGTTATTCATGGCGAGCCTTAAAGCCGCTGCCAGCATGATCGCGCCCATGGTTACTCTACTCACACCGTCGCAGCGCCGTGCGATGCATGCAGGCGAGGGTCTTGCCGCGCTTCCCGTTCCCGGAACGATCGTCTCCAATGGCGAGTTTACTCCCCCCGCCCGTTCCCAGGCGCTGCGCCGCTATTGTGCCACGCTGCTCGAGCGGGCCAGAATTGCCAATCGCGGCGATGATGCGCAGGCGCAGGCCTGGCTTGCCAGCCCGATCGGAATGGCAAATGCCTTCGACACGCTCAACGAGGTTTTCGATGATCATTTCGAGATCGGGGACAATGAGACCCGCGATAACGAGGAAGCCGAGGCGACCCGATCAGCACTGCAGGATCAGTTCGTATTCGATGACCAGGTCCACTTCCTGCGCGACGATGCCGATCCTGCCTACTTCGAGCCGCTCACCGGTCTGATCGAGCTCTCCGCCGAGATCCTCGGGCTGCCGCATGCGGGCACATTCGAGATCGAGCAGATCAAGTTCGCGCATTTCATCAAGGCGATCTATCTCGATAGCGACACCAAGGTCGCATTGCTTTCAGGCGCGCCATCAGAGGATGTGCCGATGCTGACCAACGACCAGATGGCGGCGGCCCGTACGGCCGTCAATTCGATCGTTGGCGAGCGCCGGCTGCTGACCCATGCCGTGCTTGGGCCCGGTCATGACGGCTGGCTCGACGAGATTGATAGGGTCCACGAGGAACTCAAGCCCGATGGATGGAAGGGCTATACTTGCGGCGAGCCCTTTTCGCCCTCGGACAAGCGCTATCGGCTTGATGATGAGAAACTGATGTATCCGGCCTATGAACGCATGGCGAAGGCCGGCGTGCGCAACGTCTGTATTCACAAGGGTCTGCTTCCCGAGAATGCCGACGAAGTGATGCCGGGCGCAGAGCCCTTTGCCAAAGTCGACGATGTCGCAAGGGCCGCTGCGGACTGGCCGCAGCTCAATTTCGTGATTTACCACGCGGGTTATCGCACCATCCCGCAGCCCAGCGTCGCGGACCTTGAACGCTTTGAGCAGACCGGCCGGATCGACTGGGTGAGCGACCTTGCTGCTATCCCCGCTGAGCACGGTGTCGAAAACGTCTATGCCGATATCGGGGCGAGTTTCGCATTCACCGTGTTGACCCATCCGCGCCTTGCGGCGGCCATGATCGGGATGCTGATGAAAGGGCTGGGGCCGGATAAGGTGCTGTGGGGCACAGACAGTGTCTGGTATGGCAGCCCGCAATGGCAGATCGAAGCCTTGCGCAGGCTGAAGATGCCCGAAGATCTGATCGAGCGGTTCGGCTATTCGCCGCTTGGCCACGCTGATGGCGCAATCAAGCGCGCGATCCTGGGCGAGAACGCCGCGCCCTTATATGGCGTCAATCCTGCCGATTACAGCGGCCAGGCCGTCAAAGGGCAGCAACTCGACCGGATTGTGGCGACCTATCGCGAAAACGGCGGGATGCCCGACAACAAGGTCCACGGCTATGCCGCAAACGGAGACGCCAATGCTTGATGGGCGGACCATCTCGATCACCGGCGCAGCGAGCGGCATCGGACTGAGTGCGGCACACCTTTTCGCACGATATGGGGCAGGGGTGGTGATGATCGATCGTGACCCCGCAGTCGAAGACGTTGCAAAGGATGTGCCCGGTGCGAAGGCTTACATCGCTGACGTGACAGATGCTGAAGCCATCGCTGCGATCTTGGACGAACAGACCGCGCTCGATGGCGCTTTCAACAATGCCGGGATCGAGGGCATGGGCGGCAAGATGACACCGCTCACGCACTATCCTGTCGACGAATTTCGCAAGGTCCAGAGGGTCAACGTCGAAGGGCTATGGCACTGTATGCGTCCCCAGCTATCGGCATTTGCTAAGAAAGGCAGGGGGGCGATTGTCAACACAGCGAGCGTGATGGGTTGGCTCGGTTCGCCGGGTCTGGGCGCCTACAGTTCTTCCAAACACGCGGTTATCGGACTGACGCGCACGGCCGCACTGGAGATGGCCGAAGCGGGCGTGCGAATAAACGCCGTGCTTCCCGGCGCGGTCGAAACGCCGATGATGACCGAGCGCGGCTTTGTGCACAATCCCGAGTTTGCCGAGTTTGCCGACAGCATGCATCCGATGGGCCGCATTGCGAAGGCCGAGGAAGTGGCGGAAGCGGCTGCATGGCTCTTGAGCGACAAGGCTAGTTTCGTGACCGGTCATTGCCTCGCGGTCGATGGAGGGCTATCTGCGCGATGACGACAGGGCGGAATACCGATGACGAAATTGTGCGCAGATTGCTCACCGATCAGATCGAACGGATCTGGGGGCGAGGCGAGACCGAACTTGTCGATCAGAATTATGCCGACGAGATAGTGGATCACATGCCAGTTCCCGGCCAGCCGGGAGGGCGCGAAGCGCTCAAGCAGGTGGTCCGGGATTTTCGCGAAGGCATAACCGGGCTGGAAATGACGCTTCATACCGTGTTGGCAGCGGGCGGATACGGCGTGGATGTCTGGACGCTGACGGGGCGACATGGCGGTGAACTCATGGGTCGCCCGGCGAGCGGACAGCCGATCTCGATCTCGGGCATAGACATGATCCGCACCCGTGATGGACGCATCAGCGAATTATGGCACGTCGAGGAAATGGCGCAGCTCGCAGCACAGATCGGCGAGGAACCCGTGGCCTTTGGATCTCCATCAGGCCATGCGCCACTTTCGCCGGCCCAGGCACAGTCGCAACCACAGTCGCAGGCGCCCCCCGGAGAACAGGCGGTCGTTCCGGGTCAAGACAGCTTCACTGCGCGCGAGCGCCGAAATCTGGCGATTGCCCGGCGACACATTGAAGAGATCTGGGCTGGAGGCCATGCTGAGCTTTGCCACCAAATGTATCACCCCAAGGTCATCGATCACAACAAGGCTCCGGGGCAGCGACCAGGCATCGAGGGGATTATGGATGTCCTTCACTGGCTGCGCGAAGCAGTGCCCGACCTTGCGATGACGATCGAATGCTACCTGATCGACGGGGATTTCGTCGCCGATCGCTGGATGATGACCGGAACGCATACAGGCGCGCCATTGATGGGCGTGAAGGCGAGCGGGAAGGCTTTCAGAATCAACGGTATGGATGTTGCCAGAATCGATGATGAGGGGCTTATCACCGATATCTGGCACGCCGAGGAATTCCACCAGCTGCTGCAACAGATCAGCCCCGCACGGCGAGAATCCTGAACGCTCAGCCGTATGCGTCGCGCTGCGCGACCGATGTTTTGTCTCACCCACGATCGGGCAACGGCAAATCCTGCAGGCTTTCTCGGGCGCCTCCAGACCGCAAGAGCCTTGCGTGATATCACCCGGCACGTATGCTTTCTGACCGGGCGATATGGGTGGAAGCCGGCTTTATCTGCCGCCAGAAGGCGCCATGAAATCTGCGGTAGAAATACCTCCAGCGCACATGGATCGGATGCATTTACCCATCCCGCAAACGCGCCGGATCCAACGGATTATGGATCGCGCAATCGAAGTTAAGCGCATCGCGGATATCGAGGCCGGCTTCGATATCGTTGATGATCCCCTCATGAGTGTCGCGCTCTTGCCGGGCAGCGCACGAATTCTCTTCATTGGAGAAAACCCGGCAAACCTCGATCGATGGCAAGCTAGAAGCGGACTCCCACATAAACTGGGCAGGATCCCGTCTTTTCGCCATGCCTGCAGGCGCGACGCAGGACGGCGCGGGCTGGCTGATCGACCGGTGAAGTGCAGACAGAAAGACGCCCGGGGTGGCTCGCCCCGGGCGTCTCTTGGTTGCTTTGCAGAATGTGCAATCTTTAAAGCGTGCCGGAAATACCCAGGAAGAAGAAGCGTCCACGCGGGCTGACCGGGCGCGTCAGGAGACCTTCGAAGGGCTCGGCATCGGTGATGTTGTTGATCCCGCCGAAGATCTGGATGTTGTCGGTCGCGTCGTAGCTGACGGTGAGATCGTGCTCGAAACCATCGCCAGTGAACAGCTGGGAGGGGTCAAGGACACCTTCATTGGGCGATACCACAACCTCGCCGCCCACGAGGTCAACATCAAAGGCATCCGAGTTTGACACGTTCAGCTGCGAATCCTCCCAGCGCGTTCTCCAGCCGATATTCAAACGATCAAGGTCCCAGTTGATCGCGAAGTTCACAATCCAGTTCGGCGTCGGATTATTCAGCCCTCTCACCGTGCCCAGCTGATCGCTGACGAGGCCCTGGTCGATGATCAAGAGCTGTTGCTGAACCGGATCGGCTTCATCCGCGATCGTTTGCTGAATCACGGGATCGCTATCGGTGAAGCGCTCAAGGAAGTGCGTCCCAACAGCGCTCAGCGTGAAAGTGCCCCAGTCGCCGTCGCCGAACGGCGCATCGAACGAATAGCGCGTCTCGAAGTCAATCCCGCGAGCGCGAAGAAGCGCGAGGTTGATGTTGCCCGACGTGAAGCCTGTAATCGCGTTGCCGCGCGCCGGATCGCGCACGATGGCATCGCAGAACTGGTTGTCGGTCGAAGGCAGGTCGACACACGCCTCAGCGATCTGCTGCCCCGACAAGGTGCCGACGGCATCCTCGATCTCGATATCGTAATAGTCGACGATGACGATGAGATTATCGAGCGCGCCGCCCAGAATGCCGCGAGGCTGGAAGATGCCGCCGATCGTAAAGCTGTCCGAAGTTTCCTCGGTCAGGTTCGGGTTACCGCCATTGGTACCGGTCGAAAACGCTGTGAGGAAGTTCGCTGAATCGAAGCCCTCATCGACAAACTGCAAGCAGTTGGCGACACGATTGCTCGAGCCGTTGTTGATATTGCCATCATCACAAGGGTCCGCGTCCACGCCGATCGTTGCAATGCCCTGAGGCGCGAACAGCTCACCGATATTGGGCGCCCGGATGGCGCGCGAGAGCGTGCCGCGGAAGGTCAACCACTCGACCGGACTGTATTGCGCGCCGAAGGAATAGGTCTCGGTCGTGCCGATCGTGTTGTAGTCGGAGTACCGGCCGGCAGCGGTAACTTCGAGATTCTCCACGAACGGCATATCACCAAGGATCGGGATCCGCAGTTCGCCGAAGGCTTCATAGACTGTGATCCCCTCGCCGTTCACGGGCGAATCGAAGAGCGGCGCATTGACGTTCTCGATCACACGCCCCTCGATCGATTCGAAGCTGTCACGAATAAATTGCGACTCGTCGCGGCGATATTCGAAGCCGGTCGCGAAACCGATCGGCCCGCCGGGAAGCTCGAAGAAATGCCCCGTATCGCCGGCAAGAACCGCAAGGAATTGCTGCTGCTCGATGGTTGTGTCCTGATTGATATCGACAAACGCAAAGTCGAGCCCGGCGCCCCCAAACTCGCCCAGCAGATTAAGCGGGGCGCAGGTGCCATCGCCAATCTGGAAGGTGACCGGCCGGGTCTGACCGCTGACATCGGTTCCGTTGATCATGGTGCCATCGGCGAAGATCGGAGGACCACCAACAAGGAAAGGAGCGTTCGATGGTGCAGGAAGGCCGGTGACTTCTGCCCGGCAAACAATATCGCCAACTTGCGCGTTGCCTGAGTTGATCTCCACATATTGTCCATCGCGGAAGGCGTTGAGCGTGTTCGAGCCATCCGTAAAATTGAACACGGGATCGGTGCCGTCAATGTTTGCCGGCGTGAGAGCAACCGCATCGATGGCGGTGAAATAGCGATCGTTCAGACGAAGATTGCGGCCGATGTCATCGACTTGCGTGCGGCCCCAGGTGTAGGTCGCCTCGAAGCTGACATTGCTCTTGGGAGATTCCCAGCGCAGGCCGCCCGAGGCTCTGATCGTCGAGCGCTCGATATCCGTGCCACGGTTTGTGTCGGAGCCCACATTATCGCGCGCAACGCCGGCAAAGGTTGCGCCAAGTTGCGCGAACTGGGCCTGCAGCTCTGGCGGGGCAAACGGATTGTCAGCCGCGAAGAACAGGTCGTCGGCGAACGGAACGCCCGAGATTTCGCTCGTCTCGACATAGGCAAACTTCGCATCAGCAAATGCGGTGATCGTGCTCGTGATTTCATAATCCATCCCGGCCGAGGCAACGACGCGGGTTGTCTCGGGGATCAGCGTGAGATCAGGCGCATTGCCCGAAAAGATTCCGTCACCGCCCGAGGCGTTGAACGCACCGGTCGAGATCCCCGGGTTATAGGCGCGCAGCTGACCCGATTGAGGATCGATGATCTGCAGGATCGGAATGTTTGTTCCTTCGAAAGTCGGGACCATACTGGTTCCCGGAAGGAAGTTGCTGGCAACCGCCGGACCGAAAGCGAGCCGATCGAACGGGAAACCGCCGATCGCGATGATGCCATCCTGGTTCGACACCGGAAGCCTGCGGTCCGGGATGAAGGCGTTCTCGGATGCCGGATCGAGCCCGAGCTGCTCGTTGAGGAACTCGTTGCTCTGACCGAAGATGGCGTAACCTTGTCCGAAGGCGAAATCACGATCACGCGCCAGGATACCGGCGTTCTTTGCGTATTCGACCGCAAAGACAGCGCTGCCCCGACCATCGGAGAACGTGCCGCCCCCCGCGACCGAGGCGAAGACTTCTTCGGAATCGCCTTCATCGCTGATGCCGGACTGCAAACGGTATTCCAGGCCATCAAAGCTCCGGCCCGTGCGGGTGATGTAGTTCACGACGCCCGAGACAGCATCCGCCCCGTAAACGCCCGAGGCGCCGCCGGTCAGGACCTGGACCTCCGAGATCAGGGCCTGCGGTATCGAGCCGACATCGACATTGGCTGTTCCTGCGATACCGGGCACGTGACGACGCCCATCCTGCAAAACAAGCGTCCTGTTGGCTCCCAGCGCCCGCAGGTTCAGCGTGCTGGCACCCGAAAGCGCAAATCCCTGCGCAGTATCGAGATTGGCGGGATCCGATCCGGCAAGGGCAGGAAGCTCACGCAGGGTTTGGGTGATGTCGATCTCGCCGGCGCGCCTCAATTCATCAGCGGTCAGCACCTGCACCGGGCTCGGCAATGCCGTGGTTGAATCAGTCGCGATACGCGACCCGGTCACGACGATGACCTTTTCCTCATCTTCCGTTTGCGAAGGAGCCTCTTGCGCATGCGCGGCGAAGGGAAGCGCGCTCGCTGCGGCGAGAAGGGCGGCGTGACGCGGGAATCGGAAGGATTTCATGACAGACCTCATTGTTGCTGCACGCCCGCCAGCATGCTGCATCTGCGAAGAGGGTCAAGCAGGATTCCAACATATGTAATGCTCCCGTAATTAATCGGGCAACTATGTTGCAAAAATGCACCTTTATTGCTCATATTGCGACACGACCGCACAGGGCCGCCGCTTTCATCTGCCTTCCAGCTCGGTGCGGTGCTTGACCAGCGCGGCCTCTTGCCGGAAGTACGGTCGTGTCATCCGGGTGACAGGGCCCGGACAAGAGGGGATTTTTCCAGAATGATGAAAAGCTTCCTTGGTCGGTTGATCACAGGGTTTTGCGCAATGGGCCTCAGCGTTGCTGCACAGGCACAATCCTTCTTCGAAGGCGAGTTCGACCCTGAGATCCCGACACTGGAGACGACGCTGGGATACGAGCCGGGCGCAAGGATCACCTCGCCCGAGGATGCCGCGACCTACATTCGCGCGTTGGCCAAAGCCGCGCCCGACCGGGTCAGAATCGTCGAATATGCCCGCAGCTGGCAAGGCCGACCGCTGCACTATGTGATCCTCACTTCCGCACAGAACATGGCGCGGATCGAGACGATCCAGGCAGACCTTGCGAATATCGGCGCAGGCCGGCCGGGCAATGGCGCTGCGCTCCCCGTCACATGGCTGGCATACAGCGTACACGGAAACGAAATATCGTCGACTGACGCGGGGTTGATGCTTGCCTATCAGCTACTCGCAGCCGAAGGCGATCCGCGCGTCGACAAGATCATGAACGAAACGATCGTGATCATCGATCCCCTCCAGAACCCCGACGGTCGGGCGCGCTTCGTCCACAACTTCCGCACAGCTCTCGGCCTCGCGCCCACGGGGGACCGCCAGGCCGCCGAGCACGACGAGCCCTGGCCGAGCGGTCGCGTCAATCACTACATGATGGATCTAAACCGCGACTGGTTTGCGCTGACCCAGCCGGAATCCCGAGGCAAGGTGCAGGCGATCCTCGACTGGCACCCTGTCGTGGTCAAGGACATCCACGAAATGGGCGGTGACAGCTCCTATTTCTTCGCCCCGGCAGCGCGTCCGATCAATCCCAACATCACCGAAGCGCAGTTGCGCGGCCATTCGATTATTGGCCGCAACAATGCGCGCTACATGGATGCGATGGGCGAGCCCTATTTTACCCGCGAGGTCTATGACCTGTTCTATCCCGGCTATGGCGACACCTGGAACAGTCATCAGGGCGCGGTGGGCGGCACCTATGAACAGGGCTCGGCCCGCGGTCTTCTTTGGACCCGCAGCGACGGATCGACGCTGACCTACGGGGATACCGTGCGCAACCAGTTCGTGACGAGCTTTTCCGCTGCCGAGGCCGTTGCCGAGAATGGCGATCTGTTTCTGGGGGAATATGCCCGCTATCGCGCTGCCAACGCCAATGGCGCGGCGGGACGCGGCGCATATGTGATCGATCTTGCGTCCCGGCGCTGGAATGCGGAAAATCTCGGGCGCCGGCTCGCTGCGCAAGGGATAACGGTGCTGCGCCGCGATGGCCCGGCAACGGCCTGCGGTGTCCGCTATGAGCGGGGCTATCTTGCCGTTCCGCAGGCGCAGCCTGCCGCGCGGCTTGTTCGCAGCCTGCTCGATAGAGACACGCCGCTCCCGCGCGATTTCGTGCTCGAACAGGAGCGACGCCGCGATCAGGGTTTGGAGCATGAGCTCTACGATGTCACCGCATGGTCGGTCGGGATGATGTCGGGCGTCGATGTCGATCTGTGTGCGACAACCGTCGATGGTGCGCTGCTCGAAGACACGGCGCCGATCGCCCCGGTGGCGGAGGGATCCGGCACATTCGGCGTGGCTCTGCCCTGGACCGACAGCGGCCAGGCGCGCCTTCTCACCCTGGCGCTGCGCGAAGGGGTCGATGCGCGCTCCTCGCAGGAAGCCTTCACGATGGAGGGCCGCACCTTCCCGCGCGGTTCGGTGATCTTCCCGGCCGGGTCCAACACACCCGAACAGATGGCGCGGCTGGGCGAATTGGCCCGCGAAGTGGGCGCCCACACCGTGGCGCTGCAATCAAGCTGGGTCGATGAGGGGCCCAATCTTGGCAGCGCCGAATTCGTGCGGCTTGCGCTCCCGCGGGTTGCGATGGCCTGGGACGAGGGTATCTCGCAGCTCAGCGCAGGCGCGATGCGCTTCGTGCTCGAGCGGCGGTTGGGCCTTCCTGTAGTGCCGATCAGGACCGCCCAGTTCGCCCGCGCCGATCTTTCGGAATATGACGTCTTGATCGTGCCTGATGGTTCGCCAGGCCGCGCCTTGGGGAGCGCCGGGCTGGCCACCGTGCGCGAGTTCGTCTCCCGCGGCGGGGTCATGATCGCGATCAGCAATGCGATAAACGCTTTCGCCGCCGGCGATGAAGCGCTGATCGATACGGCGCGCGAGGCCGCGCTCGGGCGCGATCCCGCAAAAGAGGGTGAAGACGAAGGCCCGGGCCTCGCCAAGGCCGCAGAGATCAGCGACGAAGCCGCTTATCAGGCGCTCATCGAGGATCAGAGCGCGCTTCCCGACACTCTGCCCGGCGCGCTTTTGAACACGGTGGCCGACCCTGAAAACTTTCTTTCGGCAGGCTACGACAATGGCGCCATCGTGCTGGCAAGTGGATCGGACATCTTCACCCCGCTCGACCGTTCGCAAGGCGTCAACGTGATGCGCTTTGCCAACGCCGAAAGCCTCGTGGCGAGCGGCTATGTCTGGGAGGAAAACCGCCGCCAGCTCGCTTTCAAGCCCTACATGATGGCCCAACGCAGCGGGCGCGGCCTCACGATCGGCTTTGCACAGGATCCCTCGACCCGTGCCTATCTGGACGGGCTCGACCTGTTGATCGCAAACGCGGTTCTGATCGCGCCGGCCCGGATGCGCTAGGGCATCCAGCCCGGCGCCAGAGTGCTGCAGGATGCCCTCTGGTGGACTCGGCGACGCACCGCGGCATCAGGTCGGCTGTCTTGGGGGCATGGTCGGAACTGCGGACCGCTAGTCAGCGATGCGACAAAACCCGCCACCAAAAAAGCCCAGTGGTCCTTTAGGCGAGCCGAGCCTTATCGTGTTCACTTCGCCCAGGATAATCGTGTGATCCCCGGCGGGATTGAGCGACCAGCGGCGACATTCGAGATAGCCCAGGGCATTGGCAATCACAGGCAGCCCTCGGTCGCTAAATTCGAAGTCGGTGACCTGGCGCTGCGAGTTGCCGCGCCCGGTGTAACGCCTTGCAATCGGCTGCTGATCCTCTGCAAGGATGCTCACAGTGAAATCGAGCGCATCGGCAAAGAGCTGGTAACGGCTCGCGTTGTTCTGGATCGCCCAGCTTATCAGCATCGGCTCGAGCGAAACGGACGCGAACGAATTGACCGTCATTCCCATCGGAGTGTTGCCAAACACTCCCGTTGAAGCCCCGCGATCCTCATCGCCTGGCGCCACGCCCGGTATCGCGATAACGCATACGCCTGTGACGAATTGGCCCATCAATTCGCGAAAAGCAGCAGAGCCTGCGGCAGGTTTGCCGCCAGCGGCGCCATCGGTGTCCAGATGTTGGGCGTTTCGCAATCCAATCTCCGGGCGCCTTGCGCGCCAATCAGTTACCCCGGTAAATCCTGCCAGTTGGCAGCCGCTTCAGGTCGCTGGGGCCGCATATGGCCCCCGAGCCGGATTTCGCCAATAGGTTCTTTGAACAAAAGCCCATAGACAACGGGCACCGATGCATGGTCTGCACGTTATGTTCAGGTCGGTTCGACCCAGGAGAAGTGGAGGGCTCCATGATTGATCGCGTTGGCGATGCGCTTAAGGATTTTCTGAAACAGGAAAGCGCCGGAGGGATCGTCCTGATCGCATCGGCCGTGTTGGCGCTGATCATCGCCAACAGCCCGCTTGCACCGGCTTATTTTGGCACGCTGGAGAGCAAGCTCAACCTTTCCTACGGCGCGTTCGAGATCAACAAGCCGCTTCTGCTCTGGATCAATGATGGCCTGATGGCTGTCTTTTTCTTCCTGATCGGGCTGGAGGTGAAGCGCGAGATCCTTCAAGGCCAGCTGTCGAGCTGGGACAAGGCCTCGCTGCCGCTCATGGCTGCGATCGGAGGGATGGCCGTGCCGGCCCTGGTCTTCGTGGGATTCAATTATGGCGAACCGGCCAATATCAACGGCTGGGCCATTCCCGCCGCCACCGATATCGCCTTTGCGCTTGGTATTCTCTCGCTGCTTGGCCCGCGCGTGCCAGTGGCGATGAAAGCGTTGTTGCTCGCCATTGCCGTGATCGATGATATCGGCGCTATCACGGTCATCGCCCTGTTTTACTCGGGCGAAATAAAGATCGATATGCTGATCGGCGCTGCGATCACCTTTGCGATACTTGTCGGCGTTGCCCGGATGAGGCTTGCATCCGGCATGCCCTATGTCCTGCTCACGGTGATCATGTGGGTGTTCGTGCTCAAATCGGGTGTCCATGCGACCCTTGCCGGAGTTGCCGCCGGGATGACCATCCCGATGACGGCGCGCAACGGAGCGCCGCTCCTCGAGAACATGGAACACAGCCTGCACAAATGGGTCGCCTTCCTGATCATACCCGTGTTCGGCTTTGCCAATGCCGGCGTGAGGCTGATCGGCCTTTCGCCCGCAGACTTGCTCGCGCCGTTGCCGCTCGGGATCGCGCTCGGGCTGCTGGTGGGCAAGCAGATCGGGATCGTCGGAATGGCATGGATCGGGGTCAAGGCCGGCTTTGCAAAGCTGCCCGATGGGGTTGGCTGGCGCAAGATTCACGGGCTCTCGCTGCTGGCTGCAATCGGATTCACGATGAGCCTGTTCATCGGCAATCTTGCCTTCGAGGATGCCGCCCAGGTCGATGCTGTCAAACTGGGCGTGCTCGCCGGATCGCTCATTGCCGCGCTGTCAGGATATTTCCTGCTCAAGTCTGCCCTGCCCGACACTGCGCCCGCCGACGAGATCGAGGACAACCGCGAGACGCTCCCCGATTTCAACGATGGCGAGCCGGGGTTCAACTGAAGTGAGGGCTGAACGGGCAGCGAGCAAGCCTCGCCAGCCGGTTGCCGGCTGCGCGGATATGAACGGTACCAGCCTTGCCTACTGGGAGTGGCGAGGCAGCCAGGAAAAAACGCTGGCGCCGCTCGTGATCGCCCATGCCACCGGGTTTCATTCCCGAATGTATGATCGCATCATCGCGCGCTTCCCCGAGCGCCGCGCGATCAGCATCGACATGCGCGGACATGGCCGCTCGCAAGGTGAGCCGATCGATCACTGGCGCACCGTGATCAACGATATGGCCGGGATGCTCGATCATCTCGGCATCAGCCAAGCCCTGGGGATCGGGCATTCGATGGGCGGACATGTGCTCGCCCAGTGCGCTGCCGATAAGCCCGAAGCCTTCAGCCGGCTCGTGCTGTTCGATCCTGTTATCCTTGCGCCCGCTTTCTACGAGCCGGGCGAGGCGTTGTTTCCTTCCGACGAGCCGCATCCTGCCAGCCGCCGAAAGCGCGATTTCGAAAGCGTGGATGCGATGATCGAACGGTTCGCAGAACGCGATCCCTACAAGCTGTTCGAACGCGGCGTGTTCGAGGATTACTGCCGGTTCGGCCTCGCGCGCAAGGCCGATGGCGACGGCTTTGAGCTGGCCTGCCTGCCCGAGATGGAAGCGAGCTTCTATGGCTCGAGTGCTAGCAATTCCGGTATTCTGGAAGCGGTCAAACGGATCGAGGCACCGACCCTTGTTGTCCGCGCCCAGCAATCCGACATCAGGGATTTCAAGGGTTCGCCAACCTGGGAGAGGCTGGCTGATCTCATCCCCAACGGGACCGATCTTCATCGCCCCGACCGGACGCATTTTCACCCGTTCGAGGACCCGGCAGATGCCGCCGCGATTATCGCGCGGGCGATCGTTGATTGACGACTTATCTCAGCGCACCTCTTGGGACACCGCCTGGAGCACGTCGGCTAGATCCGCCCTCACCTGGGCCAGCTCGCCATAACGCGCTCGGCTCATATTGCGCGCAATTGTCGCCGCGATGCCCCCGTAGAAATCGAGCAGCGCCTGACGCATCGGATTATCTGGCGCGACCGATCGCGCGAGCCACACCGCGATGCCCTGTGCGCGAGAAAGGGCCTCGCGCGGAATATCGGAGGGCGCGCGCTCAATCGCGATCAGCGCCTGCCCGAGCGCGCTGATTGCCTCCTCCAGGCAGATCCGCGTCAGGTCTGCAGCGGGCGCGGCCTCGATCCGCGCATCAAGCTCCACCCGGCGATAGGCCTTGGCGGGGCCTGCTGCGAAGTTGTGCATCCTCTAGCGCTCCTGGCTCAGGCTCAGCCGTCGGACAGTTCGAATTGCTGGCGGATGAAGTCGAGCGTTGATCGCGAGGTGCTGATGGCGCTTTCGGCGGCCGAGAGATCCCGTGTGAGACGCGCGCGCAAATTGTCCTGTTGCTCGGCAATCCGCTCGAGCCGCTCCTCGTTTCGCGCGATCTGCGCCTGATAGCGCGAGACCGAGCCGCCCAGCGAGCCGGGATCGCCGATCGCGGTGTTGTTGCGCGCGAGCCGGTCGATCGTGGCAAAGACGCCGCGAACGCCTGTCGTGAACATAGCCGCTGCTGCTTCCGGCGCGTTCTGCAGCGTTGCGGCAAGCCGCTCATTATCGAGCTGGAAGGTGCCGTCCCGGGTCAGCGAAAGGCCCAGATCCGCCAGCGTCATGGGATCGCCGGGATTACCTGCGCTGACCACTTCGACGCTCGTCAGACCGGCCAGATCTCGGCGCAATTCGCGCACGCCCGGATCATTGGCGAGCGTGCCTGTCGCCGAGCCTTCGGTGTTGAGCAGGTTCGCCACATCATCGAGCGCAGCAGCAAGGTCCGTCATGACCGAAGTGATCGCGCCATTGTCGGTGTCGAAGGAAAGCTGCGTAGGCGCACCGATATTGGTGCCAGTGAGTTCGAGTTCGATCCCTTCAGGAAGCCCAGTCACGCTGTTCGAGGGGCTCGACATGGCGACTGTGTCTAGCTCGAACAAGGCATCGCGCGCCGCCGCGCGAAGCTCGCCGGTATCGCTCGCAGGGGACCAGGCGAGATAGGTGAGATCGCCCGGCGTCCCGGTTGGCACGGCAGCGCTGCTCGTCGGCTCAAGGACAAATCCATTGGCCTCGCCTTCCCGCCCCTTGAGCACGAGCCGCGCGCCATCAACGCCTTGCGCGACATAGGCATCGAGCGCCCCGCCGCTCTGTTCGGATATGGCGCGAGCGAGATCGGCCAGCGTATCGCTCGCCGATACGGCAATGTCGAGCGCAGGCTGGCCGGTCTCCTCGGTGAACACGGGTCCATTCACCGCGCCAAAGCGGATTCGCAGATTGCCTTCCCCAACGAGTGCATCGCCGCTTGCATAGCTGCGCGAGACGAGCGTCTGGCTTTCGGCAAGCTGGGTGACCTCGAGCGAATAGCTGCCCTGCGGGATCGCGCCCGGTGCGCTCGATATGCGCGCAATACCCGGATTGCCGATCGCAGGACGCGGTGCAAGATCACCGAACCGGATCCTGTCGCCAAGCGCGCTGGCCAATTCGCTGAGCGTGGAACGCAATTGCGAGGCCGCCGAAATGCGCGCCTGCAGGCTTTCGTTGCGGGCCTCCAGATTGTCGCGCTGGAAACCGAAGCTTGCTTCTGCAAGGTCGCCGGCCAGCTGGGTGAAATTGATCCCGCTGCCCGCGCCCAGAGCGGCAATGATGGATGAACCTTGTGTCATGCGAAGAAGAACGGCGCTTGCGCGAAGCGATTAAGCCGAAATCAGCCGCCGACCATCGGCATCGAAGCGCATTGCCTCGGGCACTTCGATTTCGGGGCGCTGCGGGCGCTCTCCGCGCTTCAAGGACAGCACGAAAGCGACCAGCGCCGCTATCGCCACATAGAGTTCCTCGCGCACCATCTGATTGACCTTGCTGGTGAAATAGAGAGCGCGCGCGAGCGCTGGATATTCGAGGATGGGAAGCTCTTCCTCGCCCGCAATATCGCGCATGGCGAGCGCAGTCTCGCCGCGCCCCTTGGCAAGCACCAAAGGAGCCGGAGCCAGCGCGGGGTCATAAGTCAAAGCGACTGCGAAATGCATCGGGTTGACGACCACGAACTGTGCGTCCTTCATCGCCTTGGCGACCCCGCCGCGCGCCAGATCACGCTGGCGCTGTCGGCGTGCGCTCTTCATTTCGGGCGAGCCTTCGGCTTGCTTCGTTTCATCGCGCATTTCCTTGAGGCTCATCTTGAGGCGCTTGTTGCGCTGATATCGCTGAAGCGGATAATCCACCGCCGCAATGATCGCGAGCCCGGCGATCAGCATGATCAGCAGGCTCATCGCGGCCTCCCAGGCAAATCCCAGCTGCGCTCTCAATTCGCCGCGCCCCAGCATGAGCACCGCTTCGATATTGCTGCTGATCCACCATCCGGCAAGGCTCGCCATGAGCGCCAGCTTGAGGATGGATTTGCCCAGCTCGACCAGGCCCTGGATTCCGAAAATGCGCTTGATACCGTTCAGGGGATTGAGCTTGCGTGCCTTGAAACCGATCGCGCCCGGATTGAAGCGCCCTTCGCTGCCGAGCAGCACCTGCGAGACGAGCGTCGCCACAATCACCGCGCAGCCAAGCACAAAGACCGGCGGGAGCATTGCGCCCGCCGCCTGGCTCGCCAGCGCCCCGGGATCGAGCATCTCGAGGCTGACATGATCGAACCGGAAGCTCGCATGGGCAATGCGCTCGAACCCGTCATAGAGCATGGAACCCAGCAGGCCGAGCATGAGCACCCCCGTCGCCATGGCGGCCGCGGTCCCCAGCTCCTTGGAGCGCAGCACGTCGCCTTTCTGGGCCGCATCGCGCTTCTTTTTTTCGGTCGGCTCGAAATTCTTCTCGCCTGTATCATCGCTCATGCCGCCACCCCGCCAAGCTCAATCAGCAGGTCAGCCTGCTGCAGGGCGGCTGCGATCAGCGAAGTGAACTGCTCGATCAGGATCGGCATCGAGATGATCAGCCCGGTAATGCCGGCCAGCGTGCCCGCAGGAAGGCCGAGCGCGAAGAGATTGAGCGCGGGTGCGGAACGCGAGAGGAAGCCGGTGACAAGCTGCACCACCAGCAGCAGGAGAATGACTGGCAGCGCGATCGCAGCCGCTGTCGCCAGCGCATAACCCATGAAGAAAACAAGACCGCGCGCCGCCTCGGGACCGAACGCGAAATCGCCTGCGGGCAGCAGCCGATAACTCTCGATCAAGAGGCCGAACCACAGCAGATGACCGCCGATTGCATAGAACAGCAAGGTCAGAATGAGGCCGAAGAAGGTCCCCAGCGCACCCGATTGTGCGCCGCTGTTCGGATCGATCGAGGTCGCGATCGCAAGCCCCATCGTGCCCGCGATCTGTTCGGCGGCAATCAGGGGAATGGCAAAGGCGATCTGGAGCACCATGCCCAGCGCTGCGCCAATCACGATCTCCTGGATGACGGCGAGAATGGCGGCGAGGCTCATCATTGCAGGGAATTGCGCAGGCGGAACATAGAGCGCTGCAAACACGCCGAAAGCCAGCGCAAGCAGGGCGCGCAAGGGCGCTGGCACCGAGAGGCCTGCCACCATCGGTGCCGCCATCAGCGCCGCGCCCACGCGCACCGAGAGGAACAGCAATTGCCACAATTGCTCATCAAGCTGGCCATATCCGAAATCAAGCAGGTTCACCGCGCCGCGCCCCGTCAGCGCCGCTCAGGCCGAAAGCGCGGCGATCTGGGCGAAGATCTCGCGCAGGAAATCGCCGAGCAGGGCCATCATCGTGCCGCCCAGAACGACGAACACCAAGGCTACGATCGCCAGCTTAGGGACGAAGGTCAGGGTCTGCTCGTTGACCGAAGTTGCCGCCTGAATGATCCCGACCACCAGACCGACAACGAGCGCTGCCAGCAGAACGGGTCCGACGATCAGCGCTGTCACCCATAAGGTCTGATCGGCGAGCGCGAGGAGTTGTGCCTCTTCCTGCATGGCCATGCGCCTCAGGCGAAGCTCATCGCGAGGCTACCCATCAGCAGCGACCAGCCGTCAACCAGGACGAACAGGAGCAGCTTGAAAGGCAGCGAGATGATGGTCGGTGAAAGCATCATCATGCCAAGGCTCATAAGAACGCTTGCGACAACGAGATCGATTACGAGAAATGGCAGGAACAGCATGAAGCCGATCTGGAAGGCTGTCTCGAGCTCGCTGGTGACGAAGGCGGGGAGCAGGATCGAGAAGGGAATGTCGCTGCTGCGCGCGAACTGGCCTGTTCCTGCCAGATCGGCGAACAGCAGCAGATTGGCCTCGCGCGTCTGCCGGATCATGAAGGCATGGAATGCTTCGCCGCCCGCGCTGATCGCATCATCTGCGCTGAGTGCGCCGCTCGAATAGGGCTCGATGGCGGTCGTGTTTACCGCATCGATCGTGGGCGCCATCACGAACAGCGAGAGAAAAAGCGCCAGCCCGATCAGCACCTGGGTGGGCGGCGATCCCTGCAGGCCCAGCGCCTGACGCAGGATCGAGAGCACCACCACGATCCGCAGGAAACTTGTCATCATGAGGACAAGCGCAGGCAGAATTGTGAGCAGGCTCATCACGAGAAGGATCTGCAGCGAAGTGCTGAGCGGCGCATCCTCGCCGCCGCCATCTGCCCCGAGCGCCCGCTCGAGCGCGCCGCCGATGCCTGCGCCATCGGCAGGAAGGACCGGCGCAGCCGGTGCGGCAAGTGCCTGAGGCCCGCCTGAGAAAAGAACCACGGCGATCAATGCGAGCACGGCAGAGCGCACGACCGATCCAGAGCCACACACAAACCGCATCAGAACGCATCCCCGCTGGCTTGTCCTTGTGGCTCGCGTGCGGGGCCTTCGCCCAGCCGGACCAGACCGGAGCGGCTGCAACCCAGCAGGATCTCGCGATCATGAAAGCGCACCACAGCCAGCCGCATTCCAGGCGCAAGCATGCTGGTTTCCACCAGCTCGATCTGCCTTGCGCCATGTCCCGAATGCGCCAGGCGCGCCTGCATCGTCTTCGCCAGTCTCAGGCTGCCCCAGATGAGCAGGGCCAGCAGCGGAAGGAGCAAGGCGAGCCGCGCAAGATATTCGAGCATCATGGCTGCGGACCGTCGGGCGCGTGTCGCTCGGCATTGGGGCTGCCGGGGCCAGGGGAGGGCGCGGATGCTGGCGTTTCGGCTTGAGGCGGTCTCGCCGCGTCCGCGCCAGCCGCATTGTCGCTGAAAGGCGCAGCAGGCGCGTCGCCAGCACCGGGCTCAGCGATCTCGTCATCTCCCACAAGACTTACGATCCTCAAGGCGAAACGCCCATCCTTGGCGACGACTTCGCCGCGCGCGATCACCTTTCCGTTGGCGGTCACATCGAGCAATTCATCGGTCATCCGATCGAGCGCGACCACGCTGCCGGGGCCCAGCGCAATCACGTCGCGCAGGGCCATGTCGGCGCGGCCAAGCTCCACCGAGAGCCGCACGGTCACATCGCCAAAGCGATGCAGGGCAGGACTAAATGCAGTCACAGGGCAGCCCCTTGTTCGATGGGTGAGGTCAGGCGCAGCGCGATCCGGTCCTCGAGCGTCCCCACACTGCCGCGCGCGATGATGCGCGAGCCGATGCGCAAGGGAACTTCGCGCGCAACGGGCAGCGCAATCTGGTCGCCGGGCCTGAGCTGATCGAGCTTGCCAAGCGCCATGTCGAATTCGGCGAGGATTGCCTCGAGCGGGAGAGGGATGCCGGAAAATGCGCTCGTTGATTCAGTCATCGGGTCAGCGCCACCGCCGATCGGTCCCGCAGCAGGGGAACCAGTGCCAGGCAGCAGTTCGTCGAGCCGATCCGCCCTCAAAGCGAGCCTTGCGGACCACGGCAAGAGCGCGATCGCATCGGGATCGTCCTCGGTCAATTCAAGCGTCATGCACGCACACTGCGCCTCGGGCTCAAAGGGCTTGAGCCGCATCGCATTCTCCGATCGCACCATCACATCTGCGAGCGCTGCGCCAGCTCCTGCGCCATCGCTCCCGCCGCAGGCGCTGACCCGCGCGATCGACTGGGCGATGACGCGAGATGCCTGCTCGATCAGCAGCGCTGCCGAACGCGGAAGGCTGTCGGGCTGATCGAGATCGACCTCGCCATCGCCGCCAAAGGAACGATCAGTGAGCGCCACGGCAGTCGCAAAATCGAAGGACAGGAGCAGGGTCTGATCGCCCGCCCCGCAGCGCAGGAGACTGTTTGCCGCGATCGGGCCGATGCGGGAGAATATCTCTCTGCCTGTCAGCATTTCGGGTTCGGACAGGGCCGCCTTGAGTTTCGCACCCGAGAGCAACTCGCCCAGATCCTGCGCAAGTTCGCGTGTCACATCGCGGCGCCAAGCGGCAAGCTGCTCGGCGCGCTCCTCGGGCCTTGGCCCCTCGCGCACGAGTTCTGCGCAATGCTGCGCGACCGGGCGAGCTTCGGCAAAGGATTGGGCCAGATTCATTGGACGAGGAACCCCTTGAAATGGACCGATGCGATTCCGCCAAATCCTTCCTTTTCCTCGAGCACCTCGTTGATCGCACCTGTCAGGCGCGCGCTGAGTTTCTCCCGCCCGGCGACATCGAACACATCGGCCTCCGGCGTGGCGGCAAGCTGGCTGAGAATGGCGGAGCGGATCGCGAGCTCATGATTGCGCACCCATGACAGGACCCGGCCATCATGCTGCGTCGAGACCGCCAGCTCGACCTGGATCAAGGCCGGCGAATCGGCCAGGTTCGAGGTGAAGCTGTCCGAAAAGCTGTAATAGGCGGTGCGATATTCGCTCCCGCCCTCGCCATAGACTTCGATCGTCGAGTCCTTGTCTTTGCCGCTATCGGGCGGGGCATAGGGATCCCCTGCGCCCTTCCTGACGAGCTGGGGAAGATCAGGCTCGCCATCGGCAACCGGTCCGAACAGACCGGCAGCAAACGCGCCGTAGGCTCCGCCCGCACCGACGACGAGCAACAGGACAGCTCCGAGCGCAATCTTGACCATGCCGCCCTTCGACTTCTCGCCCTCCGACTGTTTGGCCTCCTTCGCCATGAAATCTCAGCTCCTCGGAAACGTGGCGCGAACCATGCGCAGCGCCTTATGCGTAAAGCCCCTGATCGCGCGGCCGGCCTCCGATCGAGCCTTCTTCTGGCTCGATCTCATTCGGTAGAGCGCGTGTCGTCTCTCCGCTCTCCTGCCGCGAGTATGGTTGAGCCGAGCCTTGTTGTGACCCCGGGGAAGACCCGTAGCGCTCACCTGAGCCATGCTGAGCGCCTGCGCCGGCCTGGCTGTCCCCGCCACGCTGGGATCCGGATTGCTGACTTGAGGACTGGCCATTGCCATTTGCTCCACCCGCCTCGGCTGCGCGCTCGACGAGCCCGGCCTGCAAGGCAGGAACGAAGCCGGGATCGCGGCTCGAGAGCGCGACCCTCAGATCGCCCGCCGCCGCTTCGATCCGCATGGCGATCGGGCCAAACTCGCTATGACGGATCATCAATTCGCTGCGCTGCGCGCGGCCTGCCTCGCGCAGACCGGCAATCTGATCGATCGCATCCTCGATTTGGGCCGCAAGACCGGAATCGCTCGCCAGCGATGGCGCATTGGCCGCAGATGCCGCCAAGACTGGGGCCCCATTCGGGCCAGAGGCGAGCCCGCCAGGCGACATCGCCGCCCCGCCCAGCGCCGCGTTCACGCTCTGGAGCGATCCTGCCTGCAAGATTGCTGGTTCGCTCGCAGCTTGCCGCGCTGAGAGCGCAGAGGAGACGGACGATTCTGGCGCGCCTTTGTCGGGTGGAACTGTGCCGGTTTGATCAGGCAGGAGCATTTGCAAGGATGGATCCTGCGCGAGGAAGGTCCGTGCAAGGCCAGGGTTGGCTGCTGCAGTCGCAGATTGGTGCGATGCGGCTGGAGTGGTAAAGGCGGCGGAGAATGCGTTGCGCATCGCCATTCGCCGGTGGGGTGATGCCGGATCGTCAGACAGGCCTGCCGACGGTCTGCTCGGAGCCCTCATTCTGCTCGGCAAAGGCTGGGCTGCGGCCTGCGAGGCCAGGGCCCTCGCTGCAATGCCGTCAGGCGCAGGAATGTCCTGCAACCCTTTGATTGACTGTACGTGCCCGGCAAGAGCATTGGCGCGGGCCTCGCGGTCCAACAGGCGCAGAACGGATGGGGGGCCGGCGAGTGCTGGTCGAGCGCTGTTCGCGCCGACGCTGTGCGCATCCGGCTGCGCGGGCAGGCGACCATCAGCAGGAGCGGTAAGCGAGGGCGTCACGCGCGGCTCGCTGCCTTGCTCGGGGAGCCGCGCTACCTCGCCGCTCTTGATCGGCTCTCTCGGGGCGCGGGAGACAGCCATCGGATCATACCGGGGGGCGCTGCGCTGTGCTCTCGCAAGACCGATCGAAACCGCGCCGAACTCTGCTGGCGCCAGCTCTTCGTCGCTCGGCAAGGCAGGATCGGGCAACGGACCTTCAGCGAGCATGGACCCGCCAGATGAGGCGCGCTCCGTGCCTTCGTCGCCGGTCCAACCCGCAATAGAGTCCCAATGCCTTGCCACCAACGCATCGAGCTCTGTGAAAGAATCGCCAGACCTGCCCGAACCGCTTTTTCGTGTCTGTGCTCCATCCGGCAGGCTTTTGCCGATCTTTGCCTCCAAGGCCGGCAGACCGGCGCCAGGCACAGGGCGTTCGGCCTGTCCATCTGCTGGATGCACTTGTTCAGTGTTTGTGCGAGGCAGCAAGGCTGCATCTGCAAGCTTGGCCGGATCACTTGGCAAGCCAGCGGTTTGATCCAGCCGCTGGATATCGGGATGGCCGTCAGATCGTGAGGGAACGACTGGCGCGGGCCGCGGCATTGGCCCCAATCCGGAACTCGCAGTCTGCGCCTCATCGCCCGCACGCGCATCATGCGCGGCCAGCCTGTCCGCAAAGCTGGCCGCGGGCCCGCCGGCCCCGCCTGGCGCCCCGGAGCCGCCTCGAAGGGGCCAGCCTGCGCCGCTGATCGCGCGATGATCGGCGCGGCGTTCCCGCGCCGCGGGAGCGTTCGAAAGCGGGAGGTTGAAAATCATGATGCGTTTATCCTCGCTGCAGTCCGGGCGGTTGATCGCGCACACGCTCGGCGGGTTTGACTTGGCCGTGTTTGTGCAACTCGCGTGCCAATCCTTCGGCAGTGGCCTCGCGCGAGAGCTGTGCAGCATCGATCCGTGCCTGCGCTTGATCGGCACGCTCACTAAGGCGGCGCGCACGGCTTCGCGCGCGAGCGAGCGCATCAGCCTGCCAGCGCGCCTGATCGAGCACATCGGCATGGGCCTTTTGCGCATCGCTCGCGAGCTCGCCAAGCGCCTGGGCAAACTGGTTCAAACCGGCCAGATCGCCTGCATTTGTGGGCGGATTAGAGCCGATGAGGCGCTGCGTATAGGTCCGGACAAGCTCCGCGCTGCGAGCCTTGAGAGCAGCGCTGCGGGTCTCCTCTGCGATGGCGGACGCGAGCGAGCGCATCGCTTCGCGCTCGCCCAACATCGCGAGCATCGCCTGGCGCCGGGCCAGCCGCAATTGGCGCTGCTCGCGTGTCACAAGCGATTGGTGAGTTCGGCCAGCGCGCCAAGGCTCGTATCGAGCGATACCGCCTCGCCGCGCTCCTGCTGAAGGAAGGCATCGATCGCCGCGCTTTTTTCCAGCGCTGTGTCGAGCAGCGCATCCGAGCCCGTCCGATAGGCGCCCATAAGAACCAGATCGCGGTTTTCCTCGCGCGCCGAGATCAGAGCGCGCAGCCGCTGCGCAGCGCCCGCGACATCGCGCGTGACCAGATCGTCCATCACCCGGCTGAGCGAAGCGGGAATGTCGATTGCGGGATAGTGCCCGCGCTGGGCCAGCTCGCGCGAAAGCACAATATGCCCATCGAGGATCGCGCGCGCTGTATCGACAACCGGATCGCTGGTATCATCGCCATCGGCAAGCACGGTGTAGAGCCCGGTGATCGCGCCGCCACTGCGCGCCGAATTGCCCGCCCGCTCGACGAGCTTGGTGATCGCGGCAAGCGCGGAGGGCGGATAGCCGCGCGCTGCCCCCGGCTCACCCAGGACAAGCGCCAGTTCGCGCGCGGCATGCGCGACGCGCGTGAGACTGTCGAGCACGAGGAGGACGCGCCTTCCCTGAGCGCGGAAATACTCCGCAATGCTTGTCGCATATTGCGCCGCGCGAAGCCGCAGGTTGGGCGCATGATCGGCCGGCACGGCGACGATCACCATGCTCCCGCGCCGCGCGCCGTGCATGTGCCGGGCAACGAAATCGGAAACTTCGCGCGCGCGCTCGCCGATCAGAGCAATCACCGTGACATCCGCCCTCGCATGCCCGGCAAACGTATCTATGAGGACCGATTTGCCCACGCCCGATCCCGCGATCACCCCGAGACGCTGACCCACGCCCATCGTCGCAAGCGCGTTGATCGCGCGCACACCGCAATCGAAGGGTTCGCTCACGCCGGCCCGCTCAAGAGCGCCTTCGCGTCGCCCGGCAAGCGGCCAGAGCGCCTCGGGCTGGAGCGGCGGTCCGCCATCGATCGGATGGCCCAGCCCATCGAGCGCGCGCCCCAGAACCGCTTCGCCAACGGGCACCTCGCCCGGACGGCCTACCGCGCGCACGTGCGCATCGGGCCGGAGCATCACAGTATCGCCGAGCAACATCATCAGCGAGCGTCCGCCGCGAAACCCGATCACCTCCGCCAGGCTCTGCGCGGCGCCAGCCTCATCGCGCGCAATCGCCCCCAGCGCGCCGATCGGCAGCGAAAGGCCCGACACTTCGACCAGCCCGCCATCGCACGCCGCGACCCGGCCAAACAGCACCGGCCCGTGCTCGGCCCGCGCGCCGCGCATTCGTGCAAGTTCGATCTGCAACTGGGCGAGCATCATGCACCATCCGGCAAGCTGTCGGACTGCAGCGCCGCCGCGATCGCGGCGCGCCATTCCTCCGGCCCATCGCGCAGCTCGCAGTCCGGCCCCACAAGCCGCAGGCCGCCCCGCTCTACCGCCGCATCGCTCTTCACCGGGAGCCCTGCAAACGCGTCTTCGCCAACCGCTGCAATATCGAGGGGATGGAGATGGAACGCAAAACTTCCGGGCGCTTGGGCGATCCGGGCAGCTGCCCTTCGGCATCGCTTCGCGAGCGCATCGGGATCACGCGCGCAATCCTCGATCACCTGGGCGCACAGCGCGCGCACGGTGGCATGAAGATCGCCCGCCAGCGCTTCGATCGCGGCCCCATCGAGCGTGCGGAAGGCCAGCCGCAGATCACGCAGGTGCCGCATTTCACGATCCGCCTCGGCGCGCGCTTCTGCAAGTGCGGCGTTGCGACCTTGCGCATAGCCCTCCTCGAACGGGAGCTCGGCTGCGTCCGCTTCCGGCTCGCCGGGCGGCGACGCCGGGAGCGGTTCGGGCGCAGGTCCGGGATCGGGCACGGCGTGGGGCAAGGCCCGCGCAAAGGGCGAGACCGGGCTGAATTCCTCCGGCCCGCTTCGAGCGAGCAGCCAGACCGGCTTCGCCTCCTCATCATCACCGGGCAGCGGGCCGCTCAGCGCGGCGATCCAGTCAGACGAATTCACCACTCTCGCCCCCGATCGCAATTTCGCCCTGCTCCGCGAGCGATTTTGCCAAGTCGATGATCTTGCGCTGCGCTGCTGCAACATCGGCGCGGCTGAGACGGCCGCGCAGCTCGATCTCGTCCTTGATGCCATCGGCCGCTCGGCTCGACATGGCCGCAAAGAAGGGCGCGCGTTGCGCTTCGGTGATGCCCTTGAGCGCATCGATCAGCGCCTCGTTATCGACATCGCGCAGGAGCCTGCCCATCGCCATCGGATCGAGCTCGAAGAGCATTTCGAAGGTGAACAGCTCGTCCTCGATCCGCTCTGCAAGCGGCGCATCCTGCTGGGCAATAGCGGGAAGCACGTTCGCCTTCAGCTCGCCCGCGGCCAGATTGATCAGATTGGCCGCCTCGCGCGGCCCGCCCAGCGCCAGCGTACTCGCACCAAAGCTCGCGCCGATGCGCTGCGAGAGCAGGTTATCAATCATCGCGATCACATGGCCGGAGATCGCGCCCATCTTGGCAACCCGCGCCACCACTGCCGGTTGCAGTGCGGCAGGAAGCCCTGAGAGGATCTCGGCGGCAGGCTCGGGCTCGAGCATCAGGAGCAGCGCGGCAATGACCTGCGGATGCTCGCCATCGATCAGTCGGAGCACGATTGAGGGCGCGAGCCAGCGCGCCATCTCGATCGAGCGGGGCCGTTCATCGGGCGCAATCCTGAGCATCATGCTTTCCGCCTTGGTGGGACCGAGCGAACGCTCCAGCAGGCTGCGAACCCGCGCCGAGCGGTCGCGCGCCGGGAGGATCTCGCGCGCGGCCTCTTCGGAAAAATCGGCGATCGCTTCGGCAATCTGCGGCGGATCGATATCGCCCAACGTCACCATGGCCGTGCCGATCCTTTCGAGTTCGCTCGGCTCCATCCTCCCGAGCAACAGGGCCGCCTCCTCATCGCCGAGCAAGGAGATGAACACCGCTGCGCGTTGTGTCCGGGTGAGCAGTGGCTCAGGCGGCGGCGCATCGGCCTCGGTTTCGAGCTCCTCGATTTCGTCGATCTCAGCCATGATCATTTCCCCTGCTGGATTGCCCTGTTTTTCAGGATGTGTCCCAAGCGCTTGTCACTTGGCCTTGGCCGGCGGCGCCAGCATTCGCTGGATCGCCTCTATCGCGCGGCCGGGCTGCTCGTTGGCCAGCCTGCGCGCAGCTTCGACCAGCAGCGGCAGATCGCCATACGGTTCGCCAGCTGTCTGCGCCGCCCCATCAAGGGCCAAGGAAACGGATGGGTCTTGATCGCCTTCGCCATCGGTCACTGCCGCATTCGCCGGATCTGCCTCGCCTTCAGCCGCGATCCTCGCCGCATCGCCCGGGTCAGCGCCGCCCTTCTTTTGCTCGCCCCGGATCGCGCTCACCAGCGGGCGGATCACCAGCATCAAAGCCAGCAGGGTCGCCAAAAGCGCGCTCCCATAGCGCACCGCAAGCGCGAACCATCCCTGGTCATAAAACGGCACCGGCTCGAGCTCGCGGCTCTCAAAGGCGCTGACCACGATCTCGACCTGGTCTCCGCGCGCCTCGTCAGCGCCCACCGCTGCGCTCACCAGCGTCTGCAATTGTTCGGGCGTCATCGGGGCAGCGGCCACCATCGCCGTCTGGCTGACCGCGACGGCTACAGAGAGCTTCTGCAGACCGCCGGCACGCGTGCTGGTCACGGCAACCTCGCGATCGAGCTCGAACTGGCGCTGGCGTGCGGTTTCGGTATCGCTCGGCGCGGGCGCGGGGTTGTCGCGTGTGGCCTCCTCCTCGGCCCCGGCCTGTGGCGGACCCTCGACGAGCGCGGCATCGGGCGGCGGAGTGTTGGCTGGCACTCCCGGCACGCCGCCCGGAGCACTGGCCGACATCCGGGTCGCGCTGCGCTCGCTTTCGGAACGCACCGCGCCCTCCTTGTCATAGCTCTCGCGCGCACTCGTGACTTCGCTCTCGTTGAGCTTGACCTGAACCTGGCTTGAGAAATTGCCTTCGCCCAGCAGCGGAGAGAGCAGCGCTGCGACCTGCTGTTGCAGCTTGGCCTCGAATTCGCGCTGGAGCGTGAGCCCGTCGAGTTCGGTGTCCCGCCTTGCCGAAAGCAGGCGGCCGTTCTGATCTACCACGCGCACCGCGTCCGCCGTCATCCCCGGCACAGAAGCGGAAACGAGATTGACGATCGCCTCGACCTGCCGCTCGCTCAGCGAACGACCGCTCACAAGCCGCAGCATGACCGAAGCCGATGGCGGGCTGCTCTCGCGCACGAAGACCGAGCGCTCAGGCGTTGCCAGATGCACGCGCACCGCCTCGATCCCGTCAATCTCGCGGATCGTCAGCATGAGCTCGCGCTCGCGCGCCAGCCTGAGGCGCTCGCCTTCCAAAGTGCGGCTCGAGCCCAGCGGAATTGCATCGAGCATCTCGCTCGCTCCTTGCGGCGCCGCGAGGCCAGCATCGCTCGCAACGAGCATGCGCGCGCGATAGACATCGTCCTCGGCCACGGTGATCGCGCCGGTCGCATTGTCGATCCCATAAGCGATCCCGCCGGTTTCGAGCGCCTCGACGACCTTGGCGCGTTCACCATCCGAAAGCCCTGAATAAAGGATGCGCTGCGGCCCCTGCGCGATCGCGAGATAGAGAACGGCCATGAGCGCGAGGGCGCCCGTGCCGATCAGCGCGGGAAGCGCGCGGCGAAAGGCCGGCTGCTGGGTGAAGGCTTCAACCCGCGCGCGCCAGCCATCACCGCCGGGCAGGCGCGCCGGCCCTGCTTCGGGTGAACCCATCGGGACAAGCCCCGGCTGGGCCGGAACCGGCATGGAAGAGGCTGCATCCGCCATCCTTTATGCCCCCATCCGCATGATTTCCTGATACGCATTGAGCAGCTTGTTGCGCACTTGCAGTGTGGCCTCGAAGGCAAGGCCAGCCTCCTGGCGCGCCAGCATCACCTGCGCGATATCGGTCACCTCGCCGCGTTCATAGCGCGCCTGCATGTCGCCCGATCGCTGCTGCACCGCATTAACCTTCCTGAGCGCGCTCGAAAGCGTATCGGCAAAATCAATCCCTGGCGCAGCTTGCGCCGGCAGGGCTACGGGCACGGCTTCGGGCGCGCCGGAGGCTGCGCGGATATCGCGCAGCGAACGGCTTCGCGCGAGCAGATCCTGGCGCAGCGCCATCACTTCGCCGAGCGTGCTCATGCCGCACCTCCCGCGATCGCGCCGCCCTTGCCGAGAAGACCCGTCTCGCGCATTGAGGCGAGGCGATAGCGCAGCGTGCGCTCGGAAATCCCGAGGCTGCGCGCCGTCTTCGCGCGGTGGCCGCCATGCGCATCGAGCGCGCTCAGGATCGCCTCCGCTTCGGAGCGAAACGCAATATCGGAGAGCGTCGTGCGATGATCGGGGGCATCAGAGGGGAGCTGCGATGATGGTGCGGCCTGATCGAACACGATGTGCTCGGCGCCGATCTCGCTGTGCCCGCTTGCGAGCAGCAAGGCGCGCCGCATCACGTTTTCGAGTTCGCGCACATTGCCGGGCCAATCATGCCCCTCGAGCAGCGCAAGCGCTGGCCGGCTGATCCACACCGGATCGCGCCCGGCATGGCGCAGCAGCAGACCAAACGCGAGCGGAGCGATATCGCCGGGTCGCTCGCGCAGGGCGGGCAGCGCCAGCGGGAAGACATTGAGCCGATAGAGCAGATCCTCGCGAAACCGCCCGGCTTCGACCTCGCGCGCCAGGATGCGATTGGTCGCAGCCACGATCCGCACATCGACCCTGACAGGGCTCGTAGCACCCAGTGGCAAAACCTCGCCTTCCTGCAGCGCGCGCAGCAGCTTGGCCTGCAAGGCCAGCGGCAATTCGCCGATCTCGTCGAGCAGCAACGTCCCGCCATCGGCTGCGCGGAACAGCCCCTCGCGGGCTTCGCCTGCGCCCGTGAAAGCGCCCTTGCGATGGCCGAACAGCAGCCCCTCGAGCATCGCCTCGGGCATGGCCGCGCAATTCACCGCGACGAACGGCCCGCTTGCCCGGCCCGATCGGCGATGAACAAAGCGCGCGAACACTTCCTTGCCCGTGCCGGTGGGCCCTTCAAGCAGGACCGGAATCTCCGACGCTGCAATCCGCTCAGCCAAGGTGAGCAGCGCAAGCGAGCGATCATCGCAAGCGATCGGCCAGCCGCCCTGCGCAGCGATCGCGATCAGCGCGGACCGCGCGCGCTCGATCCCTGGCTCATCATAGCCCAGCGCCAGGCGCGCCTTGCCCCGGATCGCAAGCGCCGGGCGATCGGTGCGATACAGCTCGATCTCGATGCGCTCTTCGGGCCGACAGGCGGGCGGATCGTCAAATCGCCCGTTCTCGCCCAGCGAAAGCCGCGCGCGCTGCCAATCCCTGCCCAGCAACGGTAGCACCGGATCGAGCAGCGAGCGGTGGCGCGCGGCAAGATCGGATGAAGCCTGCGACGAACTTTGCCTGCGCGATCCCTCGCGCGGGCGCGAGGTGGGAGCGGGGATGCGCGGTCCGATCGGATGGGTCTGGGGCATGGGGCAGGCCTTGCTTGGGTTTGGTAAACACTCAGCGCCCGCGGGAAACCAGCAAAGCGCCGTCTTGCTGGCGCCTGCTTGCCTCGCCCGCGTCCAAGATGTCGCAAATTTAAGCCTTCGTAGAGTTCCCTAAGAGCGGCAATCTCCAGCCCCTTTCATCGCCCGCTTGCCGCATCCGCGCTGGCGCCTGCCTGCCGGGCCAGAACCACAAGACCCGTAAAGGGGTCCCTTAAACATCGCCCGATCCGAACGCTCTTAGCCCCAGCAGCTGTTCGCAAGGAGCGCTGCATAGACCTGACTGCAATGACCACTTGGGGAGTTTGACCATGAGCGTTATCAACACCAATGTTTCGGCCCTGCGCGCCCAGAGCGCCAGCATCGGGGCCAACCGAATGCTGGGCGATTCGATGGAACGTCTTTCGACCGGCCGCCGGATCAACAGCGCCTCGGACGATGCCGCCGGCCTTTCGATCGCCACCGGCTTCACCAGCGACATTCGCGGCATCAACCAGGGCATCCGCAATGCCAATGACGGGATCGCCCTCGCGCAGACGGCCGAAGGCGGCCTGCAGGAAGTGACCAACATGCTTCAGCGTGTGCGCGAGCTGGCCATCCAGTCGCAGAACGGCACGCTTGACGACACCGATCGCAGCTTCCTCAACACCGAAGTGGGCGAGCTGGTTGAACAAATCGACGATATCCTCTCGAACACCGAGTTTAACGGCGTCTCGCTGTTCAGCACCACTAGCGGCACCGATGTGACCGTCTCGATCCAGATCGATGCGGGCCGCAGCATCGATGTGACCAGCACCGCGATTGATGGCGACAATCTCGATGCAACGGCGCTCGATGTGTCCTCTGCAACGGCGGCTGCCGATACAATCACCAATGTCGATACCGCGCTTGATGAAGTGAATACGGCACGCTCCTCGCTCGGTGCCGGCCAGAACCGCCTCGAAAGCGCGATCAACAACCTGACGACGACATCGGCCAACCTTGCGGATGCGCGCTCGCGGATCGAGGATACCGATTTTGCCGCCGAATCGACCGCGCTCGCCAAGGCGCAGATCCTTGGCCAGGCCTCGACTGCGATGCTCGCCCAGGCCAACCAGTCGCAGCAGAACGTTCTCTCGCTGCTGCGCTAAGCGCCCAGCCCCAGCCCATCTCCCCGCAGAGGTGGCCAGGAAACCCGGAGCCCCGCAAGGCTCCGGGTTTTTTAGCGAGGAGAATCGGGAGCGCGGCAAACGCGCCAGGCAGGCTCAGCGCGTGCGGCGATCCTGCCAGTCGATCACTTCGAGATAATTGCGCAGCCGGTTTTCCTCGAGCCGCGCGATCAGCGCATTGGCATGATAGGGGCGCAGCCACTGCGCGAGCGGCTCGGCCCAGGGCGTGCTTGCATCGAAGATGATCCCGAGCCCGAGCACGGCAGGAATATGGACATAGCACAGCGGGCGCTCGTCGGTGTCGGCGTCCTTGAGGAAATCCTCGAGAGCGGTGAGAACGCCGTTGCGCGCGCCGCCCGCCTCGAGCGCCACGGCAAAGTGGCCCATCCCGCGCAGTCCGCGCGCATCGAAAGCGCGATCGCTTTCAAGCCGGACGCCGTGATCGAAGCTGTGGGGATGGCGCCACTGCGCAGGGATGCGCTCGGGTGCATAGTAGAAATCGCGCCGCGCGCAGGGCCACGAGACATCATGGACAAAGGCGAGCAGCGGGCGCCCGGCCGCGCGCTGAAGCGCATCGATCGCGACAAGTTCATGCAGCACGGTGTAATAATTGTGATCGCCATCGATAAACCAGGCATCCTGCGCGCGTGCGGTCTGGAGGGCGCTGAGGCTCAGCGCGGCGATATGTTCGACATGGGAGAGCCCTTCGGCCCAATCCGCAAAACCGCTCGCAGGGGCAGGATCGATGCAGGTAAGCTGGCCGCCCGTCTGCTCGCAGCGCTCGGCCAGAAGACGCGACATGCCGCCAAATTCGCTGCCGATCTCGGCAATATCGCGCACTCCTGCCTCATCGAGACACGGCAGGATAATCGAGGAAAACTCGGCCATCGAATGGATCAGCAGATCGCTCATGCCGCCGCCTCGCCCAGCGGATCGGCAGGCTGCGCAACCCCAAGCGCGGGCGCTTCATCACTGTGCGCCACCGGACGCAGGACAATCTCGATGATCTGCGCTTCGTGGCGGTTGGCAGAGGCGCTTTTGCGAACCATGACCAGCCCTTCGGGCGCGGTGCACTCGAACAGGCCCGGCGCGCGCTCTGCCATGCCATCATATTCGGCGGCCACCCGCATCGGCTTTTCATCGCTTGCCTCGTTGGCGGCAAGCGATGCGATGGGCGAACGCGTGATGCTGGCGATCTCGACCCAGCGCATTCGCTCGCCAAGCAACAGCGCGACCGCCTCACTGCGCTCGGCAACCGGCAGGCGCGCCACGAAGAAACCGTCATGGGTGGGCTGCGCCTCGATCCGGCGGCGCGTGCCGCCCTGCTCGCCCAGATAGAGCGCGGACAGGGCAATCGTGCGCGGCGCATAGTCGGAATAGGTCAGCCCGAGACCGAACCGCTTTTGCACCATCAGCGCAAGCCGGGTGCTCATATCCTCCTCGGCGAGTTCGGCGGGCAGGAACATGCGCGGCGAACCCTTCATATAGAACAGCCCGCGCCGGCGCAGGCCTTCGCGTGCTTCGGCCCGGTCGAACAGCGCGACCATCCGATCGCTGCCCAGGTTCACATCGTGCTCGAAGCTCTTGATCACGCCAAGCTCGGCTGGCTGCGGCAGAAACAGGAACCGCGCGAGGATCGCCGCGCAGGCATCGCGCCAGCTTGCAGCGGTCTCTTCTGCGGGCGCGCTGGCCCGCACGATCGGCGGCGCGCAAAAGCCTTGCGCAAATCGCACGGCGCCCGCCTGTACCGCATCGCGCACCTCGCTTTGCCGCCCCTTGACTGCGCTCTGCTTGCGGATCGGCGTGCCATCGGATGCATAGCCGATGACCGAGCCCAACGCGCAGGTCGAGAGCTGTTCGATGACCGCGACATTGCCCGCCAGCGCTTCGATCAGGCCGGGAGAAAAATGCCGGGAATCGATCAGGCCGCGCTTGTCGAGCCCCGTCGCGATCTTCTCGCGGCACAGCAAATAGCGGCCCGCCACATGCACCCCCAGCGCATTCGAAAGCAGCGCATCGACCCCGTTCTGAGCCGATCCATTATAGCCAAGATCGACGAGCATCAGCACATCGCCCGGCGCAACATCGAGATTGGCCTTGACGTGGCCGACAAGGCGCTCGGCCATTTTGCGTGCGCGGCGCATGGTGGTCTTCTGGCGCTTGCCGCTCCTGAGCTCTTCATGGAGGGCATGGCTGGCAGCGATCAGCGCTTCCTCGCTTTCGGGCTCGCCGATCAGGGCTTCGATCTCGCTCTCATCGAGCAGCATCTGCCGCGCAAGCGTGGTGGGATTGAGCCCGAATTCGGCGGCGATAATGCGATCATAGGCGCTGCGCTGGGTTAGCGAAGCGGCGGTTGCAGTGAACCGGCTGATCTCGATGCGCGCCGCGCTCGGCGCGATATCACGCGAGGCGGCGTTGAAAGCGGTGTGAACCAGATGGGGCAGATGCCCATCGCGCAGCATGAAAAGCCAGTGGACCCGTCCGCCATACGCCTCTTCGAGCGCCTCAGCCTCGCTGCGCAGCCAGCTTTCGAATGCGGCAAAGACGGGGCCGAGCACGCAAAAGCCCAGCCTTTGCGCCGGATCGTCGAGCCCCGGTTCCTCGCAGGCCATCAGCGCACGATGCGGCTGCGCGCCAGCACACCGGCCAGCGCCGCGATGCCCCTCCGCCTCGAATTGCGCGCAGGCCCGCTCGAGCCGGAGCTGGCGGCGCGCAGCCTCGCCGAACTGGACCAGATGCAGCGCAGGGATCCCGAGCGCGCGCGCGCCTTCAAAATCGGCGCTGTGATTGTCGCCGATATGCAGCACCTGGTGCGGGCGCACCTTCATCGCCTTCAACGCCTTGGCGAGCAGCCCCTCGGCCTTGGAGATCCCCGCCTCGCTCGACACGAACACGCGGTCGATCAAGGCAGACGCCTCGTCGCCCGCGCTGGCCTTGATCAGCGCGCTCAGCTGCGCCGCACTCAGATAGGTATCGGAGACGATGATCACCTTGAGGCCCCTCGCGCGCGCCTCGCGCATCAGGGCAAGCGTGGGCGCGAAGGCAAAACAGGCGCGCGTCTCGGCAGCGAGCTCGGCGGCGATCGCGCGCGCGCGCTCCTGCGAGCGATCCGCGCCGCCAAATCCGGGCAGCGCTTCTTCATAGATCTGCGCAAGGCTCACTTCGCCGCGCCCCCGGCGCACCCGCATCGCCCGCCGCGCCGCCGCCTCGGCGAACAGGCGTTGTTGCGGCGAGATGCCAGGGAGTGCATTGAAGACATCCGCCGGCGCATGCACGTCGCGCCAGAGAAGCGTATCGAAGCAGTCGAGCGACAGCACTTTCGCCGCGCTCGGCGCATGGTCGAGCGCATGCGCCAATTCATGGGGAAGGATCTGACGGGATTGGGTCGGATGGTTCATGCGCTTCTCCCTGTGATCTGCACTTGGCGTGATCTGCACTTGGCGTGATCTGCACTTGGCGCTCTCATCATGCCGGATCGCGCCGGCTCGAAATTGCGCGGCGAGGGCAGTAGGGAGCCGCTCAGAGAGCTAAGCAATCATGGTTCAACAAGCCTCGATCAGCGCCTCAGGGCTGGCCCGTAGCGGCGCGGGTCTCATCAGCGAGAACATTGGTTGGCACGTTCGCGGAGGCGCGCGATCGGCTCGCCACGCTTCCAGCCCGGCTGCCGGAGCCAAGTTCGAGCAGCAACAGCGAGATGCGCCGGTTGCGCGGATCGGCCGGATTGTCCGCGATGAGCGGTTCGCGATCGGCCACCCCCTCGATCCGGGCGAAGCGCTGCGCTTGCATGCCGCTGGAGATCAGCGCCTGCCTTGTCGCCTCAGCTCGGCCCGTCGAGAGCGACCAGTTATTGGTGCGCCGCCCATCGCGCCAGGGCAGCGAATCGGTGTGCCCCCGAATGATGAGCGGTGTCTCGTATTCGGCAAGCGTCTCGCCCATGATCTCGAGCAACAGACCGGCCTCGCGGGTCAGGATCGTGGTGCTGAGCTCGAACATCGAGAAATCGGCATCATCGACCAGATCGATCCGCACACCCTCGGGCGCGCGCATCACCCGAACCTGACTTGCCAGCCTCGATAATTGCTTGGTCTTGGATAGCTTCGCCTCGATCATCTCCTTCAATTTGCTGATCTGCTGATCGACCGCCATTTCAGCGCCAACGCCGCCGCCCTCCATCGGGCCGCCCGCCGCGCTGCGCGGAATGGTGATCGCCATCGTCCCGGTCTGGCCTTGCGAATTGGGATAATTGTCGACATCGGTGATCGAACTTCCGCCCAGCAATCCGTCCGATCCGGCGCTCTTCTGGCGCATCTTGACGAGCGTGGGTGTGAAATAATCCGCGATGCCCTTGCGCTGGTCTTCCTCAGTTGCGCCAAGCAGCCAGAGCAGCAGGAAGAAAGCCATCATCGCGGTCACGAAATCGGCATAGGCGACCTTCCATGCGCCGCCATGATGGCCGGCTTCCTCGATCGTGATCTTCTTGACGATAATCGGTGCGGGGATCGCAGCCGGGGCCGTTGCCGAAGACGGCGCTGGATCTGCTTCGGCCATGGCCTAGCGCCCCCGCATCGCATCGAGCAGATCGGTAAGCTTGGGCCGGTGCGCGGGCGGCAGGCCGGAACGCGCCGCTTCGAGCACGAGCGGCTGCGGATAGCCGTGCAGGCTCGCGACGATCACCTGCTTGATCGAGTGAAACAGCTGCTGGTCGTGCGTGTTGACCTGCTTCAAACGGCTCGCCATCGGTCCGGCAAAGCCATAGGCGAGCAGCACGCCCAGAAACGTGCCGACGAGCGCGCCGCCGATCATCTTGCCCAGGATTTCTGGCGGCTGATCGATCGAGCCCATCGTCTTGATGACGCCGAGCACCGCCGCGACGATTCCCAATGCGGGGAAGGCGTCGGCGAGCGACTGGATCGCATGCGCGGGCTCATCCATTTCGTGCAGCTGGGTCTTGATCGCACTGTCGATCACATCCTCGACCGCATGGGTATCGAGCGTGCCCGAGGAGACCACCATCAGCGTCAACGGATCGCAGATCAGATTGCACACGACGTCATCGGACTGGAGCCGGGGATATTCACTGAAAACCGCCGAGTTCTTCGGATCGGTCACATGGCTTTCGACCGCGACGGCGCCTTCGGATCGCAGCATTTTCATCAGCTTGGAGGTGAGCGCGATCGCATCGATATGATCCTGATCGGAATAGCGCGGGCCCTTGAAAACCTTGCCGAGACCGCCGCCAAGCAGCTTGATCTCATGCATCGAATTGCCGATCAGCACCGAGCCGAGCGCGGCCCCGCCGATCATCATGAATTCGAGCGGCAGCGCGGCAAGGATCGGTCCCAGTGAGCCGCCCGCCAGCGTGTAGCCGCCAAAGACCATGACGATGAGAACCACGATACCAAGGGCGGCAAACACGTCTTAAACACTCCTTGCAGGGCGGTGGGGCGCGTCAGATCGCGTTGAACAGAGTGAGCGAGCTCACCCGCGAAAAGCTCGCCTGCGAGGCTTCGAGCGCGGTCAGCGTCTGCTGCAGCCGCACCACCGCTTCGCCGATATCGGTCTCGCCGATCTGCGAGCGCTGCTCGGCAAGGGTGATGCGGCGATCCTCCTGGCTTTGCTGGATCGTCTCGACCCAGGCGAGGCGGGTGCCAAGGATCGTCTGGCCGCGCGTGGTGTTGTCGATCGCTTCATCGAGCCCCTCGATCGCGAGCTGTGCTGCCGCGGCGGGATCGGGCGAGCCGCCACCCAGCGCCGCTGCAAGATCGCTCAGCACCGCGAAGGCGCTCGAAGGCGCGCCGCCCAGGGTAAACTCGAAGATCGCGGGCCCAGGCAGGCCGCGTTCGATCTCGGTGCCGGGCGCGATCGGCACGCTCGCTGTATCACCATTGCCATTATAGCTGACCGTGCCGCTCGCATCGCGGACATAGGCAGGCCCGGCAGCAGTGCCCGCAAACAAGGGCTCGCCGGTCAGCGTGCGCGCATTGGCCCGGTCGAACAGCTCTTCATTGAGTTGGACCAGTTCGGCCGCAATCGCCTCGCGCCCGCGCGTCCCCAGCGTATCGCTCGCCGCCTGGATCGCGAGCTCGCGCGCGCGGGCCAGCAGGTTGGAAACACCGAGCACCTCATCGCCCGCCTCATCGAGATCGCGCGCGAGCTTGTCGGCATTGTCCTCCTCGACTTCGCGCAGCCGCTCGGTGCGCTCGAGCGCACGCAGCCGGGCGGCAGCAGCGGGATCGTCCGAGCCGCGCTCGAGCCGCTGCCCGGTCGCGATCTGGCCTTGGGCCTTCTCGAGCGCTCCGCGAAGCTCGCTCATCTGGGCGAGCGAGCGATCGAAAAAGGCGCCGAACGGATTGCCGACCTGTATCACGGGGTTTCTCGCTCCTTGTCGCTATCGCAGGTTGAGGATGACATCGAACAAATCGCTCGCGACTTGGATCACGCGGGCATTGGCTTCGAAAGCCTGCTGCAGACGAACCAGATCCGCCGCCTCGCGATCGAGATCGACGCCGGCCGCCGAGCGCAGCGTTTCATCGGCGCTTTGCGAGACCGCAGCGAGCCCGGTGCGGGTCACATCGAGCGCGGCAATCCGGCTCGAGACATCAAGCAGAAGCCCGTCGACATCGGCGAGCGGGCCATCGCCTGCGCCGATCGCGGCGGCCAGGCTTGCCAGATTGCTCGCATCCGAACTGCCCGCGGGCGAGCCGGCGGGCGCAGTTGCGAGCTGGGCGCCGCTGGCAAGCGCGAGGTTCATCGTGCCCGCGCTGGTCCCTGAGAAGAAAGGCTGGCCGGGATTGCCCGCCGCATCGACACCGCTGGCCTGCGCCGCATTGGCGCGCGTGATCGTAGAAGCGGCAGCGGCATCGAGCGCGGTCTGATAGCTCGCCATCTGCTGCAACGCGCTCGCCTGACCGGCCAGCGAGCCGGTGTTGAGCGCAACCGCGGTGCCATCGAGCGCGAAGGCAAGCGTCTCGTCGGCGGCCTGGGACACGGTGAGCGTAGCTGCCATATCGCCATCGACGAGCACTGCGCCCGGCACACCATCGAGCCGCACCGTCGCAACGCCGCGATTGTCGAAGCTTGCATCAATGCCGGAGCGCTCGGAGATCGCGCGCAAGGCGGCGTCGCGCGCATCGAGCAGCGCGGCAGCTTCGCCCGTATTGGGCTCGGCGCGCGCCAGATCAGCGTTGATCCGCGCCAGTTCGTTGGCTTGGCGGCCGAGCGCTTCGACATCGAGGCGCGCTTCATCAAACACCTGTTCGCGCGCATTGCCCAGCGTCTGATCGGCAAGGTTGAACGTCGCGGCAAGCTGGCGTGCGCTCTCGAGCGTCGCTTCACGCAAAGCAGGTTCGAGCGGATTGCCCTCGAGCCGGATGAGTTCGGCTTCGAAATCGACCAGGGTTGCGAAGAGGCGCGATTGCTCCAGCGCGGTCTCGGCATCGGCGAGGCCGGAAAGCTCGGCATCGGCGCGCGAAAGATCGCTCGCCCGATCGCGCGCCTGGCGCAAGAGCGCGGTCGAATCGTTGCGGCCGATCCCCTCGATGACGACCCCGTTCAAGACCCCGCGCGAAGTGGCCGAGACGCTGACGAGCTCGCTCTGGAGCGACGTGCGCCGGGCATAATCGGGGTTGTTCGCATTGGCGATGTTGAGCGCGGTCAGCTCGAGGCTCGCTCTGGTCGCGGCAGCCCCCGAACGGGCGATATTGAACATGGCTCCGGGCATTATTTCTCCCCTTTTGCAGCAACAAATTGGGAAAGCTGTTCCTCGATGCTCCGGGCAAACCCGAAGGCCCCGCTTTGCGCGGCGATCTCGGCGAAGCGCTCGTCGCGCATTTCCATCCAGCGATCCATGCCGCTCCCGGTCAGCGGAGCATCTTCGGCAAAGCTCGAGGCGCGCGCCGTCTCGAGCATCTTGCGCACCATGATCGCCTCGAACCCTTCGGCCGCCTTGCGCAGCTCGAGGCGCTGGGGCGAGAGCGGCTCGCGCGGGAGCAGCGGTCTGGCAGGATCGATCATCACAGCACCACCATTTCAGCCTGCAGGGCGCCCGCCTGCTTGAGGCTTTCGAGGATCACGACGAGATCGGCCGCACCCACACCCAGCAGATTTAGCGCGTCGACAATCTGCGAGAGGCTGGCCGCCCCCGGCATGAGCGCAACCCGGTCGCTGCGTTCCGAAAGCGTGATCTCGGATTGCTCCTCGATCGCCGTGACGCCATCTGCGAAGGGCCTTGGCTGGACGATGCGCGGGGATTCCTCGATTCGGATGACGAGCTTGCCGTGGCTGATCGCGGCGGGCGAAAGGCGCACCGCCTGGTTGATGACGACCGTGCCCGTGCGGCTGTTGACGATCACCCGCGCAGCGACCGGCGCCGGGGTCACGGGAAGCATCTCGATCGCGGCGAGCTGAGCCGCGCGATCATCCGGGCTCGCTGGCAGAGCGAGCTCGATGCTCACCCCATCGACGATCTGCGCGCTTTGCGGAAAGCGCGCATTGATCGCATCGCGCACCCTGGCGGCGGTGAGGAAATCGGCCTGATGGAGATTGAACCGCAGGCTTTCCTGGGCATCGAACCCGGTAGCGACCGCGCGCTCGACCGTGGCGCCATCGGCGATGCGTCCCACGGTCGCAACATTGACCGTGAGCTGCGAGCCATCGCGGCCTGAGACCCCCAGCCCGCCTACCGCGACATTGCCCTGCGCCATCGCATAGATCTGCCCATCCGCACCATAGAGTGGCGCGAGGACAAGCGCCCCGCCGCGCAGGGAGCGCGCCTGGCCCAGCGTCGAGACGGTGATATCGATGCGCTGTCCGGGCTTGGCGAAGGCGGGCAATTCGGCGGTGATGATGACAGCGGCGGCGTTGCGCAGATTGGGGCTGACCCCTTGCGGCAATTGCAGGCCGAGCCGGCCCGAAATCCCGCGCATCGCCTCGGTCACGTATTGAAGGTTGTCATCGCCGGTGCCCTGCAGGCCGACGACGACGCCATAGCCGGTGAGCTGGTTGGCGCGCAGGCCCTCGAACTGGCCGAGATCACGGATGCGCTCGGCGCTCGCGCTGGCAGGGAGCGCGGCGGCAAGGAGCGCGGCAAGGCCGGCAAACAGGCGAAACAGCATGAGCGCAGCCTCCTTCAGAACGGCGAGATCGCGGTGAAGAAACGGCTGAGCCAGCCCGGCCGGCTCGCGCGCTGGACTGCGCCCTTGCCCGAATAGATGATCCGCGCATTGGCGACCTGATCCGAGCGCAGCCGGTTGTCGACGTCGATATCGACGAGCCGGATGCGCCCTGCAAACTGGACCCATTCATCGCCCTGGCTCAGATTCATCAGCTTCTCTCCGACAACTTCGGCGGTGCCATTGGGATAGAGCGCGGCGATCGTCACCGCGATCCGCCCCGTCAGCTGGCTCTGCTGCGCGGCATTGCCACCTCCATTGAACGACGCTTCGCCGCTCGCATTAAGGTCTGCCGGGTCGATAAAATCGAACAGGCTGCCTGTGGGCGGGATCAGCGCGAAGCCGCCCGAGCGATCGGTTGCCCCGGTGGTGGACTTGGAAGTGGCGGTATTCTCGACCAGCAGGATCGTCACCATATCGCCCAGCTGGCGGGCGCGTGTGCCGGTGACGAGGCCGGCATAGCCCTGGCTTGCCTGAAAGATCGAACCGCGCGCGCCCTGAGCCGGAGCAAAGGCATTCGCGCTCGCTTCGGCAGCGACCTGCTGCGCGCCATCCGCTGTGAGCATGGCGCCGGGCGGCGCAGGGGCGGCAAAACCGGCTTCGCGCTTGCCCGCGCAGGCGGCAAGGCCCAGGGCGAGAGCAGCGCAGCAGGCAAGGCGAAGCGAGCGCACGATGGCGGTCCTCCTCACAGCGTCTGGTTCGCGTTGCGCAGCATCTCGTCGACCGCGCTCACCATGCGCGAGTTGATCTCATAGGCGCGCTGCGCCTCGATCATCTCGACCAGTTCCTCAACGACGTTGACATTCGAGCCCTCGAGCATGCCCTGGCGGATCTGGCCGCGCCCGAACTGGCCGGCAATGCCGAGCTCGGCGGGGCCCGAGGCGGCGGTCTCGACGAGGAAATTATCCCCTATCGCCCGCAGGCCCGCCGGGTTGACGAAGCTTGCGACCTGCAGCTGGCCGAGCTGGACCGGAGCCGCCTGGCCCTGCTGCAACGCGCTGATCGTGCCATCGGGCGAGATGATGATCGTCTGCGCACCTTGCGGGATCTGCACCGGCGGGGTCACGGCATAGCCCTGGCTGGTGATCAGGTTGCCTTGCGGCGAAAGGGTGAAATTGCCCGCGCGGGTATAGGCGATCTGCCCGCCCGGCGGCAGCTCGATCTGGAAGAAACCCGGACCATCAAGCGCGATGTCGAGCGTGTTGCCGGTCTGGTTGAGCGTGCCTTGCGTATCGATTCGCGAGGTGCCCAGAACCTGCACGCCCGTGCCCAAATTGAGCCCGACGGCATAGGCCGTCTGATTGGTCGATTGCTGGCCGGCAATGCGCTGCTCCTGATAGGCGAGCGTCGCAAAATCGGCCCGGTCGCGCTTGAAGCCGGTCGTGCCGATATTGGCGAGATTGTTGGCGATGACGCGCATGCGTGCATCCTGCGCCTCAAGGCCGGTGCGCGCGACATGCAGGGCGGAAGTGGGCATGGGATTGGCTCCTGTTCGATTATCTCAACGACATGAGGCGCTCGCCCGCCTCGTCGAGCTCGCCGGCGGTGCGGATGATGCGCGCGCGCTGTTCGAAGGCACGCTGGGCATCGACCATCTGGACGAGCGTTTCGGCGGTCTCGACATTGGATTGCTCGAGCGTCCCGCGCGAAAGGCGCTCGGTCGGATCGGGCGCGAGCACTCCGCCGCCGACAACACGCAGCAGGCCATCGAGCCCCTTGGCAAGGCGGCTGCCTTCGCCTGAGACGAGCTTGATCTGTCCGACCACCTGCGCGGGGACTTGCGGCGCGGCGGGATCGCGCGCCAGCACGGTGCCATCATCGCCGATCGAGATCTCGAAGCCGGGCGGGGCAGAGAGCGGCCCGCCGGCCTGGCTGAGCACGGGCAGGCGCTCGCCGTTCTCGATGATGCCGCTCGCGCTGATCCGCAGATCGCCGCGCCGCGAATAGACCTCGGCGCCCGGGCCATCGCCCGCCGGATCCTGAAACGCGATCAGCCCCTCGCCGACAATCGCCACATCGAGCGGTTTGCCCGTCGGTGTGACCTTGCCCGAGGCCATGTCGGCCCCGCGCACGCTCCCGCGTGCCATCGCCCGGACATCGATCGAGCGGGCGCGCCCGTCGGTTTCGAGCGTCGCCGATTTGACCGCGAAGACCTCCGCGCGAAAGCCGGGGGTCGAGGCGTTGGCGAGATTGTTGGCGACCGCGCGCTGGCGATCCATCGCGGCGTTCATGCCGGTGAGCGCGGTGTAGATGAAACGGTCCATGATCGCAGCCTAGCCTTCATCCATCAGCGCTGGAGATTGAGCACGGTCTGCGAGATTGCGGTCGCCGTATCGATCGCGCGCGCATTGGCCTGGAAGTTGCGCTGGGCTGTCAGCAGCGAGACCATCTCGGTCGCCAGATCGACATTGGAGCGCTCGAGCGCGCCTGCGAACAGGAACCCGAAATTGCCAACGCCAGGCTCGCCATAGACCGGCGGGCCGCTCTCGCCCGAGGCTTCCCACTTGGTCTGGCCAACCGGGCGCAGGCCATCATTGGCGGCAAAGCTCGCCAGCGCGATGCGTCCGATCGTCTCGGATTCGCCATTGGCATAGGTTGCAAAGATGGTGCCGCGATCATCGATCGAGAGGCTGGCAAGCTGCGGTGCGCCGGCGACGCCGCCCTGGGTGCGCGGGATCGTGATGCTGCCCGGCGCGCCCGGCGGATCGGGGATCGCACCGCCCACGGCGGCAAAGCCCTGGACTAGCCCGCCGACCGAATCCTGCAATTGCAGCGGGTCGGTGTCGTTCGGGGCAACCGCGCGAAACGAGCCGTTGCGGGTGAAGGAGGTGGTCTGCGAGACCGGGTTGAAGGTTGCGAAGAAGCCATCGCCGTTGATCGCCTGATCGAGCCCGCGCCCGGTCTGCTGGATCTGGCCGACGCTGAAATCCTGCGTGATCGCGAGCACGGCCGAGCCGATTCCGGGAGTCAGCCGCGGATCGGTGCTGCCGCCATTGGCGACGAGATCGCCGAAACTGGCCTTGGATTTCTTGAAGCCGACTGTCTCGGCATTGGCGATGTTCTGCGAGATGACGCGCAGGTCTGTCTCGGCATTGCGCATGCCCGAAAGGGCTGTGAAGAATGACATGGTGGGTGCCTCGTGTTGCGGTGGGGTTTGAAGGGGGCAGGATCAGGTGATTGGTGGGGCGGAGGGCTCTCCGGAGGGATCTTCGGGGTCTTCGGGCGCGGCGGTTTCTTCGGCCGGCTCGGGCTCACCCATTCCGTCAGGCTCGCCGGGTGCCTCGGGCTCGTCATCCGCATCGGGCGCGGCCCCGGTCGTCGCGAGCGCCTGCTGCTGGAGTTCGGCCAGCGTGCCGAGCTGCGCCGCGATCAGCGCCAGCGTGTCGAGCGAGGCCTGTTCGAAAGGTGACAACGGCGCTTCGCCCCCGGGCCCTTCTTCTGCCTCCTGGTCGGCCTGCTGAGCGGCGATCGCGGCTTGCTGCGCCTCGATCATGGCATCAAGCTTGGTCGCGATCTCGCCCAGGGTCTGGCTGGTGCGCGTCTCGGCCTCGAGCGAGGAGAACTGCGCCATCTGCGCGAGCATATCCTCATTGCTGACCGGCTCGAGCGGGTCCTGATTGGCCAGCTGGGTCGTCAGCAGCCGAAGGAAATCGGCCTGCGTCAGCGCACCGAGGCCGCCGCCTGTAAGCCGCGAGGACGTCTCGAAATCGGCGAGCTCCGTGATCAGCGGCTGGCCCTGGCCGGGCAGGGTGATCTGGGTTTCCATGGTCTAGTCGCTCCTCAGCGTATCGAGCATCAATTGCTTGGCGGTCTGCAGCGCCTGGACGAGGTTCTGATATTGCCGCGCGCTCTCCATCAGCTCGATCATCTCTGCGCTTTCATCGACGCTCGCCTCGTAGATGTGGCCAGTCTCGTCGGCGAGCGGATGGCCCGGATCGTGGCGCTTGATCGCCGCATCGTCGGCCCGCACGAGCGCCCGCGCCGAGACGCTGGCAAGGCCCGATGCGCGGTCGAGCTCGGTGGTGAAGACAGCGCGGATCGGGCGATAGGCTTCGGCCTCGCGGCTCGCGACCGAGCCCGCATTGGCGAGATTGGAAGTTGCCGCGTTCATTCGCACGAGCTGCGCGGACATGGCCCGTTCGGTCAGCGAGAACAGCGTCATGGGGGAGGTTTCAGGCATGCTCATTCGCCCTTCAGCGCGCGCGTCAAGGTCGAGACCTTGCCTTTGACAAAGCTCAGCGTTGCGCTGTAGCGCACGGCATTCTCGGCGAAGGCGAGCTGTTCGCGCGAGAGTTCAACGGTGTTTCCATCAAGGCTCGGCATGGTCGGCGTGCGATAGAGCAGGTCGGGCTCGCTCCTCATCCCGGCGGCGGCATCGCCGCGAGCGGCAGCGAGCCGTGCATCGAGCGCAGCGGCGAAATCGACATCGCGCGCCTTGAAGCCGGGCGTTGCGGCATTGGCGATGTTGGATGCAATCACACCCATCCGCTTCGAGCGCACTTCGAGCGCGGCGGCATGGATGCCGAAGATCCTGGTCGAGCCTGCTGGGTCAGTCACGGGGCAAAGGTCCTGTCATCGGGTCAGCGTTTGGTTGCATTCGGATCGATGGTCAGCCGCCAGCGACCGGCCATGCGCAAACCGGGGATGCAGGAGCCGTGCCAAACGGGAGGCGCGAGGCTGAAAGGCCCGCATTTTACCAATCCGGCCCCGCATGGCGGCAAAGCTGTGCCGCCCGGCGGCGAGCTGTGGCAGGGCCCTGACACAACCCGGCGGGCCGTGCCGTTTGCTGCGAGACGAGCGGCGAGCTACGCGCGTGGCGGGCCCTTAATCCCGCCTGGCGCAAACCGTTCTGACCTTGACCAGCAGCGCTGCGAGCATTGCGCGCGAAGCGCTTGGCACGAGACCCGGAGATATGACGCTTGCCATGATCGAGGACCTGTCGCAGCTGTTTGATCCGGGCGCACTTGCGATCGTGCTCGCGGGGACTTTGATCGCGACGCTGGCGCGCTGCGGATGGCGCGATCTGCGCCTTGCGCTCAAGGCAAGCGCGCGGCTCGGACGGTGCGATTTCGATGAAGCGGCCAATCGCCGCGCGTTCTCGCGCACGATCGCTGAGGTCCGGCGCGCCGGGCTGCTCGGGGCAGAGGCACCGCCGCCGCCCGATCCCGCGCTCGCGCTCGCGCTGGGTGCGCTGTTCAGGCATGGCTCGTTCGACGATTTTCATTCCTCGCGCCGGGCCAGCCGCGCCGCACGCGAAGTCGCGCGCGCGGGCGCCATGCGCGTGTTCGAATATGCAGGCGAGCTCGCCCCGGTGTTTGGCCTGGTGGGCACGTTGTTTGCGATCACCCAGCTCGTCCCCGATGCAGCGGCGGGCAATGCGCTCGCGCCGCCGGGCAGCGGGCCCGATCCGACCGACGCGACACTGGCAGCGGTCGCCACCGCGGTGCTCTCCTCGCTCTATGGCGTTCTCACCGCGCATCTCTTCTGCATTCCGCTCGCCCGCGCGATCGAGCGCAAGGGCGAGCGCGAGGAGGCCGCCCGCTCAAGGCTTGCTGACTGGCTCGAGGACGAGATCGCCGCCGCGCTCAGGCCGCGCGCGCCTGTCACCCGGCTGCGCGAAGTGGCCGGTGGGCCTGCTGACAGCGATCCCGGCGCCGCAGCAAGCGCCCAGGCACGCACCCGGAGCGCGCGATGAACCGTTCGGGCACAAGCTGGCAGCTCATCCTTGCAGACCTTGCGCTGATCCTGTTTCTGGTCTCGCTGATCGCGCTCATCGGACGAAAGGATGCGCGCGCCGAGGCCGAAACCCGGCTCGAACGGCGAGGCGAGCGCTCCGAGGCGGCGAGCGCCTATGCCGCCCCGCGCCCGCAGCTCACAGCGCCCGCCGCCGGGGTCTATCGCGCTTCGGCCAAGTCGCCGCCGCTCGGCGAATGGCTGGCAGGCCAGACGCTCGATCCGCGCGCGGTCCTCACGATTCACGCGCGCCACACACGCGGCGAGGAAGCAGCGGCATGGGCAGCCGCGCGGGCGCTGGCGCGCGAGGCCAGAGCAGCGCCGGTCAGGCTGCGGATCGTGACAGAAGAGGCGATGGTGAACGATCTCAGCGCCACGCTGGCCTATGATGGCGAGCCGGCCAATGCGAAACTGCTGGGCAGCGCAGCCTTGTGATCTTGCAGCGCAGACAGCGCGCCAGTTTGACGGGACCGCATCCTAGCGAGCGTGCGATCCTCGCGCCCGCTCGGCGTTATCCGATGGCGATCCGGTTGCGCCCGGCCTGCTTGGCCGCATAGAGCGCCGCGTCGGCCTGCGCGAGCGCGGCAGCCGGATCGCCATGCTCGATCACCTCGGCAATCCCGCCCGAGAAGGTGATCTTCCCAAAGGCTTCGCCGGTCTCGCGGTTCAGCAGCTGTTTGCGGGCAATCTGCGCGCGCACGCGATCAATCCTGCGCCACGCGCCCGCCTTGTCGAGCCCCCGCAGCAGGACGACAAACTCCTCCCCGCCATGGCGCGCAACAAAGCAGCTCTCATCGGCGATCGCATTGAGCATCGCGGCCACCATGCGCAGAATTCGGTCGCCCGCATCATGGCCGTGCGTGTCGTTGACGAGCTTGAAATGATCAATGTCGCAAAGCGCAACACACAAGGCTTCCCCGCATTCGCGCGCCCGCGCAACATCCCTTGCCAGGCGGCTTTCGAAGGCGCGGCGATTGGGCAGCCGGGTGAGATGATCGATTTCGGCTTCCATCCGCGCCATGGCGAGATTTTCGCGCAAGGCTTCCGTCTCGGCGCGGCTGCGCGCCATGACATTCTCGATCTCGCCCAGATGCCGCAGCATCGCCCGCGACAGGCCGATCACCTGCTCGACCTCGCCGGCCGTCTCCGCGCTCCTGTCGCCGACATCCATCGCCGCGATCTGCGCATCGATCGCTTCGCGGTGATCGCTCGTTTGCAGATGGGCCGAGCGCGCGGTCTGGACGAAACGGATCAGCGAATCCTCCATCTGGTCCATCAGCCGCTCGAGCTCGACCCTGCGATCATCGCTCCCGCCTTCGTACCGCCCAGTCCCATCGAGCCAGTCCTGATTGATCGGTTCGCCGCTGATCTCGCGGTTCGCGAAGGCATTGCCAAGCCGTGCATCGGCGCCCGAAAGCGCGCTGCAGACAAGGGCGATATTCTCGCTCGTGACGGCAAGATCATGCTGGAGGAAAAAGCCGGCAATGCGCTCGAGCAATTCGCAGCGTGCAGCGCGCGCGCGCGATGGAGCGGGCGCCTCTTCGGCGTGTTGCTCGGCATGGTCCGGATATTCGGAATACTCCGCTCCATTCGCGATCTCGCCCCAACGACGCATGCGGCGCACGGAACTCGAGAAAAACGACATGGAGAGGACACCTCGGGCTGAACTTTGGCATTCGTCCGGAGGCATAGCCGAACGAGGTAAGCACCGGGTCGCAGCGCTGATCAGGGATTTCCCTTAGCCGCGCGCGACCGCGGCGCCGCAGCGATAACACCCGCTTTGCATTGGGGCTGGTTGGCACGCTGTTTGCTCGGTCTGGCGCAATCGATCGACGAGGCGTCGCGGGGCCGGACCATGCCCTCGCCTCCTCGCGGTCGCCTGCCGGGCCCGGCACAAGGGCGATCGAAAAGGAACCCTGACCATGCCCTCCATCCTTGCCCGCTCAAACGCCGCTGCCCTTGCGGGGGGCCTGCTCGCAGGGGCGCTGCTCGGCGCGCCGCCTGCCCGCGCCCAGACGACCGATCCCGCCGCTATCGACCGCGCCGTCGCCGCCTTTACCGGCGTGCCGATCGGGGCGGCGGGCGGCGCGCTGCGCCCGGCCGATCCGCGCCTGCGGCTCGCTCCGTGCCCGCAGGCGCTCGAGCTCAGCTGGCACGGGCGCGCGCGCGCACTCGTCAAGGTCGCCTGTGCAACCCCGCGCGGCTGGCAAATCTTCATCCCGATCGCGCCCCGCACGGGAGCCGGGGGCAGTGCGAATGCCGCCAGCCCGACAGGCGCCGAGCCACAGCCCGCCCGGATCAGGCGAGGCGATCCGCTGAGCGTGATCGTGCGCGGCCGGGGCTTCAGCGTGCAGCAGGCGGGCGCGGCGGGCGAGAATGGCCAGGTGGGCGATTGGATCGCGGTCATCACCGCGCGCGGTCGCGAGCCGGTGCGCGCACGGATCGAACGCCCGGGCCTTGCCATCATCGAGCTGCGCTGAGCATGGCCGCCCGATCCCGCTATCGCGAAAAATCGTTCAGGCCCGGCTTAAACCCCGCGCAACGGCGTCGTTCTGCAGACTGCGAGACATCAACTGGAGAAGCATCATGTCTTCTTTCGAACTGAGCAAATTGCAAGGAGCGACTGCGGCGCGCGCGCTCGTCACAAGCGAGCGGACCGAGCTTGAACAGCGCGGCGGCGAGCGATCCGGCAAAGCGGGCGAAAGTGTTGCCAGATCGGGCATCGCGCTCGAAGTCGCAACCGGGCTCAATGCCAGCGAACCGCCGGTCGATGCCGACCGCGTCAGCCAGATCCGCGAGGCGCTGCGCGATGGCACCTATCCGCTCGTCCCCACCAAGATCGCCGATGCCATTATTGCAGCGCGCGTCGGCTTCGCGATCGGCGTCGAATGAACGCGCCGCGCAAACAGGGCCAGCCCCTGAAGCCGCGCGAGCGCCTGTCGGGGCGTGCACTGGCGCACGAATTGCGGCAGATGATTGCCGTTCTCGAGGATGAGCGGCAAGCGCTTGCCTCGCTCGATGCCGATGCGCTGATCTGCGCCAGCCGCGCCAAGGACGAACAGTGCCGCCTGCTCGAAACGGTTGAGCCCGGCCTGCTCGATTCCGAGACGCGCCCGCTGGCCCAGACCGCGCGCCAGCTCAACGAGGTCAACCGGCAGGTCCGCAATCTGCTCGCCGCCAATGTCGCGGCGCGGCTCGAGGCGCTCGGGCGCGGCGCCGGGGGCAGCGCGGGGGGCAACGCAGGCCGCCTGCCATCGGGCCGGTATGGCGAGGCGCGCTACAGCCACGATCCGCGCTTCTTCTATAGCTCGGCGATCTAGCCGCGAGGCTAGGCATTCGCGCGCAGGGTCGCGCTCACACACGACGTTCTGGCACGCAATTTGCTGCGGCCCTGATCGATCGAGCCCGCCGGCGCCGTTCGCTGATCCGCAGCACGGCGCATCGGCATCGGCTCCCCGAACGAGGCCCCTGGTGTGACTGACAATCCGCTTCCGCGCGCCGCCATGCAAGCCGGCGAAACCCCCAGCCCTTCGACCGCCATGCGCCCGGATCGCAGCACGCGCAGCGAGGGCCTCGTCGAGCAGGCGATCGCCAGTGCCGCGCGCAGCACCAGCGTCGATTTCGACTTTTTGCTGGCGCAGGCCCAGATCGAAAGCTCGATGAACCCGCAGGCAAAGGCGCCGAGCTCGAGCGCCACGGGGCTTTATCAGTTCATCGAGAGCACCTGGCTCGCTGTCATGAAGCGCCATGGGCCGCGCTTCGGGCTCGGCGCGGTGGCCGATCAGATCGCGCTGGGCCGCGGCGGCTCGGCGCGGATCGGCGATCCAGCGGCGCGCCGCGCGATCCTCGATCTGCGCGAAGATCCCGAGATTGCCGCGCTGATGGCGGCGGGTCTCGCGGAGGACAACCGCGCCAAGCTCATGCCGGTGCTCGGTCGGCAGCCCGATCACACCGAGCTCTATCTCGCCCATTTCCTGGGCGCGGGCGGGGCCGCCCGGTTCCTTGCGCAGCTCCAGACAGACCCTTCGCAAAGCGCCCCGGCGCTTTTTCGCCGATCCGCGAGCGCCAATCGCAGCATATTCCATGAGCCCGGCGGCGCGGCGCGCTCGCTGGCCGGAGTGATGGATCATCTGGACAGCAAGATGAGCCGCGCGCTCGCCCATGTGCGCCCCGGCGAGACGCGGCTCGCGGCAAGCGCGGGGGCGCGCGCGATGCCAGCGCCTTCGGTGTCCGCTGCGCTCCTCCAGACCGCTGCACTCACCCTGCCCGAACAGCCGCGCACCGCGATAAGCCTTGCGCTGACGCTGCCGGGCGCCTCGTCTTCGGCGGAGATAGCGCCCAACCCGGCGTTTGTGTCTGCATCCAGCCCCGCTGGCCTAGCGCCGCGGAGTGCGCGCGCGTCATTGCCGCCCCTCGCCCCTGCATCGCCCCCGCCGCCGCTCAGGCAGGCGGGCCGCGCTGGCGCCGGCTCGATGGCAAGTCTGTTCGCCTCGGGCCTGGGCGATCCGGCGCTGGGCGGGGCGATGAGCGATGCGGGCGCAGCGCAGGTCAGGCGCGCCTACGCCCAGCTGCGCGCGATGGGCTTTTGAACACGGCCTGCCTCGCGATGAACCAACCTGCTGAACCGCGCCGCCCCACCGCGCCCGCACGAGCCCGATCATGACCACCACGCCCCCTGCCCCCGGCCCGCTGATCGCGGCCCTGCGCCAGGCGCCTGCCAGCATGGCGCTGCCACTTGGCATCTTCGCGCTGCTCATGCTGATGGTGCTGCCGATCCCCACAGCGCTGCTCGATGCCTTTTTCGTGCTCAACATCGCGATCGCGGTCGCGGTGCTGATGGTCGCCCTCAACGTGCGAACCCCGCTCGATTTCAGCGCCTTTCCCAGCGTGCTGCTGTTTGCCACCCTGCTGCGCCTCGCGCTCAATGTCGCCTCGACGCGGATCGTGCTCGTGAGCGGACATGAAGGCGGCGCGGCGGCGGGCCAGATCATCGAGGCCTTTGGCGAATTCCTCGTCGGCGGCAATTTTGCGGTCGGCCTGTTTGTTTTCACCATTCTGCTGATCATCAACATGATCGTGATCACCAAGGGCGCGGGCCGCGTCTCGGAAGTCTCCGCGCGCTTCGTGCTCGATGCGCTGCCGGGCAAGCAGATGGCGATCGATGCCGATATCGCCGCCGGGCTGATCACCGCCGAAGAAGCGCGCGAGCGCCGCGGCCAGGTGACGGTCGAAGCCGATTTCTACGGTTCGATGGATGGCGCCTCGAAATTCGTCAAAGGCGATGCGATCGCCGCGCTGCTGATCCTGGGCGTCAATGTCATCGCCGGGCTGGCACTCGGCATGATTTCGCACGGCATGAGCGCAGCGCAGGCCGGCGCGCAGTATATCACGCTCGCCGTGGGCGATGCGCTGGTGGCGCAGGTGCCCGCGCTGCTGCTCTCGATCGCGGCGGCAGCCATCGTGACGCGGGTTTCGGACAAGCGCGATCTCACTGGGCAGATCGGCGGGCAGTTCGCCGATACGCGCACCTGGGCGCCGGTCGCGATGATCCTGCTGGCGATCGGCCTCGTGCCTGCCATGCCGCAGATGGTGTTTCTCCCGGCTGCCGCGATCGCAGGCGGAATCTGGTGGAACCTGCGCCGCCGCGCCGCCGCACCGCCCGCTCCCGAAATGTCCGCCGAGGACGAGACCCCGCCCGACCGGATCGCGCTCGCCGATGTCTCGGACCAGACGCTGGTGACGATCGAGCTGGGCTATGGCCTCATCAACCTGGTCGACGAGGCCGCCGGCGCGCCGCTGCTCACCCGCATCACCGGCATCCGCAAACAGCTCTCGCGCGATCTCGGCTTTGTCCTCCCGCAATTCCGCATCCGCGATTCGATCGAAGCGGGTGCGCAGGATTATGCCCTGCTGATGGGCGGGATCGTGGTCGCGAGCGGCTCGGTCCGCCCGGCAAGGCTGCTGGCGATCGATACCGGCGATGTGCGCCCCGGCCATGCGCTGCGCGGCGAGGCGACGCGCGATCCGAGCTTTGATTGTCCGGCGCTCTGGATCGATCCTGCGCAGCGCGATCATGCCATCGCGGAGGGCTTTCTCGCGGTCGATCCGAGCACCGTCATCGCGACCCATGCCAATCAGGCGCTGATCGCGCGGGCGCACGAATTGCTCGGCCCCGAGGAAGTGCGCGAGCTCGTCGAGGCGATCAAGGAAGCGAGCCCTGCCCTGATCGAGGCAATCCACCCCGAACCGCTTGGCCTCGCCGCGCTCACACGCCTTTTCCGGGCGCTGATTGCCGACGGGATCGGGCTCGCCCACCCTCAGCCTGTGCTCACCAGTCTCGCGCTCGCGCTCCAGCGGACAAGCGATTTCGACCAGCTGATCGATGCGATCCGGGTCGATCTCTGTGCCCGGCTCACCCGCCGCATCTGCGAACCGGGCGAACGGCTGAAGGTGGTGACGCTCGAGGCCGGGCTCGAAGCCTCGATCCTGGGGGGAATGAGCGATCCGATGACGGGCCAGCCGCTGATCGAGCCCGATTGCGCAAACATGATCGTCGCCCGGATCAACGCGCTGATTGAGGAGGCGGGCGGGCCCATCGCGCTTGTCGTCCAGCCGCCTGCGCGCCGCGCGCTCGCAAGCCTGCTCAAATCGCGCAGCCCGCGCTGCCTGGTGCTTTCGATCAACGAGCTGCCTGCCGGTCAGGCGGTTGAGGTGATCGGGCTGATCGGGGCAAGCGATGAGGCCCGCAGCGATGAGGCGGCAAACCGGCCAAGCGCCGCGCCGCCGCCGGCTGCGCCCGAGCCGACAGGCCGGGCCCGCCCGCGCGCACCCAGCCTCGCGGTGCCCGTGCCCAGCGCGGCGGGCGCGCCATGAAACACGATCGCGCGCTCCACCGCGCCTCGCGCAAGGCGGCCTCGCAATCCGGCTATGCCGCTGCAAGCCGCGAGCTGGTCGAGGATCGGGTGCGGCGGTTTCTCCCGCTCGTGCGCCGCGCGGCCTGGCATGTCTATGGGATGGGCCGCCCCGAATTTGCCGGGATGCTCGACATCGAGGATCTCGTCCAGTGCGGCATCGTTGCGCTGACCGAGTGCGCGCAGAAACATTCCGGGCCAGGCGAGGATGGCTTTGCCGCCTATGCCAAGATCCGCGTGCGCGGGGCGATGCTCGATCAGATCCGCCGCCTGATGCACGATACCAGGGGCGCGCGCAAGAAACGCGCCGCCTATCATCACGTGCTCGATCGCTTGCGCGCCGAGCAGGGCGGCGAGCCGACTCGCGCGCAGATCGCGCAGGCGCTGGGCATCAGCGATGGCGAGCTGCGCGAGATCGAGGCTTCCGCGATCACGCTAACCTCGATCACCGACGAATATGACGAGGCCAGCACCGCCTTTGCGAGCGATGATCCCGATCCGTTCGAAACGCTCAGCCAGATCGAGGATCGCGACCGGCTGATCACGGCGATGCAGCGCCTGCCCGAACGCCTGACGCTGGTGCTGCAGCTGTTCTATGTCGAGGAACTGAACCTCACCGAGATTGCCGCCGTGCTCGAGGTGAGCGTGCCGCGCGTTCACCAGCTGCGCGCCAAGGCGCTCAAGGATTTGCGGCGGCTGATGGAGCAGAGCGCGGCCGATTGAGGCTTGCAAAATGCGCGCGATCCCCGCTTGTGCAGGCAGGACCAAGGATCAAGATCGCCCCCGTGCTCGACAAGCTGACCAACAATTTCGCTATCCTGACAATCGTGGGCGTCGCGCTTGCGTGGGCTTATCCGCCGCTGTTCACATGGATGACCGATGGTTCGATCAGGGTTGCGGGCCAGCCGCTTTTGTCGGTTGCGCTCGGGATCATCATGCTCGCGATGGGGCTGACGTTGAGCGTGAGCGATTATGCCGCGCTGCTCCGCCTGCCGCGCGCGCTTCTCATCGGGGTGGCGCTGCAATTCGCGATCATGCCGCTGGCGGGCTTTGGCATCGCGCGCGCGTTGCAGCTGGAGGAAGGGCTAGCGGTCGGGCTGATCCTCGTCGCCTGCTGCCCGGGCGGCACGGCATCGAACATCGTCGCCTATCTCGCGCGCGGCAATGTCGCGCTGTCGGTCGCGATGACGCTGGTCTCGACGCTCGCAGCGATCGTGCTGACCCCGCTGCTCACGGGCGAACTCGCGGGCGCCTTTGTCGCGATCGACCGCTGGAACCTGTTTGCCAACATGCTCGCGATCGTGCTCGTGCCGGTGCTGGCGGGAACCGCGCTCAACCGGCTGTTTCCGCGCGCCGCAGCGCGGGTGAATGCGGTGTTGCCACTGATTGCGATCGTGCTCGTCATCCTGATCGTGGGCGGGATCGTAGCCGGGGCGAAGGCCGAGATCGCGCGGCATGCGGGGACGCTGGTGCTCGCGACCTTCGCGCTGCATGCGCTGGGCTTCGGGCTCGGGCTTGTCCTCGCGCGGCTGTGTGGCCTTGCACCGGACGAGGCGCGCACCGTCTCGATCGAGGTCGGGATGCAGAATTCAGGGCTCGGCTCCGGGCTCGCCAAGACGCAGGCGTTTCAGGCGCAGTTTGCCAGCGCCGCGCAGGCCGCGCTCGCCCCGGTGCCCGCCGCGATCTCGGCAGTGTGGCACGTGGTGATCGGGAGCCTGCTGGCAGGGTGGTGGCGGCGCAGGCCCTAACCCAGCATGCCCCGCATCTGTTCCTTTCGGGGCCCCAGATAGCCGAACAGATAGGCCGCCACCTTGCGCATCTGGATCTCTTCTGAGCCTTCGGTGATGCGATAGCGGCGGTGGTGGCGGTAGATGTGTTCGAACGGCGTGTGCCGCGAATAGCCGATCCCGCCATGAACCTGCATCGCCCGGTCCGCCGCCTCGCAACACAGCCGGTTCGCCCAGTAATTGCACATGCTGACCTTGTCCGAGATGGTGCGCTCGATCTCCTCGTGGGGCATGTTGTCCATCTCCCACGCGGTCTTGAAGATGAGGAGCCGCAGCATCTCGGCCTGCGTCGCGAGCTCGACAAGCGGGAACTGAATCGCCTGATTGCGCGCCAGCTCCTGCCCGAAGGGCTTGCGTGTCCGGGCGTATTTCACGCTTTCATCAATGCAATAGAACGCCGCCCCGCAGGAGGATGCCGCCTGCCGGATGCGGTTCTGGTGGACGAAGCTTTGCGCCAGCGCCAGGCCGCGGCCTTCGACGCCGAGGATCGCGCTTTCGGGCACCCAGACATTGGTGACGCTAAGACGCGGGTGGTCGGTCGGCATGTTAAAGGTCCATAGCCATTCCTCGATTGCGAGGCCGGGCGTGGGGTTGGGGACGAGGAAGCAGGTGATGCCAGAGGCGTCCCGGTCCTTGCCGCCGGTGCGCGCAAAGAGCGCGCAATGGGTGGCGAGATGCATCCCGGTGATCCACATCTTCTCGCCATTGATGAGCCAGCCATCGACCCCGTCTCGGGTCTCGCGAACGGCGCGGGTTTCCATGTGGGTCGCGTCCGAGCCGTGATCGGGTTCGGTGAGGCCGAAGGCTACGCGGCGCGTGCGCTCGAAACCGCCGAGGATGAATTCGGCTTTCTGCTCTTCGGTACCCCACTGGTCGAACATGGCGACGAAGGGGAAGTTGCCGACGATGGAGTGTTCGTTCTGCAAGTCATTGTGGAGACCAAGGCCTTTCCTCGCGAAATGCTCGCGGATCACCGCCATCCAGAGGTTGCTGCCGTCCTTGCCGCCATACTTCTTCGGTGCGGAGAAGCGCCAGTGGCCCGCTGTGTCGGCGCGGCGGGTCGCCTCTTTGAGCAATTCCTCCCACTCCGCGCGCGGGAGCCCCCCCTTTTCCCAGTCCGTGCGTGCATGTTCGCGCCGGTGGTCGAAAAAGCGGATGTTGTCGTCCTGCTCCTCAAGCGGCCTGATCTCGGCCTCGATGAAGGCATCGAGCTGATCGAGATAGGCCTGAAGATCGGCTGGTATCGAAAAATCCATCTATTCCTCTCCCACCCATTTCTCCCATGCTGCCTCGAGCGCGGGATATCGGGGCACATCGGCGGCGAGCTTCTCGAGCGCCGCTTCCTTCAGTTCGCGCAGCAGGCCGGGGCTGGCGAGCGTTTCCTCGCCGCTCAATATCGCTGCGGCGAGATCGGGCTCGCTGGCGCGCGGGGCAATATCCTCGTCGCGCGCGATCATGCCCAGCGCATTTCGCGCGACGGCAAGCTGGAACCGGTCATGGCCCGTGATCTGCGGCTTGAGGGTCTCGAGCCATTCTGAGATCGCGCTCGCCAGCTCGCCGCTCGTGGCCTCGCCGCGGCGGGCTTCGGGCTCTGTCAGCGGCTCTGCGCGCAAGGTCCGCTCTTGCGCAGGCGCATCCTGTTCGAGCAGCATCAGCAGATCGAGCTCGTTTTCCGAAGTGCGGCGCGAGATCACCACGCGTTCGAGCATCCGGTCTTCGCCGCTGCGCCAGATCTGCGCCATCCTGAGGCACCCCAGCGCCCACCACACGGTGCGGTGCACCAGCCAGTAGCGAAAGCGCGCGGGATCGATCCTGGCGCCGCTCTCGGCCTCATAGGCGGCGAAATACCCCGCAAGACTGCCAAGGCCCAAGGCGGGGCGATCATATCGGGCAAATCGCCAGACCGCCATGCAGCCAAAGGCGAGGTCTTCGTGGCGGTCGCCCAGATGCGCGAGTTCCCAATCGAGCACGCCGGTGAGCCTGCCGGGAGCCTGCGCGAGGAGATTGCCCATGCGATAATCGCCATGGACGAGCACCGGCTCGCAACGGGCCGGGCAATGGTCCTCCATCCACCTGAGGCCCAGCGCGATGATCGGCCGGTCGCCGCCCGCTTCCTCGAACTGGCGCTTGAGGTCCGCTATGGCCTCGCGGTAGTCCATCACCGGCACGTCCTCGGGCACGTCGCCCGGCCGCAGGCTGTGGATGCGCGCAAGATCGCGCGCCGCCTGCCCCAGCAGCGCGTCGGCCTCGTCGAATAGCAGGATCTCCTTGGGGTTCGCCGTTCCCGGGAGCGCGCGCATGACGAAGCCCGAACCGATCCCGTCGGCAGGCTCCAGCTGAGCCACGACCTCTGGCGCCGTAACCCCGGCGTCGCGCGCCGCGCGGATCACGGCGGCCTCGGTGTCGTGGCCGAAGGGGCGATCGTCCATGAAGGCGAGGCTGGGCGCGCGGCGCAGGACAAACGGCTCATCGCCGGCCGAGAAGCGCCAGCTCTCCATCGTCGCACCGCCGGTCAGCCGCTCAAGGCCGGATGCCCGGGCAAGCCCGGCGCGCTCGCAGACCCTCGCCAGTCCCTCGATCAGGCTATCGGGAGTGGCATCCCCCACCGGTCAGCCGGCGCCCTAGGCGACCGCATTGTCCTTCTTGACCGTGATCACCTGCGGATAGGTGAACTCCTTCAGGCCTTCCTTGCCATATTCGGCGCCAAAGCCCGATTGCTTGTGCCCGCCAAACGGCGCGAAGGGCGAGAGGTGCATGAATTCGTTGATCCACACCGTGCCCGTCTCGAGCTGCTCGGCGATCGCCTGGCCCTTCTCGGTGTCCGCCGTCCACACCGCGCCCGCGAGCCCGTATTCGGAATTGTTGGCGCGCGCGATGACCTCTTCCTCGCTTGAGAACTTCATCAGCGGCATGACCGGGCCGAACTGCTCCTCGGCGACGATCCGGGCATCCTCGGGCGGATTGTCGAGGATCGTGATCGGCACGTAATAGCCGGTGCCCGAAGGGTCCTGCTCGCCGCCAGTGAGGAACTTGTAGCCATTGGCCTTGGCATCCTCGATCAGCTCGAGCACGCGCTCATATTGCTTTTTGTTCTGGATCGGGCCGACGCCCGTGCCCTGCTCGCTGCCATCGCCGACGACGACCGTCTTGGCATATTCGGCGATCGCGGCGGAAAGCTCGTCATAGATATCCTCGTGGATATAGACGCGCTTGGCGGCGATGCAGACCTGGCCTGCATTCATGAAGCTCGACCAGAACAGCTGCTGCGCGACCTTTTTGGGATCGGCATCGGGCAGGACGATCGAGGCATCGTTGCCGCCCAGCTCCAGCGTGATGCGCTTCAAGTCCGCAGAAGCGCCTTCCATGATCTTCTTGCCAGTCGCGGTCGAGCCGGTGAAGGTGATCTTGTCGATATCGGGATGGCCGGTGATGAGCGGGCCGAGGCTGTCCTCGCCGGTGATGATGTTGACCGTGCCCTTCGGGACGGCATCCGCGATCAGCTCGGCAAGGCGCAGCGTCGTGAGCGGAGTGAAGGGCGAGGGCTTCAATACGATCGTGCAGCCGCTCATGAGCGCGGGCACGATCTTCTGGATCGCCATCGAGACCGGGAAGTTCCACGGCACGATCCCGCCAACAACGCCCACGGGCACACGGCGATGGCGATGGAGGCGCTGATCATCGTCCTGGATGATCTCCTCTTCGAGCTTCAGCCCCGATTGCGCCTTGGCAAGCCCCGCGGCCCCGAAGATCTCGCCCTTGGCCTGCGCATGCGGCTTGCCCTGTTCGCTGGTGAGCAGGCGATAGAGCTCCTCGCCGTTTTCCTTGATCGCGCCCGCGATCGCGAGGCAGGCGGCCTGGCGTTCCTCGAAGGAGCTTGTCTTCCAGCTCTTGAAGGCGGCGCGCGCGGCGGCAACCGCCTCGTCGAGCTCGGCCTGCCCGCAGGCGGGGACCTGGCCGATCACCTGCTCGTTCGCCGGATTGACCACGTCGAGCCACTCGCCGGTCTCGACCATCTCGCCATTGATGAGGTTCTTGTACTGGGTGACCATGATCTGTGTCCTCTCCTTGCCGCGCACGGGGGCGCTGAGTCTCTCTGGCGACCAACTTGGCGTCACCCGTTTCAAAACGCAATCATTGTGCGATTGCGCATCGGGCAATCGGGGCTATGGAGACGACCGGACGCAACCATCCCGCCCACCAAAGGAGCCACCATGACCGACAAACCCGCCGATCTGATCATCTATGGCAGCCCCGTCTCGCCGTTCGTGCGCAAGGTTATGGCGCTGGCGATTGCGAAGGGCGCCGACTTCGAGATCGAGCCGGTCAACATCATGGACCCGCCCGGCTGGTTTGGCGAAATCTCGCCGATGAAGCGCATCCCGGTGCTGCGCGATCGAAGCGTCGGGAGCGAGGGCGCGGCGGGCACAATCGCGGACTCGAGCGCGATCTGTGCCTATCTTGAAAAGAAGCACCCCGAGCCCGCATTTTACCCGCAAGAGCCCTTCGCTCATGGCCGCGCGCTGTTCATCGAGGAATATGCCGATACCGTGCTTGCGCCCGCGATCGGGCTCGGCATCTTCCGGCCGATCTTCTTTAATCAGATGCAGGGCAAGGAGCCCGATCTGGAACGCGCGCGCGAGGCCTGGGCAAGCGAAGTCCCGTCGGTGCTCGATTATCTCGAGGGCGCGCTGGGAGGCGCTGAATATTTCGCGGGCGATGCGCTCTCGATTGCGGATGTCGCGGTGGTGTGCTGCTTCATGCAGGCTGGCCTCGTGGCGCACACACCGCTCGATGGCTGGCCGGGCCTCGCGCAGCATCTCGCAAAATGCCAGGGCCACCCGGCGATTGCCGGGCCCTTCGCCAAGGCCGATGGCTTCATCCGCAAGGCTTTGCCGGATCGTTTTGACCTTGCCTAGCGAACTCGCCTAAGGCGGACCGCATCAGGCAGCAAAGGGCAAGAACGCATGGCCAGCGAATGGTGCATCGGGATCATCGGGGGTTCGGGGCTCTACGAGATCGAAGGGATCGAGGATGCCCAGTGGATCGCGATCGAGACGCCCTGGGGCGACCCTTCCGACGAAATCCTGTGCGGGCGGATCGGCGATGTGAAGGTGCGCTTCCTGCCCCGCCATGGGCGCGGCCATCCGATCAGCCCGAGCGATCTCAACGGGCGCGCCAATATCGATGCGCTCAAGCGCGCCGGATGCACCGATATCCTTGCAGTGAGCGCGGTCGGTTCCTTGCGCGAGAAGATCGAGCCGGGGCGCTTCGCCGTGGTCGAGCAGTTCATCGATCGCACGATGAACCGCCCCTCGACCTATTTCACCAGCGGCTTCGTCACGCATGTCTCGATGGCGGACCCGGTCTGCCCGCGCCTCTCGCAGATGGCGGCCAAGGCCTTGACGGCGTGCAAGGGCAAGGTCGCGGTCGGGGCGACCTATCTGGCGATGGAGGGCCCGCAATTCTCCACCCGCGCGGAAAGCCGGATGTATCGCGCATGGGGGGCAGATGTGATCGGGATGACCGGCATGCCCGAAGCCAAGCTCGCGCGCGAGGCCGAGCTACCTTATGCGCTGGTCGGCATGGTGACCGATTATGATTGCTGGCGGGTCGATGAAAATGGCGAGGGCGAGGCGGTGAGCGTGGCGCAGGTGGTCGCGCAGATGCAGGCCAACAGCAAGCTGGCGCGCGCGATGGTTCTGAAGTTCATCGAGAGCCTGCCCGAACAGCGCGAGGCCTCGCCGATCGATACCGCGCTCGAGGAAGCCGTCATCACCGTGCCCGACGAGCACGATCCCGAACTCATCGCCAAGCTCGATGCGGTGGCAGGGCGGATCCTGGGCTGAGGCTCAGCCGGGCGCGCTCAATCGTCCTTCCAGCGCCCGCGGATCGGATCGAACCGATCGACCCGGATCGATTGCCACACCCCGCCCACCAGATAGGGATCATCGTTGACCGTCGCGCGCGCGGCCGCCTCGTCCTCGGCCTCGATGATGAGCAGCGAGCCGACGAATTCGCCCTTGGCATTGGTGAGCGGCCCGGCGACGGCATAATTGCGATCATGCTCGGCCATGAACTGGCGCTGCGCGCTCTTGTGCATCGCGCGCAGGGTCTCGTTGTTTTCGCCGTCGCGACAATAAAAGCAGAACAGGGGCATGGCTCGCCGATCCTCCCGCGCCAGCGATAGCCATCGAGCCCGCGGCGATCAAGCGAGGCTGGAGCGCCTGCACGCTTCGCTCGAAATGGCCGCCGGGATCGGCTATGTCATGCACGATCAATGCCCTATCGATTCCAGATCCAGCCAAAGAGGCCCCGCACACCGTGACCCCGCCGACCTTGCCCAGCACCGCGAGCACCGCGCTCGATCGCACCGAATTGCGCCGCGCCTACCGCGAGGAAGAGGAAGCCTGCATCGCCGCGCGGCTCAAGCAGGCAGCCCCCGCCGCCAAGGTTCACGAGGAAGCGGCCAGCCTCGCGATCGACCTGATCGAAGGCGCGCGCACCCACAAGGCGAGCGGGATCGATGCGTTTCTCCAGCAGTTCGGGCTCGATACCGAGGAAGGCATCGCGCTGATGTGCCTCGCCGAAGCCTTGCTGCGCGTGCCCGATGCGACGACCGCCGATGCGCTGATCCGCGACAAGATCGGCCCGATCGACTGGGGCGAGCATCTGGGCGAAAGCGCCTCGACCTTCGTCAACGCTGCAACCTTCTCGCTGATGCTGACGGGCGAAGTGCTCGAGCGGCCCGAAGAGCACCAGAACGGCATGAACCGCGCCTTCAAGCGCGCGATGAACCGGCTGGGCGAGCCGGTCATCCGCCGCGCAACGCTCCAGGCGATGCGGATCATGGGCGGGCAGTTCGTGTTCGGCCGCACGATCGAGGAGGCCTTGAAGCGAGCCGCGCCCGAACGCGCGCGCGGGCTCACCCATTCGTTCGACATGCTCGGCGAAGCGGCGATGACCTATGACGATGCGCAGGCCTATTTCCAGGCCTATGCCGGCGCGCTCGATCGGCTCGCACGCGAGGCGCGTTCGGGGATCATCGATTCGCCCGGCATTTCGGTCAAGCTCTCCGCGCTCCATCCCAAATACACCTATCTCCACGCCGCCCAGGCCTGCGACGAGATCGTGCCGATCGTGCGCGAGCTCGCCTGCCGGGCGCGCGATGCCAATATCCACTTCACGATCGATGCCGAAGAGGCCGAGCGGCTCGAGGTCAGCCTCGATATCATCGAGCGGCTGCTTGCCGATGATGATCTTTTCACCCGCCCCGACGGATCGCGCTGGGAAGGCTTCGGCCTCGCGATCCAGGCCTATCAGAAGCGCGGCGCCCCGCTGTGCGACTGGATCGCCAAGGCCGCCCGGCGCAACAACCGGCGGCTGTTCGTGCGCCTCGTCAAGGGCGCCTATTGGGACAGCGAGATCAAGCTCAGCCAGGTTGGAGGGTTCGAGGATTATCCGGTCTTTACGCACAAGGTCGCGACCGATGTCTCCTATCTCGTCTGCGCCGCGCGCCTGTTCGAGCATGATGACGTGATCCTGCCCGCCTTTGCCACGCACAACGCGCTTACGATCGCCTCGATCAAGCGGATGAGTCAGGGCCGACCATTCGAATATCAGCGGCTGCACGGCATGGGCGAGGAAATCTACGCCACCTTGCGCGAGATCGAGGGCAATGATCCAACGCCTGTGCGCATCTATGCCCCGGTGGGCGGGCACAAGGAGCTGCTCGCCTATCTCGTGCGCCGCCTGCTCGAGAACGGCGCGAATACGAGCTTCGTCAACCGGCTGGGCGATGCCGATCTGGAAGCCCACGAGTTGGTCGGCGATCCGATCGCCGAGCTTGCTGCGATGGAGCCGCGCCGCAATGCCGCGATCCCGCTCCCGCGCGACATGCTGGGCACGCGGATCAACAGCGCCGGGGTCGATCTTGCCGATCCACTCGTGCGCGCACCGCTCGAGGAACGCCTTGCCGCGCTGGCGGACCGGCGCTGGACCGCCGAGCCGACCTTCCCAAGCGATCAGCCAGGCGAAATCGCCCCGATCACCATGCCGCACGATCTGGCCGTCGCGGTCGGCACGCGCCGCGATGCGACGCCCGAAGAGGTCGATGCAGCCTTCCAGCGCGCCGCGAAGATCCAGCCAGGCTGGGATGCGCTGGGCGGCGAGAAACGCGCGCTGCTGCTCGAGGAGGCGGCCGATCTGTTCGAGGCGCACACCGACGAGTTTCTTTCGCTGTGCCAGCGCGAAGCGGGCAAGACGCTGCTCGATGGCGTGGCCGAAGTGCGCGAGGCGGTCGATTTCCTGCGCTATTATGCAAGCCAGGCGCGGATCAATTTCGAAGGCGCGATGGTGCTCCCCGGGCCCACCGGCGAGGAAAACACGCTCGCGCTGCATGGCCGGGGTGTGTTCGCGACGATCTCCCCATGGAACTTCCCGCTCGCGATCTTCGCCGGGATGGCCTCGGCCGCGCTTGCGGCGGGCAATTGCGTGCTCGCCAAGCCGGCGGAACAGACCCCGCTGATCGCGGCACTCGCGGTCAGGCTGTGTCATCAGGCGGGCATCCCGCCCGAAGCCTTCCAGCTGCTGCCGGGCGCGGGCGAAGTGGGCCAGTCGATCACCGTGCATCCGCTGCTGGCCGGCGTCGCCTTCACCGGATCGACCGAGACGGCGCGCTCGATCAACCAGACGCTGGCCGCGCGCGATGGCCCGATCCTGCCCTTCATTGCAGAAACCGGCGGGCAGAACGCGATGATCGTTGATTCCTCCGCCTTGCCCGAACAGGTCGTGCGCGATGTGCTCGCGAGCGCCTTCCAGAGCGCGGGCCAGCGCTGCTCGGCGCTGCGCGTGCTCTATCTCCAGGACGATATCGCCGATGAAATGCTCGAGATGATCAAGGGCGGGTTCGAGGCGCTCCATGTCGGCGATCCGGCGGTGCTCGCGACCGATGTCGGCCCGGTGATCGATCCCGATGCGCAGGCCGCGCTCGAGCGCCATGTCGCGCGGCGCGAGGCTTCGGGCAAAGTCGTGCATCGGCTCGCCCTCCCGCCCGAGGCGGCAAAAGGCTGCTTCGTTGCCCCGACGATCATCGAGATCAAATCAATCCTCGAACTCAACCGCGAGAATTTCGGCCCGGTGCTGCATGTCTGCCGCTTCGAGGCGGAGGAGATGGATCAGGTGATCGCCGATATCAACGCGACCGGCTATGGTCTCACGCTCGGCCTGCACAGCCGGATTGCGGCGACCCGAGAATATGTCCGCGCGCGCGCGAAGGTCGGCAATTTCTATGTCAACCGCAATCAGATCGGCGCGATCGTGGAAAGCCAGCCGTTCGGCGGCGAGGGGCTTTCGGGAACAGGGCCCAAGGCGGGCGGCCCGCATTATCTCCTGCGTTTCGCAACCGAGCGGGTGATGTGCGTCGATACGACGGCGGCGGGCGGCAATGCGAGCCTGTTGGCAGCGATGGGCGAACAGGTCTGAGCAGATTGGTGGCGCGCAGGTCATGGCAGGGGCGCGGCGCCGAAGCGCGGCGGCGAGCGAGGGCTGCGAAAACGGGATTGTCAGGCGAGGGCCGCGCGCTGTAAGGCGCCCTCGCCCATGAAACGCCTGGTTTCCCGACTGATCCTGATCCTCGCGCTCTTGTGGAGCGGGCCTGCTCTCGCCGAAGTGCAGATCCATTTCCATTCGTTCAATGGCAGCGTGCTGTGGGGGCGTTATCCGCATGCCTTCATCGTGCTCGAAGGCACGCTCGATGCGACCGGCGAGCCGGTCAGCGAGAACTATGGCTTTTCCGCGCGCAAGGTGACGCCGGCGATCCTGTCTGGCCCGGTCGAACACATGATCCTTGCCGAAACCGAGAAGAACATCCGCAACACCAATCGCCATTTCACCATGACGCTGACCGATCGCGAATATGAAAAGGTCGTCCAACTGGTGGCGAGCTGGCAGAATGCGCCGGGCCGGTTCTACGATCTGGAGAAGCGCAACTGCATCCATTTCGTGGGCGAGATCGCGCGGCTCGTCGGGCTCAAGGTGGAGTATCCCGACGACATGCTGCGCCGCCCGAAGAAATGGCTCAACCATATCGCCGCGATGAACCCGAAGCTGGGCGCGCAGCCGATCGACTAGCGCGCGCGGCTCAGCCGGCCTCGAAGGCCTCGAACACGGCGGCAAGGCCGGGAACATCATCGGCACCTTTGAGGATCGCGATCGCTTCCTCGATGCCGATCTCGAGCTCGATGATATTGCCGCCCGCGCCGTGTTTTTCCGCACCAAGCGAGCGGGCAAAGGCGCGCCCTGCCTCGTTTTCCGCGAGGATATGGACAAGCAATTCGCGATAGCCCTCGCGCGCGCAATCGAGCAGCAAAACCGCTGTCATCAAGCGCGCCGCCCCCAGCCCGTGATATTCATCGGCCACCGCGACGGAGAATTGCGCGACTTCGCGATCCTCTTTCTCGCGAAAGGCATGGACGATGCCGATCGCAGGCTCCGAGGGATCGCGCCGCGGCAGGGCGCCCCAGGCGATATGATCGTGCCCGTCGACATCGACCAGCCGATCGACGACGTTTTGCGGCAAGGCGCTCATGCCGGAAAAGAACCTGAGATAGCGCGAGCGCGGGGAGAGACGGGCAACGCCCTCCTTCAGCCGCTTCTCGTCTGCCGCATGGACCGGGCGGATGCAGATCGGCATCCCATCGTTGAGAACGGTGTCGATGATCAAGGCGCGCTCCCTTGCAAAGGCGCGCTGCCTTTACGTCAGGCGCGCGAGCGGCGATAGCCTGCTGCACGCGCTTCGCTCTCGGTGCAGAAGATTTCCTCGGGCTTCGTGCGATCGTAATAGGGGCGTCCGGGCAAATGATAGATCCATTCGCCGCGCCGGTTGCGATTGCCCTTGATGAGACAGCCACGCTCCGAGCGATAGATGCGCTCGCTGTGCCCGGCCCCGCTCCCCTGCTGTTTGCGGGCGCGCGCATCAGCCTGCTGAGGGGGCGGCGAAGGCGCGGGCGCATGGGCAGCGCGCCATGCGCTCGGGAGGGTGAAATCTGAGGTCCAGATGCCCGCCTTGCGGCGCTTGGCGAGCGCCTGGGCGGCGCGGTAATCCTCCGGCGCGCCTGGGGCGGCGATCGCCATGCCGCGCCGGATCATCTCTTCGCCCAGATCGAACAGCTTTGTGCGGCAGAGCGCGACCTGGCGGCCATAGACATCGCGCTCGATCGCGCGGCACGCGATCGGCTGCGCCTCGATCATTTCGGCAAGCGCGGCGCTGGCCGCTGTCCCGCAGGCCCACAATTCGCCATCCCGCTCGCAGCCCTGCCGGGTCTCGGGCGCGTCGATATGGACCAGGCGGATGCGCGTGCCCGTCATGTCGAGCGTGTCGCCATCGATCGCCCTGGCCGTGCCTTCGATCATCTGCGCGGCGGCGGGCGCGGCAGCGGTTGATGCGACGAACGCGGCGAGACAGGCGAGAAGCGGGGCGATTCGCATGCCCACGGGATGCGGCGCAGTCGTTAAAATCCGGTTAGGTCCGACCCGCGGGTTTGCCCCTGGGACTGGGCCCGTGACTGGCCCCGTAACTGGCCGCGCAGACCGGAGGCGAGCAAAGTCTGTGCCGGATAAATCCGCCCGCCCGCTTGCCCAGGCGCGAGGCTTGCCCGATCACGAACGGCATGGCGATTCTTTCCGATAGATGGATTCGCGCCGCTGCGCGCGAGCACGGCATGATCGAGCCCTTCGTCGAGGCGCAGCGGCGCGACGGCGTCATCTCTTACGGGCTTTCCTCGTTTGGCTATGATGCCCGCGTTGCAAGCGAGTTCAAGATCTTCACCAATGTCGATAGCGCGGTGGTCGATCCCAAGGATTTCGCCTCGAACAGCTTTGTCGATCGGGACACCGACATCTGCGTCATCCCGCCCAATTCCTTCGCCTTGGCGCGCACGGTCGAATATTTCCGCATTCCGGAGGATGTGCTCGTCATCTGCCTTGGCAAGAGCACCTATGCGCGCTGCGGGATCATCGTCAACGTCACCCCGCTGGAGCCGGGCTGGGAGGGGCATGTGACGCTCGAATTTTCCAACACCACGCCGCTGCCTGCGCGGATCTATGCCAATGAGGGGGCGTGCCAGTTCCTGTTCCTCAAGGGCAATGAGCGCCCCGAAGTGACCTATGCCGATCGGGCGGGCAAATATATGGGGCAGCGCGGGGTCACGCTGCCGCGGCTCTAGCGCGAAGCGCGGCGGGCTTAGTCTTCGGGCTCGGGCGCCCCAGTATCGGGCGGTTTGCCCACCGATCCGAGATCGAGCCGGCCCGCCTTGCCCGCCCGCGCCATCGAACGCGCATAATTGACCAGCTCGGCAATGCGCAGCTGCGTTCCTGCCAGCGAAGGGCGCGCGAGATCGGCGCCGACATGCTCGGCCGTTGCCAAGGCCTCGGCAAACAGCCGCCCGCCGACCGAGACAACCAGCGGCTTGTCCGGCATCGACCATCGCGCCCGCTGCACCGCCTCGCGCAACTGGCTCACCCGGTCGGTCCGCGCGAGCGCGTCGGAGGAGGCGATATCGATCGCATCGGGCTCCTGCGCGCTGATCTGCTTGGCCAGCGCCTCATCAGTATCGGGAAACGTCATCTCGACTGTCCAACCGGCATCGGTGAACTGATCGGCAAGCAGCGTGGGCGAAAGCATGTGCGGCTCGCCCGGCGCGCTCGCCAGCAGGATCGAATAGCTGCTCTCGCGCACGACTCCCGGATCGCGGTGATAGCGCAGCGCATGGCCCGCGACCTGGAGGATGCCCAGCCCGAAGGTCAGATCAAACTCGCTGCACTCATCGGCCAGCCACGCATCGCCCATTGCGCGCGCGGCGGGCTCGAGCATCCCTTCGATGATCGCATCGCCGCTCAGGCCCTTCTCCATCAGCCGGGCAAACAGCTCATTGAGTGCCTTCTCGTCCGCCTCGAAGGCATGATGGACCACGCTCGCAACATAGCGCGACAGCGGCGGCTTGGGCTGGAGCCGTTCCCACAGGCCCGGCGCCGCTGCCTCGCGCTTGCGATAGAGCAGCAGGTCCCAGTCGGAAAACAGCCGCCCGGGCACGAGATGTTCGGACAGCACTTCGATATCATTGTGCCGCTCATCCTGCCGGATCGAGGCCCAGATCCGCGCCAGACCCTCGGGCGGGCCCTCGAGCGTTTGCAGATAGCGCCCGTCTTCATAGAGCAGCATCCCGGTGACGCCGGCTCTGCGATTGCGCACGCGCGCCTGCTGCACCAGCTCGTCAAGCGCGCCATCCGAGGGCGGCTCGGCGGCGCGGCTCTGATAGGTCAGGCAACCGATCACATCGGCGCCGGTTTCGGCCTGGTCTTGCGGTCTCGGATCCATCGGCTCAGTCCCCCTGCACGCTGGCGCGCTGCGCCGCAGTCGAGGGCAGCCCCGCTGCGGCCGCATCCGGATATTGTATTGATCCCATCATAAACCCCTCCCCGGATTTATCGGTCCCGGCAGGGGTCTGGCTCGCGGGGGGTTATCTTCTGGCCCTTGATCGTGCCGCCCCGATACTGATCGGATCGGTCTTGAAGGGCTGCCTTTATCCGCTCACAGTCTCAGCCTCGGTTTTGGATGGCACACGCACCTTCCGCACCGAATTCCCTCTCTTCTCACAAGGTCCTTGCGACTCTGCAAGGCCGGGAAGTTGTATGCTTCACCATACAGAGCCTTGCGTCAAGAAAATCGTATTGCGCGTGCGCTTCGCCAGACTTGCACCGGCCCTCCTGGCCGAAACCAAACGCAAATTCTGTGTCCGATGACGGGAACCGGTTGCCTGCCTCGCGCCTAAAGATGGCATGGATCAAAATTCGTCCTGCTGGCTGATCGTCAATCCCTCGAGCGGAAGCAACGAGGCAAGCTCGGCCGATACGATCGCGGCATCGCTGGGCGAGCGCGGCTGGCAGGTGAAACGGATCATCAAGTTCCCGCTCGAGCCGCTGCCTGATCGAGGCGCGCTGGAGGAGGCGGGCATCGGCCTGGTCGTGATCTATACCGGCGATGGCAGCATCAATGCCGCTGTCGCAAAGCTTGCCGGATGGGAAGGCGCGGTGCTGATCCTGCCGGGGGGCACGATGAACCTTCTGGCACAGCGGCTGCATCGCTCGGCGCAAGTGAACGAGATCCTCGATATCGTTGCGGGCGGCGGCGCGCGGCGGCGGCGCCCGGCCTGCGTGAAGTGCGAGGCGGGGCTTGCGCTCGCCGGGCTGCTGGTGGGTCCGGGGACGTGCTGGAGCGAGGTGCGCGAATCGATGCGCAGCCTCGCGCTAAGCGAAGCCGCACTGCAGACGATCGAGGCCATCCGCCACACCGCAACCGGCGCGCCGGTCATCGCCAAGGACAATCGCCTGATCCGCGAGGGCGGCTATCCGCTGATCGAGCTCACACCGGGCGAACACGGCCTGCAGCTCACGGGATATTTCGCCGAAGATGCGCTCGATTATGCTGAACAGGCCTGGGCAACGATGCGGCGCCGCTTTCGCGAAGGCCCCCACGATCGCCTCGGCATTGCGCAGACGGCGACGCTCGCCAGCGTCGATCAGAGCCCGCTCGCCTGCCTGATCGACGGAGAGCCGACGGAATGTCCTTCCCCTTGCACATTCACGGTGCACGAATGCCCCGTGGATCTGTTAGCGAGTGCCCATGACTTCTGATCGCCTGCGCCTGTTTCATCTTTCCGATATTCATTTCGGCCTCGAGGACCGCGAGGCGCTCGCCTGGGTGCGCGAACAGATCGCCGAGCGGCGCCCCAATGGCGTGATCATCACCGGCGATCACACAATGCGCGCGCGCCATCACGAATTCGAAGCGGCGCACCGCTGGATCAATGCGCTCGAAGTCCCCGCAATGGTGACGATCGGGAATCACGACATGCCCTATTTCAACCTCATCGAGCGTTTCTTCGCGCCCTATAAAAGGTTTGAGGGGATGAAGGCGCTGGTCGAGAAACGGATCGACTTTCCCGGCCTTGCGGTCGTCCCCTTAAAGACGGTCCGGCGCTGGCAGCCGCGGCTCAACTGGTCGAAAGGCTGGGTGACGCGGCCCGCGCTTGCGCAATGCCTCGCGCAGATCGATGCGCTGCCCTCCGGCACGCGCGCGCTCGTTGCGGTGCATCACCCGCTGCGCGAAGTCGGCACGCGCGGCACCGCGCTCACCCATGGCGGCCAGGAGGCGCTGAGCGAGCTGGCGCGGCGCGATGTGATCGGCGTGCTTTCGGGCCATGTTCACGATGCCTTCGACATGGGCGAGCCCTCGAGCGCGGGGCTCGTGCGCATGATCGGGGCGGGCACGCTCTCGCAGCGCATCCGCTCGACCCCGCCGAGCTTCAACGAATTGCACTGGGACGGCGAGACGCTCGATGTCGCGGTGCGCAATCTCGAAGATGCCGACAAGGCGCAGATGGTGATCGAGGACGTGCCCGAGGATGCGATGCCGCCGCGCGAGCCGGGCGAACCGGTCGCGCCGATCGGGCACGTGCCGCCGGTCGATCCGCCGGTCCACTAGGCTGGACGCGGCCAGGGCGCGCGGGCCCGGAGCCGGGCGCGGCGCGATATCGTTTTCCTACTGCGTTCGCGACGGGCATGATGGCGCCCGTCATGATCTTGCTCGCTTGCCCGATCCGACCTGAAAAACGCTGCGCGTCCGCCCGGTTGCGCAACGCATGCAGGGTTTTGCCGGCAAAGCGGGTTTTTTGCGCCAGGACACTGTAACATTTGTATCAACCGTGCCTCACGCGCGATGAACCGAGCGGATCGCGCGACGCCCGCAAGCCCCTTTGACAGCGGACCGGCCAGCTTCCAAAGGAATCGGCGAAAAGAGCACAGGAGAGAGCCATGGCTGATACACAGTTCGACATCATCGTTTTTGGCGCAACCGGCTATACCGGGAGGCTCGTCGCCGAATATCTCGATCAGCATTATGGCGAGCGCGAGGATGGCCCGCGCTGGGCGATGGCCGGGCGCAGCCTCGAAAAGCTCGGAGCGGTGCACGATGAGATCGGTGCGCCCAAAGCCGCTTCGCTAGTGGTCGCCAACGCCGATGATCCGGCCGAGCTCGAAGCGATGTGCAAACGCACGCGGGTCGTGCTGACGACGGTGGGGCCTTATCAGCTTTATGGCGATGCGCTCGTCGCGGCCTGCGCGAAGACGGGCACCCACTATGCCGATCTGTGCGGCGAGCCGGCCTGGATGGCGGACAAGATCGCCGAGCATGATGCGGCCGCCAAGGCGAGCGGAGCGCGCATCTGCTTCTCGAGCGGGTTCGATTCGATCCCTTTCGATCTCGGCGTGATGATGGCGCAGAAGGAAGCGATCAAGCGCTTTAGCAAGCCCTCCCCGCGTATCCGGGCCCGCGTGCGCGCGATGCAGGGCACGTTCTCGGGCGGCACTGCGGCGAGCCTTGGCGCAACGATGAAGGCGGCGGCGAAGAAGCCCTCGATCTTCAAGGTGCTCTCAAACCCCTTCGCGCTGACGCCGGGCTTTGCCGGGCCGAGCCAGCCGAGCGGGATGGTGCCGCAATATGAGAGCGATCTTGGCAAATGGGCCGCGCCCTTCGTGATGGCGCCGATCAACACCAAGAACGTGCACCGCACCAACTTCCTGCTCGGCCATCCCTATGGCGAGGATTTCAGATATGACGAGATGATGCTGACGAGCGCGGGCGAAGCGGGCAAGGCCGCCGCCAATGCCGCAGCACAGATGATGAAGAACCCATTTGGCGCCAAACCGCCCAAGCCGGGCGAAGGGCCCACAAAAGAGCAGCGCGAGACGGGCTTTTATGATGTGCTGTTTGTCGCCGAAGCGCCCGATGGCGGCGAGGCGCTGCATTACGGGGTCAAGGGCAAGTATGATCCGGGCTATGGCTCGACCAGCCGGATGCTCGCCGAAACGGGCATGGGATTGCTTGCATCGAAGGCCGGAGGCGGGGTGGGCACGCCCGGCTCGTTCCTCGGCGAAGCGCTGGTGGCGCGGCTCGAGGAGCACGCCGAGCTCACCTTCGCGCTCGAGAACTAGGCCGGGCTTGCGAGTGGCGAGCAGTGGGGGGAACGCTCGGGCGCGCAGCGGGGTTGAGAGAGGGGAGTTGATCCAGAGGAGATCGAGAACTGCATCAGGAGATCCCGCATGTCACTGGCCGCCCTGCAATTCGTGATCCTCGTGCTCACCTGCACCTCGCTCCTGAGCGCGGCCTGGCTGGTGTGTCATGCGCGCGATGTGGTGCTGGTGCTGCGTCATGTGCTCCCGCTCGATCCGGGCGAGGGCAAGCGGCTGACGAGCTTCAAGGCGGTGTGCGCGATGATCACGCTGTTCGGCTTCAGCCTGACGGCCGAGACGCTGATCATGCTGCGTGCGGGGCTGTATCTGTAGCTGCGGGCGTGCGGTCCGCGCCGGCGGGCGCGCGATTTCGGAACCCGTGCGCCGCCGGCCCGGTTGATAGGGTGAACCCCCATCTGCAAGCAAGCAAGAGAAAGCCATGGATACCCTCGCCCTCTATCAGATCGCCATCTTCGCCATCGGTGTGATCACCTTGTGCACCGGCACCTGGCTCATGCTTCACGCCCGCGACGTGGCGCGGCTGTTCCGCTCAGAGCCCGATGTCGCGGTTGGCCCGGGACGAGCGCAGGCGAGCCGGGCGCTGACCTGGACAATGCTCGCGCTGTTCAATGCAGGCTGGATCGGCGCGCTCGTGTTCTGGACGCTGACGATCCCGGCCCGTCCCTAGAACCCGGCGCGCAGGCTGATGCGCAGATTGCGCCCGGGCAGCGGCACGAAGTCCTTGGTGAAGCTCGAATGGCGACGCCCGGTCACGTTGAAGAGGTTCTCCGCACCCACTTGCAGCGCGACATTGGGGTTTGCGCGCAGCGGGCGCCAGGTGACATAGGTGTTGACGAGCGCGAACTCCTCGGTCGGCAGCTCGAATTCGCTGACCCGGTCCTGCTCAGCGAAGAACTGGACCTCGCCGCGCAGATCGAAGCTCTCGGTCTGCGCTTCGAGCGCAGCATAGAGCTCGAGCGGCGGGATGCGCGGGACGGCGCTGCCATCGTCGAACTCGGCCTCGACATACGAGCCGCGCAGATCACCGATGAGCGCGAAGTCCTGCGTGTCGATGATCGGGAAATTGACCTGCCCTTCGATCCCGAAGAAGTCGGCATCCTCCTGCAGGAACAGAAAGACGGGCAAGTCGTCCTCCTCTTCGCCGGTGCCCTGGAGATAGATGAAGTTGTCGAACCACTGGTGGTAGATCGACGCGCTGAAAGTGACAGGGCCCAGCGAGCCGCGCGCGAAGGCCTCAAGGCCCCAGGCGCTCTCGACCGCGAGATCGGGATCGCCGATCTCGAAAGCCTGCGTCGCGATGTGCGGGCCGTTGGCGAACAGCTCTTCACCCGCCGGTGCGCGCTCGGTGCGCGAGGCGGTTAGGCCGAAGCGCGCGCCGCCCTCTGTCCCCTCGCCGGTTTCGGCGACGAGCGAAAGCGCACCGGAGAACAGGTCGAAGTCGCGCTCGAGGCCGAGCGGCTCGCTCTCGACATCGACCATCTCATAGCGGCCCGCGCCCTCGAGCTGGAGCCCGCCGAAATCGACCTCCTGCGCGGTGAAGAGCGCGAACTGGCGCGTCTCGTTGGGGGGCACGAAGGCTTCCTCGCCCACCGCCGAGAAGTCGCGGGTGAGATATTGCGCCCCGATCACCCCGCCGCCCGACTGGACGAGCTCGGCGCGGGCTTCGAAGGTCTCGCTGTCGAACACAGTGCCGACCTCGCTGCCCTCGAACTCGGTATGGGTGTAGTCGGAGAATCCGGCGCGCAGCTTGAGCCGCTCGAAAAAGCCTTCGCCAAGCGCAATGTCGCCCTGGAAGTCGATGCGCAGCTGCTCGAGGCCGATCGAGACGGTCTCTTCGCCCTCTTCCTCCTCTTCGCCGCCATGCTCGCCTTCTTCCTCACCGTGATGATGGTGTCCGCCCTCGGGATTGCCAACGAGGCCGTAGAGGGTGTCGTAATAGCCGACCGAGGCGCCGAACGTGCTCTCACCGAAGATGAAGCCGACGCCGCCATTGAGCGAATAGGTCTCGGTCCCGCTATTGGGGATGAAGTCTTCCTGATCGGCCGCCTCGCGCAGCTCCTCGGCTTCCTCGAACTCGCCCTCTGCCTCCTCCTCGGCGGAATCGGCGAGCAGATCCGCGCGCAGCAGCGGGCTCACCTGAAAGCCGGGGATCTCGACATCGTCGGTGTTGCGATACGAGCCGTCGAAGTGGAACACGACATTCTCGCCCGCCGCGATATCGAACGAGGCGCCGCCGCTGATCAACCCGGTTGCGGTGTCGGCTGCGGCGAGCGCATCGACGCGGTAGCCGTTCTCGGGGACTTGCGTGGGGATGCGCCGGTCGATTGCATTGACGACGCCGCCCAGCGCCTGGCTGCCATAGAGCAGCGCTGCGGGCCCGCGCAGAACTTCGATCCGCTCGGTCACCAGGGGATCGATCGTGGTCGCGTGGTCGGCCGAGGTGTTGCCGACATCGGCAGTGCCCAGACCGTTGGTGAGGACGCGCACGCGTTCGGCATCTAGGCCGCGCAGGATCGGGCGCGAGGCGCCGGGCGCAAAGCTCGTTGCCGAAACGCCGGGTAGCTTGATCAGCAGATCGCCGATCTGGCCGGCGAGATCGCGCTGGATATCCTCGGTCGTGATGACGCTTTGCGCCGGGATTATGTCGAGCTCGCGCAAGGCGTCGGCAGAGACGAGAATATCGCCGCGATAGGGCAGCCCGTCACCGCGCGCGCCCACACGCTCGGAAGCCTGCTCGTCACTGCGGGTCGAACGCGGCTGATTCTGCGCCGCGCCGCTGGCATCCGCGCCATCGTCCGCGTTGCGCTCTGCAGCGGCGTCTGCCGCAGTTTCAAGTGAGGTGTTCGCCAGAGCCGGGCCCGCGGCTAAAGCGAGCGACAGGGTGGTGGCGATTGCGATCCAGGACACGTTCGATTTCATGATGCTTCCGCCTGCCTTTTGCAAGAAAATGAGATAACATATCATCCTCAAGCAAATTGCGAGGCCGCGCGCAAGTCCTGCGGTATTGCATTGCCGGGACAGGCGCGAAGTGCTGCACAATGGACACAGGCCCGGAAGCCTCCAGGGACGGGAATTGACAGATGCTTGCAAACACCTCCAAGCGCGCTCCGAGCGCCTTGCAGGAAGGCAGCTTTAATCGCGCTCCAAGAGAATCGAGATCATCGCGCGCGTCCCGCACCCCGACTCGGACGCGAGCGAAAACTTGAACCCGTGCCGCACCGCGAGATTGCCGATAATCGCAAGGCCCAGCCCGTCGCCATCAGATGTAGCCGACTTGGCGCCCGAGACCTGCACCCGCGCGAGCGTGGCCGCATCCATCCCCTGCCCATCATCGGTGACGCGGATTTCGCAGCGCCCGTTTGCCCGGCACGCTGTCACCTCGACAAGGCCCGGCTTGGCATGACGCAGCGCGTTGGCAACCAGATTGCTGGTCGCGCGGATCAGCGCCAGGGCAGGCACGCGGGTCTGGCAATCGCAGCCCGACACCCGCAATGTGACGCCCGCCTCCCTCGCCTCGCCCTCGAACATGTTCTCAACCGCGGCGGTGACAAGCTCGATCGCATAGGGCTTGCTTGCCTCTTCGTGCGCAATATCGAGGTCCTGTTCTTCCCGGTCCGAATATTCGCGCGTGAGGTGTTCGAGATAATCGATCGCCTGACCAAGGCGCGATTGCAGCGCGGGCGAGAGGCGCTCCTTCTCGCTGTTGACCGCAACGCGCAGGCCCACGATGGGCTGCCGGATATCGTGGCTTGCAGCGGCCAGCTGCGCCTTGTTGCGCGCGGCGGCTTCACGCGCGCGGGTATACTGGCGTTCGGTATCGAGCAGGCGGCGGTCGGTCTCGGCCTGCCGTTCGAGCGCTTCGATCCGCTCTGTCACCATGCGTGCGCGCTCGCGGCGCGATTGCAGCACGTCGACCAGCAGAAGCAGCAGCATGCCGAGCCCTGCAATCAGCCGGAAGGCATCGCGAAACCATTCGATCGTCAGATCCGAGAGCGTGCGACCCAGATAATAGGGCTCGACCAGCACCGCGCCAATCGCGCTCGCAATCAGGATGAAACCGGCCGCCGCCCGCAGGCGCGGCGCGATGGGAAAGCGCAGCGCGACTGTGATCGCGAAGGCGAACAGCGCAAGATAGAACGCCCAGATGATATCCGGTGTCGCGTTGGAACTGCGAGCGATCGCGATCAGCGGCAGCATCAGGGCCGCGCCAAGCAAGGTGCGAATGAGGTCGTTTTCGAGGCGAAAGGTCTGGCGAAAGCCGAACAGCGCGACATTGAGCATGGCAAAGATCGTCAGCAGGGTGACGTTCTCCCAGGTCTCGCGGGCAGCAAATGGATCGGGGATCAGCGTGGTGGTGAACAGCGAGGCCTCGTTCTGCAGCATCGCCAGCGAATAGGTCACCCCGATCAGCACACCGAGCGGGCGCGCCGTGAGATAGGACACGATGGCCATGATCAGCCCAATGATCAGCAAGGTCGCAGTGAACCCGCCTTTCAGGAGCACCGCGATGACCTGCCGCGTGCCAAGCTCGCCTTCGCGGAAGATGCCGATATTGGGATTGTCAGAGCTTGCCGTGTTGATGAGCGCAAGGCAGCGCTGGCCAGGCTCGACGGGGAAGCTTTGCGAGCGCACATAGGTGAAATAGCGCGCGCTCAGCGGCCCGCCCGCTTGGGTCTGGCTGGCGAGGATTTCGCGCGGAGCATTTCCCTCGCAGGCGAGGTGGACGCGCGGTTCGCGCACGAAGATCCCGCCAATGCCGATGACCCGGCGCATCGGCTTGGCCCCGCGCGGCGCGCTGCTTTCGAACGGCAGCGCGATCCACACCCGCCAATCATGAAATTCGCCTGTGTTCTGCGAGCGAAGCTGCTTGCGAAATCCCCCGTTGCGATAGCGCCGCAGCGCCTCGTCAAATCCGATCTCGACGCCCGGCGCGCTGACCAGATAGCGCGCCGAGCCCTCGACCATTTCGTGGCTGCGCCCCGGCTCGAGCGCAACCCGAGGCCGATCGCCGGCGTGCGCTGGCGGCGCTTGTGCGGCAAGACATGCAGCGAAAAGCATCGCAAGCGCTCGGATCAGGCTTTTCAAAACGCTCTTCCCCCCATGGGCCATTTGTATACGGTGAGCGCGCGAATTGGGAAAAAAACAGGGGGGCTTGAGCGTTGCCGGGTGCCGGGGGATTTGGCGCTGTGTGCACAGCGGTGATTGCGGATGACCATGCGATCATTCGTGATGCGCTCGCTGCCGCGCTGAGCGATCAGGAGGCGCTGCAAGGGCGCAGGATCGAAATCGTCGAGACGGTCGAGAACGGGATCGAGGCGATCGTCGCGGTGCGCAGGCATCGGCCCGGCCTGCTGATGCTCGATGTGACCATGCCCCATGCGGGCGGCACCGAAGTCCTCCTCGAAGCCCGCCGCTGGTCGCCCGAGACGCGCGTGATCATCTTCACCGGCATCGATGCGCGCGGCAAGATCGCCGAACTGGTCGAAATCGGTGCGGACGGGGTGTTCTGCAAGGCCGACGACATGGGCGAGGTCATCCGCGCGATCCCGCGCATCCTTGAAGGCTCGCGGATCGTGTGCAGCCGGTTCCTGCGGATGCTCGAGGAGGCGGTCGATCTCGAGCCGCTGACCGATCGCGAACGCCAGGTCCTGAGCCAGGTCGTGCGCGGACGGACCAATCGCGAGATCGGCGAGGCGCTGGGGATCAGCGTCAAGACGGTCGACCGGCACCGCACCAGCGTCATGGGCAAGACCGGTTCGCACAATGCCGCCGAATTGATCACCTATGCCCTTCGCGAGGGTTTGATCGATCCCAATGCGAGCTGATCGGGCACAGCTCACTGCTCCGCTCCCGCAAGCAGTGGAGTCGTCCATGGCTTGTTCTCGAGCAGGCCTTCGAGCTCCATCAGCGCGAGCGGCTCGGCGGTCGTGACGACCGGACAATCAAGCGCCTCGTCACGCTGCGCTCCTGCCGGAAGCCAGCTATGCCGCGTCTCGGTCTGAGCAGGCTGCACGAGATCGGCCCGGCTCAGCGTCTGGGTGAGGCGCTGAGTGCCCCCGTCCCTGCTCCCGGCTCCGCCCTCACGCCAGGCGAGGGTGAGGATGGTGAGGGTAGGGCTGGTGTAGCGCGAATATTGGATCCGCCCGTCGCATTTGCGCATGACACAAGAGACGCTCGATCCGCCGCCCTCGCCTTTCCAGCGAATGGCAAGGCTCTTGTCCTCCGCTTCGCCCGAAACGCAAACGGCAAGATCGAAGCCGAAATCATCCTCCACCTGGCCGGCAAGCACCGTGTATTCGCTTTCGGCGCAGAGCGAGGAAGGGGCGGTCTCTTCGGGCGTGGGAGCCCCTGCGAGCGCGATGAGCGCCGCCGCTTCAAGCGCGTCAAACATGATGACATGCCGCAATCAAGAGGCTTGCTTTCCTGGCAAGGCGCATGACCACACTCGTCTGGAAAATCGCTTCGGACATCGAGTTCCTCCCGGCTGTCCCTTGATAGTCGGGCTTTGCCAAGCAGCGCCTTGCACCGTTTCCGCAAAGCCCAAGCGAGGTGCGAGGATGCCCGGCGTCAGCGAGCTGAAGCGAGACATCCCCGGACCAAGCGCTCACTCGGCGCTAGACCCGAACACCTTGGGCTTATCCTCCAGAAACTGGTTGGTGTAATCCGAGATGGCCATGGTCGCACCGAGACCGCCGCCGGCGAAGATCCCCCAGGAAGGCCTGCGTCCCTCACGGGTCACACGGGTCATCACGCCGGCTTTCAGGCCCAGTGCGCCGCCGATGACGCCGGCCTTTCCGCTCTCCTGAACATAATCGCCCTCGGGAATGCCCGGAAATCCGAAACCGATCAGGAAATCCATGCCTGCGCCAAGGTCGAAGCCGTACTGATAGTCATCGCTGTATTCGTAGAAACGCGAGCCTTTGGCGGTTCTGTGCAGGGGAAGCGCATAGCCGATCGTATATGTTGCAGATGCGCTGCCGGCCGCTCCTCCGGTTGAATACTCGAAGAACAGGCGGAGCTTGCTGTCGGAGTCGTTCGCATCATCGCTCGTTGCATTGGCCGTGCTGACGCCCAGGCTTCGCGCCGCCGAGTTGTTCGATGGGTTCAGAACATATTCGGCGACCTGCTGCAGCCTTTCGACATTGACGGCGCACTCGCGGATGATGCCATTGATGCCGTTGCTGTCCTGATCGCTCATCTGCGCCTTGAGCCGCGACAAGCGAGCAGGCGATGTGAGGCATTCGCGCAGCCGGGAGACTTCGTTGCTATCGTTCAGCGAAAAGAAGCGCGACGTGACCGACCTTGTATACTGGAGCATGTCGTCTTCATCAGGCGCCTCGCAGCGACCACGGCCAGGAATTCCGCCCGGCTTGTAGAGCAGGCCGGCATCGCACCACTGGCTGGCCTTGAGGCTCCAGCAGCTGTTCTGGCCGATTCCGCCGCAACCAGGCGTCGTATCGACGCCCATTTCGTCCTTCACGCAGATATTGCGACCGCGCTGCCTGATCTCGACGAGCCCCGCATCGCAGCGCTTGCTCGCAATCAGATTGATGCACGTATTCTCGTTCAGACCACCGCAGCCGCCGGTGGTGTCGCCGGGCGAGGATGGACGCACACAGATATTGCGTCCGTCCTGCTTCTTCTCGAGGAGCCCCGCATCGCAGCGCTTGCTTGCAATCATGCTGATGCAGGTATTCTGATTGAGTCCGCCGCAACCGCCAGTCGTATCGCCGGGCGAGGATGGGCGCACGCAGATATTGCGCCCGCCCTGCCGTTTCTCGACGAGGCCCGCATCGCAGCGCTTGTTCCGGTTGATACTGATGCAGGTCTTCTGATTGAGCCCGCCGCAACCGCCGGTCGTGTCGGCCGCTGACGAGGGCCGCACGCAGATGTTGCGCCCGCTCTGCTTCTTCTCGATCAAACCGCTGTTGCAGCGCTTTTCCTTGTTGAAGCTGATGCAGGTCTTCTGACCAAGACCGCCGCAGGACTGGCTGCCAAAGCCGGCGGCTTCGACGCGGTCTGCCGGGGCGATGAAAGTCGCTCCAAGGGCAAGACCCATGACGGCGAACGTTCTGGTTATCGCTTTCAACATTGCTCTATCCTCCAATGCATTCGATCGTTTCTGAAGCCCCGTGCTCACCACGGCGCGACGTAATCATCATCCTCATCGCCCGGCACGGCAGGCGGGGCTTCGATCGGGGGCAGATCAATGCCGGGCCCTCTCCAGTCAGAACCGGGGCCACCGGATGAAACCATCTCGAGGTGATAGGTCACCGGGATCAGGCCCTCGGTGCTCGCGCGCAGCGTATCCTGGCCGAGCCATTCGAGCCTGACCTGCGCCATCAGCGGCAGATCCTGCGCGATATAGCTGCCATCGCCGCGTTCGCGGATATTCTGGATGACAACCTGCCGCGGTTCGATCCGGAACAGCATCATGTGAACCCAGCTATCCTCGGCATAGGCATGCCCATCGGTGATCACGATGCGCTTGCCGAGCTCGCGGATTTCCCAGACGCCATCGATCGGCAACGCACCGCGTGGCTCGACTTCCTCGATCGTGGGCAGCAGCGCTCGCATCTGGGCACTGGCCGGGGCGCCCAGCCCGGCAAGCGCCAGCGCCGCTGCGGCGGACAGGCCAAGCCTCTTGGCGGTGATGCAGGTCATTGATCGTCTCCTCGTCGGTTCGTTCGGCGATGATCGGGGTTTTCGCAGCAACCGGCCGCAAGCGGAATGGGGGCGATCCCCCAACTGGCAGGCTCGCTCGTTCACGTGGGAGAAAGCGGGTTGGGGGCCTCACCCCATCGCGCACAGGCCCCAGCAGGCTAAGAAGCACAGACACCCCGAGCAGCCGCCATGAAGGAGCCTGACCATGATCCGTCCGACCATCCCCAGCCGCATCGCCATCGCCGCCATTGCAGCCTGCGCCATCACGGCCCAGGCGCAGGCAGACATCCGCGAGGTCTGCCTCGAACTGCCTGCGGGGGCAGGGATAGTGAAGGCCGAAATCGCCAGCGGCTGCCTGCCGACATCGCCCGGCTATGAAGGCAAGTTTGCAATCGCGGTCGATCCCGACCGTGCCACGATTGCGATCGATGGATCGTTTGCCCCGGTGCGCGAACAACGCATTGCGACCGCCGATTGCATGGGCTCGAGGATCATCACGCAGGAAGCGCAAGCGGCAGGCCCGCGTCGATATACGGTTCAGATCAACGGGCAGCACGCCGGCGCCATCGATGCCAGCGATACGCTGTTTGGAAAACGGACCGTGAAGGGCTGCTTTGATGGCTCGAGCAAGGTCAATGCAGCAAGGCCCGAAGGCGTGACGCTGTATGCGCGCTCGATGTTCTCGCAATGGATCGCGCAGCCGAAGGGCAAGCCCGTCGATCCGATCGATCGCGCGAGCTATGCAACGCTCGGACAGCTCGCAGCCGCGCTGCTGGAAGGCCACCCGGAAGCGATGGTAGGGAGGCCGAGTGCGCGAATCATGCTGTCACCGGGCCAATGGCGCGGCAAGGCCTGGCAAGGGCGGCGGGCAGTCCGGTTCATGGCGGTCCGGATCGAGGAGCACGGTTATCTCGACGACAGCGTGTCGGGCAAACGCACGTTTGCCGCCGCCATCCTCGATCCTCAAACCGGCGAATGGCGCATTGGCTCGCGCTGGCACCAGTTCATGTGCGCGCGCGGCGAGCGGGCGGGCCAGTGGAGCGCGCAGCCCTGCCCATGATGCAACGCCAGCATCGGCGCAATTGCAGTTCGGGCTTGCCGCTGCATGGGAGCATCGGACCATGCCGCACAACCATCCAGAGCACGCTCGCGCCAGCAAAGGCCCGGCCCATGGCAGCCGGCCTCAAGCCAGCCGCCCGCCGGATCATCCATTTCAGAAAATGCAATGGAGCGGGCGAGGCGATTCGAACGCCCGACCCCAACCTTGGCAAGGTTGTGCTCTACCCCTGAGCTACGCCCGCTCAATGACGCCGCGCATGATCAGCGCCTGAGAGCGCTCTTGCATGCTGGGGAGGCGGCCCATTAACAGCGGCGCATGCGGCCTGCAAGTGCAAACTGATGCAAATTTTCACTTGATCGAGCGAGCCCGGCCTTCCACCGCGCGCAATGCCGGTTCACAATCGCGCGTCATTCCCCACATAGGTTCGGACGAGTTCGCCAAAGCGCGCATCCGGCACGAAACACGCAGCACAAACAGGGAGCATTCTCTTGGCCAGCATGGGTCTTAACATCGATGAGCAAAAAGCGGTCGACCGGTTCCGCCAGCAAGTGGTCGAGCCTTCGCAGACCAAACTCGTAATCCTCGATTTCTGGGCCGAATGGTGCGGTCCGTGCAAGGCGCTGGCGCCGATGCTCGAAAAGGTCTGTGCCGAATATGCCGAGAAGGGCGTGGTGCTGGCCAAGATCAATGTCGATGAAGAGCAATTCATCGCAGGCCAGTTCCAGGTCAAATCCATCCCCACGGTCTATGCGATGTTCCAGGGCCAGCCGGTCGCTGATCTGACAAGCGCGCGCTCGGAAAGCCAGTTTCGCGGCGTCCTGGATCAGCTCTTGGCGCAATTGCCGATCGAGGGCGGCAGCGCTGCTGGCGAACAATCGGGGCCTTCGCCTGAAGAGATCGCACAATTCGTCGCTATGGGCGAGGAGGCGCTGGCGAACGGCGATGGCCAGCGCGCTGCAGGCATCTTCTCGCAAGTGCTCGAATTCGATCGCGAGAATGCACCGGCGCTTTCGGGCATCATCCGCGCCCAGATCGCGCTGGGCATGGTCGATGAAGCGCGCGCCATGCTCGAAGGGCTCGAGGCCTCGCCCGAGACGATGAAGCTGGCAAACGATCCGGCCATGGCTGCTGCAAGAAGCGCGCTCGATCTGGCCGGAACCCGCGTCGATGAAGGCGAACTGGCCGCGCTCAGGGATGCCGCCAAGGCTTCGCCCGGCGACATGGATGCGCAACTCGCCTATGCCGAAGCCGCCTTTGCCGCCGGCGATCGGGATGCAGCGGCTGATACGCTGCTCGCGATGATCGGGGAGGATCGCGAGTGGAACGAGGGCGCGGCGCGCGCCAAGCTGCTTCAGATCTTCGAGGCAACCGGGCTTGAGGATCCGTGGGTCGTGGCGACGCGGCGACGCCTGTCGAAGATCCTGTTCGGCTAAGCACCCTTGCGCCGATGGCGCCGGGCCTCCAACAAGGACACGCATCATGCCCACCCGCCTCTCGATCTTTCCGCTCCCTGGCGCCGTGCTGTTTCCCGGGCTGCAATTGCCGCTGCACATCTTCGAGCCGCGCTACCGGGCGCTGGTCGGAGATGCGCTGGTGCGCGACCGGCGGATCGCGATGATCCAGCCACAGCGACCGATCGAGGGCGCACCGCTCTACACCGTCGGCTGCGTGGGCCGCATCGGCGAGATCGAGGCGATGGATGACGGGCGCTACAACCTCATCCTCGAAGGCGAGGCGCGCTTCCGCCTGGTCCGCGAGCTCGACGTTGCAACAGCCTTTCGCCAGGTCGAGGGCGAGCTGATCGAGGAAGACACCGACGAGACACTGAGCCATGCCCAGCGCGGAGGCTTCGAGGCCGAAGCGCGCGCCTTTGCCGATGCACAGGGGTACCGGGTGGACTGGGACTCGGTCGAACGGCTCGATGATTATTCGCTGATCAACGGCGTCTCGCAAATCGCCCCGTTCGACCCTGCCTCAAAGCAGGCGCTGCTCGAGGCCAAGACGCTGTCGGCGCGGTGCGAGCTGCTCGTCCAGCTGATGCAGTTCTTTGGCCGCAGCGATGGCGGCGACGAGATCATGACGCTGCAGTAGTTTGTGGGGCAGCGCATCCGCGCTGCCTCCTCGGTGCAGTTCCCTTCGCTGCTCTTCGGGGCACCTGCGGGCGGCCAGTCGGCCTTGCGGCGCCCTTGGCGCCGTGCCGGAAGGGTCATGCCGTAAGCGCGTGGCGCTTGAGCGCCTCGTAGTCCGCGCGGCAGGCTTGCGCGACCGCGAGGTATTCGCCCTCAAGCTCGGGCAGCGGGCCGGGCGCCGACCCGAAGCCGGTCGAGGCGTTGACCTTGTCGTACCAGTGCGCGCCCCACACGCCGTCTTCGGGGTGCGGTCCTTTCTGCCAGCGCAGCATCGCCTCGTCCCACGCAATCCCCAGCGCCGCGCACAGCCTGGCGAGCACACCTGCCGGATCGCGCAGGATATCGTCCGAATCGACCACCGGCGGTGCCTTGCCGGTCCGCTCTGCCTCGCTCTCGAAACAGGCGCGCAGCTGCGCAAAGCCGAGCATCTGCTCCTCGCGCAGCTCGTTCTTGGCGCGGTAGCTCGCGACCACGCGCTCGGGCGCGCGGATCAGGAAGGCGTGGCGGTGTTCGGGGAAGGCCTCGATCCCGACCGGGCCGATCATGTGATGCGGCATGTGCTTCTGATACCAGATCGCCTTGCCGCCGGGCACGGGGCCGGATTGCGCGGCGACGATGCTTGCCCAGTCGCAGTCCATCGCCGCGATCGTCTCGCCAGCCAGCGGATGCGGCTCGCCGCTCGCCTTGAGGAAGGCGCCGTAGAACGGCTCGTCCGACACCGCGCAATCGGCCCGCGCGCCGAAGCTGCGCATCATCGCGGTCGAGATATTGCGCGGCCCCGACCACATTGCGATGCGGGTCGGGCTGGCGCCCTCAGAGGCGTTGCGCGTGGTGCTCACCGCGCCACATCCCGATCCATGAGTTCGCGGTAGAGCCCTTGCAACCGCTCCACCATCGGCCCGCGCGCTTGCGTCAACACTCGCCCGTCGACCTCGGTGACGGGCACGACGCCGGCGAAGGTGCCGGTGACGAAGGCCTCGTCGGCGCCGTAGACATCGGTCAGCGAGAAGGTCCGCTCGAAGACCGGGATGCCCGCCTCGCGGCACACTTCGATGACATTCGCCCGCGTGATCCCGCCAAGGCAATAGTCACCGGTGGAAGTCCACACCTCGCCCTTCCTCACGATGAAGAAGTGGGTCGAGTTGCAGGTCGCGACAAATCCGTGCGGATCGAGCATCAGCGCCTCGTCCGCGCCTGCCTGGGTGGCCTGGATGCAGGCGGTGATGCAGTTGAGCTTGGAGTGCGAGTTGAGCTTCTGGTCCTGCACCGCCGGATCGCCGCGCCGCACATGGACGGTGAATAGGCGGATGCCGCGCTCGACGGTCGAAGGCAGCGGGGCCTTGTATTCGGGGATGATGACAATCGTGGCCGGGCTGATCACGACGCGCGGATCCTGATAGGGCGTCGAGCGGATACCGCGCGTCACCATCAGGCGGATGTGGACGCCCTCTTCACCGCGCATCGCGTTTGCATCCACCGTCTCTTCGAGCCGCGCGGTCAGCTCTTCGCGGCTGAGGCCAATATCCATCGCTATCGCCTTGGCGCCTTCATACAGCCGATCGAGATGCGCTTCGAGGAAGGCGATCCGCCCGCGGTGGAACCTGAGGCCCTCCCACACGCCATCGCCCAGCATGAACCCGCTGTCGAACACCGAGACCACCGCCTGGGCGCGCGCGGTCATCACGCCGTTGACGTTGATCAGAACGCCCTCATTGCGCGGATCAGGCCGGAAATCGTGGGTGCCCTGAGCCATTTCCTTCTTATCCTAATCAGCCGCCGCCAAGCGCTGCAAAGCTGCCTTTGAGGCCGTCGATCACATATTGCGCCGCGAGCGCAGCCAGCAACACGCCGAGCAGCCGCGTGATCACCGCCTCGACCTTGTCGCCCAGGAGCCGGATCAGCGGCCCCGCCGCCACCAGCGCCGCCCCCGTGATCGCCAGCACCAGACCGAGCGCGGCAAAGACCTGCACCCGCTCGGCCAGTTCCTCCGCCTCGTTCATCAGCAGCATGACCGCCGCGATCGCGCCCGGCCCTGCCAGCATCGGCATGGCCATCGGGAACACCGAGACATCCTCGACCTCGCGCGCGCGGACCTGATCGGCGCGTTCCTCGCGGCGCTGGGTGCGCTTTTCGAACACCATCTCGAAAGCGATGAAGAACAGCATCAGCCCGCCCGCGATGCGGAAACTGTCGAGCTCGATGTGGAGTGCGCCCAGCAGGGCCTCGCCGAAGAAGGCGAAGATCAAGAGGATCACGCCCGCAATGGCGACCGCCCGCAGCGCCATCGAGCGCGCCTGCGCGCTCGAAGCCGCCTTGGTGAGCCCGGCATAGATCGGCGCGCAGCCGGGAGGATCGATCACGACGAACAGCGTGATGAAGGCCGAGATGAAGAGTTCGGGAAGCATTGCCTGTCAGGGTTCGCCAATCGGGTGGAAGCTGCCTGGGTGCCGGTTGAACCGTGCCGCGCCGCGCCTCATCATTTCTCGCCCGTCGATGCAAGGCTTTCTTCGATGCCGGTTTCCCAATCGCCTTCGTAGAAATACTCCGCCTTGACGAATTTCGTCCCGTCCGCGCGGTGTTCCCAGCGCCAGCGCATCGTGCCATCGCGCGAAAGCTGCGCTGCTTCGGCACCCTCGGCGCCGATCGGGATTGCCGGCGGTGCGGGCACGTCGACCCCGCGCGGCGGGCAGGTCGCCACCAGCCCCCTGATCGAATCGATCGCGGTCACCACGATGTCGCCATCCTCGAATTGCCGGCGCGCGGGCGGCTGCGGATCGTCATATCCGGCCACGTCATAGGTCCAGCGATACTGCCCATTATCCTGCCGCTGCCAAACGGTCACATAGGTGCCGACCTTGCCCGCGCGATCGGCAAACCGGCCCTGCGCAACCGCGAGCGCGCCATCGCAGCTCATCACGACCGCTCTGGTCTTCCATTGCGTTTCGATCCCGCTCGTCGCCAGCGCAGGCGCGATCTGCGCAAACGGCACCGGGCCCCGGCGAGTGTGCTGGAGCGCGCCGGGCGCGGCATAGGCCTCAGCCGCAGCAACCTGTCCCTGTTCGCGCGCATCGCGGGCATAGGCGACCTCGCGTGCAACGATCGCGCTGGGCTGCGCTTCGCCCGGCGCTGTCGCCAGCACGCGGTTGATCACGGCGGTGGGCGGCCCGCGCCGCTGCTGCGAGCCCGCGCAACCTGCAAGCGCCAGCGCGCCAAGGCTCACCAGCACAGCGGCGCGCAGCGGGATCTCGGGCACCGGGCGCATCACAATCCCTCGGGGGCTTCGAGCCCGGCATTACCATAGGCGGCAACCAGCGTGTTGCGCAGCAGCACGGCGATCGTCATCGGCCCAACCCCGCCGGGAACCGGCGTGATCGCGCCCGCAACCTCGCTTGCTTCGCCAAAGGCAACATCGCCCACCAATCGTCCCCTGGGCTTGCCCGGCTCGGGCGGCAGACGATTGATGCCCACATCGATCACGGTCGCGCCGGGCTTCAGCCAGTCCTTGCCGATCATCTCGGGCCGGCCCACAGCGGCGACCACGATGTCCGCGCGCCGCACGACGCTCTTGAGGTCCGCTGTCCGGCTGTGCGCGATGGTGACGGTGGCGTTGGCATCGAGCAGCAGCTGCGCCATCGGCTTGCCCACGATGTTCGATCGCCCGATGACGACCGCCTCGAGCCCCGAGAGATCGCCCAGCTGATCGGTCAGCATCATCATGCAGCCCAAGGGCGTGCACGGCACGAAGCCCGACTGGCCGACGCTCAAGCGGCCTGCATTGATGACATGGAAGCCATCGACGTCCTTGTCGGGGCTGATCGCGGCGATGATCGTCTGCTCGTCGAGGTGATCGGGCAAAGGGAGCTGGACGAGGATGCCATCGACCGTCTCGTCCCGGTTCAATCGTTCGATCAGTTCGAGCAGCACGCGCGCCGGCGTATCGGCGGGAAGGCGATGCTCGAAGCTTTCCATATGCGCCGCGAGCGTCGCCTTGCCCTTCGAGCCGACATAGACCTCGCTCGCCGGATCATTGCCGACCAGCACGACCGCAAGGCCCGGCTTGCGCCCCGCCTTCGCTGCAAAGGCGAGCGCGTGTTCGGCGACGCGCTCGCGCAGGGCAGCTGCAAAGGCCTTGCCATCGATCCGCCGGGCGGCGGGGGCAGCCGCGCTCATGGTCGTGCCTGCCTCGCTCATATCGTGCTGCGCATGATCCCTTCGAGCACGATCAGCATGATTTGCAGGCCCAGAATCAGCACGAGCGGCGAGAAGTCGATCGCGCCTGTCTGCGGCATGATGTTGCGGATCGGGCGCAGGATCGGCTCGAGCAGGCTGTTAATCGAGGCATAGATCTGGCGCAGGATCTCGTTCGACGGATTGACGACATTGAACGCGAACAACAGGCCGATCACGAACTGGACGATGATGAAGACCACCAGCACCTGCGTGAGCATGGCAATGATCTGGTAGAGTACGAGAAGTCCTTCTTGCATGGTCTGGTTGGTTCCTTGGTTTGCGCGGTGAGGGGTGCGCCGGGGGATGTGCGCGGCTCGCTTTCGCGGGCATGAGAGACCGTATTACCTTACTAATACGCCTGAGGCTAGCCCTCCGCTCTGTTCGTGTGTTTGCATGAGTGGCCGGGCGATCATGGCGCGGCTTCCGTCTCGCCGCGGCGCACCAGAGTGCCGGCGCCGCGCGCGGTGAAGAACTCAAGCAGCATCGCATGGGGCACGCGCCCATCGAGGATCACAGCCGCCTCGCAGCCCGCCTCGACCGCGCTGATGCAGGTCTCGAGCTTGGGCACCATACCGCCTGTTATGGTCCCCTCCGCCCGCAGCGCAGCGATATCGGCCGGGGTGAGATCGCTCATCAGCTTGCCCTCGCCATCGAGCACGCCGGCCACGTCGGTCAGCAGGAACAGCCGGGCCGCGCCCAGCGCCGCCGCGATCGCGCCGGCCATCGTGTCGGCGTTGATGTTGTAGGTCGCGCCGTCCTCGCCCGCGGCGATCGGTGCGATCACGGGGATCATTCCGGCGGCAACGGCAGTGTCGATGATCGCGGTATCGACGCTGCGCGGTTCGCCGACAAAGCCGAGATCGACCGCGCGTTCGATATGGCTTTCGGGATCGCGCGCCGTGCGGCTGATCTTGCGCGCTGTGACGAGCGAGCCGTCCTTGCCCGAGATACCGATCGCCTTGCCGCCCGCGCCGGCGAGCCAGCCCACGATCTGCTTGTTGATGGCCCCCGAAAGGACCATTTCCGCAACCTCGGCGGTCGCTGCATCGGTCACGCGCAGGCCATCGACGAAAGTGCTCTCGACCCCGAGCCGCGCGAGCATCTGTCCAATCTGCGGACCCCCGCCATGAACGACCACCGGATTGATGCCGACCGCCTTCAAGAGCACGATATCCTCGGCAAAGTCGCGCGCGGCTTGCGGCTCGCCCATCGCATGGCCGCCATATTTCACCACGAAGGTGCGCCCGGCATAGCGCTGGAAGTAGGGCAGCGCCTCGATCAGCGTGGCCGCCTTGGTGAGCATGGCATTGCCAGCAGCGGAAAGGGAGGGATCGCTCGGGCTCATCTGCGCGCAGCGCTTAGCGGCTTTGCACCCGATAGGAAAGCACCCGCTTCCATGCTATCCTCGTGCCCGCTCGGTCTGGATCGCGGAGCATCATCCCTTCAGGAGGAGACGACATGAACACCTCACGCATTCCGGGCGCCATCGCGCTCGCTGCCGCCGCTGGCCTTGCCGCCGGCTGCTCGGGCGCCGCCGGGCCGACCAACGAGACCGCCGCCGCTGGCGCAAGCGAGGCCGAGACGCTCGCGGCCGCCAACACCTCGAAGGAGAAGTGCTACGGCATCAGCCTTGCAGGCGAGAACGACTGCGCCGCCGGTCCGGGCACGAGCTGCGCGGGCACCAGCACTGTCGACTATCAGGGCAATGCTTGGACCTATGTCGACGAAGGAACCTGCACCTCCACCGAGCGCCCGGGCGGAACCGGCTCGCTCGAGCCGATCGAGGCCTGATCGCGGCCAGCCCTCGCGCCCGGATTTTGCGGCAGGCGCGGGGGCAAGCGGCGCGGCGAGTGCGAATCGCGCCGTGCGGATCGCCCGGTGCGACCGGCGCGATGCGATGCGCGGCGCGCGCTGCCCGGTGCATCCACCGCCGGACTTGCATGACCGCGCTGCGCCCGGCAAAGCCGCGCGGTTCGTCGCACGCACAGGGCGGTTGATACACATGTTACAGTGTCCTGGCGCAAAAAACCCGGCTGGGCGCGCGTCGCCGCATCGCCATGCCGTGGGCCCTGCGCGCGGGCCCGAACGGGCGCGTTCACGCACGGCTTTTCACACATTGTCTCACACGGTTCGGCGCGCAGCATCATGGCCGCAAGCATAGGGCGCGAAGCCGCCTGTAGGAAAGCGCGGTGCGCCCCGACTCGCGCGCGCGCCCGCAATGCCCACCCGCGCTCGAGATCAGCGCCCGCCATCATCCGGGATCGGCTGACCGGGCTGCGCATCCGAGCCCAGCTCCTGCTCGAACGTATCCTCGCCCGGCGGGACTTGCGCGCCCATGTTGGAGGGCCCTGCATCCTCCTCGATCCCGACGCCCGGCGCAGTGGCATCGGCGGGCGAGCGCACTGCGCCCTCGGTCTCGTAGCTCTGTTCGGTCGCGATCATGCCTTCCAAGGCGTTTTCGGTATCGACCGGCCCGGTGCACGCGGCGAGCGCGGCGGCGAGCCGGCCGGCAGCGGCGCTGGCGCCGGCGCGCGCGAGGGTGCCGCGCGCAGGGTCGCAGCGCGCAGGACGGGCGGGCATGGCCTTCGGGATCATCATGGGCGGGCTCATCATGGGCGGGCTCATCATGGGCTTTTCCTTCGCAACGTCATGGTCTTAAGCAGAACAGGTCTGGCCGAGGAAACGCGGCTGCGCGCAGGAGCATTCCGAAACCCGCAGAACCCCGCGCACAAAAAAGACGGCGCTTCGCCTCAAGCGCCGCCGTCTTCAAGGTTATGGGCGTTTAGGCTGACCCATGCGCGCCGGATCTTGAGCGCCCGGCTTGATCAGCTTGTTGAATGGCGCGCCGCACACAGCCGCGCAGCCCCCGAAATCCGTTTCCTGAAGGCCGCGCCAGCCTGGGTGCCCGCGCGCGCGGGCTTCCGGAAAGCGGGCAGGCGGCCTTGCGCCAGGCGCGCAAGCCGCCGCGCATCCTTGGAGGAGGGGAACTGCAAGCCTCCAGGCCGATGCGCGGCGGCAAACTCTCAGCGTCGCATGGCCCGCCGCGCGCTGCGTTTCGCGATGCGCCGCGCGGCAAGCCCTGCGCCCAGCAAGGCCGCGCGCCGCGCTATCCGCGTCGTCTTCCGACGAAGGGCGGTGCGGGCCGAGGCGCGCACGGCGCGGGCAAGCGCCACTTGCGCAGGGCGCGCGCGGATCATGCCGCCACCGCCGTCCCGCGCGCGCCGAACACGATGCCGGCCGCAGGCGGCGTGGGCGTATCGATTGCAAGCCGCTCGACCGCTTCCTCGGCGATGCGCAATTCGGTATCCTCGATGATCGCCGCGATCTCGTCGAGCAGGGCAAGGCGCTGGCGCCGCAGCCGCGTGAGATAGAGATCGGACGCACTCTCGACCTCGCACTCGATCCGGTGGATCGCGCGGTTCAGCGCATGATAACGCGCCGCCAGATTGCAGAAATGCGCATCCGCCAGCTTGAGCATGTGAAGCACGCGGGCGTCACGGGGAAACTGATCGTGCAGCTCGTGGGGCGTATGGGACATGGCGGCGCTCTCCTCGTTGTTTGAGGGCAAGGCCTAGCGCGATTCGGGGCGCGGGGCTTTGATCTGGGTCAAGCAGCGGATGCACGTGCCGAGCCCACCCCTGACCCCTCCCGCAAGCGGGAGGGGGATTTTGGAGCGCTGAACCTTCCCTCCCGCTTGCGGGAGGGTGCCATCTCACTTCTCCCCTCCCGCTTGCGGGAGGGGCCGGGGGTGGGCAAAAAGACCAAGATGCCCAACTGGCAACCCCGCAACACCAAACGCGCACGAACCCTCCGCCGCGAAGCCACACCGGCGGAGCGCGCGCTGTGGACCCATCTCTCGCGCAGCCAATGCGGCGCGAAGTTCAGCCGTCAGATGCCGGTCGGCCCGTTCTTCGCCGATTTCCTGTGCCGCGAGCTTGCGCTGGTGATCGAGCTCGACGGCATCAGCCACGACCGCACCCCCGAGCGCGACGCGGCGCGCGACGCATGGCTGGCGCGCGAGGGCTACGCGGTGCTGCGCTTCACCAATGAGGAGGCGCTGGGGAACGCACAAGGCGTGGCGACGGCGATCCGGCTGGAGGTGGAGCGGCTGCGGGGGCTGAGAAGGGCCCACCCCTAACCCCTCCCGCAGGCGGCGGCGAGCGCGTACCTATTGCACTGTATAGAGAGAGAACTCGTGAATGAGCCGCGCCGGTGGAGGGCGCGGCTCCTCATCAATATAGCAATTGGAAGGGGCACTGGCGCGATTTGGACTCGCACCTTCGCCCTAGATCAGGCGGCAAGTGCCTGATCTTTTGAAGACCAATCCGCGTTGACATCATCTTCGAACAGGTCTTCTTCGTTCTTGGACGTTACAAAGAACCGCATTTCTAGCGGCTTAGGATCGAATGCCGGAGTTATGTTCCGCTCCTTGATGATAAGGCTGATTTTATGCAGCACATCCATCAGCAGAGCTGATTTTTCCTTCAGTTGATCGTCTGGATCACACTCGTCGTTTATCTTCTGAAGTTTCTCATGACTGTCTAAAAAGATTGATGCCCGCAGGCACTTTTCGGCACCAGCCGACAAGGTTCGCTCACCAGCCTCACACCGAGAAAGGTGCTCAGGTGAAACGTCAATCATCTCTGCGATCTTTTTCGCCGGGAACTTGAACGCCTTTCTGATAAATTTGATCTCATCCCCAGACAGCTTCCGAGGATCCAGTATCCGAGCGATTGCAATGCACTCGATTAATCCCCGAAAGTTCGGAATGATGACCTTCTTCACCTCTCCAGTCTCAGCATCGATCAGTCGCTTCACCGAATTGACTAGGACGACCTTGAAGGGCACTCCAATATCGTCAGCCACATACTCGGGTACGACTTCCAGCTGGTCTTCGTTTTTTTGGGTCATCGCCTCACTCCTAAAAAGCCGACACCTCCTTAACCGCCAAGGCAGGGAGATGCGGGTCGTGTGCCAAAACTACGCGAAGCGTAATGCCGGAGAGGCACGAGTGGGTGAGTTCAATAAGTGTTTCATACGGTGACTCCTTCCTAACTGCGGTGGGGCTGCCTTCCTCGGCCACCTCAAGAATGTCGACCTGGTCCCAACCGTTCTTCGCTGTCGCGGCTAAAACCGCTGGGGTGAACGCCAAGTCGCCATTCCAGCTGGCGCGGATTGCCTCAACAAAGTCAGTCGAAATCTTTTCGATCGGGTCAGGCTTTGCCACGGCATCCTCCGAGATTGTTAGCGCTTACACCTTAACGGAAACTTGATCAATGATCAATCCCTACTCCGCAGCCTCAGCCCCGAACAGCCCCGCCTCTTCGCCCTCGTCCGCGTCCTCGTTCACCGCCTTGGCCTTCTGGCGCTTGTCGAAGCTCGACCAGACGTCGTTCCAATTCCCGCGCGTCGCGCCCTTGGAATATTCGGTCGCGCGGGTTTCGAAGAAGTTGGCGTGTTCGACGCCGTTGAGGAGCGGGGTGAGCCAGGGGAGGGGGTGTTCCTCGATCATGTAGATCTCGGAGAGGCCCAGCTGCTTCAGGCGCCAGTCGGCGATGTAGCGGATATACCGCTTGATGTCCTTGGGCGTCATCCCCTCGACGGGGCCCATCTCGAAGGCAAGATCGATGAAGGCGTCCTCGAGGCGGACGGTCTTCTGGCAGATGTCGATGATGTCTTCCTTGACCGCCTTGGTGAGGCACTGCCGCTCCTCGCAGAAGGCGTGGAACAGCTTGATGATGCCCTCGCAGTGGAGCGATTCGTCGCGCACCGACCAGCTGACGATCTGGCCCATGCCCTTCATCTTGTTGAAGCGCGGGAAGTTCATCAGCATGGCGAAGGAGGCGAACAGCTGCAGCCCCTCGGTGAAGCCGCCGAACATGGCGAGCGTGCGCGCGATGTCCTCGTCGGTGTCGACGCCGAACTGGTGGAGATAATCGTGCTTGTCCTTCATCTCCTCATATTCGAGGAAGGCGGCGTATTCGCTCTCGGGCATGCCGATCGTGTCGAGCAGGTGCGAATAGGCGGCGATGTGCACCGTCTCCATGTTGGAGAAGGCGGTGAGCATCATCTTGACCTCGGTCGGCTTGAACACGCGGCCGTAATTGTCGTGGTAGCAATCCTGCACCTCGACATCGGCCTGGGTGAAGAAGCGGAAGATTTGGGTGAGCAGGTTGCGCTCGTGCTCGGTGATCTTCTGCGCCCAGTCGCGGCAATCCTCGCCCAGCGGCACTTCCTCGGGCATCCAGTGGATTTGCTGCTGGCGCTTCCAGAACTCATAGGCCCAGGGATATTCGAACGGCTTGTAGGTCTTGCGGGCTTCGAGCAACGACATCTTGTGGTTCCCTGTGTTTGAGGTGGCTGTCCAATATAGGGAATCAAACTACGGATTCGAAGGCAAGGGCGTGCGATTCGGTGGGGATAAGCCGTGCCGAATTCGAGTCGAGCCGAAGGCGCGGGCGGTTCTGGGGATTACGGCTCGGCCTGCCGCGCATGCCGCTCGCATCAGCCGGTTGCGGGCAGAGCGCGCCTGTGCGGCCCCGCATGGCGCGCGGGGGGACACGCCGTAACGTTAACGCGGGAGGGCGGCCGGAACACGGCGCGGGGCTCATCCATTGATGGGGCATATGCCAATCAAACCAAGGAGATGGATCCATGGCCAAGAGCAATCCGATCACCGGACCCTTCCCCCCCGGCGACAGTCGCAACATCACCCTTGCCCAATCGCCCAACTCGATCGAGCCTGAGCGCACGGGCCCGCAGGAGCCGGGCTATCGCGCCAAGGATGCGCCGAGCGCCCTTATGGGCGATCTGCCCACCGACAAACGCACCGGGCCACGCACGCAGGTCTCGCAGACGCGCCGTGCGCCGCGCGGTGCCGCCGCGCAGACCAGCGAGCTGGGCTTTGGCGGGGTGAGCGCTGCGGTGCTGGGCGCAACGCTTGGCACGGCTGAAGGCAGCGCACACGGCGATCGCAGCGCGCGCGTGCGCGCCGATGCCGCGCGTCCGCTCGGCGCAAGCTGAACGCTATCGCCGGGCAGTGGCAGCACTGCGGCGGCGCGAGGAACGCACCCGTAGAGCCCTGCGTTATTCATGTATAAACTATTAAAACGAAAGGATAAAACATGTTTGAGAAGATCCGCATCAGCGAACACATGGAAGTCGCCAATCACGAAGGTCAGCATGTCGGCACGGTCGATGAGGTGACCGATGACAAGATCAAGCTGACCAAGTCGGACAGTATGGACGACATGCACCACTTCCTCAGCCTCGACGATGTCGACAAGATCGATGACAACCGCGTCTATCTCAAGCCCAATGCGCGCATTCCGCAGGGGCTGGGCAACAAGGCCAATGTGACCTGATCGAGAGCGACCACCCCGCCGCGCACCGTGCGCGGCCACCAGGCCCCGTCGGCGCGATCGCCCGCGGGGCCTTTTTCGTGCGCCCAGTCCGTGCGGGGCGCGCTTCAATCCTTGCGGCGCGCCCTCGATCCGAAAAAGCTCCCGCCGCCCAGCACCGTGATCCCGAGGAAAAAGCCCAGATCATACCACCCGCCCTCATTGGGCACGGCATAAACGGCGATCTGTTCTGAAAAGAGCGAACCGATCCACGCCCAGGGAAAGATGAAGCCGTGCCACAGGCCCCACAGGAAGCCGGGCGTGCCCGGCGCATCGCTGATCGCAGCATCGCTCTGGCTGGCGCAGGCGGCGAGGGCCAGCGCGCTTGCAAGCACGAGCGCGGCCGACCAGGCCGGGCGCCGCGCGCCGTGCATCAGGCGTACAGCCCCAGTAGGATGACAAGCCACATGATCGGCACGAACAGCACGACCATCGCGATATGCAGACGGCCTGCATTGGCGGCGTGACCTTCCGAGCTGATCCGCAGATTCTTCACCGAATTGAGCAGAAAGCCCAACCCGACCAGCGTGCCGAAAATCCCGACCCAGATCGTAAAACCCATAATTCCCATCCCTTGTCGCTCGCCGGCGCAAGATCTGACACGCCGGGCGTCAAGCCGTTATGACACAGTCGGCGCGGGCGAACGAGTGCGTTTTTGGCAAGCCGCCGCCGCCCCGGCCGCTCAGCCCTTGCGGATCTTGCGCGGCTGTTCGAGCGCCTTGGCGAGCGCGGTCTCGAGCTCGGTCATGCGATAGGGTTTGCGGATGATATGCATCTCGCGCATCTCCTCGATCCCGAGCTGATCGAACGCGCTTGCCGGATAGCCCGAGGTGAACAGGATCTTCATGTCGGGATGCGTCTTTCGGATCGCATCGGCCAGCTGCTGTCCGTTTATTCCGCCCGGCATGATCACGTCGGTGAACACCAGATCGAACGGCTCGCCGCGCGAAAGGATCGCCAGCGCGGCCCTCGCATCCTGCGCGGTCTGCGTCTCGAAACCGAGCCGCTGCAATGCCCGTTCGGCCTGGGCGCGCACATCGGGCTGATCCTCGACGATGAGAATGCGCAGGCCATCGCTGCAACAGCACAGCTGCGGCTCGGGGGTCTCTTCGCCCTGTGCATCGGTGCCTTCGCCGGGCGTGCGCGGGAAATACATCGTGACCGAGGTTCCCAGCCCTTCCTCGCTGTAGATCGTCATCTGGCCGCCCGATTGCTTGACGAAGCCATAGACCGTGCTGAGCCCGAGCCCGGTGCCTTTGCCGATTTCCTTGGTCGTGAAGAAGGGTTCAAGCACCTTGGCACGCTCCGCTTTGGGAATGCCCCGGCCTGAATCGGTTATGCTGATCGCGACGAAATCCCCGGAAACGGTTTCGTCAAGCTGGGGCGAAATGTCAGCATCGAGCTTGCGGTTTTCGCAGGCAATCGTGATCGCACCGCCTTGGTCCATCGCATCGCGCGCATTGAGGCACAGATTCATGATCGCCTGTTCGAGCTCGAACGGATCGGCCGTGATCACGCCGATATCTTCGGGCACATCGAGCTTGATGGCATAGGCCTCGGTGAAGCCGGACAGCACCAGATCGACCGCCTTTTCGAGCAGTTCGGGCAGCGCGATCCGCTTGGGTCCAAGCTCTCGCTGGCCCGAGAAGGAGAGCAATCGCTTGGTGAGCCGGGCGGCGCTTTTCGTGGCCTCATCGATCAGCTCCACCGCTGCGCGGTCCTCATCGCTGAGCTGCGACATGGCGAGCAATTCGGCATTGCCCATGATCACCATCAGCAGATTGTTGAAATCATGCGCCACGCCGCCGGTCAGCTGGCCCACCGCCTCGAGCGCGCGGGCGCGCGTGAAGCCTTCGCGCTGGCGTTTCTCGGCAGAGATGTTGCGCAGGCTGCCCACGATCCGCTGCGCCTTGCCCGCATCATCGCGAAAGATCGTCGCATTGAGCGCCACGCTGATGACCTGGCCCAGATCATCGCTCATCTCGTATTCGATGCTCCAGTCCGCGCGGTCCGAGGCGAGCGCCGCCTCGAAGGCCTGCCGAACCTTTTCGGCCTCGACGATCCCGTTAAGATCAAAGCCGTCATGTTCGCTCCTCCGCGCGAGCTGAAGCCCGAGCTTGCTGGGCCAATCCCTCGTGATCCAGTATTCGCCCGTGACAAGATTGCGTTCCCACACGACATCGCTCACCGTGTTCGCGGCGATCTTGAAACGGTTTTCGCTGTCTTCGAGCAGGGCGAGGGTCGAGCGATAACGGTCGCGATCCATGCTCGCGCGGCGCTCGGCCTGCTTGAGCGAAGTGATATCAGTGAAGCTGACGATCACCTTCTCGATCTCGCCCGCCGCGTCCAGAACAGGCGTTGCAGTGCAATCCAGCCAGATCAACCGGCTATCGCTCTCGCGGCGATTGCCGACAACCTGCCTGATCTGCTCGCGCGCGGCGATCGCCCGGCTCACCGGATGCTGCGCGACCGGCAACAACATATCGTCCTCGTCGACAACAGCCCAGCGTGCATCGGCGCTGTCGACCCCCTCGAGACTGGGCTCCTCGACGCCGAGCAGGCTGCGCGCTGCGGGGTTGGTGTAGAGAATCGCGGTCTTGGGGCCGTGCACCACGATCCCCGCACTGACATTCTCGACGATGAAAAAGTAGTCTTCCTCGATCTTGCGCAGCCTGGCATGCGCTTCGCGGCGCTCGGTCACATCGCGGATCGCGCCGACGAAATATTCGGCTTGCCCAGCCTCATCGCACATGGCGACCACCGAAATCTCGCACCAGAAAGCCTCGCCGCTGCGGCGCTCGGTCTGGAGTTCGGCAGCAAACCCCTCGCCCTTCGCGATCGCGCTGGCGAGCGCGGCCTCATCGTCGGCTGCCATCGGCAAAGCGGGCGCCTGCGCACCGGCGAGGGCCCCCTGGCTCTCGCCCAGAATATGCGCGAAGGCCTCGTTGCAATAGACGATCCGGCAATCGGGTCCGAACACGAAATGGCCGCGCACGAGCGATGGCAGACTGTTCGACAGCGCCTCAAGATGCCCGATCATGTCGCCCTGTTTCATCATACGCACACCGATCCATTTGCCGGGCCTTAAAGCCGCGGGCCACACAGCTGCAGCCTATAGGCCAGTTTGCGGGAAAAGGCGCTGAATTCAGCTTGGCGCCAGCGAGCGCCGGTTCCGTCATGCCTTCTCCGGCCCTGATCCTTGCCCTTCCGCCTAAGCGCGCCGGTTGCAAGCGCCGCGCTACATCTTTGCCCGGCAACCGGCCTAGGGTCGCATCCTTTCAGGCACAATCGCGGGTCTGTGTCGCGCGGATACCACACCTTGCCTTCGGGCGGGAACTTTCATCAAGCGGTCACACAATCGTCGCCCTCGCGTCACCTCACGCGATTAAGCGCGCTTGCCAGGGTCGGGTCCATTTTCGGTTGATCAAAGGTTCCAGGGGGCATTTCGCATGACACATTTCCGTTTGCTTGCAGGCGCGGCTTCGATCGCGCTGGCGTGTTCTTCCGCGCCGCTTCTGGCAGGCGAGATCAGCGGCATCGTGGCGGATGCAAGCGATGTCGATGCGCTGCAGGCCGCCGAGGTGACGATTGTCGAGCTCGGCCGCCGCGCGGTGACGAATCGCGACGGGAGCTATCTCTTCACCGACGTGCCCGAGGGCAGTTACACTGTCGTTGCAAGCTATGTCGGCGCTGAGGATGTGCGCTTCACGGTCAATGTGCCCGAAGTCGGCCGCGTGGTGCAGAACTTCGCGATGGGCCAGTCGGGTAGCGCGATCCTCGTCATCGGCCAGAGCGCGAACCAGGCCTCCGCGCTTTCGCGCAAGCGCGCCGCTGACGGCGTTTCGGACGTGCTGACGCGCGATGCGATCGGCCAGTTCCCCGATCAGAACGTTGCGGAAAGCCTGCGCCGCCTGCCCGGCATCAACGTGCTCAACGATCAGGGCGAGGGCCGCTTCGTCGCGGTGCGCGGGCTCGATCCCAATCTCAATGCGACCTCGATCAACGGCGTGCGCGTGCCCGCGCCCGAGGGCGATATTCGCGCGGTCGCGCTCGATGTGGTGGCCTCCGAGATCATCGAATCGATCGAGGTCAAGAAATCGCTCACGCCCGATATGGACGCAGACACGATCGGCGCCTCGATCGAGATCAACACCGCGAGCGCCTTCGACCGGCGCGAGGATCTCTATGCGCTGCGCGTCGGTGGCAGCTACAACGAGCTGCGCGATGAGCTGACGCCCGATCTCTCGGGCATCTTCTCGACCCGCGTGAACGACAATTTCGGGATCACCGGCGGCATCTCGTTTTACAACCGCAAGTTCCAGACCGACAATATCGAAGCCGATGACTGGCAGCTCGAGGACGGCCAGATCTATTCCGAGGAGCTGCAATATCGCGATTATCTCGTCGAGCGCGAGCGCATCAGCCTCAATCTGGGCTTCGACATCCGCGCGGGCGACAGCACCGATCTCTATCTGCGCGGCGTTTGGAGCCGCTTCGACGACCAGGAGTTCCGCCGCCGCCTGACCTTTGGCCTCGGCGATGCCAATGTCTCGGGCACCAGCCCTAATCCGGTGTTCGACGACAGCCGCGATCCGGACGATCCCGAAGACGAGACGATCATCGAAATCGAGCGCGATGTGAAGGACCGCTTCGAGCGCCAGCAGATCCGCACCGTCGTTTTCGGCGGCGAGAGCGACTGGGGCAATCTGCGCGCAGAATATTCGGTCAGCTGGGCGAAATCGACCGAGCTTGAGGATCAGGGATCGGTCGATCCTGCGGTGTTCCTCGGTGAATTCGAGGATTCGGGCCTCGGCATCGGCTTTGATTACACCGACCTGCGCCGTCCCGGCTTCAGCGTCACCGGCAATCAGGCCTTCTTCGATCCTTCCGTCTATGCGCTTGACGAGGTCGAGCTCGTCGCGCTTTCGGATGCCGAGGACGAGGAATTCGCCGGCCAGTTCGATCTCGCCTATGACATGGTGACCGATAGCGGCGTGTTCACGATCCAGGGCGGCGCCAAGGCGCGTTTCCGCGAGAAGACCTTCAACGGCACGGTCGAATTCTACGAGAACGATGAATTCGCGCTCTCCGATTTCCTCGGCGAGGGCCCGTCGAACACGCTCGCCAATCTCGCGCCGCTCCCCGGCCTCACCGAGTTCAGCGGTTTCTTCCGCAGCAATATCGGCCAGTTCGAGTTTCAGGAGATCGATTCGACGATCGACAGCGCGAACGAGGACTATACGGTCGAGGAAGACATCATCGCCGCCTATCTGCTGGGCCGCTGGGAAAGCGATGATCTGCTCGTCATCGGCGGGGTGCGCTGGGAGCACACCGACAACACGCTGACCGGCAATCAGGTGACCCTGGTCGAAACCGATGACGACGAGTTCGTCACCATCGCCCCGCTCGCCTTCGAACGCACCTATGATCACTTCCTGCCCAGCCTCAATATCCGCTACGAAGCGCGTGACGATCTCATCCTGCGCCTCGCGGGCTATCGCAGCCTCGTGCGCCCCAATTTCGAGCAGCTCGCCCCGCGCGCAGATATCAACGAGGACAACGAGGCCTCGATCGGCAATCCGAACCTCAATCCCACCACCGCCTGGAACATCGACGCGACGGTCGAATATTACATGACCAATAACGGCGCGATCACAGCGGGCTTCTTCTACAAGGATCTGGAGGATTATCTCACTGGCCTCGTGATCGAGAGCCCCGGCACGCTGCTGGGCATCGATTTCGAGGAAGCCGAAACCTTCATCAACGGCGAGAGCGCGGAGATCTACGGGTTCGAGTTCAGCTTCTTCCAGCAGCTCGATTTCCTGCCCGGCTTCCTCGATGGAACGCTGGTCCAGTTCAACTACACCTACACCGACGCCTCGGGCCTCATTTCGGACAGCGCGGTCGATGTGCCCGGCGCTGTGCCCGATTTCCGTGAGATCCAGCTGCCTGCCACCAGCGAAAACACCTTCAATGCGGTGCTCGGCTATGACAAGTATGGCCTCAACCTGCGCCTTGCGGGCACCTATCGCGATGGTTTCCTCGACGAGATCAACGGCGACGGGCCCGACTTCGATCGCTTCACCGATGATCACTTCCAGCTCGATTTCACCGCGCGCTATCAGGTGACCGACAACGTCCAGGTCTATTATGAATGGATCAACATCAACGATGCGAAGTTCTTCGCGTTCAACAATCTGGGCGGACGGCGCAATCTCCTGCAATATGAGGAATACAACTGGACGATGAAGGGCGGCGTGCGCCTGACCTTCTGATGCAGGAGATGACGATGTTGCGCCCCTTTCATGGCTTTGCCCTCGCGACTTTGGGCATTGCGGCAGCCTGCGCGACGATCCCCGCGCCCGAGGATCGTGGCGGCGATCCGGCGGTGATCGTGATGGCGCGCGCCGAGACGGTGCCGGTGGGCACGACCAATGAGGACGCCGCCGATGATCCCGCGATCTGGCGCAACGAGGCCGACCCTTCGAAGAGCCTGATCGTGGGCACCGATAAGAAGGGCGGGCTCTATGTCTATGATCTTGCCGGGCGCGAACGCGCCTTCATGCCCGCGCCCGGGCTCAACAATGTCGATCTCGCCGAGCTTCCCGATGGCCGCATCCTCGTCGTGGCGAGCGACCGGGCCGATCTTGCGACCGCGCATCTTCAGCTCGCTTTGCTCGATCCGGCGAGCGGCGCGCTGACGAAGGAGGCGCGGCTCATGGTCGGCGCGGGCGAGGGCTATGGCATCTGCCTTGGCGCGCCCGCTGCCGATGGCACGATCACGGTCTATTCCGCGCCCAAGAACGGGGCGATCTACCAGACGCTGCTCAAGACGAGCGATGGCGCGATGCGCGGGCAAACGACCCAGCTTGCAAGCGTGCCAAGCCAGCCCGAGGGCTGCGTTGCCGATCCGCGCACCAACACGCTCTATATCGGCGAGGAGGCCGCCGGCATCTGGGCGATCGACACCCAAACCGGCGAGAAGACCCTCGCCGCGCGCGAAGGCACAGGGATGCTCGTTGCCGATGTCGAGGGGCTGGCGCTCGCTCCCGAAGGGCGGATCGGCGGCTACCTCGTCGCCTCGAGCCAGGGGGACAATGCCTTCGCGGTCTATCGCCTGCCAGCGCTGGAGCCGGTCGGCCGGTTTCGCATCGCCGCTGGCGCCTTCGGCAGTGTCGAGGAGACCGACGGGATCGAGCTCGATCCGCGCAGTTTCGGGGAGGACTTTCCCGCTGGGCTATTCATCGCGCAGGACGGGGTAAACCCGCCTTCCGCGCAGAACTTCAAGCTGGTTCGCTGGGACGCAATCCTGCGCGCGCTCGAGGCTGGCGCGCCATAGGTCAGGCCGGGAGCTTGGCGGAAGCCTTGGTGCGCTTCGTCTTGCGCTTCGCCTGAAGCGTGAACCAGATGATCAGCCCGACGCCGACCATGCTCGGCCCCGCCCAGATCATCGGATTGAAAACCTCCTCAGGCACGATGCGGATGAGCCCGACCGACAGAAACGCGGTATAGGCCGAGATCCCCATCCCGATCAGCGCGCGGAAATGCTCGCCGACATAAGCCTGCCGCGATAGCGCGGCGGGGCGCCAGATGAAGACCTGCTGCATCAGCATCGAGACGATCCCGATCACCGCAACAAGCACCATCAGCGGGTCGCCCACCCGCCAGCCAAAGATACCGCACCACGCCCCCGTCATCACCACGGCGAGCATGACAAGCTGATAGCGCACCGCGCGCAGCGCCTCGCGCCGCGCGCGGTGCCTGACGACGGCGAGGCCATAATCGGCAAACCCGATCGTGAGCGTGCCGAGATAGAGCATCATCCAGCCGAACAGCCCTTCATAAAGCGCGCGATCGGCGATCTCGGGATGGCGGCTGGTGTCGATCAGCGAATAGATCGCCATCGCGATCGCGAGCGCGCCCGCAGCGATGAGCCCCCAGACCGCCCAGCGCCCCCCGCGCCGATGGCGCGGCGCGCCCTTTCTGGTCGCAATCGGAACCCAGAAGGCGACCAGGCCGATCGTTCCTGCGATCACATGCGCAACGACAAGGGTCTCGAACAGGTGCATCACCGCTTGGCGTACATCCTTTTGGACAGCGGCAAAAGCGCCTTTGCAATGACCTCGGGCGCACACCCCTGCTCGGCTCGCAGATCAAGGCTTGCGGGGCGCAGCAGGGCTTGCGATGGGGCGGGAAAGAGACAGAGAGGAACCTTCGCCATGCGCACGATCGATCATTTCATGGTGGGCGAGAGCCCAGCCCCCTCCCGCTCGCACGATGTCTGGAACCCCTCGACGGGCGAAGTGCAGGCGCGCGTCGCGCTGGGCGATGCGGCGCTGCTTGCCCGCGCGGTGGAGGCCGCGAAGGCGGTGCAGCCCGAATGGGCCGCGACCAATCCGCAGAAGCGCGCGCGGGTGATGTTCCGTTACAAGGAGCTGGTCGAAGCAAACATGCAGAGCCTTGCCGAGCTGCTCTCGTCCGAACACGGCAAGACCGTGCCCGATGCCAAAGGCGACGTGCAGCGCGGGCTCGAAGTGATCGAATATGCCTGCGGGATCGCGCAGATCCAGAAGGGCGAATACACGCAAGGGGCGGGGCCGGGAATCGATGTCTATTCGATGCGCCAGCCGCTCGGCATCGGGGCGGGGATCACCCCGTTCAACTTTCCCGCAATGATCCCGATGTGGATGTTCGGCATGGCGTGTGCGGCGGGCAATGCCTTTATCCTCAAGCCTTCCGAACGCGATCCTTCGGTGCCGGTGCGCCTTGCCGAGCTCTTCCTCGAGGCGGGCGCGCCCGAGGGCTTGCTTCAGGTGATCCACGGCGACAAGGAGATGGTCGATGCGATCATCGAGCATCCCGACATCCCCGCGATCAGCTTCGTGGGCTCCTCCGACATCGCGCATTACATCTATCGCCGCGGCGCCGAGCATCACAAGCGGGTGCAGGCCTTTGGCGGCGCGAAGAATCACGGCGTCGTCATGCCCGATGCCGATCTCGATCAGGTGGTCAGCGATCTCACCGGCGCCGCTTTCGGCTCGGCGGGCGAACGCTGCATGGCGCTGCCGGTGGTGGTGCCGGTGGGCGAGGATACGGCGGAGCGCCTGAGGGAAAAGCTCCTCCCCGCGATCCGCGCCCTGCGCATCGGCGTCTCGAGCGATCCCGATGCGCATTATGGCCCCGTCGTCACGCCCGAACACAAGGCGCGGATCGAGCAGTGGATCGACACTGCCGAGCGCGAAGGCGCCGAGATCGTGATCGACGGGCGCGGCTTCACTCTTCAGGGTCACGAGAACGGCTTTTTCGTCGGCCCCACCCTGATCGACCGCGTGACCCCGCAGATGACAAGCTACCAGGAGGAGATTTTCGGCCCCGTGCTCCAGATCGTGCGCGCCGCCGATTTCGAGGAGGCGGTGCGCCTGCCTTCCGAGCACCAATACGGCAACGGCGTCGCGCTCTTCACCCGCAACGGCCACGCCGCGCGTGAATTCGCCGCTCGGGTGAATGTCGGCATGGTGGGGATCAACGTGCCGATCCCGGTGCCGGTCGCCTATCACACGTTCGGCGGCTGGAAGCGCTCGGGCTTTGGCGATATCGACCAGTATGGCACCGAAGGCCTGCAATTCTGGACCAAGAAGAAGAAAGTCACCCAGCGCTGGCCCGATGGCGCGGGCGGTCCGGGCGATGCGTCCGACGCCTTCGTTATCCCGACCTTCGGATGATGGCGATGCGCACGATCATCCTGACAGGCGCTGTCATGCTGGCAGGCGGGTGCGCCGGGCAGATGGGCGAGCCGGGCGCGGCGCTGCCCGCGCAAGGTCTGTGCGATGCGCAGGCGGCCCAGCCCTTTCTCGGCGAAACGGCTGACGAGGCGATCGCAGCGCAAATCCTCGCGCAGAGCGGCGCGCATACGCTGCGCTGGGGCCCGCCGGGCGCTGCATGGACGATGGATTATCGCCAGACCCGCGTCAGTGTGCGCTATGACGACGCCATGACGATCACCGAGATCAGCTGCGGATGACCCGCCTGCAGATCGCCTCCGGCTCGCCCTATGAAGCGCGCTTCGGGTTCTGCCGCGCAGTCAGACACGGCGATCGCATCCTTGTCGCCGGGACCGGCCCGATCGAGCCCGACGGCACGACGACGCAAGGCGGCGCAGCGCAGCAGGCGGAGCGATGCTGCGCGATCATCGTCGCCGCGATCGAGGAGCTGGGCGGATCGGCAAGGGATATCGTGCGCACGCGGATGCTGCTGACCGATCCGGCCGATCAGGCAGCGGTCGGCGCGGTCCATGCGCGCTGGTTCGGCGAGGCGAAGCCGGCGGCGACGATGGTGGGTGCTGCGTGGCTGTGCGATCCGGACTGGAAGGTCGAGATCGAGGCCGAGGCGCTGCTCGGCGATGGCTAGAACGCTCGCGGCGTATCTCGTCGCCGCGATCGCTGGCGCGGCGCTTGGCGCTGCCAGCGCGCTCTTTTTCGCCGGGCTTTGGCCGGGAGCAAAGCCGCTCGATTTCAGCGATGTCGAGGTCGGCGGCTGGCGCAGCGACTTCGCGATCGGATCCAAGGGCGCCGATCCCTACACCCGCGCGCGCGTGGCCCGCCATGGCCTTTTCGCGCTGGCACAAAGCGAGGCGGTCTATTTCACCAGGGCGAGCGATGATGCGGGCCGCGCGCTGCGCGAGGAGTGCACCTACCGCGTCGCAGGCGGGGCGATGCCGGCGCAGTGGTGGTCGCTCACGCTCTATACGCATGAAAGCATGCTGCCGATGAACGAGGACGCGGCGCTGAGCATCGATGCGAGCCGCATCGCGCGCGCCCGCGAGGGCTGGGATGTGATCGTCGCGCCCGAGCGACCCGCAGGAGCGGGCCACTGGATCTCGAGCCGCAATGCCGGGCGCTTCGATCTCATGCTGCGGCTCTATGTGCCCGACAATGCGCTGCTCGAGGATCCGGGCGCCGCGCTCACCCCGCCCGCAATCGAGCGCCTCGAGTGCGCGCGGTGAGCCGCTGGGCCGGGCCTTTCGCGGTGTGTGTCATCGCCGCTCTTGCCGCGCATGCGGGCGTGGTGTTTCTCGCGCCCGCCTTCATCATGGACCGCGCCCTCGCGCAGCTCGAGGCGCGCGGCATCGCGCTCCATGCCTTCATGTCGCCCCGGCGCATAAGCCCGGCCACACAATCCGTGGTGCGCTCCTCGCCCGATCTGTTCTATGCGCTGTGCCGCTATGACCTCTCCGATCCCGCCGCCATGCTGCGCGTGACGATGAGCGCGTGGCCGGATTATCAGTCGCTCTCCTTCTTCGATGCCAAAACGAACAATTACCTCACCTATCGCGGCACGGGCGAGAGCCTTTCCGTGCGCATCGCACCGCCCGGCGCTCACGAGGGCGAAATCGCCAGCCCGACAGCGCGCGGCGTCGTGCTGATCCGGCGGCTGGCTCCGACCAGCGACTTATTTGCAAGGGCGGCCGAGACGGCCAGGGCGGATCGCTGCGATCTAGTGCGCGCGAACAGCTAGGCCAAGCTCGCCCAGCCGCCGCTCGCAATGCGCGATGAGTTCGTCCAGCCCGTCCATCGCTTCCATCTGCGCGGCGCTGGCGACCATGCTGAGCGAACCATCAGCGCGCTGGAGCAGGATCGCGGGCAGCGCGTCCTCATATCCGGGCAGGGCCGCGCGATAATCGTCCTTGTGCAGCTCGCAGCGGGGCACGGGCACGCGCGCCAGAAAGCGCTTCCAGTCACCGTGCATCGTGAAGAACCCGAAGGCGAGCGCACACAGCGCGCAAGGATAGCTTGCCGGCGCAAAGGTCTTCCAGAGGCTGTCGCGCACACCGTTGAGCAGCCCGCCATCGGCGTTGTAGATCATCACGAGGCGGATGGGCGGGGAGTGCATCATGATCCAATACGCATGAGAGCGCGTCTGGGTAACGAAATTGCGCGATTTCTTCGCAGGACACAGGTTCGCTCAAGCGCCCGCGCGCACCCTTTTCTCGCCGCACCGCAAGGGCTAAAGCCGCGGCCATGCAAGGACAATTCTCCCTCACCGAAGACCAGCTCGCGATTCAGGAAGTCGCCCGCCGGTTCACCGCCGATGCCATCACGCCCCACGCCGCCGAGTGGGACGAGAAACACATCTACCCGATCGAGACGATCAGGCAATCCGCCGAGCTCGGCTTCGGCGCTATCTATGTCTCGGAAGCATCGGGCGGGATCGGGCTCGGCCGGCTTGAAGCTGCGCTGATCATGGAAGCCATGGCTTATGGTTGCCCCTCCACAAGCGCCTTCATCTCGATCCACAACATGGCCGCCTGGATGATCGATCGCTTCGGCGGGGAAACAGTCAAGGCGAAGTATCTCCCCGATCTCGTCGGCATGGACAAGATCGCCTCCTATTGCCTGACCGAACCCGCGAGCGGCTCGGATGCTTCCGCGCTCAAGACGACGGCGAAGCGCGATGGCGATCATTATGTGCTCAATGGCACCAAGCAGTTCATCTCGGGTGCAGGGCAGAACGAGATATATGTCGCCATGGTGCGCACCGGCGAGGACGGGCCCAAGGGGATCACCTGCATGGTGATCGAGAAGGATATGCCTGGCGTCTCCTTCGGCGCAAATGAGAGGAAGCTGGGCTGGCATTCGCAGCCCACCGCGCAGCTGATCCTTGAGGATGTGCGCGTTCCGGCAGAAAACGTTGTCGGCGGCGAGGGTGAGGGCTTTCGCATCGCGATGATGGGGCTGGATGGCGGGCGGCTCAATATCGGCGCGTGTTCGCTCGGCGGGGCGCAAAGGTGCCTCGACGAGGCGATCCGCTACACCAAGGAACGCTCGCAATTCGGCAAGCCCGTCGCCGAGTTTCAGAACACTCAGTTCACGCTTGCCGACATGGCGACCGATCTCGAAGCGGCGCGCGCGCTGCTGTATCTCGCCGCCGTCAAGGTGACCGAAAACGCGCCCGACAAAACGCGCTTTTCCGCCATGGCCAAGCGGCTTGCGACCGATAACGGCTCTGCGATCGTCGACCGCGCGCTGCAATTGCACGGCGGCTATGGCTATTTGCAGGATTATCCGATCGAGCGCTTCTGGCGCGATCTGCGCGTCCATTCGATCCTCGAAGGCACCAACCAGATCATGCGCATGGTCGTCGGCCGGGATCTGCTGCGTCAATGAGGCTGCTGACGATCCTTGGCGCCTATGCCGCCTGCGCGCTCGCGGCAATGGCGGTGCTTGTCGCGCTGGGCTGGATCGATCCGCAAAGCCTCAGCCTCGATCGCATCGGCCATATCGCGCCGCTGTTTGCGGGCGGCGCGCTGGCCGGCGCGGCCTATGCTCTGCCGGTCGCGCTGCCGACCATCCTCATCACCGAGTTCACCCGGTTTCACTCAGTCTGGGTGTTCGTCGCCGCGGGCCTTGTCACCGGCGTAGTGATGATCGTTTTCGTATCGGACTATACGCTCGCCGATTTCGCCAGCGGCCATCCCTGGCTGATCCGCGATGCCGCCGTGATCGGCGCGGTCAGCCTCGCCGCTTCGCTCACCTACTGGCTGATTGCCTGGCGGCTCTATCCACCCGGGCGACTTTCTCCACACGAGGGCGTTTGACGAAACCCGTGCCCGCTTTACAGCAGCACGGGTGACAGCAGCGCAGCCTGTGCGCCAGAAGCCCGGGATGACCTTCAACCGAAAGCCCAAAACGTGACCACAGACGTTCTCATCCGGACCAACGGCCATGTCGGCCATATCTCGCTCAATCGGCCCAAGGCGCTGCACGCGCTGACGCTGGAGATGTGCCACGCGATGAGCGCGGCGCTCAGCGAATGGGAGCAGGACGACGCGGTCCAGGCGATCATCATCGATCATGATGACGGGCGCGGCTTTTGCGCCGGCGGCGATATCGCGATGCTGCGCGATTCCGCGCTCAATGATGGCGGCAAGGCCGGGCGCCGGTTCTTTCACGACGAATACCAGCTCAACCACCAGCTGTTCACCTATAACAAGCCGATCGTCGCCTTCATGGACGGAGTGACGATGGGCGGCGGGGTCGGGATCGCGATGCCGGCGAAATACCGCGTGGCCACGGAAAACACCCGCTTCGCCATGCCCGAGACCGGGATCGGCCTGTTTCCCGATGTCGGCGGGGGCTGGTATCTTTCGCGCATCGGAGGGCGGCTCGGCCAGTTTCTCGCGCTGACCGGCGCGCGGCTCGACGGGGCCGAAGCGCTCTGGGCTGGGCTTGCGACGCATTATGTGCCCCATGGCATACTGGAGGATCTCAAGGCGCGCATCGCCGAGCGCCCCGGACGGATCGCGGGCATCCTCTCCGAACCCGTCGGCACGCCGCCCAAGGCGCGGATCGAGGAAAATGCACTGAAGATCGCGAAGCATTTCGCCTCCGATCGCTATGAGGACATTCTCGCTAGCCTCGAAGCGGCGATCGAGGATGGCGATGATTGGGCGATCAAGGAGCGCGACACGCTGGGCACCAAGAGCCCGCAGACCTGCAAGGTCGCATTGCGCCAGCTTGCGACCAGCATCGACCGGCCGACCTTTGCCGACAACATGACGATGGAATATCGCATCGCGAGCCGCGTGCTCGTGCGCCCGGATTTTGCCGAAGGCGTGCGCGCGGTGATTGTCGACAAGACGAACGATCCCAAATGGGACCCCGCAACGCCCGAGGAGGTGAGCGAGCAATTGCTCGATGCGATCTTCGCCCCGCTTCCCGCCGATGAGGAATGGAAACCGCTATGAGCTCTTATGAAACCATCACGGTCGAAACCGATGCGCACGGCAAGACCGGCGTCACCCTGATCACGCTCAACCGACCCAAGGCGCTCAACGCGCTCAACAGCGCCGTGCTCGCCGATCTCACCTGCGCCTTTGCCGGCTACCAGTCCGATGCGAGCCAGCTGTGTCTTGTGCTCACAGGGGCAGGCGAGAAGGCCTTCGCAGCCGGAGCGGACATCAAGGAGATGCACGACAAGCCGGCAGCCGATTTCTATCTCGATGATTTCTTTGCGCCCTGGACCTCCGAGATCGTCAAGAAGACGCGCAAACCCTGGATCGCGGCGGTCAACGGCTTTGCGCTGGGCGGCGGATGCGAGCTGGCGATGATGGCCGATTTCATCATCGCTTCGGACAACGCCAAGTTCGGCCAGCCCGAGATCAAGCTGGGCGTTGCGCCGGGCATGGGCGGCTCGCAGCGGCTCACCCGCGCGATCGGCAAGTCGAAGGCGATGGAGATGTGCCTGACAGGCCGGATGATGAGCGCCGAGGAAGCCGAGCGCGCCAATCTCGTGGTGCGCGTTGTCCCGCAGGCGGATCTGCTCGCCGATGCGCTCAAGACGGCCGCGGCGATCGCCTCGATGCCGCCCATGGCCGCGATCGCCAACAAGGAAATGGTCAACGCCGCCTTCGAGACGACGCTCGATCAGGGCCTCGTCATGGAGCGGCGGATCTTCCAGATCCTCACCGCGAGCGAGGACAAGGCCGAGGGCATGGCCGCCTTCATCGAAAAGCGCGAGGGGCAGTGGAAGGGGCGCTAGGCCCGTTGAGTAGCGGGTGGCTCAGCCGCGAGCGATAGCGAGCTCAAGGGAGAAACACATGAAAATCGCCTTTATCGGCCTCGGCAACATGGGCGGAGGGATGGCCGCCAATCTCGTTAAGGCGGGCCACGAGGTGCGCGCCTTCGATCTCAGCGAGACAGCCCTCGCCGCCGCTGACGAGGCGGGCTGCGCGACCTTCTCGAGCGCGTCGAGCGCCTGCGCCGGGGCCGGGGCGGTCGTCTCGATGCTGCCCAACGGCGAAATCGTGAATTCGGTTTACAGGCAAGACGTGATCGGCGTCGCGCCGAAGGACGCGGTGCTGATCGATTGCTCGACGATCGATGTCGCAACCGCGCGCGCGGTGGCCGAGGCGGCGCAGAGCGAGGGATACAAGATGGTCGATGCGCCCGTTTCGGGGGGCATTGTCGCTGCCGCCGGGGGCACGCTCACCTTCATGGTGGGCGGCGCGCCGGATGCCTTCGGGGCGGCCCAGCCGGTGCTGGCCGCGATGGGCAAGGCAGTTATCCATGCCGGCGATGCGGGCGCCGGGCAGACCGCGAAAATCTGCAACAACATGCTGCTCGCGATTACCATGATCGGCACCGCCGAGGCGATGATGATGGCGCAGAAGCTGGGGCTCGATCCGCAGAAATTCTATGAGATCTCGTCGCAGAGCTCGGGCTATAACTGGTCGCTCAACGCCTATACCCCGTTGCCCGGCGTGGGCGCGCAAAGCCCGGCAGACAAGGGCTATGGGGGCGGCTTTGCGACTGGCCTGATGATCAAGGACCTGCGGCTCGCGATGGAGGCGGCGCAAGGAGCCGATGCGGCCGTCCCGCTCGGCGCGCGCGCGGCGGCGCTGTATGAGGATTTCGCCGGCGCGGGCAACGAAGGGTTCGATTTCTCGGCGATCATCAAGACCTATTGATCGCGGCGATGATCCCTTCGAGCCATTCGCGCGGCTCCGGGCGCTTGCCGATGTCAGCGACGAATTCCTGGGCCGGGCCCTGTCGCCAGAGCCGCCCTTCGGGCCAATTGCGCTCGCTCGATCCGAAATAGCTCAGCTCGCCGCGCCGCAGCCATCCGGGGCGCTTCCACAACTGGAGCGGGCCTTCGGGCACGGTGAGGCGAAGTTCGTCCGATGCCGTGCCTGCTTGCCGACCCTCGCCGACATACAGCGTGTCATTGGTGCCATGCATTCCCAGCGAATGCGGATGATCGACCGCGCGAAACTGGTCCAGCATGGCCTCATCGGCGCACCGGAGCGGGATCACTTCGTCGACGATGCAATAGCCGAAGATCCGGTGATGCGGCGCGCCCCCTGCCGCGCAGAATAGGCCGAAGAACAGCAGGACATCGCCTGCGCCGACGCCCTGGTTGGCGAGATGGCCCTGCGCGCTGTGGCATTGGCCCAGAATGCAGCGTCCATCCGGGAGGAACATCGGATCATGATGACACAGGCTCTCATCGCCAAAGCGCCCCCTGCTGGCGGCGTGCGCCAGTGCGCCAAGGCCAAGGTCGCCGTAGGTGGTCCGCGAAAGCCCCTTGGTGTCGGGGATCGGCAGGCTCACCGGCAAGCCATCAATGATCGGCGAAGGGCCGCGGCCGTTCTGGGTGTCAAACCCCTTGCGCGAAAAGACGATCCGCATCCCGCCGCGTCAGCCTTCGGCGCCCTCCCACGCCAGCTTGGGCTTTCTCGCCGCCGCGGTCTCATCGAGCCTGCGGCGCGGCGCATAATAGGGGGCTTGTTTCAGGCTCTCATCGCCCGCGAGCGCGCGGCTTGCGACGGAGCGCAGCGCCGTGACGAACTGGTCGAGCGTCGCCTTGCTCTCGGTCTCGGTCGGCTCGACCAGCATCGCGCCGTGAACCACCAGCGGGAAATAGACCGTCATCGGGTGATAGCCTTCGTCGATCAGCCCCTTGGCAAGATCGAGCGTGGAAAGATCGCTGCCGAAGTCCTTGTCGCCAAACAGCGCCTCGTGCATGCACGGGCCGCTCTTGGCGAAGGGCGCATGAAGCACGTCCTCGAGGCTCCTGAGGATATAGTTGGCATTGAGCACGGCATCCTCGGCGACCTGTTTGAGGCCATCGGCCCCGTGGCTGAGCATGTAGGCGAGGGCGCGGGTGAACATGCCCATCTGGCCATGAAACGCCGTCATCCGGCCGAAAGTGCGATCGTTTTCGCTCGCCGTATCCTCTTCGATCAAGGTGAGGCTGCCCGCCTCGTCGCTGACGATATAGGGCAGCGGCGCGAAGGGGGCGAGCGCCTCGGAAAAGACTACCGGGCCCGAGCCCGGCCCGCCGCCGCCATGCGGGGTCGAAAAGGTCTTGTGGAGGTTGATGTGCATCGCATCGACGCCAAGATCGCCCGGGCGCACCTTGCCTACGATCGCGTTGAAATTGGCCCCGTCGCAATAGACATAGCCGCCCGCTTCGTGGACCGCATCGGCAATTGCGCGGAAATCCTTCTCGAACAGGCCGCAGGTGTTGGGATTGGTGATCATCACCGCAGCGACATCGCTGCCCCCTGCCCCACCCTTGCCAAGCCGTTCCTTGATTTTCGCAAGATCGACCCGGCCCTCGGCGGTCGCGGGGATATCCTCGACCCGGTAGCCTGCGAAGGCGGCGGTCGCGGGATTGGTGCCGTGCGCGCTTTCGGGCACGAGCACCACTTCGCGCGCATCGCCACGCGCCTCGTGCGCCGCGCGGATCGCGAGGATGCCGCACAATTCGCCATGCGCACCGGCCTTGGGGCTCATCGCCACTGCCGGCATGCCGGTCAGCGTCTTGAGCCAGGTCGCGAGTTCGTCGATAACCTCGAGCGCGCCCCGCACCGAGTTCTGCGGCGCGAGCGGGTGAATGTCGGCAAAGCCGGGCAGGCGGGCGATTTTCTCGTTGAGGCGCGGATTGTGCTTCATCGTGCAGCTTCCGAGCGGGAAGAAGCCGAGATCGATCCCGTAATTCTGGCGACTGAGGCGGGTGTAGTGCCGGATCGTCTCGGGTTCGCTCAGGCCCACGAGGCCGATCGGCGCGCTGCGCTCGAGCCCGCCAAGGCGTGCCTCGAATGCGTCTTGCGAGGTATCGAGATCGACCCCGGTCGTCTCGGCATGACCGATCTCGAAGAGCAGCGGCTCCTCGAGCATGAGCGCGCGGTTGCCCGTCGTAGTCTGCGGACCGTTGTGAAGGCCGTCCTCGGACACTTCCATCTGCGGCTTCCAGCCGGATTTGTTGGGCGCGTTCATTGGGCAGGCTCCATGGTCGCTTTTGTCTGGGCGGCGAGCGCGTCGGTCAGCTCGATCGCCAGCCGGTCTATATCGTCCTCGGTCGTGGTTTCGGTCACCGCGACGAGGAGGGCGTGTTCGAGCGGTTTGACGCCGGGATAAAGCCGCCCGAGCGAAACCCCGCCCAGCACGCCGCGATCCGCGAGATCGCGCACGATCTCGCGCGCGGGTTTGCCATCGAGCAGCAGGGTGAATTCGTTGAAGAAGGCCGAATTGAGCAGAGTGATTCCCGGCACCGCCGCGAGCCGATCCGCCGCGAGGCAGGCGAGCCGGTGGTTCTCGCCCGCAAGCCGGCGCAACCCCTTCTCGCCAAGCAGCGTCATATGCGCGCTGAAGGCAAGCGCGCACAGGCCAGAATTGGTGCAGATGTTCGAAGTCGCCTTCTCGCGGCGGATATGCTGCTCGCGGGTTGAAAGCGTGAGGACGAAGCCACGCTTGCCCTCCGCGTCCGTCGTCTCGCCGCACAGCCGCCCGGGCATCTGGCGCACATGCTTGGCATCGCGCACCGCGAAGAGGCCGAGATAAGGTCCGCCGAAATTGAGGCCGACGCCGAGCGATTGCCCCTCGCCCACGACGATATCGGCGCCCATTTCGCCGGGCGAACGGATCGCGCCAAGCGCGACCGGTTCGGTGTTGACCACGACCAACAGCGCGCCCTTGGCATGCGCGGCTTCGGCGACGGGCGTGAGATCGCTGATCCGCCCGAGAATGTCGGGATATTGCACGACGACGCAGGCGGTTTCCTCATCGACCCGGCTCATCAGGCCATCAAGGTCAGGCTCGGCCTGGATCGCAGGCTGCGCCGCGGCAATCTCGTCGCCGGTGAACTGCGCCATGGTCTTGACGACCTCGGCGTAGTGCGGGTGCAGCGCGCCCGAGAGCACCGCGCGCTTCCTCTTGGTCACGCGGGTCGCCATGGCGACCGCTTCCCAGCACGCGGTCGAGCCATCATAGAGCGAGGCGTTGGCCACCGCGCAGCCATAGAGCCGCGCGACCTGCGTCTGGAACTCGAACAGCATCTGCAGCGTGCCCTGCGCGATCTCGGGCTGATAGGGTGTGTAGGCGGTAAGGAATTCGCCGCGCTGGATCACCGTATCGACGCTTGCGGGGATGTGATGGCGATAGGCGCCCGCGCCCAGAAAGAACGGCGCCTCATCGGCCGAGAGGTTTTTTGCCGCGAGGCGGCGCATGTGCCGTTCGACTGCCATTTCGCTCGCATGCATCGGCAGATCGCGGATGGGCCCATCGAGCCGGGCGACTTCGGGCACATCGACGAACAGATCGTCGATCGAGGAGACGCCGATGCGCTCGAGCATTTCGCTGCGGTCTGTGTCGGTGAGGGGGAGGTAACGCATTTGTTGTTCCTTTTGCGGGTCCCTGCGAAGGCAGGGACCTCAATAGGGGTTGCGCGAGGTGGCCTGAGATCCCAGCCTTCGCCGGTGCTCACAAAGGGTCAAAGGTTCGCCACGAACTCCTTGTAGGCGGCCTCGTCCATCAGCCCCTCGAGCTCGACCGCATCGGAGATGGCCATGCGGAAAAACCAGCCATCCTCTTCGGGCGAGGTGTTGACCAGCGCGGGCTCTTCCTCGAGCGATCCGTTGATCTCGGTGACTTCGCCGGTGATCGGCGAATAGACATCGCTTGCCGCCTTGACGCTTTCGACCACGGCCGCATCGCCGCCCTTGTCGAGGCTCGCCCCGACTTCCGGGAGCTCGACGAAAACGATGTCGCCGAGCTGCTCCTGGGCATAATCGGTGATGCCGACGGTCGCGGTGTCGTCCTCGACCTCGATCCATTCATGTTCGTCGGTGAAATAACGCGGCATCTGGCTTAGCTCCCTCGATAATAGCGGTGGGGGACAAACGGCATGGGGGTTATCGTCGCGGCAAGGCGGCGGCCTCGCACTTCGATCTCGAGCTCGGTGCCCTCGGCCTCGTAACCGGCACCGACATAGGCCATCGCGATCGGATGCTGGAGCGTGGGCGAAAAGCCGCCGCTCGTGACCTTCCCGACCAGTGTCTCGCCCGAATAGATCGCGGCGCCCTCACGCGCGGGCAGGCGGCCGTCGAGGGCGAGGCCAACCCGGCGCGAGGCGCAGCCATCGGCCAGTTTCACGGCGCAGGCCTGATGGCCCATATAGCCGCCCGCCTCGCGGCGCTTTTTCGAGAGCGCGAAGGAGAGATCCGCGCTGACCGGGTCGATCTCGTCGGTCAGATCATGGC